>WNFV01003911.1_pt1 | contig 18805 bp, 12 predicted proteins | sample 5400101 | NCBI WGS metagenome assembly WNFV01 (sample SAMN13153361, study PRJNA577476) | soil metagenome | isolation source: 115 cm soil or saprolite under grassland replicate 1 | place: USA:California | collected 2016-06-15 | reverse complement strand
CCACGGGGCCGGTAATGCGGCGCGCCAGCACGAAGGAGAGGATGAAGGCAATGAGAAGCGCCAAGAGGCCCACCAGCACCTGGGTGTTCTGGATCTGCCGGAAGGCCGAGAGCTCCTTTTCGCGGCTCCGCAGCGCCACGGCGGCGCCCACGAGCTGGTCGGTGGAGGAGCGGATCGGAAGGAAGTACCCCAGATACGTGTCACCGGAAACCTCGAGCGGGAGCGGGCCGATCGTCTTGCCCTGGCGGAAGACGGCGTCCACCAGCTCGGCGCGCCGCTTGACGGCCTCGACCACGGCGCGGCTCGTGTCCTGCATGGTCGTGGCGGCGATCGAGGGGAGCGGCCGCTCGGAAGGCTTGGCATCGTCGGCCAGGAAGACGACCTCGGTGTTCATGAGGGACTTCAGGTTGCGCGCCACGTCGTCGTTGATCTGGAAGGCCGCTCCGATCACGCCGACGACGCGGCTGCCCCCCTCCATCACCGGCTCGGCAACGATGTGGTAGAGCTTGCCGCCCGAGAGCCAGATCCCCTGGGTGCCCTCACCGGCCAGGGCGCCGGCGATCGTAGGGACGGAGGACAGGTCGGCCGAATAGCCCAGCGGCTTGTCAGTGCGCGCGAAGACGATCCCTTTGCGATCCGCCGCGAGCAGGAAGTCGGCCCGCGCGCTGGACGCCTGCTCGGTCTTGAGCGTGTCGATCGTTGTCGCGGGATCCAGCGGATCGGTCGTCATGAGGCTGATGATTCCCGGATTGCTGACGACGACGCCGAGCGCGCGGTGGAGATCGCCGTACCGGTTCTGCTGGAAGGACTCCCAGGCGGGGCCTGACTTCTTCAGGTCGTCGGTGATCTTCGCATCCGCCACCCGCCGGGCGCGGTAGGTCGAGACCGCGATCGCGCCGCCGATCGCGATCAGGATGAGCAGCGCGGCCGCGAGGAAGATCTTGAAGGAAAGCGAAAACCTGGGCGGGGCCGGAGGAGGCAGCTTCAGTCCCACGCGCACCGGCGGCCCGGCCTCCGTCGCGCCCGTGGTCAGACGCGTCTCAGTAGCGCTCATCGTCCGTACCGGCTCCGGGCGGATAGTCCTTGCCGTATTTGTTCTTGTGTGGCAGCGGTTTGTAGTTGGTCACGTCCAGGCGGATCGTCACGGGCGCGTCCCCGGCGTGGACCGTCACCGGCGCCGGAGCCTCTCCGGCCTCCTCGTGCCAGACCTTCAAGGCGAGATTGCCGGCCGGCACGCCGTCAAAGCGGAAGGAGCCGTCGGGCCCCGTGACGGCCGCGAAGCCCGAGTTCACGACCATGACAAATCCGACCATCTGCGGATGGATGTTGCAATACACGCGCACCAGGCCCGGTTCCTCGAACTTCTTTTCCCGGGAGGCGCCGCCCCGGTAGAGGCCGAGGTCGAAGCGGTTGACGCCGGATACGGAGAAGACGTTGTGGTAGATCGCGTCGGCGTTGGGGAACTGGACCGTCGCTTTCGTGCGGACGACCAGGGTCCGTGGAGCGAACTTCTTCTGCTCGCTTCGCATCTCGCCGCGAGCGGCCGCGGGGCCGCTCTCGACGCTCTCCCCGGAGAGCCAGACGACGGCGTTCGAGGCATCGGGCGCCGGCGCTCCCGACCGCATCAGCACGACGCGCCCTTCGATGGTCCCGGGCGGAGGCGGAGACAGGAGGGCAAAGAGCAGGGAGATGAGGAAGATCATCATCAGGCCTTGTGTCAAAAAAATCATAGCATCCGGCCTTCCGAGCCGTTTCCGCATTGCGAGTTAAGATCAGGCGGGAGGGAAAACGATGACCGCCCAACGCGTGGAGATCTTCGGAAAGGACACCTGACCCTACACGAACGCGGCCCGTGAGGACTACGCGAAGAGGAAAATTCCCTTCACCTACATCAACGTCGAGGAAGACAAGAAGGAACTCGATCGGATGGTCCGCATCTCCGGCGAGCGCCGTGTCCCCGTCATTGTCGAAGGCGGCAAGGTCACCATCGGCTTCGGCGGGACGTGAGGCGTGTAGCCCGCGGCGCCGTGCGTGCCGTTCGCATCGGTTGATTCTCGATTGCAGAAACCGCTTTCCCCGACGAGGCCGGCGTGCTAGAAAGCCCGTAATTTCGTTGGAGGCAAGATGGCTCACGAGTCCGGCCAGGAGTTCCGCCCGTACATCGCCCCGGAGCAGAACGTTCCCGAGTTCACGGTCAAGGCGATCGTGCTCGGGGTGCTGTTTGGAATCCTCTTCGGCGCCGCGACCGTCTATCTCGCGCTGCGCGCCGGGCTGACGGTCTCGGCCTCCGTGCCCATCGCCGTTCTCGCGATCGCTGTCTTCAAGAGGTTCGGCAAGTCCACGATTCTCGAGAACAACATCGTGCAGACGATCGGCTCGGCCGGCGAGTCCGTCGCGGCGGGCGTCGTCTTCACCGTACCGGCCCTGATCTTCCTGACCGGCGGCGGGGACTACTTCCAGTACGTGCAGATCACGGTGCTCGCGATCTTCGGCGGCACGCTGGGAGTGCTCTTCATGGTGCCGCTGCGCCGCGCTCTGATCGTCAAGGAGCACGGGAAGCTCCCTTATCCCGAGGGCACGGCCTGCGCGGACGTCCTGATCGCCGGCGAGCGGGGCGGCAATCTCGCGAAGATGGTGTTCGCGGGTGTTGGATCGTCGCTCCTGTACAAGTTCCTCTACGGTGTCGTCGGCCTCTGGCAGGAGACCCCGATCTTCTTCCGGACAAAGAAGGAGTCCACCGTCTATCCGTCCTCGACGCTCGACGTCGCGGTGACCCCGGAGTACCTCGGCCTGGGGTACATCATCGGGCCGCGCATCTCCTCGGAGCTCTTCTCCGGCGGCCTCCTGGCCTGGATGGCGCTCATCCCGCTGATCGCGATCTTCGTTCCCGAGACGCGAGTCGTCGCCGACCTGAAGAACCTGGGCTTCTCCGACGCCTGGATGGCGAACAACTCCTACGCGAACTGGATCTACCGCGCCTACATCCGTTACATCGGCGCGGGCGCGGTCGCTTGCGCCGGGGTGATGACGCTCATCAAGACGCTGCCGACGATCGTGTCCGCCTTCCGCGAGTCGGTGAAGTCCTTCGGCGGAGACAAGGGCGGGGCCTCGACGAAGCGGACCGAGCGGGAGCTGGGAATGGGCATCGTGCTCTTCGGCTCGCTGGCGATCGTCCTCCTGCTGGCGGTCATCCCGCGGTTTCCCCACGGGCCTTTCCCGGGGTCGCTGCTGATGTCGCTCCTGATCGTCGTCTTCGGCTTCTTCTTCGTGACGGTCTCCTCGCGGATCGTCGGCATTATCGGCACCTCTTCGAATCCGATCTCGGGCATGACGATCGCAACGCTGATGGCGACCTGCGTGGTCTTCGTCGTGATCGGCTGGAAGGGCGACATCTACCAGGCCGTCGCTCTCTGCGTCGGCGCGATCGTCTGCGTCGCGGCGGCCAACGCCGGCGCAACGTCGCAGGATCTGAAGACGGGGTTCCTCGTCGGGGCGACGCCGCGGTCCCAGCAGTGGGGCTTCATCATCGGCGTCGTGACCTCGGCCTTCGTCATCGCGATCACGCTCTTCGTTCTCGACCAGACCTACCGGGGAACGGAGGCGCACGGCATCGGCGGGCCCAAGCTCGCGGCGCCTCAGGCCACCCTGATGGCGACGATCATCAAGGGCCTCCTCGCGCAGAACCTGCCGTGGGCTCCCGTCCTGGTCGGAGTCTTCCTCGCCTTCATGGCGCAGCTCGCGGGGGCGCATGCCCTCTCCTGGGCGGTCGGCGCGTACCTGCCGGTCTCCACGACGGCGCCGATCTGGGTGGGCGGGATGATGAAGTACTTCGTCGACGCGATGCGCCGCAAGAAGGAGGGCGTCGCCAGGGAAGAATCGGAGCTGTCTTCCGGGATGCTCTACGCGACCGGTCTCGTCGCCGGAGGCTCACTTGGAGGCGTCCTCATCGCCTTCATGGCGTTCTTTGGAGACCGTGTCCTGAAGATGGAGAAGCCGACGCTCCTGGAGAAGCTCGACCTGGGCCAGCGCTTTTTCCCGGACTTTAAAAACGCGCTCGTCAGCGGAGGCGTCCTCGCGGCCATCGCCTTCGCCGTCCTCTGCGTCCTCCTCGTCAACAACGCCCGCAAGAAGCTCGACGCGTAGCCAAACCCCCTAAGGCCGTTGTCATCCTGAGCGAAGCTTCGTCGCTTCGCTCGCGAGCCGTCGCCATAGCGGCTTTGGCGCGTCGCCGACCTCAGAATGACAGGGGGAGCTCAGATCACCTTGAACCGTTTTCCGACTTTTCGGAAGGCGTCCACGGCGCGATCCAGGTCTGTCCTCTCATGGGCCGCGGAGACCTGACAGCGCAGACGCGCCTGGCCCTGGGGGACGACGGGAAAGCCGAATCCGGAGACGTAGACCCCTTCTTCGAAGAGCGCCTTGGCCATCGCGAGCGCCTTCGCGGTGTCTCCGACGATGACGGGAACGATCGGGTGCGTGCCATGGGGGATCTTGAAGCCCGCGTCCGACATCGCCTTGCGGAAATAGGCCGAATTGTTCCGCAGCCTTCGGACCGGCGCCGGATCCTCGCGCAGCATTCGGAAGGCTTCGAGGGATCCCGCCGCAACGGCCGGCGGCAACGAGTTGGAGAAGAGATACGTCCGGCTGCGCTGGCGGAGCGTCTCGATGATCGCCCTCGGGCCCGTCGTGAAGCCTCCGGCGGCCGAGCCCATCGTCTTGCCGAGCGTGCCGGTCGTGACGTCGATCCTGTCCATCACGCCCTGCTCCTCGGCCGTGCCGCGCCCGGTCGCGCCGAGAACGCCCGTCGCGTGAGAATCGTCGACGGCCAGGAGGACGTCCTTCTCCCGGCAGATCCGGACCAGCTCGCGCAGGTCCGCCTCCTCGCCCTCCATCGAGAAGACACCGTCGGTCATCATCAGGCGAAACCGCGAGGTCTTGTCCTCCGCGAGCATCTTCTCGAAGGCCTTCGTGTCGGCGTGCGGGACCTTGTAGCGTCTTGCCTTGCAGAGGCGCACGCCGTCAATGATCGAAGCATGGTTCAGCTCGTCGGAGTAGAGGCCGTCGGGCTCGTCCAGGATGGCCGCGAACAGCCCCTCGTTCGCGTTCCAGCAGGACATGTACAGGATCGCGTCGTCGGTCCTGAAGAAGGAAGCGATCTCGGCCTCCAGCTCCCTGTGCAGCTGTTCGGTGCCGCAGATGAAGCGCACCGAGGCCATGCCCGCTCCCCACCGGTCGATCGCCTTCTTCTGCGCTTCGCGCACCCGGGGGTGGTTGGCGAATCCCAGGTAGTTGTTCGAGGTCAGCATGACGACCTCGCGCCCGCCGACCTTGACCCTCGCGTCCTGCGGCGATTCGAGGACCAGCTCCTCCTTGTATGTCCCCGCCTCCCTCAACTTCGCCATCTCGCCGGCGAGGTGATTAATCAGCTTCATGGGAGAGAAGTTATCAGTTATCAGTCTTCAGTCATCAGTTCACTAAGCCCGGAAAAAAAACTGAAAACTGAGAACTGAGAACTGAAGACTATTCTTCCGACAGGATCTTTCCGACGACGCGGCCGCCGGGGAAGGCGGTTTCGAGGGCGGCGAGCGCGCTGTCGAAGGCGGCGTGACTCCGCGACGTGATCTCGGCGCAGAGAGTCGGACGGTTGAGGATCTCGGAGGTCCCGGAAGAGTTGCGCACGATGACCGCCTGCGCCGGCTGCTCGACGTAGAAGAGGATGTCGTCCACGTCCTCGAGCGCCCGGGCCGCGGCGCGATGCGCGTTGGACTGCTCGTCGCGGTTCAGGCAGACACCGGCCAGTCCCAGCAGCCGGTAATGGTTCGGCTCAAACTCGGTGCGGTCCCAGTTCTTCCAGACGCGGTCCCGCGGCGCGAGACTGAAACGGTAGGCGAGGTTGGAGAGGCGCGACTCCTCGAGCGCGAACTCAGCGATGCGGCGGTCGGTGAGTTCGTGGTGCGTCAACGGCAATGCGGGTTTGTTCGTCGGCATTATGAACTCCTGATCGTGAGCCGTGAGCCGTGAGCCGTGAGCCGAAGCCCGATTCTAAGTCAGCCGCCGGCCGCGGCTAACGGCTTACGGCTGACGGCTGACGAGGTTTTCCGTTCGGGTAGAAGACGACCTTCATCGCCTGGCGATTCTCGATCAGGGCCATCGCCTCGTAAAAATTGTCCAGGCCTTCGAATTCATTCGTCACGAGGTCGGCGACGTCGAGGCCCGCGGCGAGCAGGTCGAGCATCTTGATCCAGGTCTCGAAGACGCGCCTCCCGATCACGGCGTGGAGCGTCAGGCCCTTGAAGATCAAGTCGTTGGTGTAATCCCGGATCGTGACCGACTTCTCCCGGGGCAGGCCCAGAAGAGAGATCGTGGCGCCGCGTCTTGCGGCCGCGAGACCGAGGTTGATCGAGGCCTCCGCGCCCGAGAGCTCCAGCACGACGTCGGCCCCTCCGTTCGTTGCCTCCTTCAGGCTTCCGGCCGGGTCCTTCGTTCTGGTCAGGTCGAGAACCGTCACGTTGCCGAGTCCGCGGCTGCTCGCCCATCGCCGGGCGTGCGCGGCCGCGTGCGCGTTGACTTCGGTGATCGCGATCGAGGAGGCGCCGGAGATGCGCGCGATCTCCGCGCACATGGCGCCGATCGGGCCGTAGCCCAGGACCGCGACAGACTTTCCCGAGAGATCGGCGACTTGCGTCGTGTGGACCGCGTTGCCGAGCGCGTCGAGAAAGGCGCCGACCCTGAGAGGCACGACGTCCCGGTCCAGAGGAACGACGTTGAATGCGGGCACGACCACGTACTGCGCGAAGCAGCCGTCGCCGTGGACGCCCAGAATGCGCGTGTTTTCGCAGATGTGCCGCTGCCCCGTGCGGCAGGGGCGGCAATGGCCGCAGGTGACGTGCATCTCGGCCGAGACGTACTGGCCTTCGAAGAGGTGGGGCCGCGCGCCTCCCGGCCCGAAGGCCACGATCTCGCCGCAGAACTCGTGGCCATAGACCCGCGGAGGCGAGACCATCGAGGCCACGGAAGGGTCCCACCGGTAGATGTGCTTGTCCGAGCCGCAGACGGCCGTCGCGAGAACGCGGATGAGGACCTCCGCCTGGCCCGGCACCGGCACGGGGACGCTTTTGATCTCCGTCGCGTCCGGTCCGGGAGCGGCCTTCGTCTTGACCACCGCGGTCATGGTCTTCGGGAGCCGTGAGCCGTGAGCCGTGAGCGGTGATCGGTCGGGCTTCCGGCTGACGGCTGACGGCTGACGGCTTACGCTCTTCAATCGCCCGCCTGATCGTCGCGCACGAAGCCTCCGCCGGTCGCCTTGACGCTGGCCGCTGCGAACACGTCCGCCGGCTGGATGTGCCGGGCGACGAGCTCGCGGGTGCCGGCGATGCGCAGCTTCTCGAACAGGAACTGGAACTTCTTCTCGAGGGAGGCTCCGATGGCTTCGCGGGTCCCGTCGGGAAGATTCCAGAACTGCTCCTTGAATGGGCCGATCGCGAACTTTCGCGTCTTGTAGACGAACTGGCTCTCGGTCTCGTCGCGTTTCCTCTCATCCCCCTTGCTCCGAAAGAGCCATCGCTCGGTCTCTCGCTTCAAGGGGAGCGGCAGCGACGGATGCTCATAGACCATGTTCTGGAACTCCGTCGCCAGGTGGATCTCGGCGCAGTCGTGGTCGGGGAAGTGTCCGAAGAACTCCGGGGGGAGCGTCGAGGCGCCGTGCTGGACCGCGCCGGCCATGCCGTACTCCTCGCGGGCGACCCGCGAGATCTTCCGCAGCGTCTCGAAGTCGATCGCGACCCGCTTGACCTTGCCGTCGGGGCCCACGATGCCTCCGTGCGAGGAGCCGGTCTGGATCGAGACCTTCGCGATCCCCTCGCCGCCACCCAGGGCCTTCAAGTACCCGTCCATGTACGCGCGCAGCTCTTCGGGGGTCGAGTTCTCCTTGCCGACCTCTCCAATCTCACCGCCCACGGAGATCGGCATCTCTCGGGGCTCATGGGCCCGGACGAATTTCGTAAAACGCGCGGCGAGCTCGAAGTTCCAGCGCTGCTGCTCGGCCAGGGTCGGCCTGGAGAGATCCACGAGTGTCGACGTATCGATGTCGATCTGGAAAAACCCGGCCGGGATCGCTTCCTCGATCAGGGCCTCGATCGCGGCGATCTCCTTCTCCGGGTTTTCCTTCATCTTCTTCGGGTTGGTCTGGTAATGGTCTCCCTGGAGGAAGAGCGGGCCTTCCCAGCCTTCGCGGATCGCGGCGGCGAGCACCACCGCCGCGTACTCGGCCGGCCGCTGCTCCGTGTAGCCGATCTCGCTCCTGGCGATTTCGAAGATGAGCAGACCGGCATCGAGCGAGCGCGCCGCGCGGAAGGCGGCTCGCGCGCTGTCGTAGGTCAGCATACGGATGTTGACCGCGGGCACGGTGAAGCCGGAGATCTCGCCTCGCCCCCGCGCCTTGTAGAGAGGCAGGATCGAGGCCGGAAGAATTCCGAGAGAGGCGGCCGCTTCGCGGATGGAGCGCCGAGCCGCGTCGCGCACCGGCGGCTGGCCGAACACCGCTGTCCAAACGAGGCTATCCACGGTCCGGCTGCGAAACTCCGCCGGCCGTGTCACGCGCAGGACCCCGTCTCCTCCGACCGTCTCGCAACGGCGGAGAAACGTATCGAGCTGCTCCGGAGTGGTGAAGAGTTCCATGCGGCCCGGGGATTCTAGCCGAGGACGTAAGACGTGAAACGTCAAACGTGAAACGGCGCGAAAAGCAATTGGTAGTGATTTACTTTGAAGATCCATCGGATGCCAGGCTGTCTTATCCGCCCTGGCGCCGGGGCCGCCTCCCTCGTCGCACGCGACGGCCCGGCCGCGCCAGTCGCAACCTGGCCGTCGCTTGTCGTTCAGTCGCACTTGCAGCGAGGCGATCGTTGTTCTGTTCCTGCTCCTTCACTCACGCTCCTCCGGGAGTCGGTCCCGTCGCCGGGCTCGCAGTCCGGCTTGAGCGAAGGTGAGAGCCCCGGAGCCCTCAGCGCCGGCCGGCTCCTACAATTGCGGCCTGCCGGCGCGTGCCGACGAGGTGCCGACGGCTCCGGAGCGAGTTTTTCGAGGGCCCCTCGACGATCAATCCCAAACTGGGACACTACCAAGCAGCTTTTCGTTTTACGTTTTACGCATTTACGTTTTACGCTCTCCGGATGATCCGGCTGGCGCGCACGCTCCACTTCAACGCCGGGCGAAACCTCTGGCGGGGGGACTGGACGCCGGAGAAGAACCGGTCGGTGTATGGAGAGGAGGGGGCACACGGCTACGGCCATAACTACGAGCTGGAGGTGGCGGTGGAAGGGGAGATCGACCCCGAGTCGTCCATGGTCATCAACCTGACGGACCTCGACCGGATCCTGAAGGAAGAGGTGGACGTTCCGCTCGATCACAGGAACTTGAACCGCGACGTTCCCGATTTCGCGGATCTCCCTCCGACGGCCGAGAACCTGGCGGCCTGGATCTGGAGGCGGGTCGGCGCGCGCCTGGCGCGGGAGAACTGGCCCTGCCGTCTGGCTCACCTGCGCCTGCGTCTGACCCCCGGCTTCGCCGTCGAGATCGAAGCGGAGCAACCGCGATAGAATTTCCGGACGCTCTTCTATGAACTTCGCCTTCGTCATCGACAACCGGCGATGCATCGGCTGCCACGCGTGCTCGACCGCCTGCAAGGCGGAGAATTCGGTTCCTCTCGGAGTCGCCCGAACCTGGGTCAAGTACGTCGAGAAGGGGAGCTTCCCGCACACGCGGCGCTACTTCCAGGTCACCCGGTGCAACCACTGCGCGAAGCCGCCCTGCGTTCCGATCTGTCCGACGGCGGCGATGTTTCAGCGATCCGACGGGATCGTGGAGTTCGACTCGCAGGCCTGCATCGGGTGCAAGGCCTGCCTGCAGGCCTGCCCCTACGACGCGATCCACATCGATCCCGAGTCCGGCACGGCCGCCAAGTGCCACTTCTGCGCGCACCGGACCGAAGTCGGCCTTGAGCCCGCGTGCGTCATCGTCTGTCCCGTACACGCGATCCTCGCGGGAGATCTGGACGACCCGGCGTCGGAAGTCGCGAGGACGATTTCGGTCGAGCAAGTCACGGTGCGCAAGCCCGAGCAGGGCACGCGGCCCAAGCTCTTCTACATCGAGGCCGAGGAGTCGGCGCTTCTTCCGATGCTCGCCGCGCAGGACTACGGATATCTCTGGGGAGAGCAGCCCGCCGCGGGCGCCGGAGGGATCGAAGACTGGCGGGGTCCGATCCAGATCGGCGAAGGGCGCATGGCCGGCGCGCTCCTTCATTCCGCGGCCGGGCCGAGGGAGACTTATAACGTGCCGCAGCGCATCCCGTGGCACTGGCAGGTCCCGGCCTATCTCGTCACCAAGGCGATCGGGGCGGGACTCTTGATCCTCGCTGCCGCGGGAACCGCGCTCGGATTTCTTCCTGCCTCGGCGCTCTTCCGGACAGTCGCCCCGGCCCTGGCCCTGCTGCTCGCCGCGGTCACGACCGGGCTCCTCATCTGGGACCTCGACCGTCCCGAGCGCTTCTGGAAGATCCTAGCCCGGCCGCAGTGGCGCTCCTGGCTGACGCGCGGCGCGGTCGTCCTGATCGCGTTCGCGGGAGCAGCGGGTCTGCTGTGGTTCGCCGGCGTCGCCGGACACGACGGTCTCGCGCGCGCGCTGGCCTGGCCCGCGGTCGCGCTCGGCGTGCTCGCGGCCGTGTACACGGCTTTCCTCTTCGCGCAGGCGGAGGGACGAGACCTCTGGCAGAGCCCTCTCCTCTCCTCGCACCTGCTGGTGCAGTCGGTCGTGGCGGGTGCCGCGGGCTTTCTCCTGATCGGCCCTCTTGCCGGTCTCGACGCGGATGCGGCGCGGACGCTCGCGGGAATCTTCGCCGCGAGCCTCGCCGTGGATCTCCTGATCACCGCCGGCGGCGAGTTCGGCCTGCCCCACGCGAGCATGGTCTCCGCGGCCGCCGCCCGCATGATCACGAGAGGCCGCTATGCCCGCCACTACTGGGGCAGCCTGGCCGGCGGTATTCTTCTCCCTCTGGCGATCGTGGCACTGGCGAGGACCTCGCCCCTCGCTCTCGCTGCAGCCGGCGCGCTCGCTCTGGCTGGCCTCTTTTCCTACGAATGGGCGTTCGTCTTCGCGCCCCAGCAGGTGCCGAACAGTTGAGCGACTCGCGCGGTCCCGTCCGCCTTCCGCCGCAGATGACCGAGTCCGGCTCGCGGCTGCAGCAGTATCCGCCGGTCGAGGCCTGGGACGACTGGGTGGAGTGGGATCCGCGGCAGTGGCCCCGCCGCGTGCCGCGGCACTACCAGTTGATCCCGACCGTCTGCTTCAACTGCGAGTCGGCCTGCGGCCTGCTGGGCTGGGTGGACAAGGAGACGCTGGAGGTTCGCAAGTTCGAGGGGAACCCGGCGCACCCCGGCAGCCGCGGCCGCAACTGCGCCAAGGGTCCCGCGACATTGAACCAGGTCAACGACCCGGACCGGATTCTCTATCCGATGAGGCGCGCCGGGCGGCGCGGTGAAGGAAAGTGGACCCGCGTTTCCTGGCCGGAGGCGCTTGCCGACATCGCCGGCCGCATCCGGAGAGCATTCCAGGAGGGCCGGCAGAACGAGGTCATGTACCACGTCGGCCGTCCGGGGCACGACGGCCTGATGGAGTGGATCCTGCCCGCGTGGGGCGTGGACGGGCACAACTCCCACACGAACATCTGTTCTTCCGGGGCGCGCGCCGGGTACGCCTTCTGGATGGGTTACGACAGGCCGAGCCCCGATCACGCCAACGCCAGAGTGATCCTGCTCATCAGCAGCCACCTCGAAACGGGGCATTACTTCAACCCGCACGCGCAGCGGATCGTGGAGGGCAAGGCCGCCGGGGCGAAGCTCATCGTCTGGGACACGCGTCTCTCCAACACGGCGTCCATGGCCGACACCTGGATCTCTCCGTGGCCGGGCTCCGAGGCGGCCATCCTGCTCGCGATCGCGCGGCATCTCGTCTCGACGAAACGTTACGACCGCGAGTTCGTGAAGCGCTGGGTCAACTGGGAGGAATACCTGCGGAGTCGGGACTCGGGACTCGGGACTCGGGACTCGGCCGACGTGAGCTACGAGTCCTTCGAAGAAGCCTTCCTCGAAATCTACAAGGAATTCACCTTCGATCTCGCCGCGCGCGAGTCGGGCGTGGAAGCGCGCGTGATCGAAGGCATCGCCGAAGACGTGGCCGGCTGCGGCGGACGCCTCGCCTCCCACAACTGGAGAAGCGCCGGTTCCGGCAACCTCGGCGGCTGGCAGGTGGCGCGCTGCCTCTGGCTCCTGAACGTCCTGACGGGTTCGGTGGGCTGCGAGGGAGGCACCTCCGCCAATGGTTGGGACAAGTGGGTTCCGCGGCCGCCGCATCTGGCTCCTCACGTCGCGCGCTGGAACGAGCTCTCCTGGCCACGCGAGTACCCGCTCTCCTACTTCGAGATGAGCTTCCTCCTGCCGCACTTCTTGAAAGAAGGGCGCGGGAAACTCGACGTCTACTTCACCCGGGTCTACAACCCGATGTGGACCAATCCCGACGGCTTCACCTGGCTCGAGGTGCTTCGCGACGAGTCGAAGGTCGGACTGCACGTGGCGCTGACGCCGACCTGGAGCGAGACCGCCTGGTGGGCCGACTACGTGCTGCCGATGGGTCACGGCTCGGAACGGCACGACGTCATGAGCCAGGAGACACACGCGGGGCAGTGGATCGCGTTTCGGCAGCCGGTCCGCCGCGTCGCGCTCGAGCGCGCGGGAAAGCCCGTCGCGCGCACCTACGAGGCCAATCCCGGCCAGGTCTGGGAGGAGACGGAGTTCTGGATCGACCTCTCCTGGGAGATCGATCCGGACGGTTCCCTCGGTATCCGCCGCTACTTCGAGTCGCCGTATCGGCCGGGCGAACGCATCACGGTGGACGACTATTTCGGATGGATGTTCGAGAACTCCGTCCCGGGTCTGCCGGAAGCCGCGGCGCGCGAAGGGTTGAACCCCCTGGCTTACATGCGGCGTTACGGTGCCTTCGAGATCCGTTCCGGCGCCGAGCCCGAGTTCGAGCGCGCGCTTTCGCGAGAAGAGACTCTCGAAGCCACAAAGGACGACACGACCGGAATCCTGTACACGCAGGCGGCCGCGGCCGCGCCGAAGAACATCGTGCCGAGCCCGGTCGCCGCGGCCGGCGAGCGCGGCCGGCCGATCGGCATCCTCGTGGACGGTCAGGCGCGCTTCGGGTTCCGCACCCCTTCGCGCCGCCTCGAGTTCTTCTCCTCCACGCTCGTGGATTACGGGTGGCCGGAGCTGGCGATCCCGACCTACATCAAGAGCCATGTCCATCCCGAGAACGTGGACCGCGCGGCCAACGAGTTCGTACTGCTCTCGACCTACCGGCTTCCAACCCTCATCCACACGCGCAGCGGCAACGCGAAATGGCTGCTCGAGATCTCGCACGCGAACCCGACCTGGATACACACCTCCGACGCGGCGCGTCTGGGGGTCGCGACGGGCGACCTCGTGCGGATCGAGACGGAGATCGGCTACTTCGTGGATCGGGTCTGGGTCACGGAGGGAATCCGTCCGGGCGTCGTCGCGTGCTCGCATCACCTGGGCCGGTGGCGGCTGTCGGAAGGAGAAGGGACGAGCAGGCTCGCTTCCGCTCTCGTGGACATCCGGGAGGATCACGGCCGGTGGAAGCTCACGCAGCTTCGCGGTATCGAGAGGTATGCCTCGGCAGATCCCGACACGCAGCGGATCTGGTGGACGGAAGCCGGCGTGCATCAGAACCTGACCTTTCCGGTGCAGCCCGATCCAGTCAGCGGCTGCCACTGCTGGCACCAGAAGGTCAGGATCACGCGGGCGCGGCCGGAAGATCGTTACGGAGACGTGGACGTGGACACGAACAAGTCCCACGAGGTTTACCGCCGGTGGCTTGTGCTCGCCCGGCCGCCGCACGGGGACTGGCGGCGACCCTACTGGATGCTGCGGCCGTTCCGCCCCGCGCAGAGCGCTTTCCGTCTGCCTTCTCCCTCTCCCCCCTCCGTTGCTCTTCGACCTTCGGAGGACAAGCCGGGGAGAGGGCAGGGGTGATGGGCGTGACGATGCCGACGCTTTCTCTCCTCTCCCGTCTCTGGCTCGCCGAGTCGGATGCGGAGACGCTCTCCCGCGCCGCCGAGGCAGGTCTTCCGGGCGCTGATCAGGTCGAGCTCGCCGCCGCCTGGACCGACCTCTTTCTGTTGAACGTGTATCCCTACGGCACCGTGTTCACGGACATCTCCGGGGAGCTGAACGGCCCCGCCGCCGCCGCGGTGGCGCGCCGTTATGAAGCCGCGGGATACCGGCCGCCGGAGCTCGCCGGAGCCGGAGCGCCCGACCACGCCGGGCTGTGCCTGGGATTTCTGGCGCACCTGGCGCAGGAAGGAAGGCAAGACCCGTCGTTTCTCGGCTGGACTCTCGACTGGCTGCCGGTCTGCGCGCTCGCGGTCGAGCGCCAACCCTCGGCACACCCGTTCTACCGGGACATGGCGGCCGCAACGCGTGAGGCTCTTCTTTCGGGCGCGTCTGTCTCCGCGTCCGCCGCGCCCGAAGATCTCGCGCCGTTTCTGGAGGCGGATGATGAGACCGAGGAAGAGGTCGATCTCTCAAGGGTCGTCCGGTTCTTCCTTGCGCCGGCGGCATCCGGATTCTCCCTCTCCCGCTCGCGGCTGGGAGCGCTCGCGCTCGAGGCCGGTCTGCGCCTGCCGTTTGGATCGCGGTTCGACGTCGCGCGCTCTCTCTTCGAAGCCGCCGGGGAATGCGGCCGCGTCGAGGCCGTGCTGGCGGCGCTCTCTCGCGAGGCGGAGGCCTGGGACGCCGCCTACGCCGCGCTCGCCCGCGAACATGTTTCGTGGCGGGCGCGCGCCGGTGCCTGGCTGGCCCGTATTGCCGCGACGCGCGAGAGACTGTCGGAAATGGTTCAAATGGCGTCAGTCTCTGACAGAGGAGTCTGATATGGCCTTGACTCTTCGAAGGAACGCCCGTGACGCAAGGGCTCCGGTTTAGACTCTCTCGGCCGCCACTCTTCTCCCTCTCCCGGCGGGAGAGGGTTGGGGTGAGGGGAACGTAGGGAACGCCTGCGTCCGAAAGTCGAGGCTCTGATGTACTTCAAACAGTTCTACCTCGGGTGCCTGGCGCAGGCCTCCTACATGATCGGCTCGAAGGGAGAAGCGGCTGTCGTGGACCCCCGGCGCGACGTCGAGACGTATCTCGAAGAGGCGCAGCGCGAGGGGCTCAGGATCCGGTACGTCATCGAGACTCACCTCCACGCGGACTTCGTGTCGGGACACCGGGAGCTCGCGGCGCGCACCGGCGCGAGAATCTACTTCGGCGCGAAGGCGCATGCAAAATTCGATTACGCGCCGGCTCGCGAGGGAGATGAGGTCATTCTCGGCGATGTGACTCTGCGCTTCCTCGAAACTCCGGGCCACACGCCGGAGTCCCTCTCGATCCTCGTGATCGACCGGGCGAAGTCGCAAACACCCGAGGCCGTGTTGACCGGCGACACGCTCTTCATCGGCGACGTGGGGCGGCCGGACTTGCTGGGCTCGAGGATGAGCGCGCCGGAGCTGGCCGGCATGCTCTACGACTCTCTGCACGAGAAGCTCCTGAAGCTGCCGGACTCCGTCGCCGTCTACCCGGCGCACGGAGCGGGCTCGCTCTGCGGCCGCAATATCTCGAGCGAGACCTCCTCGACGATCGGCCAGCAGCGGCGCTTCAACTACGCCCTCCAGCCGATGGCGCGGGAGGAGTTCATCCGGATGATGACGACGGACCTCCCCGAGGCGCCCGCCTATTTTTCCCGCGACGTCCAATTGAACCGGGAAGGTCCGACGAGTCTCTCGGAGCTTCCGAAGCCTCCGGCTCTCCTCCCCGCTGCCGTCGAGGAGATGCAGCGATCAGGCGCCGTCGTGCTGGACACGCGGCCGGCCGCGCAGTACGGAACGGGCCACGTCCCCGGTTCTCTGAACATCGGTCTGGGCGGACAGTTCGCCTCCTGGGCCGGGGCGCTGATCCCGGCCGAGAAACCGATCGTCCTCCTCACGGAAGACGAGGAGCACGTCGAAGAGGCGCGAACGCGCCTGGCGCGCGTGGGACTGGAGAACGTGGCCGGTTACCTCGCGGGAGGTCTGCTCGCCTGGCACGAGGCGGGTCGGCCCCTCGCGACAACCGAACAGATCAGCGTGGACGAGCTGCGCCACCGGATCGCGCAGGGCGAAGTCGCCCAGCTCGTGGATGTGCGGCGTCCCGGAGAGTGGCAGGCCGGCCACATCGCGCAAGCCCGCCACCTGCCCTTGAACGAGCTCGCCGCCCGCGCCGAGGAACTCGACCCCGCGAAGCCCGTGACCGCGATCTGCGCCGGCGGCTACCGCTCCTCGATCGCCACGTCCCTCCTCGAGCAGCAGGGCTGCGCGCGAATCACCAACGTTGTCGGCGGCATGACCGCTTGGAGCCAGGCAAAGTTCGAGACCGCGGCATAAAGGCCCCGGTCGCCGCAGGCGCAGGCCCCGAGCAAGCGGGAGCGACGGCTACTCTGGGAGAGGCGCGGAGAAGTGCTCGTGGACGATGAGCCACTTGCCGCCGCGGTTCTCCCAGATCACGGTGTCCCGGCCGTCGAATTCGACGGGCTTGCCATCCTTCATGTCGGCCTTCAGGTGCATCGTGCGTGTCGTCCAGGCGACATTTCCCCGACGCATGACCTTCAGATCGTCGTTGACGTTGAACTTGAGCGAGGTCGCTCCGTCGAGGAAAAGTTTCTGGGCGCCGTCCCGGTACGCGGCCCATCCGTCGTATTTCACGGGGGCGGCGTCGTAGAAGACGAGGCCGGCGTCGTGGGCATAGAAGGGGGAGGCATTCTCGGCCTTGAGGCTCTCCCACGCGGCATCCACCTTCGCGTGCAGCGCCTTGAAGTCCGGTTCCGCGCCTCCGGCCTTCGGCGCCGCGGCGGAAATGGTCGCAAGGACCCCTGCGAGGAAGATGACGGAAAGACCCGGACGGCGGATAAGCTGTTTCATGTCGGTTGACCTCCTTAGGGAAGAGGATTCTAGGCGTCCCGGCGTGGTTGGCAAGACCACCGGAGGTGCTCGGATGCGGGTGACGTCCTTCGACTGGGTGATCGTCGTGGTGTCGATCGTCGTCTCGTTCCTGCCGGCGGTGTTCCTGATGAGGCGGGCGGGGCGGAGCACGGCGGAGTTCTTCACGTCGGGGAGGTCGGCGCCGTGGTGGCTGATCGGCGTCTCGATGGTCGCGACGACCTTCTCGACCGACACGCCGAATCTCGTGACCAACATGGTGCGGGAGAGGGGGGTCGCCGACAACTGGCTCTGGTGGTCGTTTCTCCTGACCGGCATGGCGACAGTCTTCTTCTACGCGCGGATGTGGCGGCGCTCGAGGGTGCTCACCGACCTCGAGTTCTACGAGATCCGCTACTCGGGCAGGGCGGCCGGCTTCGTGCGCGGGTTCCGCTCGATCTACCTCGGCCTCTTCTTCAACTGCGTGATCATGGCGTCGGTCAACCTCGCGGCGGCCAAGATCGCCAACGTCGTGCTCGGGTGGCCGATGGGAAAGACGCTCTTCATCTGCGCTCTCCTGAACGTCGCCTTCGCCGCGACCTCCGGGCTCTGGGGAGTCCTCGTGACGGACTTCATCCAGTTCGGCATCGCGATGACGGGCTCCTTCGCGGCCGCGTACTTCGCGTTGAAGCAGCCGGAAGTCGGCGGCCTCTCCGGGCTCTTCCACCGCATCGACCCGAAGACGCTCGCCTTCCTGCCCGACTTCTCCGACTGGGGATTGGCGCTTTCGGTGCTCATCATTCCGATCACGATCCAGTGGTGGTCCGTCTGGTACCCCGGCGCGGAGCCCGGCGGCGGCAGCTACATCGCGCAGCGCATGCTGGCCTCCAGGAGCGAGCGGGACGCGCTCGCGGGAACTCTGTTCTTCAACTGCGCCCATTACGCCCTGCGCCCCTGGCCATGGATCATCGTGGCCCTCTCCTCGATGCTCGTCTTCCCGCAGCTCTCCGACATCGCGCGCGCCTTCCCGTACGTGGACCGATCCTTGATCGGCCACGACATGGCCTACCCCGCGATGCTGAAGTTCCTGCCCGTGGGCTTTCTCGGCGTCATGATCGCGGGAATGCTCGCGGCCTACGTCTCGACGCTCTCGACGCACCTGAACTGGGGAACGTCGTATCTCGTTCACGACTTCTACAGGCGTTTCGTCCGCCCGGGACGCGAGGAGCGGCACTACGTGGCGGTTGGCCGCCTTGTAACGGCGCTCCTCATGGTTGCCGCCGCGTTCCTGACGCTCGTGCTCGACACCGCGCGGCAGACCTTCGACCTGCTCCTTTCCGTCGGCGCGGGGACGGGCCTCATCTATCTGCTGCGCTGGTTCTGGTGGCGCATCAACGCGTGGAGCGAGGTCGCGGCGATGGCCAGCTCCTTCGTCGTCGCGGTCGGTTTCTTCGTGGCCGGCAAGACCGGCCACGCGTTGCCGGCCCACATCTCACTGGTCCTGACAATCGCCGTCACGACTCTCGTCTGGCTCGCAGCGACGTTTCTGACGAAACCGACGGACCGCGGGACGCTTCTCTCCTTTTACAAACGCGTCCGTCCCGCCGGCCCCGGCTGGCGCTCTGTCCGCGAGGAGACGGGTATCGCCTCTTCTCCCGACAGCCTGCCTCAGGCCTTCCTCGGCTGGATCCTCGGATGCGTCTTCGTCTATGCGGCGCTCTTCGGCGCTGGCAGCGTCCTCTA
>WNFV01003910.1_pt1 | contig 18806 bp, 17 predicted proteins | sample 5400101 | NCBI WGS metagenome assembly WNFV01 (sample SAMN13153361, study PRJNA577476) | soil metagenome | isolation source: 115 cm soil or saprolite under grassland replicate 1 | place: USA:California | collected 2016-06-15 | reverse complement strand
GGTTGATGCCGTCGACGAGCGAGTGCCGGCAGCCGTACTTGTTGTCGAACTTCGACTTGGTCACCGAGTCGTTGACGTTGATCGCCGGGAAGAGCAGCGAGCCGGCCCTGTGCATCTCGTACAGCCGGTGCACGCCCGTGGTGGTCTCCTCGGTCACGCCCTTGATGCCGGCCGCGACCGTGGTCCACCGCTGCGGGTCCTTCGCGAGCGTCTCACCCAGCAGCTTCAGGACGACCGCGAACTCCTCGGACTCCGCGGTCTCCGGCGCCGGCACCGCGCCGGCCTTCTCGAACTCGACACCCTTGTGCACCAGCAGCGTCGCGTCGCCGCCGTCGTCCAGGATCATGTTCGGCCCGCCTGGGACGTCCCCGTGACCCGGCCACAGCAGCGCCTGCTCGGTGCACCACCAGTACTCCTCCAGCGTCTCGCCCTTCCAGGCGAACACCGGCACACCCTTCGGCTCCTCGACGGTGCCCTCCGGCCCGACGACGACCGCGGCCGCCGCGTGGTCCTGGGTGGAGAAGATGTTGCACGACACCCAGCGCACGTCCGCGCCGAGCTCGACCAGGGTCTCGATCAGCACCGCGGTCTGAATCGTCATGTGCAGCGAGCCCATGATCCGCGCACCCGACAGCGGCTTGCTCTCGCCGTACTCCTTGCGCATGGCCATCAGGCCCGGCATCTCGTGCTCGGCGAGCCGGATCTCCTTGCGGCCGAACTCGGCCAGCCCGAGGTCCTTCACCTTGTAGTCGAACGTCATCGCTGCATACTCCTTCGTCCTGCCGCTGAGGTGGTTGCGTCCGCTGGTCGCGCCGATCGCTGCCGAGCCTAGGGAACGCCGGGCCCACGACCCACTACCGGGGGTCGTTTCTGACAGAGCAATGTCAGAATCGGATCGTGCGCATCACCGAAGCGGCCCGGGTGCTGGGCTCGTCACCCCGCATGCTGCGCTACCGCGAGTCCCTCGGCGTGCTGCCGCGCCCACCCCGCGGCCATCGCCGGTACGACGACCGCGACCTCGCGCTCGCCCGCGCCGTCCTCGAGCTGGAACGCCGGTACGACGCAACCCCGGCCGAGCTGGCCTTCGCCGTCCGCACCCTTGCCGACCCGGACATCACCGCCGCCGTCCGCGACCTCGGCATCCGCATCGGCCGCATCACCGTCCCACCCACCCAGGCCGAGGTAGACCGCGAACGCGCCCTCCGCTGGCTAGGCCGCTCCGGCATGCTCCCCCCTCCCCACCCCACAGGCCCGCGCTAACCCCTCGTACCGTTCATCGGGCCCTTGTGACCAGGCGTGTCGCCACTCATCGGCCCCTTGTGACAACTCGTGGCGTCAGTGCGGTTGCGGGAGACGAGCGTTGCCGCGCTGCAGGAGGTCGGCGAGCCACGGTACGACGGAGTCGCCGAAGGCGGTGTTGACACCGGCGAAGCGGACCGCGAGCAGCGCCAGCGCGAGCAGCCCGAACCCCAGCCCGAACGAGCCGAGGGCGCTGCCCGCGAGGTCCGGCCGGCGGGTGGTGACGAGTGCCACGAACCCGCAGAGCAAGGCCACGGCCCCCAACCCGGCCGCCAGGCTGTAGAGCACCGAGAACGGAGCCGTCAGCAGGGCGCCGAGCCCGGTGAGCAAGGCAGCTTCGGCGGCCACGGAGGTGTGCGCCCGGGGCTCCGGCGAGCTCTCGAGCAGGTCCTCCAGTCCCACGTCCCCAGCGCGGGGACCACCGATGGTGGCCACGTATCCAGGCTAGGCGCGCACACTCATTGACGCGGTAACGAACCGCACCCGCCACGGTCACGATCCGGCCAAGCCGCTTCCGCCGGAACGGGCGAGGTGTCAGTGCGGCGGGGTGTCCGGCACCGCTGGGCGGTCAGCCGGACTGTAGCTGGTGCGGTAGATGTCCGGCTCGAGGTAGATGTGGACGGCGGTGGGCTCGGCCTCGCGGACGGCGCGTTCGGCGGCGTCGATGGCGGCGGCCACCTCGGCGGCGGCGTCGGTCGGGGTGACCCCGAACTTGGCCGCGACCAGCACCTCCTCCGGGCCGACGTGCAGCGTCTTGCAGTGGATCAGCCGCTCCACGCCCGGCGCCGCGGCGATCGCGTCCTCGATCCGGCGCTGCGACTCCACGGTCGCGGACTCGCCGATCAGCAGCGACTTCATCTCGACCGCGAGGAAGATCGCCACCAGCACGAGCAGCGCGCCGATCGTCATCGACCCCAGCCCGTCGTACACACCGTTGCCGGTGGCAAGGGTCAGCACGATGCCGACCAGCGCGAGCACCAGACCGGTCAGCGCGGCGAAGTCCTCCAGCAGCACGACCGGCAGCTCCGGCGAGCGCGCGGACCGGATGAAGTGCGGCCACGACATGCCGCCGCGGGTCTTGTTCGACTCCGCGATCGCGGTCCGGAAGGAGAAGCCCTCCATCACGATCGAGGCCACCAGCACCGCGACCGGCACCCAGTGCCAGGACTCGATCGCGTGCGGTTCGTGCACCTTGTGCCAGCCCTCGTACAGCGCGAACAGGCCACCGACGCTGAACAGCACGATCGCCACGATGAACGAGTAGACGTAGCGCTCCCGGCCGTACCCGAACTGGTGCAGCACGGTGGCCTCGCGCCGGGCGCGCTTGTCACCGAGCAGCAGCAGGCCCTGGTTCCCGGAGTCGGCCACCGAGTGGATCGCCTCCGCGAGCATCGACGACGAACCGGTCAGCAACCAGGCCAGGAACTTCGTCACGGCGATGCCCAGGTTGGCCATCAGGGCCGCGATGACGGCTTTGGACCCGCCACCAGCGCTCATCTACGTTCTTCTCCTCAAGCAGGCCGGGGAACCGACACGGCGAAGGCCGTGCCGCGACCGGTCAGGCTACACGCCGGCTCGGTCCCGCCGGCGAACGCGGACCGTCCCGCGGTCAGCTCCACGACCCCGTCCCCGCACCGCACGGTCACGTCCCCGTCCAGGCACGCCACGATCCGCGGCCCACCCGCCTCGAGCGACACCGGCGCACCGTCGAGCTCAACATGTCGTACGACGAAGTAGTCGCACCCGGCCGGGTAGTCCCACACCCCGGGAGCGTCACCCGGCACCGCCCGCAGCACCGGGTCCGGCAGCGGCGTGAAGTCCACCACCGACATCAGCTCCGGGACGTCGACGTGCTTGCGGGTCAGCCCGCCGCGCAGCACGTTGTCCGAGTTCGCCATCACCTCGAACCCGGTCCCGTGCAGGTAGACGTGCACGCTGCCGGCCGGCAGGTACACCGCGTCGAACCGCTCCAGCGTCACCCGGTTCAGCAGCAGCGCGGCCAGCACCCCCGGGTCGTCCGGGAAGTCCGCCGCCAGCCGGTCCAGCGTCGCCGCCTCCGCCGCGAACCCGGTCCCGTGGTAGTCCCGGCACGCCGAGCCGAGTGCCGCCACGTCGTCCCGCACCGCGTCCGTCGACGAGCTCATCACCTGCTCGAAGACCTCGGCCAGCTTCCCGTCCCGCAGCGAAGCGGCCAGGCCGGCAAGCGGCGCGCACGCCAGCGCGTCCAGCAGCGCCACGGTCCGCTCGAGTGGCCGGAACCCGACCAGCGCCTCGAAGGTACCGAGAGCGACCAGGATCTCCGGCTTCGGCCAGGCGTCGCGATAGTTCCGCTCCGCCGCGTCCCGCGGCACCCCGTCCGCGTCCTCCCGGGCGAACCCCTCCGCCGCCTGCGCCGCGGACGGGTGCGCCTGGATCGACAGCGGCTGCGCCGCCGCCAGGATCTTCGCCAGGAACGGGAACCGCCCGGAGAACCGCTCCGCGACCTCGGGCCCGAGCACCCCGGCCGGGTCCGCCGTCACGGCGTCGTACAAGTTGTTGCCGTCGGCAAGCAGCGAGGGCGCGCCCTCGTGCGCGCCCATCCACAGCTCCGCCCAGGGCCGGCCGTCGGCGGGCTCGCCGAGCAGCTCCGGGATCGCCGTGGGCGACCCCCAAGCGTAGTCGCGCACGGTGTTGCGGAGCAGGCTCACCATCCCCGGGTGTCCTCCCCGGCGTGGTCGGAGTCCGCCCCGTACCGTCCCAGGCCGATGCCGAGGTAGGCCGCCGCGTACCGCCCGTGGTGCAGCAGCGCGGCGTAACGCGTCACGTCGGTGCCGACCGCGTGGCCGAGCACGTGCACCCGCACGTCGTGCAGCTCGGCGGTCTCGATCAGCTTCGACCGGGTCCCCGTCACCTGCGGGTCGTCGGAGCCGTCGTCCAGCACCACCAGTCCGGGCCGCAGCTGCTCACCGGACTCGAACGGGTCCGCGAACAGGTCGCGCGGCGGCTGGGTCACCAGCACCGGCAGCAGGTGCTCGGCGTCCGCGGCCAGCGCCGGCCGCCCGCTCGCCAGCCGTACCGCCTCCACCACCCGGCGGGCCGCCCGCGCGGACAGCACCGAGCCACCCCAGATCAGCGGCAGCGCGTCGGCCAGCATCAGCGCCAGGTCCTTCGCCGGGTTCGCGGCCACGTCGAGCTGCGGCGAGCACGCCACCGCCACCTCGTCCAGGGTGTCGGCGACCGCCTCGGCCTCGACCGCCGGGCCGAGGTCGAGCTGGTGCAGCGCCTGCAGCACCGCCACCGCGGTCGCCAGCGCGTCGTCGGACTGCGACGGCAGCCGGATCGCGTGCCGCGACCCCGCCGCCACCTCGCCCACCTGGGATGACTCCGGCGACGCGACCAGCAGACCGCAGCCGCGTCGTACCGCCTCCGCGACCGCCGAGACGGCCGTCGGGTCGTCCTTCGACCCGGCCAGTACGACGACCAGGTCGAGCGCACCCGTCCAGCCCGGCAGGCCCGGGCCCGGCCAGGCGACGAACGGCACCGGGCAGACCGGCTCCAGGACGGCGCGGACCAGCCGCGCGTCGCGTCCGGCCGCCACCACCGCGCGCGGCCGGAAGCCGCCGTCCGGCTCCAGACCCCCCAGCGCCGGACCGGCCGCGTCCAGCTCGGCCCGCACCCGCGCGCCGGCCCCGGCCAGCTCGCGCAGGATGTCGTCGGCGGCCTCCAGCGCGACCGGGTCGTCGAGCCGGGTGTCGTCGAACTCCCCGGTCATCTCAGGACGCCTGGTGCGGGTCGCGGGCCTCGTCGACCAGCAGCACCGGGATGTCGTCGCGGACCGGGTACGCCAGGCCGCACTCCGGGTTCTGGCAGACCAGCTCGTCAGCGGCGTCGTCCACGCTCAGCGCGGATCTGCACTTCGGGCAGACCAGGATGCTGAGCAGGTCCGGGTCGAGATTCACAGCCATCTGGACTCTCCTAGGTATCACTCGGCTGGGACCGGCACGCCCGTGATCAGCGACAGCACCTCGTCGCGAACCGACTCCATCGTGGCCTCGTCCTCGGCCTCGACGTTGAGCCGCAGCAGCGGCTCGGTGTTCGACGCCCGCACGTTGAACCACCACACCCGCGCGTCCACCGTGAGACCGTCCAGGTGGTCGATCGTGACCGCCTCGCGTCCGGCGTAGATGCTCTCGATCTTCGCCACCACTGCGGCCTGGTCGTCGACGGTGCTGTTGATCTCGCCGGACTCCGCATACTTCGTGTACGACGCGAACAGCTCGCTGGCCGGCGTGTCCTGCTCGCCCAGCGCCGCGAGTACGTGCAGGGCCGCGAGCATGCCGGTGTCGGCCCGCCAGAAGTCCCGGAAGTAGTAGTGCGCGGAGTGCTCGCCGCCGAACACCGCGCCGGTCTCGGCCATCTTCTCCTTGATGAACGAGTGCCCGACCCGGGTGCGCACCGGCACCCCGCCGTGCTCGCGGACCAGGTCCGGCACGGCGTGCGAGGTGATCAGGTTGTGGATCACCGTGCCGCCCGGGTTCTTCGCGAGCTCGCGGACCGCGACCAGGCCGGTGACCGCGCTCGGCGACACCGGCGCGCCGGTCTCGTCCACCACGAAGCAGCGGTCCGCGTCGCCGTCGAACGCCAGCCCGAGGTCGGCCTCGTGGTCGCGGACCGCGCCCTGCAGGTCGACCAGGTTCTTCGGGTCCAGTGGGTTCGCCTCGTGGTTCGGGAAGGTCCCGTCCAGCTCGAAGTACAGCGGCACCAGGTCGATCGGCAGGTCCTTGAACACGGCCGGGACCGTGTGCCCGCCCATCCCGTTGCCGGCGTCCACGACCACCTTCAGCCGGCGGATCCGGCTCAGGTCGACCAGGTCCTGCAGGTGGTCGGCGTACGCGGGCAGCAGGTCCTTGTGCACCACGGTGCCACCCACCGGCACGCCCGCGGACGGGACCTCGCCGGACAGCATCCGCGCGGCCAGGGCCTCGACCTCGCGAAGGCCCGAGTCACGGCCGACGGGTGCGGCTTCGGCACGGCACAGCTTGATCCCGTTGTACTGCGCCGGGTTGTGGCTGGCGGTGAACATCGCGCCCGGCAGCCGCAGCCGGCCGGACGCGAAGTACAGCTGGTCGGTGGAGGCCAGCCCGATGTCGATCACGTCGGCGCCGGTGCCGGTCACGCCCTCGGCGAACGCCCTCGCGAGTGCGGGGCTGGACGGCCGCATGTCGTACCCGACGACCACCGCGCCGCCCTCGGACAGGACGTCCATCACCTCGACGAACGCGGCCCCGACCGCCCGGACCACGTCCTCGTCGAGCTGCTCCGGCACCACGCCGCGGACGTCGTACGCCTTGAAGATCGCCGACAGTCGCGCCGCCGGCGCCTGCCCCGTGGTCTGTTCGGCCATGCCTGGACCCTACCGGTCGTCCGTCTTCAGGCGTCGGGGTCCTGCAGGACGCGGAGGTGACCGCGGCGGGCGACCTCGACCGGGGCGGCCGCGCCGGAGGGTTTGGGGGCCGGGCCGCCGACCGGCTTGGCGGCCTCGCGGACGGCGTTCGCGAGGGCCTCCAGGTCGTCGTCGGAGGGTCCCGCGGCGGCCGCGTCCGGGGCCAGCCGGATCACCTCCCAGCCGTTCGGGGCGGTGAGCCGCTCGCCGTGCTCGGCGCACAGGTCGTAGCAGTGCGGCTCGGCGTACGTGGCCAGCGGGCCCAGCACGCAGGTCTGGTCGGCGTACACGTAGGTGAGCGTCGCCACCGCCGGACGGCGGCAGCCGGAACGCGTGCAGATCCTCGCGATGCTCACGACGTGACGCTACCCGGTCCGGGGGCTGCGAGGCGACATCGCCACTCGGATCAGAACCACTATCGTGCTTGCGTGACCGACGCCCGCCGGCATCGCCGGCACATCGACAGGCACGGCCGCGGACTGCGCGGTCCGGTGAGCCGTCCGAGCACGTTCGCGCCCCGCGGGCTGCCGCTGAAAAGGTCCGCGTCGGCGCGGTTCGACGAGCTCGTCGCCGTCGAGGTGACCCGGCTGGAGAAGCAGCTGCCCGAGGTGGTGACCCGCGTCGAGTTCGCGATCGAGGACGTGCCGAACCTCCCGGACGGGACGCGCGAGATCCCGCTGACGCACTCCAGCGGCGGCACCGCCCACGACCCGTACCGGATCGTGGTGTTCCGCCGCCCGATCGAGCTGCGCGCGGAGCGCACCGGGACGTCGCTCGCCTGGCTGATCCGCTCGTCGCTGGTGCTCGAGCTGGCCGGCGTCCTCGGCCTGTCGCCGGAGCAGATCGACCCCGACTTCGACGGCGACGACGGCGCCTGACGGCTCTCAGCGCAGCGCGGCGCGGATGTCCGGCCGGGTGCCGGTCTGGGCACGGAACACCTGCGACGTGCTCAGCCCCCAGGCGCCGACCCGGCGCAGATCGGTCTTGCGCGACGGCGGCGTCAGCGTCACCCCGGCGACCACCTCGGTGTTCTCGCCCGGCGTCAGCGTCAGATAGGTAGCGGTCGTGGCCGCCGGCAGCTGCACCGCCGTGGTCGAGCCCGACGCGACCTTCACGGTCCTGTGCTGCACGACCTCACCCATCGCCGACCGGACTTCGAGGGTCGCGGTCCCGCCCTCGCCGGGCGCGCTCAGGATCAGCGTGACCGGCTCGGTGTGCACCGGCAGCACCAGGTACGACGGACCGTCCAGCGGCTTGGCCGACCCGATCGCGGAGAAATCCTGGTTGCGCTCGTCGACGATCCGCACCGAGGCGACCACCGGCTGGTCGGCGCTGACGCCGATCGCCACCGCGTCGCCCTCCAGCTTCGTGTCCAGCCGGACCGACCGCACCCCGCCCGCGGGCACCTCCAGGGCGTCCAGCCCGGCGGGCCGGAACTTGCCGTGCCGGCCGAGCACCGTGACGGCCACCGTGGTCCCCAGGTCGCCCGGGTTCATCACCGTCAGCACCCGTGCCCCGGCGCCCGGCGCCACAGCCGGTACGACGATCTCGTTGCCCGGCTCGGCCGACGGCGGCAGCCAGTCCACGCCGGTCGCCGAGGTGGCGGTGGTCGCGTTGTCCCGCAGCGCGGCGGTGACCCGGCCGCCGGTGGCGACCACGTGCATGCCGAGCTCACGCTGGTCCGGGACGCTGGTGCGCAGGTAGACCTCGGTCTGGCCCCTGCCGCGGATCACGATGCCGCGCCCGGACGTGTTGTCCAGCTCGCCGGCCTGGCCGTAGTACGTGATGTCCACCGACGCGTTGACGTCGTCCAGGTTCGTCATCACCAGCACGTCGCGCCGGCCGCCCGTCGTACTGGCGCCGGTGAACCAGAACTCCGCGCTCGGGGTGGCGCACGGCGTACTGGCGATGCCGCGGTTGATGCCGCTGCGCGCGGATGACGTGGTGGTGGCGGTGACGCCGGCCGCCAGCGGGCCGACGACGCGGACCGCGACCGGAACAGGCTCGGCCTTCTCGTCCGCGGTCGCGATCCGGCCGCGCTTGCCGGCCGTGCCGAGCAGCGTGTGCGAGGACTGCCACAGCCGGTGCAGCTGCACAGGCGTGGTCTTGCCCCCGGCCTCGGGCACGCCGTCGGGCAGCGCCGGCGCGACCGCGTCGACGACGGTACGGCTGCCGTCGGCGGAGCCGAGCGCCGGGCAGCCCAGCGCCGCGCGGTTGACGACAACCTGCCGGACGACGTCCGAGCCCTCGTCCGCGACCGGCGCCGGCACCCCGGCCAGCGCCCCGATCACTGCGGTCACGGCGAGCGCCGCCACGCAGACCACGACCCGCCCGCGCGCGGTGTGCAGCAGCGTCATGCCACGGCCCTCCTCGCGTGCGAGCCGACGACCTGGCGCCGCGCGGTCGGCAGGCAGAACACCAGCGTGACCAGCCAGGCCAGGATCCCGGCCAGCCGCCAGGCGGTGTGCGTCACGTCCTCGGCCGGCATGGCCGCGCTCGGCTGGATGTCGACCATCCAGGCCGCGCCGCCCTCCTCGGCACTCGACCGGTTCAGGCCCGCGACGGTGTCCAGGGTGGCGACCAGGGTCGGGTCCACCGGGGGCGCCAGGTACACGTACTTCACCCCGAGCCGGTCCAGCCGGACCGCCTCGTCACCGGCTCCGCCGCCGCCCAGCGCGGACAGCACGTCGGTCAGCCCCTGGTTCGCCGCGGCCGGCGCCTCCGCCTCGAGCGCGCCCATCCGCGGCCCGCCGGCCCGGACCACCGCGTACCGGCTGCCGCCGGCGGGGTCCTGGCGGACCACCACGACGGTCGCGTTCTGCGGCGGCTGCTGGGCCGCCACCAGGTACGCCGGCAGGTCCTCGGCCGCCTCCCGGTGCAGCGGCCCGTCGTCGCCGCGCGCCATCCACCAGCCGGCGGTCAGCACGGTCGCGACCAGCACCAGGCCGATCGCGCCGCGCACCACCGGGCCGGCGTCGCCCCGGACCTCGCCCCAGGTGATCGCGACGACCGCGATCCAGGCGATCGTGGTGAGCAGCATCAGCGGCCCGCTGCCGCCGCCGAGCCGGCTGCTCAGCAGGGTCGCCAGCAGCCCGGCGATCGCGACCGCCCAGGCGACCAGCTCGTAGCGATGCCGGGAGTCGCGGACCATGCACAGCACCGCGACCAGCACCAGCGGCAGTGCGAACCAGCACACCGTCCCGGGCGCGTCCGGCACCGCGGTCAGCAGGTGCAGGAGGCTGTTCCCGGGTCCGGCCGAGGTGGTCGGCGGCCCGCCCGCCTCCTGGCCCAGCCGCCACGGGCGCCGGACCAGCTCCAGCGTCCACGGCAGCACCAGCAGCGGCCCGAGTGCGGCGGACCAGAACAGCTGGCTGCCCTGCCGGGAGTTCCGTCGCAGGACGAGGAGGCCGACGGCGGCGATACCGGCCGCCAGCAGCACGCCGAGCGCCGGCGTGAACGCGACCAGCACCGCGAGCGCGGCACCGGCGAACCAGGACGCCCGCCAGCTTCCCTGCAGCGCCACCCGGCGGCGGCGCAGCACGGTGTGGATCGCGGTCGCCAGCAGCGGCAGCACCACGGCCGCCACGCAGGTGCCGATCCGGCCCTGCGTGACCGCGCCGCTCGCCACCACCGCGAGCCCGTACGCCGCGGCGCCCCAGGCGCGCGCCACCCGGCTGAGCACGATCCGGCGCAGGAACGCCCACGCCGCCCACGCCGACAGCGGTACGACGCCGAGCAGGATCAGGTCGGTCGCCAGCGACGGGCTGCCGAACGTGACAGCGGCGAACACCGCGAACTGGCCCAGCCAGGCCGGCGGCGTGACGCCGTCGGGCGCCGTCGCGGCCGCGTGCCACAGGTCGGCGAGGTCGTCGTGCGGCGGGAGCAGCATCGAGGAGCGCAGCACCCCGGCGCCCATCACGCCGCGGGCCGCGACCAGCGAGCCGGCCAGCAGCACCACCCAGGCGACCAGGAACGGCCGCCGGATCAGCAGCTTGCGCCAGGCCGGCTGGTCCTCGGGGACCGCGATCGTGGTCCGGGCGCGGCGCGCCGACGGGGTGTGGGACTGTTCCTCCTCCTCGTCGGCCCAGGCCTCGCGCAGCCGCTCGGAGATCGCAGTGCCGGTCTCCTCCAGGTTGTGCCGGATCGCGTTGACCGACTTGGAGAACAGGCTCTTGATCTGGTCGTGCTCGACGGCGCGCAGCCGGCGGCGGTCCTTGCGGGCCTGCATCCAGCCGCCGGCCAGCAGCGTGCCCAGGTACGCCGTCCACTCGTCGACCGCACCGGAGACCGTCTTGCCCAGCACGAACCACAGCGACCGCAGCACGGTGCCGAGCAGCATCCGCAGCATCAGCAGCGGCAGCAGCCGGCCGGGCGCGTTCGCGAGCACCGTGTAGTACGCGTGCGCACGGTCCACCTGGTACGCGTGCCGCCGGGTGCCGGCCATCTCGCGCTCGCCGCCGGCCGCGGCCTGTGCGTGGTACACGACCGCCTCGGGCGCCACGGCCACCCGGTACCCGGCCCGGCGGGCGCGCCAGCCGAAGTCGATGTCGTCGCGGAAGATCGGCAGCCGCGGGTCGAACCCCTTCAGCGCCCGCCAGACGTCCCGTCGTACGAGCATCCCGGCGGAGCTGACCGCGAGCACGTCGCGGACCTTGTCGTGCTGGCCCTGGTCGTACTCACCCGGCTCGATCCCGGTGTCCCGGCGGCCGCCCAGCGACGTGGTGACCCCGACCTCGAGCAGCGACCGCTCCCGCGGCCAGGTGCGCAGCTTCGGGCCCCAGACCGCGACCTCCGGGTGGATCGTCGCCTGCAGCAGCAGCTGCTCGAGCGCCTTCGGCGCCGGCGCGCAGTCGTCGTGCAGCAGCCACAGCCACTCCACGACCGGCGCCTGCTCCTCCTCGTACGACGGCCGGGCGTGCGAGCCGTGCCGCCCGGCGAACGGGCTCCCGTACTGGCCTGCGTACTGGCTGCCCGGGTAGGCCGCCGGAGCGGTGGGCGCGAACCCGACCGCCTCCAGGCCGCGCGCCACGGCCGTGCCGTACCCGGTCCGCGCGGACGCAGTGACCACCGGCTCCACGCCGGGCAGGTCGGTCAGCAGGGCCGCGGTGTTGTCGGTCGAGCCGGTATCGATCGCGATCAACCGGTCCGGACGGCGCTCCAGCGCCCACAGCGCCTCGGTGAGGCGCGGCAGCCACTCGGCTCCGTTGTGCGCCACCACGACCGCCGTCACGACGTGACGCAACGGCGCACGCCTCAGCGGGTCGTCCGGAGCGGCTGCCGGGAAGTCGGCCGAGTCGAAGAACTCCCAGCCGGCAGGGGCTTGATGATCCATGCGGAGTAGCTGCACCTCGGGACTGTCGGGGGAGGCATCTGCCACCGTCCCATGTGGCCGGGGCGCGGACTACCCTAACGCGACGGCATAGCCGTCGTCGCCATGGCATCGCATATCTGGGCGTGGGCCGGGTCGCGGCCCACGGCTCAGACGGCGCGCTTCTTCAGTTTGCGACGCTCACGTTCCGACAGGCCGCCCCAGATCCCGAAGCGCTCGTCGTGCTGCAAGGCGTACTCAAGGCACTCGCCACGGACCTCGCAGCCGAGGCAGACCTTCTTGGCCTCCCGCGTCGAGCCGCCCTTCTCCGGGAAGAAAGCCTCCGGATCGGTCTGGGCGCACAACGCCCGCTCCTGCCAGTTGAGTTCCTCTTCGATCGCGTCGCCGTCGACAATCACCATCAGATCTGTCACGGTACGACCTCCTCGACCCTGTTCGTTCCTGCGTGAGCGGGTTGCGGCCCGCTCACCTGACCTCGTCCGCCTGCGCCGCAGCCCCACTGCGTCACGCATCGGTCCCCGATTCCGAGTGTCCTAACGAACGACACGAATGAAATTACATTCCTGCAATCCACCAAAGTCAAGCGCTGGTCTGCTAATGGCCTGATCTCTCACGGACCTCGGGCTGCCGTGTCGTGCGTTCCAGGGTGAGAACACGGGCCGCCGGCGGGTGTGCCGGCGGCCCGGAGGGCGGTTCTCGGTCTCGTGCCAGGCAGTGCCTGACGGGGTCACTGCGGCTGGGACCACCAGCCCTGCTGGCCGCCGTCGTCCTTCTTCGGCTCGGCGTCGTCGTGCGTGCCGCGCTCGATCACCGTGGCGTCGCTGTCCGCGCCCGGTGCGCCGGCGTCGGTACCGGCGACCTGGTCCGGCCACGCGGGCGACTCGTCCGCGGGCCGGCTGTCCCAGCTGGGCTGCTGCTGGCCCCAGGCGTCGGCGGGCTGCTCCTGGGCCGGCGGCCACGGGTCCGGCTGCTGCGCACCCCATTGCTGGGTCTGGTCCTGACCGGCGTCGTGGGCCCCCGCCTCGTGCGCGGCGCCCTGACCCGCGTCGTGCGCCTGGCCGGCCCACTGCTGGTCCGGCCACTGCTGCTGGCCGTCGGTGGCCCAGCCACCGGCCGCCTCGTCCGTGCCGCCCTTGACGTCGCCGGCCGCCGCGCCCGCGTCGTACTGCTGGGTGCCCCAGCCCTGCGCGCCGGCCTCGGCCTGCGGGTGACCCGCCGCCTCGTAGCCGCCGGCCGTACCCGCGGCGTAGCCGCCGTACTGCTGTGCCTGCGCGCCGGCGTCACCGTAGTGCGCCTGCCCGGCGGCCTCGCCGTAGTGCGCCTGCCCGGCGGCCTCGCCGTAGTGCGCCTGAGCGTCGCCGTACTGCCCCTGCGCACCCGCGTCACCGTAGACGCCCTGCTGCGCGGCCGGGTCGCCGTACTGGGCCTGGCCCTGGTCGTAGTGACCCTGAGCCTGGTCGTACTGGCCGTACTGCTGGCCGTACTGGCCCTGCGGAGCGCCGTACTGGTCACCGCCGTACTGCTGGTCGCCGCCGTACTGACCCTGCGGCGGGAACTGGCCCTGCGGCGCGAACTGCCCGTGCGGCTGGCCGGCGAACTGGCCGTGCGGCCCGGCCTGCACGGCCGGCTTGGGTGCCTTCACCGGGGCCGGCAGGTCCTGGAACGTCTTGAGGATGAACAGCCCGGTGACCGCGGTGAGCGCGAGACCGGCGAGCGCGCTGAGGAACGCGACGATCTTCAGCCCGGCGTCGGCGGTCTCGCCGAACCCGGAGAACGCGCCGATCACGCCGAGCAGCGCGATGAGCCCAGTGATCCCCAGCGCGGCGAGGGCGACCGTGCGGGCGTTCGGGGTCCGCTCGCCGGTGTGCGTGACCAGCCAGACGGCACCGGCCAGCGCCACCAGCACCATCAGCCCGGACAGGCCGTACGGCGTGAGGTAGCTCTGCGTCTGCGAGGCGGCCGTGGTGAAGCTGGGGCCGAGGAACAACCGGATCAGCGACGCCAAGGCGACGAGACCGGCGAAGGCCAGCAACAGGTACGCCACCGGCTCCTTGAGCTTCTTGGTTGCGTCGGTGACCACGAGGGGCCTCCATTCGGATGTTTGGTCCTGACCTCCGGCAGCATATCGATGGGCACGGTCCAGACCTCGTGCACCGCCCTTGAGGCACTGCGGCAGACTCGTCAGCATGCGACTGACTGTTCTGGCCGGCGGCATCGGCGGCGCGACCTTCCTGCGCGGGCTGATCCAGGCCCGGCCGGACGCCGAGATCACGGTCGTCGGCAACACCGCGGACGACATCACGCTGTTCGGCCTGCGGGTCTGCCCGGATCTCGACACGGTGATGTACACCCTCGGCGGCGGCATCTCCGCCGAGCGCGGCTGGGGCCGCGAGGACGAGGGCTGGCTGGTCAAGGAGGAGCTCGCGGCGTACGGCGTGCAGCCGACGTGGTTCGGCCTGGGTGACCGCGACATCGCGACCCACCTGGTGCGCACCCAGATGCTGGACGCGGGTTTCGCGCTGAGCGCGGTGACCGAGGCGCTGTGCGCCCGCTGGAAGCTGCCGGTCCGGCTGCTGCCGATGAGCGACGACCGGATCGAGACGCACGTGGTGATCGACGACGAGGAGTCGCCGTCGGGCCGCAAGGCGGTGCACTTCCAGGAGTACTGGGTGCGGCTGCACGCCGAGGTCCCGGCGCGCGAGATCGTCGTGGTCGGCCAGGACAAGGCCAAGCCGGCGCCCGGCGTGCTGGACGCGATCGCGGACTGCGACGTACTCCTGCTGCCGCCGTCCAACCCGGTCGTGTCGGTCGGGACCATCCTCGGCGTGCCCGGGGTCGCGGACGCGGTGCGCGCGACCAGGGCGCCGGTCGTGGGCGTGTCCCCGATCATCGGCGAGCGCCCGGTGCGCGGCATGGCCGACAAGGTGCTGGCGGCCATCGATGTGGAGTCGCGCGCTGCCGCGGTGGCCGTCCACTACGGATCCCGGGCTTCGGCTGGTGTGATCGACGGCTGGTTGCTCGACACGACGGACGCCGCGCAGATCCCGGAGGTCGAGGCGGCCGGTGTGGCGGCCCGCGCCGTACCGCTGTGGATGACCGACGTGGACGCGACCGCGGCGATCGCCGCGGCCGCCCTCGACCTCGCCGATACGGTCCGCTGATGCGCAAGGGCCTGACGGTCGTGCCCGTGGTCGGCCTGCCGGAAGTTGCCGAGGGCACCGATCTTGCGGAGCTGATCGGCGAGAACGCCGAGCTGTACGACGGCGACGTGGTCTCGGTGACCTCGAAGATCGTCAGCAAGGCCGAGGGCCGGCTGCTCACCGGCGTGACCCGCGCCGAGGCGGTGGACGCCGAGCTCGTCCGGATCGTCGCGCAGCGCGAGAACACCCGGATCGTGCAGACCCGGCACGGCCTGGTGCTGGCCGCTGCCGGCACCGACACCTCCAACACCGCGCCCGGCACGGTCCTGCTGCTGCCGGTGGACCCGGACGCCTCGGCCCGCCGGCTGCGCGAGGCGCTGCGGGAGCGGTACGACGTGAACGTCGGCGTGATCGTCACCGACACCCTCGGCCGGCCCTGGCGCAACGGCCAGACCGACCTCGCCATCGGCGCCGCGGGCGTCGAGGTGCTGGAGGACCTGCGCGGTACGACGGACAGCCACGGCAACACGCTCGCGGTGACCGTGCCGGCCGTGGCCGACGAGCTGGCCGCGGCGAGCGAGCTGGTCAAGGGCAAGGCGGACGGCGTCCCGGTGGCCGTGCTGCGCGGCGCGGACGACGTCGTACTCCCGGCCGGCGAGCACGGACCGGGCGCGGCCGCGCTGGTGCGCGACGCCGAGTCGGACCTGTTCAGCCTCGGCACCCGGGAGGCCGCCTGGGCCGCGGTCACCGAGCGCCGCGCTCCGGCCGGTCCACGCGACCTCGACCCGGAGCTGGCCGGGCGGCTGGTCGCGGCCGCTGCCGTCGCCGCCGCCGTCGAGGTGTCGGTGGATCCGGCGGCGCTGGTCGTGCGCGGGCCGGACGAGATCGGCGTCGGCGCGGTCGCCGAGCGGCTGGCCGTGCTGCTGCACGCGGAGGGGTACGGCGTGGCGGTGGGGCGGTTGTCCGGCGGCATAGCGGAGGTCTCGTTCGGGTCTCGGTGACCCGGCGCGTTCAGATACTTCTCAGCGTTCCTGCGTACACTGCTGCGCGATCCCGCCGCCAGGCGGGACCGTCATCCGAGCCGGAAGTCGAGAATCGTGGGCAAGTCTCAGAAGCAGTCGCGGCGCGAGCTGATCGAGAAGATGCAGCGCGAGCAGGCCAGAGCCGACCGGCGCCGCACCATCTTGATCGTCGTCGTCGCGATCGTCGTCGGCCTCGGCATCATCGCCTATCCCGCGATCAAGCTGGTCCAGGACGCCCGGATCAAGAACGCGCAGGTCGCCGACATCGGCACCTCGATGGCCGCCGCCTCCTGCGACGCGCCCACCGACGACCCGGCCACCGGCGGCAAGGACCACGTCAACGAAGGCACGGTCGTCAAGTACGCCCAGTCCCCGCCGTCGTCCGGCAAGCACTACCCGCAGCCCGCGGTGTACACGAAGCGGTTCTACGACTCAAGCGATCGCCCGCGCGTCGAAACCCTCGTGCACAACCTCGAGCACGGCTTCACGATCCTCTGGTACGACGACACCATCGCCGGCGACAAGAAGCAACTGGACCAGCTCGAGCGGATGGGCAAGGCCAAGCTCCCGGCCGCCGCGGCGGACCGCGTCATCATCGCGCCGTTCCACGCCAGTGACGGCGCCGCCTGGCCGGACGGCAAGCACATCGCGTTCTCGCACTGGGACGGCGGCCAGGACCCGACCGACGCGAGCAAGAACAGCACCCAGCACGGCCACCGCCAGTTCTGCGGCAAGGTCAGCGGCGAGGCCCTCACCAAGTTCATCGAGAAGTACCCCGCCACCAACGCCCCCGAAGCCGGCGCCTGATCTCGCCTCGCACGGCAGCCGCGGGCTCAGGTGAAGCGGCCGGCGTACCTGGACTGGACCTCGGCGACGAGCTCCTTGACCCGTTCGCCGGCCGACAGCGGGCAGACCATCGTCACGTCGGACGTGTGCACGACGATGTGACCGGTCAGGCCGACGGTCGCGACAAGGTGCTCGGGGTCGTCGGTGACGATCACGTTGTCGCTGGAGTCGACCAGGCAGGTCAGGCTGCCCGCGCGCGCGCTGTTGCCCGCGTCGTCGATGTCGAGGGTTCCCGCGAGCGCCGCCCAGGAGCCGACGTCGAGCCACTGCACCGGCATCGGTACGACGACCACCTCGGCGTCCACAGCACCGTTGGACACGGGTTCCATCACGGCGAAGTCGACGCTGATCTTCCGAAGCGCCGGGTAGATCTCGGCCAGCACCGCGTCCCGCTCCTCGCCCGCCGCTGCCGCACCCGCCCGGCGCAGCGCCACTGCCGACTCCGGCAGCAGCTCGTCCAGCACGTCGAGCAGGGTCTCCGCCCGCCACACGAACATGCCGGAGTTCCACCAGAACCGGCCCGTCGCGAGGTACTCCTCGGCAGTCGCGAGATCCGGCTTCTCCCGGAACCTGGCCACCTCGAACGCCCCGGAGCCGGCGATCTGCTCACCACGTTCGACGTACCCGAGACCGGTGTGCGGGTGGGTCGGCTCGATCCCGAAGGTGCACAGCGCCCGGGGCCGCTCCTCGACCAGCGCGAACGCCGTCTCGACCGAGGCGCGGAACTCCTTCTCCGGCGTGATCAGGTGGTCGGCGGTGACGATGGCCAGCACGGCGTCCGGGTCGTCCCGGCCGACCACGGCCGAGGCAAGGCCGACGGCGTTGGCGGTGTCCCGCCCGACCGGCTCGCCGATCAGCCGTGACGGGTCCAGCTCGGGAAGCTGCTCGAGCACCTGTGACGCGTGCGCGGCAGCCGTGCACACGTAGATCCGGTCCGGGTCGACGAGCCCTTCGAGGCGGTCGTACGCCACCCGCAGCAGCGACCGCTCACCAGCCAACGGCAGTACCTGTTTCGGCCGGTCAGCCCTGGACAGCGGCCACAGCCGGGTACCGGACCCGCCCGCGAGGATCACCACGTTACGCATGGCTAGGCAGCCTAGCCAGGTAGGTTCTCCGGCATGGCATCGACGCTCCCGGAACTGTTCGCCGCCGCGGTCAAGCGGGACCCCGGACGGCCGTTCGTGACGTTCTACGACGACGCGTCGGGTGAGCGGATCGAGCTCAGCTACGCGACCACCGCGAACTGGGTCGCGAAGACCGCGAACCTGCTCACCGACGAACTCGACCTGGCCACCGGCGACACCGTGCGGATAGCGCTGCCGCCGCACTGGCTCGGCGTCGCCTGGGCGCTCGCCGCGTGGTCCGCGCACGCGACGCTGACCAGCACCGCCGGCGACATCGCGATCATCGGCCCCGACGACCTCGAAGACCGCCTGGAGGAGGTCCGCGGCAAGAGCGTCACGGTGGCTTCCGCGCTGCTGCCGCTCGGCGGCCGGTTCCGCGAGCCGCTGCCGCCCGGCGTGGTCGACTTCGGCGCCGAGGTCTACAACCACGGCGACCTTTACGTGCCCCTCGACCCGCCGCGCCCGGAGTCACCGGCGTACGACGACCGGACGCACGCGGACCTGGTCGCGGCGGCCGAGCCGCTCCGCGAACGCGTCCTCACCACTCGCGACCTGGCCAACGACCCCACTACCCTCGCGGGTGTGCTCGCAGGCGGCGGCTCGGTGGTGCTGTGCCGCAACCTC
>WNFV01014498.1_pt1 | contig 18811 bp, 20 predicted proteins | sample 5400101 | NCBI WGS metagenome assembly WNFV01 (sample SAMN13153361, study PRJNA577476) | soil metagenome | isolation source: 115 cm soil or saprolite under grassland replicate 1 | place: USA:California | collected 2016-06-15 | reverse complement strand
GCGACCCCTCGAGGACAATTCCGAGTTCGCCACGCTGCTTCTCAGGCTCGGTCGCCTGCTCCGGGACGAGTCCCTGGCACATCGGGCACGGGACACGCTCTCCATCTTCGCGGGTGGGTATGACCTGTACGACCTGATGGGGGCGTCGTTCGCGTTGGCAGTGGACGAACTGCTCGCCGAGCCAGTGCACGTGAGCATCGTGGGCGACGTGAATGAAGGGGAGCCTCTCCGCCGGGCGGCCCTCTCCGGCTACCGTCCCTACCGGTTGGTGGATACTCTGGTGCCCGGACGCGACGACGACCTTCTTACCAAGGCGGGCTACCCGACCCAGGATCGCGCCGTCGCCTACGTGTGCGTGGGGACCTTATGCCATCCACCGGCGTCCGTTCCGGCCGAGATCGAGTCCCTGCTCGGGACCGGGACTTCCTAGCCGGAGCTCAGCGGGTCAGCCGGCGTTCACCCGGCAGATCCCACGCTCGGCGAAGGGCCGGAACTCCTTGATGGCGAGAGCCGGCTTCAGGCCGGCCACCATCCCCTCCAGCAGGCCCCGGTGCAGGGTGCACACCAGTTCCCGATAGTCGTCGGCCAGGTCTCGGAACGGACAGTCCCGCAGGGTGATCTCGATGGCCACCTGCCCTTCGCGCCGAAACCTCGGTTGGAATCCAGCCTTGGCCATTGCCTCCTGCAATACCGCCAGGTTTCGTCGGGCGGGAAGCCTCACTCCCGGCTTCGGTCCGCCCTGCGTCACCAGGTAGGCGCCCCACTGCCTGGCCAGCTCGCGTGCCTGCTGGAGGGCTCGGCCCCCCTTGACCAGGCCGCAGAGCATCTCGGCAAGAAGCCGGTAATCGCCGCCCTCCCCGCCTTCGGTCTCCCGGATCGAGTACATCGTCTGGGGGCGGCCGACCGAGGCGGTCTTTCGGATCTCGCGGGAGATGAGCCCCGCTTCCTCCAGCCGGCGGAGGTGGGGCCGGAGGGTGTTCGGGTGAAGAGCCAGTCGGCGGGACATCTCACGCACGGAGACCGGGCGACCGGCCAGGCCGATGTACCGGTACATCCGATGGCGTGTATCGTCGGCCAGGGCCTTGTGGACCTCGAGATCTCGGGTCCCGGGCACCTCAGCAAGCCGCGGTGAGCAGGGCCGATGGTTCGACCCGACCAGCAGAGCGTATTATCCAGGTAAGCACGGTATCAATCAGCATAATCCCGGAGAGTCCCATGCCCACGAAAGAAGAAGTCAGGCAAGCGCTGCGGAACGTGCTGGATCCCGAGATCGGCAAGCCGATCGAGGACGTCGGGATGCTCAAGGACATCGTCGTCGACAACGGCGTGGTGCGTGTCTACGTACTGCTGACGATCGCCGGTTGTCCGCTGAAGGATCGCATCAACAGCGACGTGACCGACGCCGTCCGCCCGATCCTCGACCCCGGACAGCACGTCGAGGTCGTCCTCGGAGAGATGACGAACGAGCAACGACAGGGGCTGGTCAGCAAGCTTCGGGGAGGGGGCGGCGAGGCTCCCGAGCGTCAGGTCTTCTTCACAGAGGGCAACACCACCGTGATCGCCGTCGCTTCCGGCAAGGGCGGAGTCGGGAAGTCCAGCGTGACGGCGAACCTCGCTGCGGCGCTGGCGGCCGAGGGGAACCGGGTGGGGATCATCGACGTCGACGTGTGGGGCTTTTCCATCCCGCGGATGATGGGTGTCTCGGGGCGACCCGTGGCGTTCAACAACATGATCATGCCGCTCGAATCGCACGGCGTCCGGATCATCTCGATGGGCTTCTTCGTGCCGGAGGAGACGCCGGTGATCTGGCGGGGGCCGATGCTGCACAAGGCCGTCAACCAGTTCCTTGGAGATGTGTATTGGGGCGACCTGGACTTCCTGTTGGCCGACCTGCCTCCGGGGACAGGTGACGTGTCGATCTCGATGGCGGGCTTCCTTCCCGGAGCCCAGATGCTCGTGGTGACCACGCCTCAAGAGGCCGCCCGCAAGGTCGCCGAGCGGGCCGGGAAGATGGCAGAGCAGACCCGATTGAAGGTCCTTGGGGTCATCGAGAACATGTCGTACTTCGTCTGTTCCCACTGCGGGGAGAAGACGGCGATATTCGGCGAAGGCGGCGGACAGCTCGCGGCCGACACCCTGGGGGTGCCCCTTCTCGGGCAGATCCCCCTCATGCCGGAGATCCGCGAAGGCGGAGACGCTGGCACGCCGATCGTCCTTTCTCAACCCGACTGCCCCGCCGGTCAGGCGCTCATCGAAGCGGCTCGGAAGCTGGCCAGGGAGTCCAGGACACTGGTGAAGAGGCCCCTCGGGCTGACGGTCGCTCCCCGCTAGGACGCTGCTGAATAAATCACCCATTGATGCTCGCGATCGAGCTGTAGGACCCGCAGACTGCGGGCATGCAAGGACACAGCGAACCGAATCGTGAGCTTCTCGATGCAGCGGCCCTGTGCCGCAAGCTCGTACCAGAGGGGAGCGTGGAGGCGTTCCTAGCGGATCACCGCCACGAGCTGTTCCCCGACGTGCTGTTCGCCGACCTGTTCCCCTCGGGTAGGGGGCGTCCCTCGGTCCCGGCCGACGTGATGGCCACCGTGATGGTGCTGCAGGCCCTGGAGGGTCTGTCCGATCGCGACGCCGCCCGGGCCCTCAGGGACCGGATCAGCTGGAAGGTAGCTTGCGGCTTGGCCCTGGACGACGAGGGGTTCCACCACACGGTCCTCACCTACTGGCGGAACCGCCTGCGAGCGTCGGAGCGCCCCGAGCGGATCTTCGAGGCGGTGCGGCAGGTGGTCGAGGCCACCGGTGTGCTCAAGGGCAAGACCCGCCGGGCGGTGGACTCCACACTCCTCGACGACGCGGTGGCCACCCAGGACACGGTGACCCAGCTCATCTCTGCGATCCGCCGGGTCCGCCGAGAGGTGCCCGCCGCTACTGAGGTCGTGCTGCACGCCTACCACTACGACCAAGGAGGGAAACCGATCATCGCCTGGGACGATCCGGCGGCCAAGCAGCACCTGGTGAGCGCCCTGGTGAACGACGCCCTCGCGCTGATGGAGGCGACCGAGCACGCCGAGCTCAGCCCGGAGCAGCAAGACGCCATCGGGCTCCTCGCTCTCGTCGCGGGCCAGGACGTCGAGCCCGGCGACGAGGAGGGGACCTGGCGGATCGCCGAGAAAGTGGCCTCCGACCGGGTCATCTCCACGGTGGATCCCGAGGCCCGCCACATGCACAAGTCGCAGTCCACCTACCGCGACGGCTACAAGGCCCACCTCGCAGTGGAGCCCGGCACTGGCCTCGTCACTGCCTGCTCCCTCACTCCGGCCAACGCAGGCGACGGGCCCACCGGGGTGGCCATGCTCGAGGTCGAGGAACCGGGGCTGGAGGTGCTGGCGGACTCGGCCTACGGCTCCGGGGAAGTGCGGGCCGCGCTCGCCGAGGCGAAGCACCAGGCGTTCATCAAACCGATCCCGCTTCGCTCCGCCGTCCCCAGCGGGTTCACCATCGACGACTTCGCCATCGACACCGCCGCCGGGACCGTTACTTGTCCGCAGGGTTCCACCGTTCGGATCACCCGACGAGGCAACGCCGTGTTCGGCCAAAGGTGTACGGGCTGCCCGCTGCGCGAGCGATGTACCCAGTCAAAGCGGGGTCGCAGGATCAGGGTTCACTCGCACCACGACGTGATGCTCGCCGCAAGGCGCCAGGCCGAGACCGAAGAGTTCAAGACGCTGTACCGCCGGCATCGCCCCATGGCGGAACGATCGATCGCCTGGCTGGTCGCCGGGGGCCACCGCAGGGTCCGCTACCGGGGCGTGGTGCGCAACCAGATGTGGCTGTCGGTCCGGTCCGCGGCGATCAACCTCCGGCGCCTCGTCAACCTCGGCCTGGATCCCACCTGAGGCGGCGGAGGGAGCACATCGCTGTCGCGCGGGAGCCTCGCGTCAAGTTCCTCGCCGATAGATCTTGGACGATCGACTTCACGACGACGGTGGCAACCTCAGATGCGGTTTGTTCAGCGGGCTCCTAGCCGCCGGCGACCCGCCGCTACGCGTCGGGGCGGACCGGGATCTCCTGGGTCGGTGCAGCCGAATCCCCCGCCCGTGACAGGATGATCTCGGGGCCCGCCGGAACCTTGTCCGCCCGATCCTTGGCCTCCTCGGCCTGCTTCTTCTCCGTCTCCTGCTTCAGTTCTTCCTTCGTGGGAATGGGCTTGTCGCCGTCCAGATACTTGCGGAGCTCGCCGCCCTCGATGACCTCGCGCTCGATGAGGACGTCCGAGAGCTTGCGCAGGTTCTCTTTGTCGTTCTCGAGGATCTCCTTGGCCTGATCCTGAGCCTCTCGGAGCAGCCGGGCCACCTCCTCGTCGATCATCCGCGCGGTTTGCTCGGAGAACTCGGGCCGCTCGCCCGGGAACAGAGGGCGCCCACCCGCCGAGCGGAACCCGTCGCTGCCGAAGGACAGCGGGCCGAGCTTGGGGCTCATGCCGTACTCCACCACCATGGCTCGGGCGATGTCGGTGGCGTTCTGGAGGTCGTTCTGGGCCCCTGTCGAGATCTCGCCGAAGGTGATCTCCTCGGCAGCTCGTCCTCCCATGGCGAAGACCAGCCGGTCCCGCAGCTCGGGCTCGGTCATCAGGTAGCGATCCTCCAGTGGGCGGACCATGGTGATGCCGAGCGCGGCGACCCCGCGCGGGACGATGGTGACGCGGTGGACGGGATCGATGTTGTGTGACCGAAGGGCCACCAGGGCATGGCCCATCTCGTGGACCGCCACTCGGATCTTGTCCCTTGGCGACATCACCCTGCTCTTTCGCTCCAGACCGGCCACCACGCGGTCGATGGCTTCCTCCAGCTCTTCCATTCCCACCCAGTTCTTCTCCCTGCGGGCGGCCAGGAGCGCGCCCTCGTTGACCACGTTGGCCAGGTCGGCACCGGTGAAGCCGGGCGTTCTTGCTGCCAGAGTCCTCAGGTCGACCTCCGGGTCGATGGCCACACCCCGGCTGTGCACGCGAAGGATGGCCTCCCGGCCGCGCAGGTCCGGGCGGTCCACCACGACCTGGCGGTCGAACCGGCCCGGACGGAGCAGCGCCGGGTCCAGCACGTCAGCCCGGTTGGTAGCGGCCATGATGATCACACCCTTGGAGGTGTCGAAGCCGTCCATCTCCACCAAGAGCTGATTCAGGGTCTGCTCACGCTCGTCGTGCGAGCCGAGTGAGCCGCCCAGGGCGCCAGCTCGCGACTTGCCGATGGTGTCGAGCTCGTCCAGGAACACCAGGCACGGTGCCTTCTCTTTGGCCTGCTGGAACAGCTCCCGGACCCGCGCCGCTCCCAGGCCCACGAACATTTCCACGAACTCCGAGCCGGACATGTAGAAGAAGGGTACGGCTGCCTCGCCGGCAACCGCTCTGGCCAGAAGGGTCTTGCCGCAGCCAGGGGGACCGAGGAGCAGGACGCCCTTGGGGATCCGCCCGCCCAAGCGTTGGTACTTCTTGGGAGTTCGAAGGAACTCGACGATCTCCTTGAGCTCTTCGACGGCCTCGTCCACCCCCGCCACATCGGCAAAGGTGGTCTTCATCTCCTTGCGGTCGTAGATCTTGACGCGGTTCTTCCCCAGGTTGAGCGCCGTCGCCGCGCCCCCTCCGGCCATGCGCCGAAACAGGAACACCCAGAGCAGGCCGAGCAGAAGGAACGGAAGGATCCACTGCAGGAGGAACGAAGTCAGGGCGCTCGGCTGCTTCCCCTCGAACTTGACGCCCTCCTTGGAGAGCTGGTTGACCAGAGTCGAGGAGTCGAAGTTAGGAGGAAGGTCTGCCATGTAATGCTTGCCACTCTGATCGATCCACGCGATCGAGCTGCCGGTGATGGTGACCGACTCGACGGTGTGTTGGCCGAGCTGGCGGTAGAACTGGTCGAGGCGAGCCGGGGTCGTTCTCTGTCCGACCAGACTTTGAACCAGGAAAAGCAGGACGATCGCTCCGAGGATGTACACCAGGGAGAAGCGCCAGGGGTTGCGCCCGCTTTGCCCCGAGCCTCCACCCAGGTCGAAGCCCTGCCAGCGCCCCTTGCCTCGCCGTTCGTTGTCGTTGGGATTCGGCATGATCCGTGGTCCTATTCGGTCTTCCTCGAGCGGGTATCGAAACCGACACCTACCGTACATCTTCCCACCAGCTCTCCAGAACCACCCCTTCGCACGATTTGCTCCCTGAGCCGTCCCTGTGAAAGCGGCTCGGCGGTCCGTGCTGTCCGATGGCCGGCCGTATCCTGGCGTCGTGGGTGGCGGCAGCGCTCGGCAAGGGCCGGCGGCAGCCAAAGGGGCCCCCTTGCCAGGAGGGCGCCGGGCGGCGGCGGGAGGACTGGTCGGCGCTGTGGTCGTGATCGGCGCAACCGCCGTCGTTCACACATTCGTCAGGACCGTGCCCTTCCTTCCCCTCGCCCTGGCCCAGGCACTGGTCCGGGCGGCTCCTGGAGGGTTCGCCACGTTCTTCATCGATCGTCTGGGACATTGGGCCCTGCGCCTCGCGGTCACAGGGACGGTCGTGGCCTTCATCGCCGTAGGCGTTGGGCTGGGTCTCCTGATCACGTGGGTGTCCGGCTCCGTGCGCAGCGCCGCTGCATCGGGCGTGCTCGGGTTCCTTCCCCTATGGCTCGTTTCGGTCGCCTTCTATCCATCGCCGAGTGGAGACACGATCCATCGTCTCCCGTTCGCCCTGGTCAGCCTGCCCATCTACGGCCTTGGCGGCCTGGCGGCTGCGTGGGCCCAGGTTCGTCTTCAGCAGGCCCGCCGGCGCCAGGAGCCGGACCTCAGTCGCCGCTTCGTACTGCGGGCTCTGTGGTGGGGAGCGGCGGGCGTGCTCCTCGGAGTGGCGGACCTGGGCCGACTCATCCACCGGAGGCCGGACCCCGGTCGTGAGCTGCTCCACCTGGCCAACGTGCGACCGGCCACTCGGCCGCCACTGTCGTCCGCGGACGAGGCCTTCTCACGAGTGGCCGCCCTGACGCCAGAAGTGACCTCCAATGAGGACTTCTATGTCGTGGACGAGGAGATCATCGATCCGGACATCGACCCAGCAGTGTGGCGATTGAACGTCGGGGGGGTGGTCAGGCGCCCTCTCGTCCTGACCTACGAGGAGCTCCGGAGACTCCCCGCGATCGAGCGCTACCAGACCCTCGAGTGCATCAGCAACCAGGTGGGAGGAAACCTCATCTCGACGACCAAGTGGGCCGGGGTGCCGCTGCCGGAGATCCTCGACCTGGCCGGTGTGGGCAGGGACGCCCTCGAGGTGGTGTTCCGGGCCTCGGGCGGCTACTCGGACAGTCTGTCCATCGAGCAGGCCACGGACCCCAGCACTCTGATCGCCATCGGCATGAACGACCACGTGCTCCCCAGGGCCCATGGGTTCCCCGCCCGCGTTCTGTCCGTCGGGACGTACGGGATGAAGAATCCCAAGTGGCTGACAGGGATCGAGGTGATCGATCGGTCATACCACGGGTATTGGGAGCAGCGAGGTTGGTCCAAACGGGCCATCGTGAAGACGGGATCCCGCATCGACACCCCGATGGGAGGAGCTCCTGTCGCGGGCATGGTTGCCGTGGCCGGTATCGCCTTCGCCGGCAGCCGGGGGGTCTCCCGCGTGGAGGTTTCGACCGACGGCGGGCGCTCCTGGAAGCAGGCCCAGCTCAAGCAGCCCCTTTCCGACGTCGCCTGGCGGTTGTGGTTGTACCGTTGGGAGGCGCGCGGACGTGGCCAAGCCGGGATCCTGGTCCGCGCGTACGACGGCAGGGGGATCGTCCAGACCAAGAGATTCGCCTCACCTCATCCAGACGGTGCCAGCGGGTACGATGCGATCACGGTGCGTTATGAGTCAGGCTGAAACGCGAAGCAACGACGATCTCGAGGCCCGTTTCGAGGCGGAGGCCCTTCCGCTGCTGAACGGGATGTACTCGGCTGCCTTCCGGCTGACCCGAAACGCCGCCGATGCCGAGGACCTCATCCAGGAGACCTTCCTCCGGGCCTATCGGGGCTTCCACCAGTTCAAGGAGGGCACCAACCTCAAGGCATGGCTGTATCGGATCCTGATGAACACCTTCATCAACAGCTATCGCAAGAAACAGCGTGAGCCCCAGACCATCTCTGACGACGAAGTGGAGGACTGGTACCTGTACTCCAGGATGGCCGAGCGAGGTGCCGAGCCTTCCGCCGAGGCCTCGGTGATCGAGGCCTTGCCCGACGAGGACGTGCAGGAGGCGCTTTCGTCCCTTCCCGAGCAGTTCCGGATCGCCGTCCTCCTGGCCGACGTCGAGGGGTTCAGCTACAAGGAGATCGCCGAGATCACCGGCGTCCCGATCGGCACGGTGATGTCCCGTCTCCATCGGGGAAGAAGAGCGCTGGAGAAACGGTTATGGGACGTGGTACGGGAGCGTGGCCTTGTCCGAGATTAGTTGTGAAGAGGTTCTGGCAGAGATCGAGCACTTCCTGCACGGGGAGCTCGAGCCGGACCGGGCCGCCCGCCTCGAGAGCCATCTCAACACGTGTAGCCCGTGCTTCGACCGGGCCGAATTCCAGCGGAAGTTGAAGGAGATCGTCAAGTACAAGTGTCGTTCCCAGGCTCCGGAGCACCTGGTGTGGCGGGTGCGGGAAGCCATCCACCTGGAGCGAAGGGTCGAGGAGCCCTGAGGAACGTCGTTGGCCCCCCACCCGCCCGCATCCTCAGGGTTTCGTCACAAACTTCTTAGGCCGGTCCGGAAACCCGGCAGGCCGCCTCGTGCGAATAAGAGGATCGGAGGAGGCGTTGCGTTCTGAGCGGATCGATGAAGGGTAGCCGCCCCGGAAAGATGCCGCCGCCCTCGCCCACGAGGACCGGGCGTCGCACCTGCGCCGCCCCCGGATGCCAGACCCGGCTTTCCATCTACAACCTCGGCGCCCTGTGCTGGCAGCACGCCGACCTTCGCTTCCCCAACTACCGCGGCAAGCGCCTGCTCGAAGGGAAGGCCTGAGGCAACCCCTGATAGCAGCATGATCAGGTTTCCTGCTCTTCAAGTTGACATGACTGGGCTGTCAGGTCTACATTTTCCACAGGTCAGTAGGGGGTAAGAGCCATTGGGGAGGTGAGAGACCATGCTGGCCAGATGGAATCCGTGGCAGGAGCTGTACGACCTGGAGAGGGAGATGTCGGATCTCACCAGGCGGTTCTTCGGCGCCGGATCGCTCGCGCCCTCCACCCGGGGCACCAACGGCGGCGTGTGGACCCCGGCGGTTGACGTCTTCACCCGAGAGGGCGACCTGGTGGTCCACGCTGAGCTTCCCGGTGTGGATCCGGAGAAGGACATCGACATCTCCCTCCACGACGGAGTCCTTACCATCCGGGGGCAGCGCCGGTTCGAGGAGAAGACCGAGCGCGACAACTTCTACCGTTTCGAGAGCTCCTACGGCTCCTTCCAGCGAAGCATCCCGCTGCCGGATGGAATCAAGGCCGACGATGTTCAGGCAACCTACGAGAAGGGCATCCTCGAGGTCGTTATCCCGAAGGCTGGGGAACTCACGAGCGCCAAGAAGATCCCCATCGCCGTGGGGTCCGAGCGCAAGGCGATCTCGGCCAAGGGCAACAAGAAGTAAGTCGTATCTGAGGTCGCAGCTTCATCTAGGAAGAGATGGCCGACCAGGCCATCTCTTCCCTTTTCGTCCGTGCTCGATCTTGGCACGCCAGCCTGTCCCGGCAAGTAGGCTTCGGCTCATGGCATGTCACCCCCACCGATCCCGTCCTGCAGCCGTCTTGGAAGAACCTGCGGCTGGACCGATCCACGCAGAGTCACCGAATGGTGGATTTCGAGATGATGTCGGCAGACGCGCTGTCGAACGAGGATCTCCGCGAGCGGATCCAGGCCTTCGGTGAACCGGGAAGCCCAGGTTCAAGGGAACGTGACGGTTTGTGGCCAAGAAGAGCACGAGTAGGAAGTCGAAGGCGCTCACCCGTAACAGTCCCCTCGAAGAGCGAGCGCCCGAAGTGATCAAGCGGCTGAAGAAGGCCTACCCGGACGCGAAGGTCGCCCTCCGGTTCAGCAACGCCCTGGAGATGTTGGTGGCGACGATTCTGTCCGCGCAATGTACGGACGAGCGGGTCAATCAGGTCACGAATACGCTGTTCCAGAAGTACCGGAGCCCCGACGACTACCTGAAGGTGCCGGAATCTGAACTGGCCGCGGACATCAAGCCCACGGGGTTCTTCAACCAGAAGACGAAGTCCATCCGGGCCGCGTGCCGAAAGATCATCGAGGAGTACGGGGGCGAGGTCCCCGGGACCATGCGGGAGCTCGACTCGTTGCCCGGAGTGGCCCGCAAGACCGCCAACATCGTGCAGGGAAACGCCTACCCGGAGCAGCATCGAAAGGATCCCGATGCCGGCATCGCCGTCGACACACACGTGAGGCGGGTGAGCCAGCGGCTCGGGTTCACCTCGAACACTGATCCCGACAAGATCGAACAAGACCTGATGAAGGTCATTCCGAGGAAGGACCGGTTCTCGTTCACCTATGTCCTGATCGAGCATGGCCGGCAGGTCTGCAAGGCGCCGACTCCGAGATGCGAGGTGTGCCCCGTGAACGACCTGTGCCCGTCGAGCAGGGTCTAGGGCGCGCTGGTGAGGTTAAGCAATCGATCAAACGCTAGCGATTCAGATGGGACATGGCCCACTCCAGGCACTCGGCTCGAACCTCGCATTGCATGCAGATCGCTTTGGCCGCCGTGATCTGTGAAGCGGCGGGACCGGTAGTGCCCACAGGGAAGAAGAGCTCGGGATCTTCGTCTTTGCAGCGGGCACGATGAACCCAGTCCATGGCGACCCCCTCCCGAGCCCGACACCAGACCATGTACGCACGCGGGCTCGCCTCGCCCGGCGGACTGGCCCCGTCTCCCCTTCCCCGCACAGGACAGGGGGCCCGAGCAAGGCGCGGATTATACTGACGGCCCTTCGGCCACACAATGGTTTTGGCGAACTTCGAGCGACAAATCCACCCGATCGTGGTCGCTCATCGTGGCGCTTCGGCCGCGTATCCGGAGAACACCCTGCCGTCATTTCAAGGGGCGGTGCAGGCGGGAGCCGACGTGGTCGAGTTGGACGTCAGGCTCACCGCCGATAACGTGCTGGTCATCCTCCATGACCTGGATGTCTCCGTAACGACCGACGGGGTCGGGTTCGTCCATACGCTGGCCCTGGACGAGGTGAAACGGCTGGACGCTTCGAGTGGCCGGGGCCCGCGGACCGAAGTCCCAACCCTCGGTGAGGCGCTCGAGCTCTTGTCGGGAAGGGCCGGGATCGATATCGAGATCAAGAACCTTCCGGGCGAACCTTCGTTCGATTCGCCGCGGGAGGCCGCCGCCCTGGAGGTCGTCCGCCTCCTGCGCGAGACCGGATTCGACGGGACCGTGCTGGTTTCCTCGTTCAACTGGCTCACGATCGAACGGATCCAGGAGCTTGACCCCGATATCCCGACGGGGTTCCTGACCACCGCTGCCATCGACCCGTGGGCGCCGCTAACGTACGCGAAGGCTCACGGCCATGCCTTCGTCCTGCCCCAAGCTCCTGCCATCTACGAGGTCGGCGAGAATTTCGTGGAGGCTGCCCATGCCGACGGCGTTCTGGTGGGGACGTGGACAGTCGACGATCCCGAGGCGATCGAGCGTCTGTTCGAGATGGGCGTCGACGCCATCGCCACCAACGACCCCGCCATGGCCGTGCCGATCCGCGACCGCTTCCGCAACCGCCAAACACGCCGGCTATGACGGCGGCGGCTACGCGCCGCCCTTGCCGTTTGCGTCAGTAGATGACGGAGAGTGCGTTGGGGACGGCTTCGACCACGACGTGGTTCCTTTCGCCGATGAACTCGCCGTCCACCTGGACCGGCATCGGCCGGTCGCAGTCGATCTCGATCGTTTTCTGGTCCCTGACGTGCAGCACGTGGGGTTTGTTCACGTGCTCCGCTCTCCTGAACGACGAAATGACGACCGGCAGGGCTACCCGCGTGCGCATGCTGTCCAGCGCGATGAAGTCCAGGCCTGCGTCCAGCTCGGCCGCGGGGCACAGTCGCATCGGGCGCTTGCCCAGGTACGTATAGGGGCCGGTGTTCTGGACGATCGCGAGGAACAGGCCATCGCGTTGCTGTTCGAGGTCTTCGCCCCAGGCGAGCCGGACTCGCGGAGTCCGCCGATCGAAGCTGGTGAAGAACACCCGCAGACCCGTCCACACGAAGAACCAGTCGCCGCCGCGCTTCTTCGCTCGCTGGTGCTCCTCGACCCTTCGGACGATGGCCGCGTCCAACCCAACGCCGCAATTGCTCGTGAAGTGGCGACCCCCGACGACGCCGAGCGTCACCTGTCGGGGTGGATCCTTCGCGTTCTCCAGGAGCATGCGAGTTGCGGCCACGGAGTCGTTCGGGATGCCCAGTGAACGGGCGAACACGTTGGCCATGCCACCGGGCAGGATGGCCATGGGCACATCCGTTCCTGCCAGGCCGTTCGCAACCTCGTTGACAGTCCCGTCGCCCCCCAGGGCGGCCACCATCTCCACCCCGTCGAGCACGGCTTCCGCCGTGAGGTCGATGGCATGGCCCGGTCGCTCGGTTGGCGCCTCCTCCAGCTTGAACGCGCCCGACAGGGCGCTCGCGATGGCGTTGCGACGCTCACGGGTCACCCGGTAGGCGTTCTCGTTGACGATGAGCAGGAGACGCCGCACTAGCGTTCTTTCTGCTCCTCGCCTCGAAGGCCGCCCCGCAAGGTGGCCAGAGTCTTGGCCAGGAGTCTGGAGACATGCATCTGGGAGATTCCGAGCTCCTGGGCGATCTCACTCTGGGTCATTCCCTTGAAGAATCGTAGGTGCAGCATGTGACGTTCCCTGGGAGGAAGCTGGCGGAGCAGCGGTCCCACGCTGACCCGGTCCTCGAGTACCTCCAGGGCCTCGTCCTCCGACCCGATCTGCTCGTGGTAGGAGAGTCCTTCCTCCGTGGCGGCCGCGTCGAGTGAGATCAAGCTGTAGGCGTGCGCCGAGTCGAGGGCCTCCAGGACCTCTTCCTGAGAAGCTTCGGAGGCAGCCGCGATCTCGGCCACGGTGGGGGAGCGCTGCAGGTCCTGGGAGAGCTGGCTGATGACGCCCCCCAGGCGCAGGTTCAGCTCCTGGAGCCGGCGGGGGACCCGCACCGCCCACCCCTTGTCCCTGAAGTGTCGCTTCAGCTCGCCCACGATGGTGGGGGTGGCATAGGTTGAGAACTCCACCTCGCGCTGCGGATCAAATCGGTCGACGGCCTTGACCAGGCCGATCGTGGCGACCTGGATCAGGTCGTCGAGAGGCTCTCCCCGACCGGCGAAGCGCCGGGCCAAGTACTCGACCAGCCCGAGATGCGATTCGATGAGCTTGGCCCGGACGTCGGGGTTCTCCGTCCTGCGAAGCTCCTTGAAGAGTCGCTTGATTTCGGGTTTGGGCAGCTGTGGGTGGCGCTCGTGCGATGGAACCGTGCTGGTCATCCCCCTGGTATCCGGAAGCTGGCGAGGGCGATCCCATCCCTAACCGCGACCTGCATCTGCTCGGCCACCGAATCGAGGATCGCCTTCGACCAGGTGGTCAGGAACTCCTCCCCCGACTTGAGCGGTGAGTCGCCGGACGCCTCGATCTTCATGCCACCCTCGCCGAGGGTGAAGATGACTTCGAGCCTGGAGGCGTGCGGCGAAGAGGTGGCGAGGATCCGGGAACAGACCTCGTCGATCGCTATGTGCAGGTCTGTCAGCCGGTCATAGGTGAAGTCGAGCAGGGCCGCGAGGGTGGTCGCGGTGGCTCGCACCAACGCCACGTGCCGCGTGGTCGCGGGGATGCGAATGGTCACCTGGTCGGCCAACGCGCCGATTCTACCCACCGAGCACTCAAAGCCTGCCTATCCGTAGACTTTGGGGACTGTGTTCGGACGGCTTCGATCGCGTCTCCTGGTCACACAGCGGCCCCGAGCTCCCCAGCGGGTCCAGGAGTCCTTCGCTCAGTTCCGTCGGTGCCTGGGGATGGTGGAGCAGGCCAAGGCGTCGTTGGCCGCGGCCGCCCCGGGAGGCCGAGTCCATGGAGTGCCGCTCGCGGAGGCCCTCGCCGGCTTCGAGGCAGCACTGGGTGAGGCCCTTCGGGTCCTGCCCGCCTGGAGAGCGGCTGAGGTGGAGGAGGCCTGGCTGCGTTGTGCGGCGGGCGCAGAGGAGGCCTCACGCCGGGCCCAGGCGCTCAAGTTCGGCGAGGCTCCATCGGGTTACGAGCAGCTGTATACGGTGCTCGCAGACCTGATGGAGCCACTCGAGGCGTTCGCCGTGGCTCTGAATCGATTCCGTCGGTTGGGCGCGTCGCGGCTGACGTCTCGATGAGCCAGTGGAGGGCGTGGCCGAGGCTCGCCTCCAGGGCGGCCTTGCCGAACTGAGGATGTTTGCGAGACCCCGGGGCAGTGCGGACGTCCACCAACCGCCTCACCCCGGCCGATCGGAGAAGGGCGATGAGCTCGCCGATGGGCCGGGTCCCGTGGCCGATGGTGAAGACGACCGTCGCACTGTCCGCATCGCTCGTACGCGACGCCGTCAATGCACGAAAGGCCTTGTCGCCGCTACGAGGTGACCTTCTTGAACGCCCTGGTCGCTCCGGTGAGCGTGACCAGCCCGACAAGGGCGATGACCCCGAGGGTCTTCCCGAACTGCATCCAGCTGTATCCGAAGTTCATGAAGTCCCGAGCCGTGTTGATGACGTAGGTCACCGGGTTGAACTTCCCCACCGTCCCCAGCCAGTGTGGAAGAAGCGCGGAGGGCATCATTGCCGTGGACAGGAAGAGCAGCGGGAACGTCAACAGGATCCCGATCATCATGGTCATCTCGGAGTTCTTCGTCCGAAGTGCCACGATGTTGGAGAGCCCCGCCCACACGATCCCGAAGCACGCCGCGGTGAAGAGCATGACGAGCGCCCCGATCACCCCGGTCTTGATCCTGGCCCCCATGAGCATAGCCACCACCAGCACCAGCGTTCCCTGCAGGACCATCCGGGTGGCGTCGGCGAGGACCTTGCCGATCAGCACGCTCGATCGGTGGATCGGACTGATCAAGAACTTGTCCAGCATGCCCTGCTCGAGGTCGGTCACCATCCCCATGCCGGACTGGAACGCCGACGTCAGCACCGTCATCGTCAGGACGCTCGGGGCGAAGAACATCAGGTAGCTCGAGAACCCCTGTTGTTGAAACTGGGGGAACTCGCCGAGCTTCTTGAAGATTTGGGTGAACAGCAGGAGCCACAGCATCGGCTGGAACAATGAGAAGAACAGCATCATCGGGATCCGGACGAGCTTCTTCAGGTTTCGTCCGAAGATCGTCAGGGACTCGTTGACCAGCCGCGCGGCCGGGTTGCCGTATGGCTCCGAACGGAGAATGAGCTCTGGCCGGGTTGCGATCGACTTCGCCATGACTATCCTCTCCTCGCGCCGCGCATCGTTGCGAACATCGAGCTGTGCGCCGTCGCCGCCTCCTCCACCCGCATTCGCTCGCCCGTGTACTTCAGGAACACCTCGTCCAGCGTGGGCGTGGTGAAGGCGAGCTTGGCGATGGGACGCTCTCTTCGTCGAGCCTGCGCACCAGCGCCGACAGCGACTGCCCGGCATCCCTGACCGGAACCGCCACCGAGTGGTCGAACGAGGTCGGGTCACCGGCTCCCGGGAATCCGGCCAGGGCCCGCTTTGCTCGCTCGACCAGACCGGCCTCCGCGTCCTCGGGAAGCGCCACCGTGACGACGTCTCCGCCGACGGTCGACTTGAGCTCTGCGGGCGACCCCGACACGACGATCTTGCCGTGGTCGATGATCGCGAGACGGGTGCACAGGCGGTCGGCCTCTTCCATGTACTGCGTGGTCAGGAAGATCGTCGATCCGGCGTCCCTCAGCTCCGCCAATTGACGCCACAGAGCAATCCGGGTCTGCGGATCCAAGCCCGTCGTGGGTTCGTCCAGGAAGAGGAGCGGTGGCTTGTGGACCAGAGCCTGAGCCAGGTCCAGGCGGCGGCGCATACCTCCGGAGTAGGCTGCGGCTCGACGGTCGCGGGCGTCGGTGAGTCCGAAGATCTCCAGAAGTTCGTCGGCCCTTCGAGCGGCCTCGGCTGCGCTCATTCCGTGGAGCCGGCCTTGCAGGATGAGGTTCTCCCGGCCGGTGAGGTCGACGTCGATGCCGATGAACTGGCCGGCGTAGCCGATCATCTTGCGGATGGGCCAGGCGTCTCGCCCAACGTCGTGCCCGCCGACCCTGGCGCTCCCGGAGGTCCTCGGCAACAGTGTCACCAGGATCCGGATGGTCGTGGTCTTGCCCGCGCCGTTGGGGCCGAGGAAGCCGAAGATCTCCCCCGCCCGCACCTCGAACGACACGTCGTCCACCGCGCGGGTCCCGTCCGGGTACACCTTGACCAGGTTCTCCACTTCGATGAGCTGGCGAGGCTCGTTCATCGGCTCACCTCCTTCGCAATCTCCCACCGCGGATTCAGTCCTTCCATGAGGGTTCGCACGATCTCTCGGGCGTACTGTTCGTCGTTCCCCAGCGCGGCCTCGTCCCCGACCAGTTCCTCGAGCAGCGCCTCGCTGAAGCAGGCCCCCAGGAGCGTCCTGGTGGCGTGCTCCGGCGAGACCTTCTCCGAGATGCGGCCGAGGCGCTGCTCCTTTCGAAGGTAGGTCGAGACCGCGCCCATCGCTTTCATGGGGCCGCCCTTGGTCTCCTGGAAGTGGCGGCGCTGTTCCTCCAGGAGCTCACGCTCGGCCAGGGCACCGATCACCATAGGGACGATGGCCCGGTAGAACCCCAGCGCCGTGCGGGCGACTTCCTCCAGGTTCTTGCGGACCGTGGCCGTCCCGGCACGGTCCGGCAGGATGCTGATGAGCTCGAGGAATTGGGGAAAGCGGGTCCGAACGATCTCCATGAACAGCGCATGCTTGTCCACGAAGTACCGGTAGATGCTTCCCTCCGCGCAGCCGGCCCGTTGGGCGATGGCCCGAGTGGTGGCAGCCCGGAGGCCGCGATCGTGGATGATCTCCTCGGCCGCGGCGAGGATGTGCTTGCGTATCCCGGGGATCTCCTCAGTGGCCAACGGCGGCACCTTCGGCGACCTCCCTGTCGAGGGAGACAGATTCGGGTTCGACGTGGCTCCTCACGAACAAGACCGAGACCAGTGAGGCGAGGAGGAGGAAGGCGATGGCAACGAGTATCCCGACGTGGATGGCGTGGACGAAGGCGTGCGGGACGGCCTGGCCGATGACCGAATTCGTCCCTTCCCCTGCGGTGTTGCCCGCCGCCGCGCCGGCGCCTGCCTTCGCTACGACGCGTGCGGCCTGAGCTCTGGGGATGCCGGCTTCCACCAGCCGGGCCAGGAAGCCACGGTTGAAGGCTGCCGTGACGATCGCTCCGAGCAGGGCGATGCCGAACACCCCACCGAGTTCCCGGCTGGTGTTCGTGGCGGCCGAGGCCACGCCGGCGTGCCGGGTGTCCACCGATCCCATGACCGCGGCGGTCATGGGAGTCATGGTGGAGGCCATCCCCGCCGCCAGGACGATGAACGCGGGAAGGATCACGGTCAGATACGAGGAATCTGGCTGAGTCCGCAGCAGCATCCCCATTCCAACTGCTGCCGCCAGCGGCCCGAACGTCATGAACCACCGGGAGCCGAAACGGTCGGAGAGACGGCCCGCAGCCGGGGCGACGAGCAGGATCACCACGGAGAACGCAAACAACCGGATCCCGGCGCCCACCGGCGAGTATCCACGCACGTTCTGGAGGTACAGCGTCAAGAAGAACACCGTGCCGAACATGGCGAAGAACACCGCGGAGGCGACCACGTTGGCCGCGGCAAACGTGGGGATGCGGAAGAAGGAGAGCGGCAGCATCGGCGATTCGCGATGCGACTCGACGTAGAAGAAGACCGCCAGGAAGATGGCCGACAGCCCGAAGGCAGCGAGGATCAGACCATCCGTCCAGCCTCTGGCGTTACCCTCGATCAGAGCGTAGACGAGGAAGAACAGGCCGGCGGTGCCGGTCACGAGACCCGGCGGGTCGACCCGGCGCGACCTGCTCCGATCGCGCGTCTCCCTCACCACGAAGTAGGTCATGCCGAGGCCGATGACCCCGACCGGCACGTTCACGTAGAAGATGCTCTGCCAAGAGACGTGCTCGACGAGAAACCCGCCGACCACAGGTCCGATGGCGATGGCCAGGCCGGACATCGCCGCCCAGATGCCGATCGCAGCACCCCGCTCACGGCCCCTGAAGGTGGCCGTGATGATCGACAGCGAGCCGGGCAGGAGCAGGGCGGCGCCCAGCCCCTGGACGGCGCGGAAGGCCACGAGCTCAGAGGTGGAGGCCGAGAGGCCGCACAGAAGCGAACCGACGGTGAAGATCATCCTCCCGGCCATGAAGAAACGCTTGCGGCCGTACAGGTCTCCGAGCGCCCCCCCAGTGAGCATGAACGAGGCGAACGTCAGCGTGTACGCGTCGATGATCCACTGCAGACCCGACACGCCCGCTCCCAGCTTGGTCTGGATGGTCGGGAGCGCGACGTTGACGACCAGGTTGTCCAGCATGGGCATGAACAGCCCGAACACCATGGCCACCAGCACCCACCACTTGCGGCCGTCGTCCGAAGCCACGTGGGGGCGGGAGATGGCGCTGTCGATCGTTCGTTCCATCTATCCTTCCTTCCCGTTGTTCCGGCAGCCTCCCAGGGCGCTCACTGATCGACTCGAACCCCGGGAGAGTGAGTGAGTACTCGCTCATTTTGAGTGAGCACTCACTCAT
>WNFV01003907.1_pt1 | contig 18818 bp, 16 predicted proteins | sample 5400101 | NCBI WGS metagenome assembly WNFV01 (sample SAMN13153361, study PRJNA577476) | soil metagenome | isolation source: 115 cm soil or saprolite under grassland replicate 1 | place: USA:California | collected 2016-06-15 | reverse complement strand
CCCCGATTGCGCGAAGACAACTTGGGGCTAGATTTCGCCGTCCTTCCCGAGTAGCTCAGTTGGTAGAGCAGCCGGCTGTTAACCGGCGGGTCGCAGGTTCGAGTCCTGCCTCGGGAGCTAGTCTTTGGTTCCCGCGAGGACTGCGCGAACGGCGGTCAACAGTTCCGCCGGCGCGAAGGGCTTCGCCAGACTCGCCGCCGCCCCAAAGAGCACCGCATCCCGGCGCAGGTCCATCCGGCTCGTCGAGTCCCCACCGGACATCGCTATCATCTTGACCGCCGGGAGCTCCCGGCGAATCCGTTGCACCGTGACGATGCCATCCTGGCCAGGCATGAAAATGTCCGTGATCACGAGGTCGGCGCCGTGCTCGGCGAGCAGCCGCAGCCCCACGTCGCCGTCGCCCGCCTCGAGCACCTCGTGCCCCGCCGTCTCGAGCGCACGACGGACGGCGCCGCGCACCGCCTCTTGGTCGTCGATCACGATGATGCGCGCCATTTCAGGTCACCCCGTGCGGTACCGCGGTCACGGGTCCTAACATACAGCCCAGACGTTTGGCCGCCGAGCGTCGCCGGCCGTAGATTGGTGACCCATGCCACCACGGCACCGCGGCAAGACGGCTACGCGCAAGAAGCGCCCCCTTCCCCCCACCGGCGTTGAGGCCACCGTTTCGGAGCGGGAGACCCTGCTCCGCACGATCGTCGAGTCCTCCCCCGAGTGTGTGAAGCTCCTCACGCCCGACGGGACGCTCCTCCAGATGAACCCGGCGGGCCTCGCCATGCTCGATGCCGACGGTCCCGAGCAGGTCGTCGGCCAGCGGGCCGTGGATCTCGTCGTGCCCGAGCATCGCGAGGCGTTCCTGGCGCTGATTCGTCGGGTGGCGGCGGGTGCGCCGGGGCGGCTCGAATTCGAGGTAACCACGCTCAAGGGCTCCCGCCGCTGGCTCGGCACCAACATGGTGCCGTTGCGCCCCAAGGAGGGCGGTCCCGCCGAGTCGATCCTCGCGCTGACACACGAGATCACCGAGCGGCGCCGCGCCGCGGCGGTGCAGGAGGCGACCTACCGCATCTCCCAGGCGACCCTCGCCACGGAGAATCTCCAGGCACTGCTGGCGGAAGTCCACCGCATCGTCGGCGGGCTGATGCCGGCCAACAATTTCTACGTGGCCCTGTACGACCAGGACGCGAACCTGTTGAGCTTCCCCTGCTTTGTGGACGAGGCGGACCCGGAGCACGACGTCGCCCCCCGCCCGCCATTGCGCGGCATGACGGAGTACGTCTTGCGGACGGGCAAACCGCTGCTCGCCACCCCCGACGTGTACGACGACCTCGTCGCCCGGGGGGAGGTCGAGCTCATCGGGGCGCCGTCCATCGACTGGGTGGGCGCGCCCCTCACGATCCGGGACCGGACGATCGGCGTCGTGGCGGCCCAGAGCTACTCGGAGGGCGTGCGCTACCGGGAGCAGGACAAGGACATCCTGATGTTCGTGTCGTCCCAGATCGCGATGGCGGTCGAGCGCAAGCGCGCCGAAGACGCGCTGCGCCAGCAGACCCAGCTGCTGGGCCAGATCGTGGAAAACATCCCGGTCATGCTCGCCTTCCTCGACCCGGCGGGGCGGCACGTCACGTGGGGCAATCGCGAATGGACGCGGGCGCTCGGCTACACCGTGCAGGACACGCGCGACCGCGACATCTTCGCGGCCATGTACCCCGAGCCCGCCGACCAGGAGCGCGTGCGCGAGTCGGTCGGCAACCCGCCGGGCCAGTGGACCGACTTCCGCACCCGGACGCGCGACGGCCGCGTCGTCGACACGACCTGGGCCAACGTGGCCCTGGCGCAGGGCGGATGGCTCGCGATCGGGATGGACGTCACCGCGCGCAAGCGGGCCGACGAGGCGCTGCGCCAGAGTGAAGAGCGCTACCGCGCGTTCATCGAGCAGAGCTCGGAGGGCGTGTCCCGGCTGGAGATGGTCCCGCCTGTCCCAATCGGGCTGCCCGAAGAGGAGATGGTGGACCGGATCTACGAGGCGGGAATCCTGGCCGAGTGCAACGACGCGATGGCCCGCATGTACGGCTTCGCCGCCGCCCGGGACATGATCGGCACGCGGCTCGTCGATCTGCACGACCGCACCGACCCGGCGAACCGCCACCAGGTCCTCGCCTTCGTCCGGTCGGGATACCGCCAGGTGGACTCGGAGACCCACGAGCGCGACCGCGATGGTCGCCCCCGCGTATTTCTGAACAACGTGGTGGGCTTCGTCGAGGACGGACTGCTGGTGCGGGTCTGGGGCAGCCAGCGCGACGTCACGGAGCAGCGCCACCTCGAGGAGCAGTTCCGCCAGGCCCAGAAGATGGAAGCGGTGGGCCAATTGGCGGGGGGGATCGCGCACGACTTCAACAACCTGCTCACGGCCATCCTGGGCAACACGCAGCTGTTGCTGCGGGATCTGCCCCCCGGCGACGCCAGCCGCAGCGACGTGGAGGAGATCCGCAAGGCGTCCGAGCGCGCCGCCGCGCTCACCCGCCAGCTCCTGGCCTACAGCCGGCGGCAGCTGCTCCAGCCCGAGGTGCTCGACCTGAACGTCGTCGTGGCCGATATGGACCGGATGTTGCGCCGGCTCATCGGCGAGCACATCGTCCTGGCGACCGCGCTCGCGCCCGACCTGGGCCGAGTGCGGGCCGATCCGAGCCAGTTCGAGCAGGTGATCGTGAATCTCGTCGTCAACGCGCGCGACGCCATGCCGGACGGCGGCCGGCTCACGATCGAAACCGCCAACGTGGACCTGGACGAGGCCTACGTCGAGCAGCACCTCGGCGCCGCCGCCGGCGCGTACGCGATGCTCGCCGTGACCGACACGGGAACCGGGATGGACGCCGTGGTTCGCGCCCACCTGTTCGAGCCGTTCTTCACGACGAAGGAGGTCGGCAAGGGCACCGGCCTTGGGCTGGCCACGGTCTACGGCATCGTGAAGCAGAGCGGGGGCTACATCTCGGTGTACACCGAGCCCGGCCACGGGAGCAGCTTCAAGGTGTATCTGCCCCGCACCGCGCCCCTGCCGCAGGCCACCGCGCCCACCGCCTCCCGGCCTACCGCGGCGCGGGGCTCGGAGACCATCCTCATCGTCGAAGACGAGGCGGCCGTCCTCGCGCTCAGTCGCCGCGCCCTGGAGAAGCAGGGGTACGACGTCCTCGCCGCGGCGAACCCGGCGGACGCCCTCCGTATCGTGGAGCGGCACGGCGGCCCGATCCACCTCCTTCTCACGGACGTCGTGATGCCGGGGATGAGCGGCCGCGAGCTCGCGGAGCAGCTCGCCGCGCGCCGGGCGGGCATCCGCGTGTTGTACATGTCGGGCTATCCGGGGGACGCCATCACCCAGGGCGGCACCCTCGCGGCGGGCAGCGCGTTCCTGTCGAAGCCGTTTGCCCCAGACGGACTGGCCCGCAAGGTCCGGGACGTGTTGGACACATGACGCAGCGCGTTCTCCCCCCCGACGCGCAGCTGCACGCCGCGCTCGCCGCCGCGGAGCAGGCACTGCGGGAGTCGCGGCGCCAGTATCGCAAGATCTTCGAGCTCGCGTCCATCGGCATCTTCCGGTCCACGCCCGACGGCCGCATCGTCCTCGCCAATTCGGCGCTCGCCGCGATGCTGGGATACGACCGCCCCGAGGACCTGCGCGCCCTCGACCTCGCGCGCGACGTCTATCTGCACGGTGAGGAGCGCCGCGCCCTCGTCGCCCGCTACGAGCACTCGGACGCGCCCTGGACGGTTGAAGTCCAATGGAAGAAACGCGACGGCACGCCGCTCTGGGTGCAGATCAGCGCGCACGCGGCCTCCGGGTACTTCGAAGCCTTCGTGCAGGACATCACCGAGCGCCGCGCGTCCGAAGAAGCGCTGCGGCACAGCGAGGCGCGCTACCGCGCGCTGGTCACGAACCTCCCGGACACGTCCGTGTTCCTGTACGACCACGACCTGCGGTACGTGCTCGTGGACGGCGCCAGCCTGGAGCGCGTCGGCATGTCCAAGGAGGCCCTCGAGGGGCGCACGATCTGGGAGGTCCTTCCCGCCGACGTGTGCGAGCGGTTGGCCCCCCACCGTCGCGCCGCCCTGGCGGGGCAGGTCGTCAACTTCGAGGAAACGTTCGGCGGCCGCGTGCATGCCGTGCAGCTCCTCCCGATTCGCGATGCCGACGGCGCGGTCATCTACGGCATGGGCGTGGCCGTGGACATCACCGAGCGCAAACGCGCCGAAGCGCGGTTGGCGGAGAATGAGACCAGGCTGCGGGCCATCATCGACGCGGAGCCGGAGTGCGTGAAGTTGCTCGATGCAGAAGGCCGGCTCCTGACGATAAACCCGGCCGGGCTCGCCATGATCGAGGCGGATGCGCCGGAGCAGGTCGTGGGCGAAAGCGTGCTGGCCATCGTGGCGCCCGAGCAACGCGACGCCTTCGCCGACCTCACGCGGCGCGTCTTCCAGGGTGAGGCCGGCGCCCTCGAGTTCGAGATCATCGGCCTCAAGGGAACGCGGCGCTGGCTCGAATCACACGCCGTGCCGCTGCGCGAGCCGGACGGCCAGATTACGGCCCTGCTGGGCATTACGCGCGACATCACCACGCGGAAGCGCGCCGAACGCGCGCTGCTCGAGTCCGAGGAGCGCCTCCGGCTCGTCTCCCGCGCCACCACGGACGCGGTGTGGGATTGGGACTTGGTCACCGACGCGCTGTGGCGGGGGGAGGGCTTCCAGACCCTGTTCGGCTATCTGCCAGAGGAAATCGAGCCCGGTATCGAATCCTGGCACACGCGGCTGCATCCCGAAGACCAGGAGCGCGTCATCACCCAGATCCGGAGCGCGATCGACGGGGGCCGCACCTTCTGGTCCGACGAGTATCGGTTTCGCCGACGCGACGGCACGTACGCGGACATCTACGACCGCGGGTACGTCATTCACAACGCCGCGGGCGTGCCGGTACGCATGGTCGGCTCGATGCAGGACGTCACGGAGCGGAAGCGCGCCGAGGCCCAGCTGCGCAACCTCGCCACGCGCTTCGAGGCGATCCGCGAGGAGGAGCGCACCCGGATCGCCCGGGAGATCCACGATCAGCTCGGCCAGGCGCTGACTGCGCTCAAGATGGATCTCGCGTGGCTGGCGAAGAAGCTGCCCCCCCGGCCCGCTGCCCTCCGCCCCAAGCTCCGGGACATGGAGGGCGTCATCGACGCCACCATGGACGCGATGCACCGTATCGTGGCCGAACTGCGTCCCGGCGTGCTGGACGACCTCGGCCTCCCCGCGGCGATCCGCTGGCTCGCGACCGACTTCCAGGAGCGCACCCATATCCGCTGCGCCGTGAGCGTGACCGGCGTCGAGCCGAGCCTGCAGACGGCGCAGGCGACCGCGGTGTTCCGGACCTTGCAGGAGGCGCTGACCAACGTGGCGCGGCACGCACGCGCCCGGCACGTCGATATCCGGTTCCACGTCGTCCCCACCGCGCTCGAGCTGGTTGTGGCGGACGACGGCCGGGGGATCACCCCCGAGGAAATCCAAAACCGCCGCACCCTCGGCCTCCTCGGCATCCGCGAGCGGGCCCTGACCTGGCGCGGGCAGGTCATCATCCACGGCGAGCCAGGGCGCGGCACGACGGTGCGCGTCTTCATGCCGATCGTTCCGCCCACCCCGGCCGGAACCGCGGCATGATCCGCCTCGTCATCGCGGACGACCATCCGCTGGTCCGCGCCGGGTTTCACCAGCTGCTCGCCGACGAGCCTGATTTCGACGTCGTCGGCGAGGCCGTGGACGGCGACGACCTGCTCGCGCGCCTCCCCACCACGCCGGCCGACGTCGTCGTCCTCGACGTCACCATGCCCGGGCCCGGGTTCTTGCCGCTCCTGGCGCGTCTGCGGGAGGTCCATCCCGCCGTCCGCGTGCTGGTCGTGAGCGTCCACCCGGAGGGCGAAATGGCGCTGCGGGCGCTCCAGGCGGGGGCCGCGGGTTACGTCGACAAGACCCGCAGCGGGGCGGAGCTGGTGGCGGCCCTGCGCAAGGTGCACGCCGGCGGTAATTACGTCACGCCGACCCTCGCGGAGCAGCTCGCTGCCGAGCTGGCGACGGGCCGCCTCCCGCGCCCCCGCCACGGGCTCTCGGCCCGAGAGCACGACGTGCTCCGTCTCCTCGGCGCCGGCCGCAGCAACAAGGAGGTCGCGGCGACGTTTCGCGTCAGCCCCAAGACGGTCAGTACGTACCGCAGCCGGATCCTGCGCAAGCTGCGGCTGCGCACCAACGCCGATTTGGTGCGGTACGCGCTGGAGCACGGCCTGATCGCCTGATCGGCCGAGTGTCAGACATCGCCGACAGCCCCGTCGCCGATTTCGCACAGGAAAACTCGCTGGTCGTTTCGGCCCGATGAGCCACCTTCTGACACTATGCGCAACGCACGACGCCTTCGCGTCTTCGTCGTCGAGGACTCGGAGGTCGTCCGGACTCGACTGGTCGCAATGCTCGCCGAGCTGCGGGGCGTTGTGGTCGCAGGTGAGGCCGGGAGCGTGGCGGACGCCGTCGCCCACATCTCCGCCGGCCGGCCCGACGCGGTCCTCGTCGACCTGCGCCTGCCCGATGGCGACGGGTTCGACGTCATCCGCGCCGTAAAGGCGCTCACACCGGCGCCGGCGGTGGTCGTGCTGACGAGCTACGCCTACCCGCAGCTGCGGGCCCGAGGGTTTGCCGCGGGGGCGGACTGGTTTCTCGACAAGGCGACGGAGTTCCCCCGCATCCCGGCGATTCTGGGCGAGTTGCAGCGCGCGTCCGCGGAGCATCCTCAATGACGCTCCGCATCCTGCTTGCCGAGGACAACCCGAGCGACGCGATCCTCATCGAGCGCCAGCTGCGGGTCGGGGGCGTCGCCGCCACGATAACGCGTGTCGACTCCGAGCGTGCGCTGCGCACCGCGCTCGCGGCCTTCCAGCCCGATCTGATCCTCACCGATCACTCGATGCCGTCGTTCACGGCGCAAGACACGCTCCGGATCGGGCGGGAAGTGCAGCCCTTCACTCCCGTGATCGTCGTCACGGGGAGCCTCGACGAGGAAACCGCGGCCGAGTACATCAAGGGCGGCGCCGCCGACTACGTGCTCAAGACCCATCTCACCCGGTTGCCGGGCGCGGTGGCGAGCGCCCTCGAGCGGCGGCGGGCGCGCGAGGCCACGGAGGCGGCGCTGACAGCGCTGCGCGCCTCGGAGGCGAAGTTCGCGAAGGCGTTTTACGCCAACCCGTCGGGGATGGCGATCACGGCCCTCGACGGACTGCTCGTGGACGTGAACGAGAGTTTTCTCCGCACCCTCGGCTACACGCGGGACGAAGTGGTGGGGCGCAACACCGTGGAATTGGGCTTGTGGCGCGACCCGGCGGATCGCGCGCGGGTGCTCGCGGCGGTACAAGCGGGCGGCCACGTCGAGAACCTGGAGCTCGAGTTCCGCACCAAGGCCGGGGTCCTCCGCACCCTGCTCTACTCGGCGGAGCGCATCGAGCTGGACGGCGCCCCGCACATCCTGGCGCTCACCACCGACATCACCGAGCGGCGCCGGCTCGAGGAGGAGCTACGGCAGTCCCAGAAGATGGAAGCGATCGGGCAGCTGGCGGGCGGCGTCGCGCACGACTTCAACAACATCCTCACGGCGATTCACGGGTACGCGGACCTGCTCGGGGACGAGCTACCCCCGGGCGATGCCCGGCTCGAGGACGTGGAGGAGATCCGCAAGGCCGCGCGCCGCGCCGCCCAGCTGACCCGGCAGCTCCTCGCCTTCAGCCGCAAGCAGGTGCTGGAGCCGCGGGTGCTGGACCTGAACGCCCTCATCGAGAACCTGGGCAAGATGCTGAGCCCCCTGCTCGGCGAGAACATCGAGCTCACGTCCGCGCTCGCGCCCGGACTGCACGCCGTGCGCGCCGACCCCAATCAGCTCGAGCAGGTCATCCTGAACCTCGCGATCAACGCGCGCGACGCCATGCCCAAGGGTGGCAAGCTCACGATCGAGACGTCCAACGTCGAGCTCGACGAGCACTACGCCACCAGGCACGTGGGCGTCGTCGCCGGGCGCTACGTGATGCTCGCGGTGAGCGACACCGGCACCGGCATGGACGAGCAGACCAAGGCGCGGATCTTCGAGCCGTTCTTCACGACCAAGGAGCCCGGCAAGGGCACGGGGCTGGGGCTGTCGACGGTGTACGGAATCGTGAAGCAGAGCGGCGGGAATATCTGGCTGTACTCCGAGCCCGGGCGCGGCACCACCTTCAAGATTCATTTACCGGCCGTGGACGCGTCGGTCGAGGCGGCTCCGGCGACCGCGACTGCCGGGGGGCTGGCCGGCGTCGAAACCATTTTGATGGCCGAGGACGACGAGCAGCTGCGCCGGCTGGCGTACCGGGCCCTTGCCGGCCACGGGTACACCGTCCTGGAAGCCGGCAGCAGCTCGGCCGCGCTCGAGGTCGCCCGTCGTCACTCGGGGCCGATTCACTTGTTGCTCACTGACGTTATTATCCCCGGCATGGACGGCCGGTCGCTCGCCCAGGCGGTGCAGGCGGAGCGTCCCGGCCTGCGGGTCCTCTTCATGTCCGGATACGCCGACAAGGCGATCGTGCACCATGGCGTGCTCGACGCGGGCGTCGCCTACTTGGCGAAGCCATTCACAACCGAGGCCATCGCACGTAAAGTACGCGAAGTGCTCGACGCCCCTTAGCCCCTTCGAACGGCGAGCGCGTCCGATGCCCTGGCGTGTCTGGAAGTGGTCGCTCGAGCGCAAGCTCCCGCTGCTCTTCAGCGGGGTCCTCGCGATCGTCATCGCCGGGTTCACGGCGGCCGCGTATCGGCAGGTGCGCCATTCGGCCGTGGCCGGCGCGACCGAGCGCCTGCACCGCGTCACCAACCAGCTGGTCGATCTGTTGAGCGCCTCGGCGCGCCAGCTCGTCACGAACGCACAACAAGTGGCGGAGCGGCCCGCCGTCCGGAGCTATCTGCGCGCGCCCCTCGGCGGCGTCCGCGCGGAGGCGCTCGACGCCCTCCAGCCGGCCCCCGCGAATACACAGATGGTCGTGGCGACGGAGCTCTGGGACGCGAACGGCACGCGCGCGTTGACCACCCGGGGGGACATGCCGCCCCTCCCAGCGGAGGCGACGCAGGCGCTGCTTCGAAACGCCGATACGGCGGCCACGCCCACCATCGGGGCGATCCGGCAGATCGGTGACACGCTGGTCTATCCCGTCATCGCCCCGGTGCGGGACAGAAGCGAGCTGCTCGGCTACGTGGTCCGGCTGCGCCGCCTCTCCGGCTCCTCGCAGGGCGGCCGGCAGCTCGCCCAGCTGATCGGGTCCGACGCGGCACTCTATCTCGGGAATGCCACGGGCGACCTGTGGACGGACTTCAGCGCCATTGTGCCCGGCCCCCCCGTGGACATGCGCGGCGCCGGCGCGCTCGTCGAGTACCGGCGCGCCGACGGCGGGACCTACATGGCCGCGCCGGCCCGCATCCCCGCGACGCCCTGGACGGTCCTGGTGGAGTTCCCCCTAGGCCCAGTGCTCGCCCCAGCGCGCGCGTTCCTGCTGCGGATGGGCGCCGTGGGCCTGCTCCTGGTCGCGGCGGGCGCCGCGGCGGCCTGGGGTTTGAGCCGCCGCATGCGCGGCTTGCAGGCCCAAGTGGCGGGGCGGACGCACCAGCTTCAGGAGAGCGAGGCCAGGCTGCGTATCGTGACTGAGACCGCGCACGACGCGATCATCGCCGCCGACGCGCACGGGAACATCACCTATTGGAATCCCGGCGCCGCGCGGATCTTCGGATACGCGGGCGACGAAGTGCTGGGCCGCCCGCTGACCAAGTTGATGCCCGAGCGCTATCACGACCTGCACCGCAAGGGGATGGCGCGTTACGTCGCCACCCAGGAGGCCCGGGTCGTCGGCCGGACCGTCGAGCTGGAGGGCCGGCGCAAGGACGGCAGCGAGTTCCCTCTGGAGCTGTCGCTCGCCGCCGCGCCGACCGGAGCGGGACTCGCATTCACGGGCGTCATCCGCGACATCACCGAGCGCAAGCGCATCGAGCAGGCGCTGCGCGAGACCAACGCCGAGCTCGAGTCGTTTTCGTACTCCGTGTCTCACGACCTGCGGGCGCCGCTCCGCGCCATTCACGGCTTCGCCCGCATCCTGGTCGAGGACCACCGCGGGCAGATGGACGCCGAAGCACAGCGCTTGCTCGGGGTCATCGACGACAACACCCGGCGCATGGGCCAGCTGATCGACGATTTACTCGCCTTCTCGCGCCTCGGCCGCACCGAGATGGAGAAGGCCCGGGTGGACGTGGGGGAGCTGTTCCGAGCCATCGCGCAGGAGTTGCAGCGCGGCGAGGAGGGGCGGTCCCTCGAGATCACCATCGGCTCCCTGCCCCCCGCCCGCGGCGACCGGGACCTGTTGCGTCACGTCATCACGAACCTGCTGCAAAACGCGGTCAAATTCACCCGCAGCCGGGCGGCGGCACGGGTTGACGTCGGCACCCGCGCCGACGGGGGCGAGACCGTGTATTTTGTGAAGGATAACGGCGCCGGATTCGATCAACGCTACGCCGGCAAGCTGTTCGGCGTGTTCCAGCGCCTGCACCGGCTCGACGAGTTCGAGGGGACCGGGGTAGGGCTCGCGATCGTCCAGCGCATCATCCACCGCCACGGCGGGCGGGTGTGGGCCGAGGGGAAGGTCGGCGAGGGCGCCACGTTCTATTTCACGCTGCCGGGAGCGCCAGAGGCATGACCCACGCGCACGAGGTCGAGATCCTCCTGGTCGAGGACAACCCGCAGGACGCGGAGCTCACGCTGCGGGCCCTGAAGCAGCGCAACCTGGCCAACCAGGTGTTCACGTGCCACGACGGCGCTGAAGCGTTGGAGTTCTTCTTCGGCGATGCGCCGCACGGGTTGCGCGAGATCGGCGTCGTCCCCAAGGTGATTCTCCTCGACCTCAAGCTGCCCAAAGTGGACGGGCTCGAGGTGCTGCGCCGCCTCAAGGAAGACGACCGCACCAAGACGATCCCAGTCGTGGTGCTGACGTCGTCCCGCGAGGAGCCGGACATCGCGCGGGCGTATCGCCTGGGGGCGAACAGCTACATCGTGAAACCGGTGGACTTCGAGGCATTCGCCCGCGCCGTCTCCGACGTCGGCCTCTACTGGCTACTCCTGAACCACCCCCCCCAGTAGCAGGATGACCGCGCCTCTGCGGGTCCTGCTCCTCGAGGATCGCGACAGCGACGCGGCGCTCGCCACGCGGGAGCTGAAGCGCGGCGAGCTCGAGTGCGAGACGCGCTGCGTCAAGACGGAGGACGAGTTCCGGCGCGAGTTGGGCGCCTTCGCCCCCGACATCGTCCTGGCTGATTACTCCATCCCCGGGTTCGGGGGGATCGCCGCCCTCGAGATCCTCCAGAGCACGGCGCCGCTCACCCCGCTGATCGTCGTCACCGGCAGCCTCGACGAAGAGACCGCCGCCGAATGCATCAAGGCCGGGGCCGCCGACTACGTGCTCAAGACGCACCTGGCGCGGCTGGGCCCGGCGGTGCGCGGAGCGCTCGCCATGCGCCGCAGCCGGGAGGACAAGACCGCCGCTGAAGGGGCGCTGCGCGCCAGCGAGCAGCGGTTTCGCGCCCTCGTCGAGCACAGCTGGGACGCGATCGCCCTGTACGCCGCGGACGGCACCATTCTGTACGGCAGCCCCGCCACGACCCGCATCCTCGGCTACGAGCTCACCGAGTTCGTGGGGCGCAACGCCGTGGAGCTGGTCCACAGCGACGACCGCGAGGCCGTGGTGGCGCGGCTCACCGAGGCGATGATGCACCCCCGCGTCCGCGTCGACGTGTCCGCGCGCGTGCTCCACAAGGACGGCTCGTGGCGCTACCTGGAGGGGATCTTCACGAACCTGCTCGACGATCCCAGCGTCGGGGCGATCGTCAACAACTACCGCGACGTCACCGAGCGGCGCAGCCTCCAGGAACAGGTGATTCAGGCCCAGAAGATGGAGGCCGTGGGCCGCCTGGCGGGCGGCGTGGCGCACGACTTCAACAACATCCTCACGGCCATCGGCGGGTACACCGATCTGCTCCGCGCCGATCTCGCGCCCGACGATCCCCGGCGCCAGGACGTGGACGAGATTCACCGCGCGGCCGCGCGCGCCGCCGCCCTCACCCAGCAGCTGCTGGCGTTCAGCCGCCGCCAGGTGATGCAGCCCAAGGTGCTCGACCTCAACGCGCTCGTGCTGGACATCGAGAAGCTGCTGCGCCGGCTGATCGGCGAGGACATCCTCCTCGCGAGCGTCCTGGACCGGCAGCTGGGTCACGTGCGCGCCGATCCGGGCCAGCTCCAGCAGGTGATTCTCAACCTCGCGGTGAATGCCCGCGACGCGATGCCCGGGGGAGGCCGCCTCACGATCGAGACCCGGAACGTGGACCTCCACGAGCAATACGCCGATGAGCACCGCGCCGTGATCCCGGGCCGCTATGTCCTCCTCGCGGTGCGCGACACAGGCGCCGGGATGGACGCGGAGACTCAGGCCCACTTGTTCGAGCCGTTCTTCACCACCAAGGGGCTGGGCAAGGGCACGGGGCTGGGGCTCGCCACGGTGTACGGGATCGTCAAGCAAAGCGGTGGACACATCTGGGTCGATTCGGAGCTGGGCCACGGTACGACCTTCAAGATCTACCTGCCGCGCGTGGACGAGCCCGCCGAGCCGCTGGAGGAACCGAGCAGCGCGCCGCCCGCGAGGCTGCGCGGCACCGAGCGGATTCTCCTCGTCGAGGACGAGGCGGCCGTACGCGCCGTGACGCGCCAGCTCCTGCAGCGCAACGGCTACGACGTGATCGAAGCGCCGGAGGGGACCGCAGCCCTCGCGTTGCTCCAGGCCGGGGCGGTTACGGTGGACCTCTTGCTCACGGATGTCGTCATGCCGGGCATGGGTGGTCGGGAATTGGCGCAACGCGTCGTGCCCCGCTATCCGGGGCTGCGCGTGCTGTTCATGTCGGGCTACACCGACGACGCCGTCGTCCGGCACAGCATCCTCGAGGACGGCGTCAACTACCTCCAGAAGCCCTTCCACCCCGAAGCCCTGCTCCGCAAGGTCCGAGAAGTCCTCGACGGGCCTCGCTGACCCGAAAATCAGCCGAAAACATCGATATTTTGGGCATTATCTCGCGAGTGCGCGCTCACTTTGTGCTGCATCACATTGTCACAGCGACTCTTACAGTGGCGCAAGACCCGGGGACCGACGGCAATTCCTTACTCCTGAGCCACTTGTCCAGCCTAGACCCCGGCCGATCCCCACCCCAGGGTAGATTGGGCGATGCCTCTAGCTCCCCTGTTCGGACATGAGGGGGTCCGGAACCGGCTGGCAGGCGCCTCCGCCTCCGGCCGGTTGCCGCAAGCCCTCCTGTTCGAGGGCCCGCGGGGCGCCGGCAAACAGCGTCTAGCGCTGTGGTTGGCCCAGCTGTTGCTTTGTCGCCACACGGCGGGTCGGGCTGGACGAGGGGAACCCTGCGGGCAGTGCCAGGACTGTCGTCTCGTCCTGACGCTGACCCACCCCGACGTGCACTGGTTCGTGCCGCTGGAGCTGAGCCGGAAGGGCGCCGACGCCGACAAACAGGTGGATCTGGTGGCCGAGGCGCTGGCTGAAGAGATGGCGGCGCGGCGTGAACAACCACTGTACCAGGCGCCGGGCGGGCTGGCGATCCACGGAATCGCCGCGGTGCGGTTGCTGTTGCGCCGGTTGGCTCTGACGCCGGCGCTGGGCCGGTGGAAGGTGTTCATCATCGGGGACGCCGAACGCCTGATCCCCCAGCAGGGAGCGGAGGCGGCCGCGAACGCGTTGCTCAAGGCGCTCGAGGAGCCGCCGGCCAACACGCTCTTCGTGCTGACAGCAGCTGATCCTGAGGCGCTGCTGCCAACCATGCTGTCCCGCGTTGTGCGGGTTCGCGTGGCGCGAATCGCCGACAGTGCCGTGACAGCTTTCGCGCAGCAAGTGCTCGGTTTGAAGGCGAAAGACGAACTGGCCCAACGAGTTAGCGGCGCTGAGGGGTGCATTGGCAGGCTCCTTGCTGCTGAGGGGGAGGCGGTAGCCCGTGGCCAGCAGCTGGCAGATCGGCTGTTACGTGCTGGAGGCGGCTATGCCGTCGCGCTGGGGCAGATGCCATTTCAGGCGCGGGGCGGTTTCACCGAGATGCTGGACGCGCTGGCGGGCCGGCTCCGCGCAGAGGCTCGGCGTGGCGGCGAGACGCACAAGTTGGTCGAGGCGATCGCACGCGTGATGGACGCGCGCGAGATGGCCCAGGGAAACGTGAATCCGCAACTCCTCAGCGCCGTATTGGCGGAGGACTTGGCGGGGGCGGGGGCCTCATGAAGCTGTCGCATCTCGACGCCGCGGGCCGCGCCCGCATGGTGGACGTCGGCGACAAGCCGATCAGTGTCCGGACGGCGGTTGCCGCCGGCGCGATTCGGATGACGAGCGATGCCTTTCAGCTCGTCGCGGGTGAGGCGGTGGCCAAGGGCGACGTCCTGGCGGTGTGCGAGGTGGCGGGGACGCTGGCGGCGAAGCGGACGGCGGAGCTGATCCCGCTGTGCCACCCGCTCGGCCTCGACCACATCGCGGTGGAGGCGAGCCTGGACGAGACCTTGCCCGGCGTCCGGGTCCGGGCCGCGGTGAAGTCGGTGGGCCGGACGGGCGTGGAGATGGAGGCGTTGACGGCGGTGTCGGTGGCACTGCTCACCGTGTACGACATGGTGAAGGCTGCGGACTCCGCGATGGTGATTGCGGACGTGCATCTGGTGGAGAAGAAAAAGGCGCCGCACGAGCCTTGAGCGGCGCTTGACGGCCGCCCCGCACCTTGGGGCGGGCAACGAGACTTACAAGCGAGGAGTATGCACACGAAAACTCAGCGTCTGATGCTGCGGGGCGGGATGATTCTGGTCGGCGCCCTGTTGGTGAGCACCGTCGGCGGGTGGGCCCGCGGCGCGTCGGCCGATGCCGACCACGCGACGGGCACCGGCTCGGGCACCGAGGTCCTGGGTGAGCTGCGTGCGTTGCGGCAGCAGCTCGACGCGAAGCAGGGCGAGCTCGAGGTCGCCCGGCTCCAGCTCGAGCGCGCCAACGCGATCATCCAGTATTCGGCCCATTACCGGATCCCGGCCGATCTCGCGACGGCGATCTACGACGTGGCGCTGAGCGAAGGGATCGACCCGGGCCTGGCGTTCCGCCTGGTCAAGGTCGAGTCCGGGTTCACGCAACGGGCCAAGAGCCGCGTGGGCGCCATCGGGTTCACGCAGGTGCTCCCCAGCACGGCGCGGCTGTACGAGCCGGGCCTTACGGCCGAGCAGCTGTACGACCGCGACACGAATCTGCGGATCGGGTTCCGCTACCTGCGGGACCTGCTCGACCGTTACCCCACGAACATGTCCCTGGCGCTGCTCGCCTACAATCGCGGGCCGGGGAAGGTCGAGGAGCTGCTGGGCGCGGGCCGCGACCCGCAGAATGGGTACGCGACGTCCGTCATGAAGGGGTTCCGGCACCGCTAAGCAAGCGGCTAAGGGTCTACGAACACTAAGGGGCTAAGAAGATCTTAGCCCCTTAGTCTTTCTTGGCCCTTAGCCTTTATTTTGGAATCCTGAGGATATCCCCGGGCCTAATCACACTCCCCATCGTCATCCCGTTCGCATTCAGCAGCGCACCCAGCCCGACACCGTAGCGGCGTGCGATGGCGCTGGGCGTCTCGCCGGCCCGGACGCGATGCCGCAGGGCGCCCCCACTTACCCCTCCCACGCGGCGGTAGCGGGGCTCGGGCGGCACGCTCCAGGCCGCCGCGGGCACGACGCGCCCGCTCATCGGAACGATGATGCGCTGACCGACCCGCAACGCCTGGGCCCGCAGGTGCGGGTTCGCGCCCTGGAGCATCGCCACGGTGACCCGGTAGCGGCGGGCGATCTCCGACAACGTCTGCCCCAACGCGACGTAGTGGTCCACGAACGTGATCCGCTCGTTGATCGGCAGCTCCGCGTAGCGCTCCGCCACGCGCGCGCCGGTCCCCCGGGGCACTCGCACCAGCACGCTCCGGCCGGGCGGCGTGATGCCACGCACGAGCTGTGGGTTGAGCTCGAGCATCGCCGTGACCGTCGTGTCGGCAAGCCGGGCGAGCACGTCCAGCCCCGTGGCGTCCAGGATCGTGACTTCGTCGAACAGGAGCGGCGGCAGGGGCTCGATGTCGGTGAAGCCGTAGCGCGCAGGCTGCTTCGCGATCAGGGCCGCGGCGATGAGTTTCGGTACGTAATCGCGCGTCTCGCGCCTCAGATACCGGCGGTCCGCGATCTGGAAGAAGGTGTGATCGCCGATCGAGTCCGGCTCGCCGGGGAGGCGGCGGATGCCCCGCTCGATCCGCCCCGCTCCCGCGTTGTAGGCCGCCGCGGCGAGGTACACGCTGCCCAGCCGCTGCACCAGATCGGAGAGGTGATTGACCGCGGCGTCCGTCGCCCGGAAGGGATCGCGCCGCTCGTCCACCCACGGATCGACCGTCAAGCCGTACATCCTGCCGGTGCTGGCGATGAACTGCCACATCCCCACGGCGCGCGCCCGGCTCACGGCGGTGTTCGAGAGCCCGCTTTCGATCAGCGTCAGGTACACAAAGTCCTCGGGCAGCCTCTTGGCCCGCAGGCGCTCCCGGATCATCCCCTCGTAGCGACCCAGGCGCGACAGCCAGATGGCAAAACGGTCGCGCGAATCCAGCTGGAAGAACTCGAGGTACTCGAGGACGCGGCGGTTCGCGGCGAACGTCGTGACGTCGATGTCGAAGGTGGCACCCGCCTCGTCCGTCGCGCCCAGCAACGTCCGCCCCTCGGCGCCGAACAGGCGCTCCGCCTCGCGCTGTACCTCCTCGCCGCGCACCGGCGCGTCGGACGAGGGCGCCGGGGGCGGGGGGGGCGGGGCCACCGTGCCGGGGACCACGGCCGTGGGGGACGCCGCCGTCGGGGCCGGCGCGCGGGCGTGCAGGCTGTCGAGCGCCGACTGGTCGGCGGCAGAATCACGCTCCACGCCGGCGAGTGCGGCACCGACCTCCCGCGCCTGGCCCAGCACTGATGTGTCCCGTTCGGCAGGGGCGACCGCACCGACGGCTCCCCCCCCCGCGCCCCCGGCACCACCGACCGCGCGCGCAGACGCGCAGCCGGTAGCCAGCACCGCCGCGCCCATCATCCAGAGCCAGGTCTTCCGCCGCCGTTTCATCGAGTCGCCAGGTAATTCCCCAGTAGTCGGTTCGTCGCGTTGAGCACTGCCAGCGCCGCACCCCGCGGCGGGTCCGCTTCCGTGAGCGCCGAGCCCACGAGGCGCGTCGCCTCCGTGGGCGCGCGCGCCGAGAGCGACACAATCACCACCGTCGCATCGAAGGCACGCACCGCCTTCACGCCGAGCAACTCGAAGGACAGCTTCGTCTCGACGGCCCGCTCGAGCGCCTGTACGGCGGCCACCGCGCAGCAGCGCAGCTCGCCCGTCTGCGACGTCACGCCGTCAGAGGCGCCCTCGAAGCGCCGGCCGTCCGCCCAGGTCAGTACGACCTTGGCCCGGCAGCGCCCGTTGGGGAGCCGCTGAAAGCCGAATTCCTCGAACCGCAGACGTCCGTCGGCCACCGGCGCACCTCAGTCGAACCGCACCTCGATCTGATGCTTCGCCGCCGCGTCCTGCGGCGACTCCACGACATCCACCTCGAGCCGTGGACGCCCCTGCGCGTCCCGCTCCCCCGAAATCACCAGGATCAACCCGCTCTCGAACTCCACCTTGACGTGGCGCACGTCGGACCGGACGGTGACGTCCTTGACCGTCTCGCCGCGCAGCCGCGCCACCGCCCCGACGATCCGTCGCAGATCCTGCAGGTCCACGGTGCTCACGCCAGTCGCTCGGCCAGCACCTGGGAGAGCGCGGCGTCGGGAATGCGCTCGGCCTGGATGAACAGGGAGGACTTCGAGGTCGCCTCCAGCGGGTACGGCGTCCAGAAGGACTGGTGTCGCCCCGGCTCAGACGCGGCCCGGAACGACAGCACGAGCTGCCACGCCTCCGTGTTCGCGCGCCGCTCGGCGACCGCGTCCACGTGCCAAACCTGGTCACCGTGGGCGATTACCCGCCATGGCATAGATCACCTCGTCCCCGAGGGCGGGGGCAAAAGGGGTCCCAATATGGGGTTAGGTTGAAGTCCGGTCAACAATTGAGCGGCGCCCGGGAGCGGGGGCTACCGTGCATTCTGCGACGGGCGGGCCTAGTCGCCTCGCGTCACGTACGCCCGAAACCGCGCCGCCAGGTCGCGCGTGATCGGACCTGCCGTGCCGGCGCCGATCGCCCGGCCGTCGAGCTTCGAGACCGCCACGATCTCGGCGGCGGTGCCGCTCAAGAACACTTCGTCGGCGGTGTAGAGATCGTAGCGGTTGAGGGGGAGCTCTTCGATGCCGTAGCCCGCGTCGCGGCCGATCTCGATCACCGTGTCGCGCGTCACGCCCCGCAGGATGCCCGTGTAGGGCGGCGGGGTCCGGAGCGTCCCGCGCGTCACCGCGAAGAGGTTCATCCCGCTCGCTTCGGCGACGTAGCCGGCGGAGTCGAGCATGATGACCTCATCGACGCCGGCGGCGATGCCTTCGATCTTCGCGAGAATGTGCGAGAGATAGTTGAGCGACTTCACCCGCGGCGACAGGCTCTCCCGGTGGCTGATCGGCGTGGCCGCCGTCAGCGCCGTCAAGCCCCGCTCGTAACGGTCAGAAGGCCAGAGACAGATCGTGTCGGTGATGCAGAAGACGGTCGGCT
>WNFV01014506.1_pt1 | contig 18828 bp, 14 predicted proteins | sample 5400101 | NCBI WGS metagenome assembly WNFV01 (sample SAMN13153361, study PRJNA577476) | soil metagenome | isolation source: 115 cm soil or saprolite under grassland replicate 1 | place: USA:California | collected 2016-06-15 | reverse complement strand
GCCGCTCCCAGCAGCAAGCCGGCGGAGTACTCCCGGACCGCGACGCCGAGGCGGAAGCGTGGATCTTCATGGCGGGAGGCCTGCTGATCACGATCGACCGCCGCCTGGGAGGCCTACTGGGCGAAGACATCCAGCGAGTAAAGCGAGAACGAAAACGCTGGCTCCTAGGCGAAGAAGCCAAGCCCGAACCCGCCACCCAAACCCAGTCTCCGAGGGGTCGGGCTTAGCCCGATCCCTCCCACCCACCAAGCGCCACCAGCCAAGGAGGGGCCATCCGGGGAACCATGGGTTCCCCGGAGAGCATCTGCGGCAGCTTGCCGACCCGCAGTGCTCCAGAAAAGCAGTGCTCCAGAAAAGCACCCACCGAAACTATCGAAGCCCCCCGGCTGCGGCTCCCGGGGGGCTTCGTGGTCAGGTGGGGCGTCGAGGTCGGAGTGGCTCCGATGCTTGGCCCTGCGGCACGGCCACGCTTCTCGGAGGCCCCTCGTCAAACCCAGCGCTCCCTTTGCACCTCGACCCAGCGTCCCGGCCGGCGTGCAAGGTGTGCCTCACTGTAAGGCGGTGAAGTACGCCTGTCAAGTAACCTGGTGAAGTGATACGCGATAATCCGGGTTGACGTGTTTTTGGCTTGGTTATGCCCCTTTAGGGGGATTTGCCCCCTTTGGGTACTTGTCAGCTCCGGGATCTTCCGCTTCACTCCGAACTATCGTGATGCCGCACACGATCAAGACCTCGGCTCAGCTCTCCTCGCGCCCCGCGCGCTTGGGCGAGCGAGTCCGCCAGCTCCGGGTCGCAGCCGGGCTGACGCAGACCGACCTCGCCGGCGACCGTTTCTCGAAGGAGTACGTCAGCCAGATCGAGCGCGGCAAGACGCGCCCCACCCAGGAGACGATCCAGTGGATTGCGGCGCGCCTTGGCGTCGACGCGTCGTTCCTCGCGAGTGGCGTCTCAGCCGACGAGCGTGCGCGCGTCGAGGCCGTGCTCACCCGTGCGGAAGCGCTGACGGAGGCTCACAAGTTCGACGAGGCCGTCGAGCACTACGCCGACGTCAAGGCCGCGATGCTGGCGACGGGGTCGCCCGAGCTGCGCGTGCGCGCGCTCAATGGCGAAGGTTGGGCTCGCATGTCACGCGGCGAGGTTCGCGAGGCGATCGAGTACTTCGACGAGGCGCGCCGCCTGGCGGAGGGTGACGCCTTCTCGGACGTCGATCGCGCCGACGTCATGTACCGCCTCGGCGTCTGCCGCTACAAGCTTTCGAGCATCTCGACAGCGGTCGCCCTCCTTTCCGAGGCGCTGACGCTCGCCGAGCGCTCGGGTCTGCCGTGCGATCTGCTTCGCTCGAACGTCCTCGCTTGGCGCTCGCGCTGCTACCGGCGCCAGCGTGACTGGGAAGCCGCGCGCGAGGACGTCGAGCACGCGCTCGAGCTCGCCGAAGGGCTCGGCGACAAGTGGGCCGTCGGCGACGTCTACTTCCAGGCTTCGCTGATCGCTGAGCGAAACGGCCACTGGGTTCTCGCTCGCACCTATGCGGAGCGGGCGAAGCGCCAGTTCGAAGACATCGCCGACCAGGCGAACGTCGGCCGTCTGATGGCGAACCTCGGTGGTCTCAACTTCCTGCTCGGGAAGCCGGAAGAGGCGAAGCGCTACCTCAAGGACGCGTTCGCCATCGCCCTCGAGGGTGGGCAGGACCGAGATGCCGCGCAGGTCGTCTCGTCGCTCGCGCAGGTTCACCTCCGCACGGGCGAGATCGAGCTCGCCGAGGAGCAGGCGCGCCATGCGCTCTCGCTGCTCGAGGGCAGCGAGGACGAGTTCCTGCTCGAGGTCGGCAATGCACAGCTCGTGCTCGGGCGCTCGCTGCTCGAGCAGACCCGCCTCGACGAGGCGGAAGAAGTCTTCAAGCAGGCGGAGTCCACTTTCGAGCAGGCGTCGTCGGCGAGTCATCGCGCCGCCGTCTGGGTCGCCCAGGGCGATCTGGCGCAGCAGCGGAGCGACGACCGTTCGGCCGCCCGTCTCTATCGGCGTGCTGCCGAGACTCTTCAGGACTTCCGGTTCTAAGCACTGAGAGGAGGTGACATCTGTGGCAGCGAAGCTCACGTTGTTCGTCATGAGGATCGGCGGCGTCGCCCTCCCGGTGCTCGGCGTCGCATGGAAGGTCGGCAAGGTCAAGTGGCCGGGCGCCGGCTTCTTCGACGGAACTTGAGAGCGTCGGGGTAGCGGCGGGGGAGCCGGCTACCTGATGCATCTTCAGGCGGGAGGCGAGGAGGGTGCGCCCGGCTAGATTGGCCGTGTGCGCCCCGCGCTCCTAGCCGTCGTTCCCGTCGCGGTCGCGCTCGTATCGGGAGGCTGTGGCTCCGGCTCGTCGGGAAAGCAGACTTCGCCGAAGGCGGGGACGCTCCAGGCGGAGTGGGACCGACCCGGTCCGAACGTCACCGTCGTACCCGGGACGAGCGACTACGCGCCGGGCGACGTCCGCGTCACCTTTCTCGTCGTCCGTAACGACGGACGGCAGGTGGTACGTCCGCGGGCCCGTCTCTGGGTCGCGCGGTCGCTCGACGATCGGCCGATCGTGCGCGGGACCGCGCGCCTCGAGCTCGTGAGGCCGCCTGGGTCGGGCGACCCGCTCGACGTCTCCCATCTATACGTCGCCCACGTCAGGCTGACGGCTCCGGGCCGTTACTGGTACGTCGCCGAGCCGGTGGGCGGGACGGCGATCCAGGCCGCCGGAATGCTCGACGTCAAGCGCGAATCGGTGACGCCGGCGGTCGGTGACCGAGCGCCCGCGTCGCGCACGCCGACGCTCGCGACCGCGCCGATCCGGCTGCTCACGACCCGGACGCCGCCGGATCGCGCTCTGCTCCGCTACTCGGTCGCGGGGTCGCTCGCCGCGCACGTGCCCTTCGTCGTCGTCTTCGCCACGCCGAAGTTCTGCACGAGCCGCACCTGCGGCCCGGTCGTCGACGTCGTCGAGCACGTGGCGCGTGGATTTCCGTCGGTCCGGTTCATCCACGTCGAGATCTACCGCGACAACGACCCGCAGAAGGGGCAAAACCGCTGGGTCCGTCAATGGCGGCTGCCGACCGAGCCCTGGACGTTCGTCGTCGGCGCCGACGGGCGGATCGCCTCGAAGTTCGAGGGCTCGATCTCCGAGCGAGAGCTGCGCGCGGCCGTGCGGGACCTGCTCGCCCGTTAGCGCCTCGTCACGTCGTGAAGGTCAACTGAAGCGGGCAGCGAAGAGACTGGGCAGTTAGGGCTTCTCCTCTCCCCCTGACGGGCGGCGGCGTCAAGCGCCGCCGCGTTTTGTGTAACGACGAGATTCGCCGACGGACCTTTGTAGAACGGGCCGTACGGGCTATGTTTCGCTTTCTCGTTCAGGAGGGTCACGCATGGAATTGGATACGAGCAGAGTGCGTCTGACGGAGCTTGCGTCCTGCGGCGGCTGCGCCGCGAAGTACTCCGCGGCCCGGCTCGAGGAGCTGCTGAAGGGTTTCGTACCGGTCGACTCCGAGGATCTCCTCGTCGGCCTGGCGCCGGCGGACGACGCCGCGGTTTATCGCCTCGACGCTGATCGGGCGATCATCTTCACGCTCGACTTCTTCCCGCCGATCGTCGACGACCCGGGCGACTACGGCGCGATCGCGGCGACGAACGCGCTCAACGACGTCTTCGCCATGGGCGGCACCCCACTGCTCGCGCTCTCCATCGCCGCGTTCCCCGAGGAGCTGCCGATCGAGATGCTCGCCCAGATTTTCGCCGCGGCCGATGCGCAGGTTCGAGCCTCGGGCGCTCTGCTCGCCGGCGGTCACACGATCCGCGACGCGGAGCCGAAGTACGGCCTCGCCGTCGTCGGAACCGTTCACCCGAACGGCGTCTGGCAGAAGAGCAACGCGAAGCCCGGCGACGCGCTCTTCCTGACGAAGCCGCTCGGCACCGGCCTGATCATGACCGGCTACAAGAAGGGCTTCGCCGGCTCGATGCAGCTCGAGCGCGCGGTCCGCTGGATGAAGACGATGAACAACGAGGCCGCCGATGCTCTCCGTCCGCACGCGCCGAACGCGGTGACCGACGTGACGGGCTTCGGGCTCTTCGGGCACGCTCACGAGATGGCGGAGCGAAGCGGCGTGCGTGTCCGCCTCGAGTCGGAGCGCTTCCCGGCAATCGACGGCGCGCTCGACATGGCCCGGCACGGCGTCCGGACGAGCGGCGACCCGCGCAATCGCGACTTCGCGGCGCGGCACGTTCAGCGCGAGGGCGAGGTTTCGGATGCCCTCGACGCGCTCGGGTTCGATCCTCAGACGGCCGGCGGGCTGCTGATCTCGCTGCCGAGCGAGAAGGCGGCGGTGCTCGAGGCGCAGTTCATGTCGAAGGGTCTGTTCCTGCGTCGGGTCGGGCACGTCGAGGAGGGCCATCTCGGCCATCTGGAGTACTTGCGCGGCGCCGCCGCGCGCTCCGACGAGCTGTTCGTCGGAATCACGAATCCCGACCCGGCGCGGATCAAGGAGGAGCCGAGCGACCCGCTGCGGCATCTGCCCGCGTCGAATCCGTGGACGTACACCGAGCGCCTGCTGATGATCGACGAGGTCGCGAAAGACGAGGGTCTGGTCGGGCGGCTGCACGTGATTCCGTTCCCCGTCAACGAGCCGGAGCTCTGGCCCGCGTACGTCCCGAACGGGGTCACGCAGTTCATCCGCCATTTCTCCGACTGGGGCGGGACGAAGATCGAGCGTCTCCGGTCAGCCGGCTACGAGGTCGTCGTGCTCGACGAGGGCGCCGAGAAGTGGGTCTCGGGTGTCGACGTCCGAGCGGCGTTGCGCAACGGGAGTGGCTGGGAGTCACTCGTCCCGCCCGGCGTCGCCCGCGTGATCCGTCGGCTCGAGCAGGTCCCCGCCTGAGGCCAGGTAACTTCCGCATCCGTGTATCCGATCGTCGTCCTCCTGCTCGACGGGCTTGCCGACCGCGCGCACGCCGTGCTCGGCGGCCGGACCGGGAACGAGGCCGCGGAGACGCCGAACCTCGATCGATTCGCCGCGAGCGGGTCCTGTGGGGTTCTCTACGCCGTCGGCCCGGGGCGTGCGCCCTCCAGCGAGGTGGCGCACTGGTCGATGCTCGGCTACCGCCCCGACGAGTTCCCGGGCCGCGGTGTCTTCGAGGCCTTCGGTCGCGGGCAGGAGGTCTCGCCCGAGCACGTGTTCGCCTACGCGGCGCTCAGGCCGGCGGAGCGACGCGGCGAGGGGGAGCTCTGGCTGACCGGACGCGCCGACCCCGGCGAGGACGTGGCCGACGCGGAGGCGCTCGTCGCTGCCTGCGACGGGATCGCGATCGACGGTCTCGGCTTCTCGCTCTCACACGTGTGGCGGGGAGAAGCGGTGATGCGGATCAGCGGCGGCGCGGACGACCGGATCACCGACACGGACGCATTCTTCCGCGCCTGGTACCCGGTGCTTCGGCCGCGTGCGGTCGTGCCGGAGGCCGAGCGGACTGCGCGGGCGTGCGAGGCCTGGACGCGAACCGTGATCGGGCTGCTCGAGGCTCACCCGATCAACCGCGATCGCATCGCGCGGGGCCGGCCCGCGCTCAACGTGATCACGCTCAAGTGGTACGGCCGGCTGCAGCGGGGGCTGCCGACCTTTCTCGAGCGTCACGGCGTGAACGGGACGTTCATCGGCGAGTCGGCGTTCCTGCGTGGGCTCGCGATCGCAGTCGGGCTCGAGACGATCGAGGCCGCCGAGAGCGCCGACCCGGTTGCCGACATGCGCGGGCGGATCGCGCTCGTCGAGGAGCGGCTCTCCGCCGGCGACACCTTCGTCTTCGTCCACCAGAAGACGACGGACGCCGCGGGGCACACGAAGAACCCGGAGATCAAGCGCGACACGATCGCCGCGCTCGACGCGGCGTTCGAGCGGCTTCCGAGCGAGCGCGCGATCGTCGCCATCACGGGCGATCACGCGACGCCCTGCTCCCCGGACGTGATCCATTCGGGCGATCCGGTGCCGTTCATGCTCGCCGGCCCGGGCGTGCGCGCCGACCGGGTAACGCGCTTCGGTGAGATCGATTGTGCGGAGGGCGTGCTCGGCCACCTGCGCGGGCCGGACATGATGCCGCTGCTCCTGAACGCCGCCGACCGTCCGCTCTTCCTCGGCTCGCGCCCGACGCCGTACGACGGCGCCGACGGCTACCCGGCGCTGCTCGAGCCGCTGCGGGGCACGTAGCTCAGTCCGGGAACGAATCGGGGTCGTCGATGCAGCGCTGCAGGAGATCGTCGTCGATGTTTCGTCCCGTGACGATCAGGACGACCACGCCGGCGAGCGCGAGCTGAGGGATGGCCGCGAGCGCGGCGGCGGCTGCAGGCTCCACACGGATGCCGCTGAGCCAGAAGTCGCGCACCGCAGCGGCGAGCTCGCGCTCCGAGACGAGCAGCATCTCGTCCGCGTGCTCCGAGAGCTGCTCGACGGCGAACGGGATCGCCACGCGCACGCCGAGGCCGTCGGCGATCGTCGCGCAGCGGTCGCTCTCGACAGGGCGGCCGGCCTCCCAGCTCTCGACCATCACCGGCGCGTCCTTCGGCGCGACGCCGATTCGGAGCGTCTCGGGTGCGCGCTCGCCGAGCCGTCGGCCGATTCCGGCAAGGAGAGCGCCGTTGCCCACGGGCACGACCACGGCCTCCAGCGGCTCGCCCAGTTGCTCGAGGATCTCGTCGGCGATCGAGCCGTAGCCGTCGAGCTGGGCGGGCTCGGCGCCGTCTTCGAACATCGACAGGCCTCGAGCCTCCGCGTACTCGCGGGCGGCGTCCTTGGCCTCGTCGAGATCCGCTCCCGTCTGGACGACGCGCGCGCCGAGGCTGTCGAGGATCGCGAGCTTCGTCGCGCTTGCGTGCTCGGGGACGAACACCGACGCCTCTAGTCCCAGCCGGTTCGCCGCCCAGGCCGTAGCGGCGGCGTGGTTCCCGGTCGAGGCGGTCACGACGTCGCTGCGCAGTCGGTCCAGGACGGCAAGCGCGCCACGCCACTTGAACGACCCGAGCTCGTGGGCGTCCTCTCGCTTGAGCAGCAGCGCCGGATCCCACGGAGCTGGCTGCAGCGGCGTCGGGTCCACGCGAGGAACGTACACTCGGGCCGGATGCAGGCGGCGACCGTCATCCCACGGCTGCGCTCGCTCGTCATCGGCGGCGCGCGCTTTCGCACGCTCGCGCTCACGCAGGCCTTCATGCTCTGGGTGATCGTCGCCACGGGCGCCACCGTGCGGCTGACAGCCTCGGGCCTCGGGTGCGAGCACTGGCCGGGTTGCCAGCCGGGCCACCCGTTTCCGGAGAAGGACTATCACTCGTACATCGAGTTCTCGAATCGGCTCGTCGCGACGGTGACGATCGCCGTGACGCTGATCACCCTCGTCAGCGCGCTCATGAGGCGGGGTCTGCCGCGGTGGACCGTCTGGGTCGTCGCCGGAACATTCGTCGGCACGGTCGCGCAGGCGCCGCTCGGAGCGATCACGGTCTACGCGGATCTGCATCCGCTGCTCGTCCTCAGCCACCTGCTGCTGTCGATGGTCGTCCTCGCCGCGGGGGTCGTCGTCGCGGTCGAGGCGATCCGGATCGAGCAGGGGGAGACGACGCCCTACGTGCCGCTCGCGATCAAGCGCCTCGGAGTGCTCGTCGCAGGTGCGTGCCTCGCGCTCGTGGTCTCGGGCACGCTCGTGACGGCAGCAGGTCCTCACCCAGGCGGCAAGTCGATTCGGAGGCTCTGGTCGTTCCGGCCCGCCGTCGAGGTGCACGTCCGCGCGACCGCGGTCTTCGGGCTCTTGTTCCTCGCTCTCCTGGCGTACACGTGGCGGAACCGCGGCCGCTGGCCCGGCCTCTTCCGCGCTGCGCTCGTGGTCCTCGGCTTCGTCGTCGTGCAGATGATCGTGGGCGAGACGCAGTACCGGACGCGCCTGCCGTGGTGGCTCGTCCTCGGGCACGTCTCGCTCGCCGCGGCTGTTTGGGCGGCGGTGGTGGCATTCGCGACCCTGCTCTGGCGCCCGATCGCAGCGATCGCCCCGGCCCGGGCGCGCGTAGACTGACGGCATGGCGGGCGAGCTCCGCATCACGACGGTCCCCGAGCTGCGGTCCCCCGTCCTCGTAGCCGCTTTCCGAGGCTGGAACGACGGAGCGCACGGCGCGACGCTCGCCGTCGAGTACCTCTCCCGTATGTGGCACGCCGAACGCTTTGCGGACATCGATCCGGAGGAGTTCTTCGACTTCCAGTCGACTCGGCCCCATGTCTCGCTCGTGGACGGCGTGACCAGGAAGATCGACTGGCCCGAGACCTCGTTCCTCCACGCGCGACCGGCCGGGCTCGACCGGGACGTCGTGCTGATGGTCGGCGTCGAGCCAAACCTCCGCTGGCGCCGCTTCTCGTCTCTCGTGATCGACGTCGCGCGGCAACTCGGGGTGGAGCTCGTCGTGACGCTCGGCGCGCTGCTCGCCGACGTTCCGCACACGCGGCCGGTTCCCGTCACCGGGAGCGCGAGCGATCCGGACCTCGTCCAGCGGCTTGGCCTCGCCGCCTCGCGCTACGAGGGCCCAACCGGGATCGTCGGAGTGCTCCATGACGCGTTCCGGCAGGCGGCGATCCCGTCGGCGAGCCTGTGGGCGGCCGTGCCGCACTACGTCTCGCTCACGCCGAGCCCGCGCGCCGCGGAGGCGCTCTGCACTCGCCTCGGCGAGCTGCTCGGCGCCGAGCTCGATCTGACCGAGCTCGCGGAGGCCGGGCGCGAGTACGTCGAGCACGTCACCGAGGCCGTCGTGTCGGACGCGGAGACACAGGCGTACGTCGAGGCGCTCGAGCAGCAGGTCGACGAGCTCGAGGAGGAAGCGAGCCTCCCTTCGGGCGACTCGATCGCAGCCGAGCTGACGCGGTTCCTCCGCGACCACGACGCGCGCCAGGGCGGCCCCGACGACGCGGCGCGCGAGCAGTAGCGCGGGGTGCGGAGATCGGATGACCGAGCAGAAGACGCCGCTCGAGGAGAACAAGGCGCTCGTCCGGCGTTTCTACGACGAGCTGGTGAACGGGGGCCAGCTCGAGCTGGTCGACGAGCTGTTCGCACCGGAGTTCGTCGAGCACGAGGAGCTCCCGAACCTCACCCCGGACCGCCGGGGCGTCAGGGAGTTCCTGGAGCTGTTCCGGCGCGCGTTCCCCGACCTGACCTTCACGATCGAGCACCTGGTCGCGGACGGCGATCTCGTCGCCGCCTACCTGACGATGCGCGGAACCCACAAGGAGGACTTCCTCGGCATTCAGCCGACGGGCAGGAAGATCTCCGTGCGCTCGTTCGACCTACTGCGCGTCAGCGACGGCGAGTTCGTCGAGCACTGGGGCGTCACCGACACGATGGCGATGATGCAACAGCTCGGCGTCGAGGTCGGTTAGCCGCGCCTGGCTGGACGAGCTTCAACGCCTTCCGCGCGCCATCGTGCGCCCGGGGCACCCATCCCACCACCCACTGCCGATCCTAGCGACGAAAAGCGCACGGGTGTGTGCCAACTTTGGAACAAAACACGCGCCTGCCGCTTACCCGAACGTGAAGGCGTAGGCCGACACGCCCGGGCTGAAGCGGAGCTCCATGAGGCCGTCCGTGACCCGCTCGGCGGAGCGGAGGGTGTAGAGCCGGTTCGCGCGCACGTGGATCGTCTGCTCGCGCTTGCCGTCCACCAGCACCTCGACGGTGCCGTTGCCCGAGAGCACGAGATAGACGTTCCTGGCGTGGAAATGGATGCCGAGCCGCGCGCCGAAGCCGGCGACGATTCGCTCCGCCTCGACCCGCCACGTGCCGGCGTACGCAAGCTCGTCTCGGTGTAGGCCCGACGGGAACGAATACGGCGCGAAACGGTTCGGCTCGATCCGCGTGCCGCTGTAGCGAGCCAGGCGGCTGTACCCGAGGTAGGACTCGGGGGTGACCGCGTCGCGCGGCGTGGTGTCGGCCACCGCCCGCGCGCGTGGCCCGTCCGCGGCAAGCAGCTGCCGGATCAGCGCCTCGGTCTCCTCGTAGCGGCCCTCCCCGAAGTGCGTATGCCGGATCCGGCCTTGCCTGTCGACGAGGTACTCCGCGGGCCAGTACTGGTTCGAGTAGGCGTCCCAAGTGCCGTAGTCGTTGTCGAGCGGGACCGGATAGCGCACGCCGAGGCGCTTGATCGCGGCTTTGACGTTCTTCGGCGAGTGCTCGAACGCGAACTCGGGCGTGTGGACGCCGACGACGACGAGACCCTTGTTGCGGTACGCCCTGTCCCAGGCCTCGACGTGGGGCAGCGTGCGCAGGCAGTTGATGCAGGTATACGTCCAGAAGTCGATCAGGACGACCTTGCCGTGGAGCTCGCGCATGGTCAGCGGCCGGCCTCCGGGCGTGTTCAACCAGTGGGAGATCCGGGAGAAGTCGGGTGCCGCCCCGAGGTCTGGAAGGACGCTTCCAGTCCCGTCCAGCGAGCGGACCGCCGCGTCGTCGCCCGGGGTTCCGAGCTCCCGCTGGGCTGCAGAGCTCCGCTCGATCTTGTTCTGGAGGAAGTTCGTATAGCCGGGGACGCTCTGCAGGTGGTCCTCGACGTGGTAGGTCAGAGCGAGCGCGGTGGCGGCTATGAGCGCCCCCGCGACGAGGCGAAGCCGTCGGCCCTGGGCGCGCAGTCGCGTCCCCATCTGCCGGCCTCCGATCGCGACCGCGAGCATCGGCACTCCCGCTCCGAGCGCATAGGCGAGCATGAGCGAGATCGTTCGAGACCCGAACTCGTCGTGCGCGACGAGGACGCTGATCTCGGCGAGCACTGGGCCGGCGCACGGAACGAAGACGAGCCCGAGGCTCGCGCCGAGCAGGAAGCCTCCTCCGAGGTCGCCGCCGCGACGGCGCGTCAGCGGCAGGAACGGACGCTCGAGCAGCTCGCCGATGCGGGGTACGAGAAGGCTCGCGGCGATGAGGAAGAGGAGCCCGATCGCGACGTTCCGGAGCGTGTCCTTCGGCAGCCCCAGCAGATCGAGGAGCCAGGCGGCGAAGAGCGTGAAGGCGGCGAAGCTCGCGACCAGCCCGCCGACGATCGCGAAGGGTCGTCGGCCGCCGCCCGTCGCGCCGCCCGCAAGCAAGACCGGCAGCACAGGCAGCACGCAGGGGGAGATCGCCGTGACGACCCCAGCGAGAAACGCGATCCCGAGCCCGAGCATCCTCCAGGGAGGATAGGGCGCCGATTCTTACCGAGGTCTTACGAACTCGTCTCAAAACGAGCCGATGCTGCCGGGCCGCGCTGGCCGGCACGATTCGTCGTCCTCAGTCGCCCGAATAGCGCTGCTATTCGGACTCCCTGCGTCCTAGACTCGCACTCGTCCAGCGCACCCCGTCAGCGAGTGGTCGTTTTGAGACGAGTTCTACGTCTCGGGCTCCGCGACGGCCTCGGCCGGAGCCGGCTCGGCCGGCTTTCGGCGACGCCTCGGGCGCAGCTCCGTGACGGCCTCCGGCTCCTCCGTCGCGGCTTCGGGCGTCGCTTCGGGGCTCTCGACGGGCTTGCGCCGGCGCCGCCGCCGCCGCGCGGCCGGCTCGGGCGCCTGCTCGGGGGCTGCCGCCTGCGGCTCGGTCGGCGCCTCGCCCTCGGAAGCGTCTGCCGGCGGCTCACCCTCGGCGGTCGCCACGCCCTCGGTCGCTCCCGGCTGGCCGAGACCCTTCTTCTTCCGCCGCCGCCTGCGTCGCCGGCTCGGCGCCGCCTTCGGCTGCGGCAGATTCTCGGAGAGCGCCTCCGCGACCTCCTCGATCGTGCCGAGCCGTTCGCGCGCGGCGTCGATCAGCTGGTTGGCCCGTGGCGTGTAGCCCTCGGCCGACGCGAGCAGAGCAGCGCCCACATTGCGGGGCAGCTCGAGCGCGACGTTGACGAGGCGAGCGGCGTTCTCCTCGTGCCGGTGGCCGCGCGAGTTCGCGAGCGCTCCGAGCAGCCGCTTCGCCTCGGGGTACTCCGCGCTCGCCGTCCGGTCCTGGAGCTTGCGCGTCGCCCGCGCCAGCTTCCACGTCCAGCGGGCGAGGATCTGGCCGGGTGCGAGCGCGTTGCCCGCCGCGATCGAGCGCAGCAGAATCCTGACCCCGGCGGCGCGATCCTTCTCCCACGGTGGCGCCTGGGTGACGACGGTGACGAGGTCGTCGAAGTCGGCGCGGTCGATCGGCATCGACACGCGGTCGGCGAGCGCGATCGTCCGCAGCCGCCGGTTCGGGTTCTCGGCGGCGCACACGCTGAGGAACGTCTCGAGCGCTCCCTTCGACGCTCCGCGCTCGGTTAGCTTCTTGACGAAGTCTGCGCGCTCGTCGAAGCGCATGTTGCGCCCCGCGATCGTCGCCCAGTAGCGCTGCTCGTCTCCGTCCAGGTACTTCGGGTCGATCCGCTGCCACTCGCGCTGGATGACGCCGAGCCGCCGGCGGACGTCAGGGGTGACCGGGACGAGCCAGTGCGCCGGCGCGAGCTTGCGGCGCGCGCGGCGCTGTTGCCGGCGGCGCGGAGCGGGGGTGACTCGCGCGCCTTCGCGGTAGAAGTCCGCGCTCGCTGTGCGTCGCGGCCTTCGGAACGAAGTCGACTACCACGCCCGCCTCCTTGCGCGGATGGACGCGCATGATCCGACCGATCCGCTGCTGGTAGACGCGCCTCGACGCGGTCGGCGCGAGGTGCATCACGACCGTCGCGCGGGGGGAGTTCCACCCCTCGGCGAGCAGCATCGCGTTGATCAGGACGTTGATCTCGCCGCGCTCGTAGGCGGCGAGCGTCTCGGCGAGCTTGACGGGCGGTGTCCGGCCGCTGACCGCCTCGGCCTTGATCCCGGCCGCCCGGAACTCGGTCGCGAGGTTGTAGGCATGGTCGACGCCGGCCGCGTAGACGATCCCGGGCGTCTCGTCGAAGCGGTCGCGGTAAAGGCTGGCCGCCGCCTGGTTGAGCGCCTGGTGGTCGAGCACCTTCGCCAGCTCGCGCTCGTCGAAGTCGCCGCCGACGATCGGGACGGAGTTGATCGCCGCCGCAGGCGGCACGCGGAGCGAACGGAGCGGCGCGATCAGCCCGCGCCGGGCGGCGTCGGCCAGCGGGAGATCGTCGACCGAGGCGGGGAAGACGTCCGAGACCTGCTTCGCGATCAGCTGCTCGGTCGCGGTCATGCCGATGTAGATGGGCTCCGGGAAGCTCCGAATCGCCCCGCTCGTCTTCTCGCCGAGCGCGGTGTGCGCCTCGTCGCAGATCACGAGCTGGTACGCGCTGCGCGAGAGCTCGCCGACGTGTCGCGCGAACCAGGCGTACGTCTGGATCGTGATCGGGTTGCGCTGCCGAGGGCTTGCGCCGTTCAGGATCGCCTCGACGACCCGGTCGCCGTAGCCGTGGTCGCGCAGCTCCCGCTGGAACTGCGAGACGAGCAGGCGCCGGTGCGTGAGGATCAGAACGCCGAGCGTACGGGCCGCCTCAACGAAGCCGGCGGCGGCGATCGTCTTGCCCGACGCGGTCGGATGGCGGAACCGGTAGCGGCGGACGGCTCCGGGATCCTCGTCGAGCGAGAGCGCCTCGGCCTCCTCCTCTTCGTCCTCCGCCTCGGCGCCCTCGGCGGTCGCGACCTCCGTCTCCTCGTCCTCCTCCTCGAGCTCTCCCTCGGCGAGGACGGCGCCGTTGCCGTTGAGGTCGTCCGCGGCCTTCTGTGCGGTCGCGATCAGCTCGGTCAGCATCCCGGCGAGCGCGTCCACCTGGTGGCGGCGGAGCTCGGCGCCGGAGGCGAGCTTCGGCGGCTTCTCGGAGAGGACGCGCTCGAGCCCGAGCGTGAGCCCGTAGCGGACCTTCCACTCGGGCGACGGCTCGCGGCGCCCGGCACGGATCTCGGCGAGCGCCTCGTCGAGGGCCCGCCGACGCGCGGTTCCGGCCGCGAGGACCTCGGCCGTGCTCTCGTCCTCGTGGAGGAAGGGCTCGCCGGCCCAGGACGACGCCTGACGCGCGGAGGCCGCCAGGCCGTCCACCGCCGCTGGCGCAACTGTCGGTTGCTCGATCGTCTCTGACATCGGTGCAGCACGCCTGCCGTGCTGCAACTCCTCTAAAAAAGGCCGCACGCCCGTGGGAACTCCCGGTGGGCGGTGCCTTCGAAGCATAGCCGATGAATTCGCCGCCGACGAGTGCTTGTGTCGAAACCTCGCTCGTGATGCAATCGGGCGAGGCTCAGCGCACCGCGGCGGCGACCGGGCCGGCCAGTCACGACGGGAGAGCAGGTGCCGAAGGCTGACGACCGCCATTTCTCGCTCGTCGCGGAGCTGCTCGCGGACGGCGAGGTGATTCCGTTCCTCGGTGCCGGGGCGAACCTCTGCGATCGTCCGGACGAGGCGCAGTGGGAGCCTGGACGCTTCCTCCCGAGCGGGAGCGAGCTCGCCGGGACGCTCGCCCAGCGCAGCCGCTACCCGAGCCCCGGCGATTCGGACCTGCTGCGAGTCTCGCAATACGTCGACTCGATCCTCGGCGAGGGCCGGCTCTACAGTTATCTCCACTCCGTCTTCGACGCCGACTACCCGCCCGGGTCGCTCCATCGCCTGCTGGCGCGGCTGCCACGGCTCCTGCGCGAGCGCGGGCGGCCACAGCTCTTCGTACTGACGACCAACTACGACGACCTCGTCGAGCGGGCGCTCGACGATGCCGGCGAGTCCTTCGACGTCGTCTGGTACGAGGCCAAGCGCGGCCCGCAGCAGGGCCTCTTCCTGCACCGGGCGTCTGACGGGACGGTGGTGCCGATCGAGCGCCCGAACAAGTACACCGGGCTCTCGCCCGACGAGCGGCCGGTCGTCCTGAAGCTGCATGGTGCGATCGACCGCAGCGACGGCAAGCGCGACAGCTACGTCGTCACCGAGAACAGCTACATCGACTACCTCGCAGGTCGCGACGTCGGTGAGCAGATCCCGTTCTCCCTGCGTGAGCGGATGGCGGACAGCCACTTCCTGTTCCTCGGCTACTCGATGCGCGACTGGAACCTGCGGGTGATCCTGAACCGGATCTGGGGAGCACGGCAGCTCGATCTGAAGTCGTGGGCGGTGCAGCGCGAGCCGGACGATCCCGGCGCGCTCGAGATCGAGGAGGCGCTCTGGCGGGACCGCGGCGACGTCGATCTGATCTGGCTCACGCTCAAGGACTACGTGGACGGGCTCGAGGGCGGGCTCGCCGCGTCGACGCCGTGACCGAGACCGTCGCGCCGACGCACGCGGCTCCGAGCCTGCCGAAGACGCCTTACGTCGGTCTCGTCCCCTACGGCGAGGAGGACGCCGACTTCTTCTTCGGGCGGGACGAGGAGAAGCAGATCGTGGCTGGGAACCTGCGTGCGTCTCGGCTGACGATCCTCTACGGGCCGAGCGGGGTCGGCAAGACGTCGCTGCTGCGGGCGGGCGTCGTGCACGATCTGCGGGAGCAGGTGCGGGAGAATGCGGCTCGGCAGCCCGAGCGCGCGCCGTTCGCGATCTGCGTGTTCCAGGGTTGGCAGGACGACCCGCTGCCGGCGCTCGCGGAGGCCATCCGGGCTTCGGCTGTCGAGGCGCTCGGCGGCGAAGAGCTCCCGCCATGGCGACCGAGCGAGCCTTTCGTCGAGATGTTGCGCGACTGGACGGAGCGCGTGCGCACGCTCCTCGTCGTTCTCGACCAGTTCGAGGACTACTTCCGCTACCACCCGGACGAAGACGGTGAGGGGACGTTCGCGACCGAGTTTCCGAGGATCGTCAACGACCCGAACCTGCGCGTGAACTTCGTCGTCTCGATCCGCGAGGACGCCTGGGCGAAGCTCGACCGCTTCGAGGGCCGCATCCCGCGCCTGTTCGCTAACTACGTTCGTGTCGAGCACCTGAGCCGCGAGGCGGCACGGGAGGCGATCGAGGGCCCCGTCGACGAGTGGAACCGTCGACTGCCGCCCGATGGCGAGCCGTACACGGTCGAGCCAGAACTCGTCGAGGCGGTAATCGACGCCGCCGCCGCGGGGGAGCTCGCGGCGGGCGAAGGCACAGAGGTGGCGGTCCTGGACGCGGCACGTGCCGACGCGATCGAGGCGCCCTTCCTCCAGCTCGTGATGGAGCGCCTCTGGCGGGCGACAGTCGAGGTGGGGTCCCGCGAGCTCACCCGCGCACGGCTCGATGAGCTCGGGGGTGCGCAGCGGATCGTCGAGAACCACCTGCTCGAGGCACTCGGCGGGCTCAGCCGTGCCGAGCAGGCGGTCGCCGCAGACGTCTTCCGTTTCCTCGCCACACGGTCGAAGACGAAGGTCACGCAGTCGGCGACTGACCTCGCCGAGTGGACAAGACGCCCCGAGCCGGAAGTCGCAGCAGTCCTCGACAAGTTGTGCAGCAGCGAGAGCGGCAGGATCCTGCGACCGATTCCTCCTCCGGCGGGAGAGAACGAGTCAATGCGGTACGAGCTCTTCCACGACGTCCTCGCCGAGCCGATCCTCGACTGGCGCCGCGGGCACGAGCAGGAGCGCGACCGACGCGCGGCGCGTCGACGCTTCGCGCGAATCGGCGGTGTCCTTCTCTCGCTCGTCGCCGTCTTCGCCGCCCTCGGCATTTGGGCCCTCGTGCAACGAAGCGAAGCCAAGCGCGCGGCGAGATCGGCCGCCGTGCAACGAAGCGAGGCCGAGAGCGCGACCAGGTCGGCGACCTCGCTCGCACTGGCGTCGGCCTCTCGCGACCAGTTCGCGAACCATCTCGACGTCTCGCTCCTCTTGGCCCTCGAGGCTTATCGCGCAAGCCCGAGCGCCCAGGCCAGGAGCGTCACGATCTCAGGGCTCCAGACGGCCCGCCGCTCGCGTACGGAGGCGATACTGCGCGGCCACACAGGCGAGGTCTTCAGCGTCGCCTTCAGTCCGGACGGCCGCACGCTCGCCTCCGCCGGCGAGGACGGCACCGTGCGGCTGTGGGACGTGCGCGCGCGCAAGCCGCTCGGCCAACCGCTGCGGGCAAATACGTCCGCAGTTCGCGATGTCGCCTTCGGCCCGGACGGGCGCACCCTCGTCTCCGGCAGCGCCGACGGGACCGTCTGGCTCTGGGACGTGCGTACGCACAAGCTGCTCGGACAACCCCTCCTCGGCCACGCCGAGGCTGTCTATGGCGTCGCCTTCAGTCCGGACGGGCGCACGCTAGCCTCGGCCAGCGAGGACGGCACGGTGCGGCTGTGGGACGTGCGTAGGCACAAGCCGCTCGGCCTACCACTGCGCGTCGATGCAGACTCGGTCCGAGATGTCGCATTCAGCCCGGACGGGCGAACGTTCGCGTCGGTCGATTACGGCGGGGAGGTGCGGCTTTGGGACGTGCGCAAGCGCACGCAGGTCGGGCGATCGCTCNNGGCGCAGATGATGTCAACAGCGACGACGCGAGTGTCGCCTTCAGCCCGGACGGGCGTACGGTCGCCTCCGCGAGGCGCGACTTTGAGGTGCGGCTTTGGGACGTGCGCTCGCGCACGCTGATCGGCCTACCCCCGCCCGGCCGGGGCGTCGCCTTCAGCCCGGACGGAAGGACGCTTGCCTCCGACTCCTCCGGGAAAGTGCGGCTGTGGAACCTGCGCACCCATCAGCAGGTCGGCCCACCCCTCTACGGGCGCAGCGATTCCGTCGACGAGATCGCCTTCAGCCCGGACGGGCGCACGCTCGCCTCCTCGAGCAGCGACGGAACCGTGCGGCTGTGGGATGTGCGCCCCCGCAAGCCGCTTCGCGCCAACTCATGGGGGGTCGCAGATGTCGCGTTCAGCCCGGACGGGGGGATGCTCGCCTCCGCCAGTCGGGCCCGGACGGTGCTCTGGGACGTGCGCACCCGCAAACAGCTCGGCCTACCCATGCCCAGCCACGGCGCCTTCGTCAACGCCGTTGTCTTCAGCCCGGACGGGCGCACGCTGGCCTCGGCCTACGACGACGGGACGGTGCGGTTCTGGGACGTCCGCACCCGCAGACAGCTCGGCCGACCGCTGCGCGTCCACGGCAGCTCCGTCTATGGCGTCGCCTTCAGCCCGGACGGGCGCACGCTCGCCACCGCCGTCTTCGACGGGACGGTGCGGCTCTGGGACGTTGGCACCCGCAGACAGCTCGGCCAACCGTTGCGGGTCCAGCACGGCTTCGTCTATGGCGTCGCCATCAGCCCGGACGGACGCACGATCGCCTCCGCCGGCAGCGACGAGACGGTGCGGCTCTGGGACGTGCGCACCCACAAACAGCTCGGCCAACCGATGCGCGGCCACGGCAGCCCCGTCCATGAAGTTGTATTCAGCCCCGACGGCCAGACACTCGTCTCCGCCGGCGGCGTGTTCGGCACTGCCAGCGAAGGGACGGTGTTGCTCTGGGACGTGCGCACCCGCAAGCGGCTCGGCCTACCGCTGCGAGGACTCACGCTCGCCTTCAGTCCGGACGGGCGCACGCTCGCCATCGCCAGGGGCAGCGAGGCGGTGCTGTGGGAAGGCATCCTCTGGCGCGACTTGACCGACCTGAAGGCCCAGGTCTGCAGCCTCGTCGTCGGCAACCTCACGAAGGCCGAGTGGCAGGAGTTCGCTCCCGGTCTCCCCTACAGAACGTCCTGCCCCGGCTAGGCCGGCCTCTCTGGTTAGCTGCGAGTCGTCAGCGGAGACTCCTCGTCGAGCGCCTCGCGGATCCTCGTCATCAGCGTGCCGGCGTCGAAGGGCTTCCCCAGGAATCCGACGCTCTCTCCCAGCTCGTCCTGCTTCGTGATCACGCGGTCGGCGTAACCGGACATGAACACCGTTCTCAGCGGCGGTCTCAGCGATTGCAGTCGGCGGGCGGTCTCGATGCCGTCCATGCCGGGCAAGACCACATCTGTGAGCAGGAGGTCGATCGTCGTGTCCTCGGATCCGCA
>WNFV01003901.1_pt1 | contig 18843 bp, 32 predicted proteins | sample 5400101 | NCBI WGS metagenome assembly WNFV01 (sample SAMN13153361, study PRJNA577476) | soil metagenome | isolation source: 115 cm soil or saprolite under grassland replicate 1 | place: USA:California | collected 2016-06-15 | reverse complement strand
AGAGCCGGCTTCTCGTCCCTCGTGTCGTCCACCCGCCATTTGCGGCCGAGCTGAAAGAGACCCGCGTGCTCTCGACTAGCCTCGGGGAAGTCGGCTGTCCGCGCTCGGGCGAGGGCGATTTCGAGGTACGCGACGATCTTGACCCGATAGTAGTGATTCGCCCTGACCTCGTGCTCGAGAAACTGCTCGAACTCCGGCAACCGGGCTCGCCGCCCCCCGCACTGGTGAAAGTAGTCGGCGAGCCCGGCGCGCGCCCTGTGGAAGACGTCAAATTCCTCTGGTGTCATGATCGATCGCGCCCGAGGGGACTGGAGATTCCAGGCCTCGGCAGGTGGGTAAATCGCCTCGCAAAAGCCTAGAAGAAACTCGTCTTCGCGGTCCAGGGCGGTCCCATGGCGGGCTCGCCATTCACGTAGCGGCTCCCCGGGCGGGAGAGGGGTGTTGCGCGGCCATCGCGCCTGATGTGTCGCTTGCTCCCACGTGAGCGGAACGCCTAGTCGTCCGTCGATGAAGCGCTGATACGCGACACGGGTCGTCTCGGCGAACGGCAAGAAGTAGGCCCGCTGGTAGGTGACGAAGGCGTGTTGCCAGCTGGTCCGGTTTTCTGTGCGAAGACGCCCAAGCTTCCTCCGTTGAATGGCGACCGCGCTCCAGCCGGCCAGGCCGCTGAGCCAGCCGCTGATGGCCGCGACCCAGCTGGGATCGAGCGAGCCGAGCGCTTCGCGTGTTGCGTTTACCGCTTCCATCGTACGTCCTCCCCATGGGCTTTTCGCTTAGCCGCTCGCCTCACAGCAGTCGCCGTGCCACGCTCGTGCCACGCTGAGGAGAATCCAGGAGGGGTCGTGCGAAATCGGACGGTTGACGTTCCGTGATCGGTGGGCGGTGGATGCTCGGCCGGGCGACGCCGTGTAAGTTGTGCATCGCAGACCATGTAAGATCTTCGCGGCCCGCGCCGCGACGACTTCCCCGAGGGTTCGCATCTCGAGGAACACACAACGAAGAATCTCGCGGCCGGGGCTTGCACGGTCGGCACGTCGCTATGGCACCGCCCCGAGCGCAATGTGCCATGGGGTCATCGCGGCTCGCCGCCTCGGGGCATAAGCGCACAAATTCGAGGGAGTGACGCGCTGGAGTGGGCGCGGTCCGGGGCGGCACTCTTCTTGCGTTCGACCCGTACAGCGATGGAATCTGGCGATCAGCGCACTCCTTCGGGATCCTGGATTATCGGCGTGATCACGGCCATCCTGACAGTGGCTGGGTGCGCCTCTTCGCCGCCGCAGAGCTCACCGGCCGTCGGGGCAGCGGAGTACTCTGCCACGCGGGACCGCGTGGTCTCGACGTCGCTGAAGTACCTCGGCGCGCCCTACGAGCGAGGCGGCACGTCGCCCGCGGGCTTCGATTGCTCCGGCTTTGTTCTGTTCGTCTACGCCCAGGCCGGCGTGGCGCTGCCGCACGGTGTCGCGAAGCAGTACCGGCTGGGATCGGCGGTCTCGCGTGACGAGCTCGAGCCTGGTGACATCGTCTTCTTCGATCGGCTTCGCCACAGCGGGATCTACATCGGCGACGCGCGGTTCGTCCACGCCACGAAGCCCGGCGACGTCGTCATGGTCTCGCGCCTCGACGAGGAGTGGTTCCGGCGCCGCTGGATCGGCGCGCGTCGACTGCTTTAGGAGTCTCGGCTCCCGGCTCCGGACCGCCTCATTTGAGCTTCAGGTCCTCGTACGGGGCCGACCAGGGATAGTCGGCGATGAGCCCGAGCCCCGACTCGGCGACGCGAGGACCGTACCCCTGCAGGAGGGCGAGCTGCCAGATCGGGAGGTACATGGCCTTCTCGTGGATCAGCTGCTGGATGCGATGGAGGATCGCCTCGCGCTTCTTCCTGTCGAGCTCGGCCGCTTGCTCCCTGAAGAGGCCGTCGATGTCCGGATAGCCGCCGTAAGCGTAGATGCCGCTCGAGACCGAGAACGCCTCGATCCGGGTGGCCGCGTTCCCGAAGACACCGCTCAGGCCGTAGACGATGTTCTTCAGCTTCTTCTCCTGATACGCCTTGAGGAACCCGGCACGCTCGAGGGGGCGCAGCCTCGTCCGGATGCCCCGTCGGGCGACATGCTCCACGATTCGGCCAGGCTGGGCGCCATGCTCTTCCCCGGCATCGGCTTGAGGAGGGCGTCATGCAGCGCGTAGAGAAACATGAACGGCGTGACGAGTCCCGGCGTCTCGGCGGGCTCGAGGAGTGTCGGCGCCGGGGTGAAGTGCAGAGCCCACGTCATCTGACCCGCGGGCGCGTCCGCGCGACCCGCGGGCGCGTCCGCGCGCCCCTTGGGGGCCACGATGGCGTGCGTGAATGTGGCCAGCGTCAGGGCCACGGCCCCAGTCACGACCTGTCGTCTGCGTCGGTTCATCGGATCGCCTCCTCCGTTAGACCAGCGCCCGCTCTCCGCTTGGTGCACATCCTCACACGGGTTGGCCGCGCGGATGAAGCGGCGCACCACGTCGGCGAACTCGACGGTGGCGGTGGCGAGCAGCTGAGCGCCGGGGATCTGCCTACCTCGTCAAGCATGCCCTCGGCGCGGCCGTCTTGAGATTGATGGCCAGATCGAGGATATCTGGCCGCTAGACACCGTCTACGAGGACGAGGTTGCTCTTCGACGCCTCGAGCCGCATCGCTTTCAGCGGCCGGTACTCCGCGGAGTCGTACCATTGCCTGGCCTGTTCGACGCCGGGGAACTCCAGCACGACGAGACGCTTGGGCTGCCAGTTGCCCTCCAGCTTCTCGAACTTGCCGCCCCGGACGATGAAGCGGCCACCGTACTTCGTGAGCGTCGCCGGGACTTGCTTGCGGTATTCCTCGAGCCCGGCGGCATCGTGGATGTCGATGTCGACGATGACATAGGCAGACATCGGGCCTCCTCTTCGTTCAGTTTCTGCGGACCAGCGCCGCCAAGTCTACCAGGAACGGATGCTGGCGGTTCCCAATCGATGACGTGACCGCCCGCTGCCCCGGCGACGGCCGAAGCCGTGAGCCACCCGTGTAGCCAAGACGTGTTCATCAGGCTGACCCTTGAGGTCCACGGCCAGCGTATGGGCGGCATATGCGAGCGTGGCGAGGACGTCGTCACGGGCGCGCCCCTTGCCCGCTGGCCTCCGGACCGCCTCTACACTATTCTTCGCTCTGGACCGCGCGATGAGGGCGCGGTCATCTCATCCGAGAGCTGATACAGGGGGGCGACGTCGTGACAGCAGAGCCCGGCGCACAGGACAAGCCGTTTCGTCTGGACGAGGCGACGATCGAGGAGTTGCACGCAGCGATCCAGTCAGGGCAGACGACCTGCGTCGCGGTCGTTCAGCACTACATCGACCGCGTGCGCGCCTACAACGGGGTGGCCAGCCTGCTCGTCACGGAAGACGGTGCCCCGGTCATCGAGGCGATCGGCGCCGTGCGCGCGACGACGCCGCTTCGCTTTCCCACGGAAACCGTCAAGGCCTCCACCGTCCTGCCCGCTCTCGACAAGTACAAGGGGCCGGTCTTCGAATACGGCCGCATGGAGGCGACGGCCTCCGATCCCGACGTCCAGCAGCAGTTCGGGATGATCGTCGGCAAACCGGATGCCGGGCAGGTGAATGCGCTCGCCACCCTGAACATTCGGGGTGAACGGTCGGTCACCTGCCGGGGCGACTTCGACCGGCACCCATCCGCGGGGCCGCTTCCCCCCGGCGCGCCTGCCGTGTGCGAGATGTTCCGCAGGCTGCCGGACGCCCTCGAGCGCGCGGCAGAGCTCGACGCAATGTATGGGCGCAATCCCGATCTCGAGCAGATGCCGATGTATGGCGTCGTGTTCTCGTTCAAAGATCCGTTCGACACGAAGGACATGCGAACTACCGCCGGGGGCGACGCGCGCTATGATATCGACTTCCCCGCGCGCGATCACGTGCTGGTCGAGCAGCTCCGCAACAAGGGCGCGATCATCTTCGCCAAGGCCGTCAACACGGAATACAACGGGCGGGCGGGCAATCCAGGCGGCCGCCACATGCCGGACAAGGTGCTGCCCTCGACGCTGGGCTACCAGCGCAGCACCTGGGGCGGCAATCCCGCGAACCCCTACGACACGACACGCTCGGCCTCGCTCGGCTCGAGCTCGGGGTCGGGCGTGTCGGTCAGCACCAATCTGGTCATGGCCAGCCTCGGTGAGGAGACGCGGGCGTCCTGTCGCGGACCGGCCAACCACAACGCGGTGGCGCTCATTCTTCCTCACAAGTCGATGCTGGGATTCAACGGCGGCGCCATCGGCGCGGACATCTATTGCGACCGTAGCGGCATCCTCTGCCGCACGATCGCCGATTGCGCCAGGGTCCTCGATGCTCTTAGAGATCACGTCGAAGGCTACTACGACCCGCGGGATCCCTACACGACCGTGCCGCGCTCGTCGGTGTTGAGCACGCCGTACGCGAGCCACGCGAAGATGCCTGGAGCGCCGGGCACGCTCCGGGGCGTGCGCCTCGGCATCGTCCGGGAGTCCATGGTGTACCCGCCGGGCTCGAAGGCCGAGGAGCCGATCGTCACCACGGCCACAAGAGAGATCAAGACGATCCTCGGCGGCCGGCTGGGGGCGACGCTCGTGGAATCCTCCGATCCCCTGTGGAAGCGGGATCCCGACGTCGAGGCCATGACGACGGATTTCAAGCGGGCGCTCGCGCGGCTGGTGCCCCTCATGATGCCCGACCTGCTGTTCAGGCTCGGGCGGGACGGACGGCCCCTGTTCAAGGAGTTCGCGGCGGCGATCGTGCCGACCGAGTTCATGCCCGGGAAGATCTTCGGCACGGGCACGGTGCAGCCGATCGACTATTGCGTCGAGCTGGCGGAAGGACGGATCGCGCCGCCCGCGAACCTCGACATCGCGACCATCCAGGAGCAGGAGCTCGCGATGGCGTTCAGGTTCCACGTCCCGCAATACCTGACCCGCCGTGCCGCGGACTGGAAGGCGCGGGGATTCACCGAGACGCTCGTCGATTTTCCGACGCTCAATGCGCGATCCAAGTTCTGGGGCGACGATGGGCGAGCGGCCTTCAGGAACTGGGAAGAGGTGAGCGACCCGCGCAATCTCCACGGCAGCCGTCAGGGCGTCGACGAGCGCATCATGCTGCGCGAATTGCTGCGCCGGGTGGACATGATGGTCCTGCTCGAGAACCACCTGGACGCGCTGGTCCGCCTGCACACGCCGTTTCCGCCGGGAAAGATCGGCGGCGCTCACCAGCCGGGCCTGCCCGGCAATCTGCGGCTGGAGACGTTCTACGGGCCGAACGCGGGATTGACGGAGGTCCTGATCCCGGCCGGCTATGTGACAATCGCCTACGATCCGGTCTGGGCACTCAGTCCGGACGGCACACGCTATGTGCCGGTCCCCTCGAACACGCCGATCACCATTCCGGAGCCGGGGCTGCCCTTCTCGTTGGTGTTCCGGGCCGAGCCGGGTCGGGAGGATGTCCTCCTGAAGGTCGCCTCGGCATATGAAGCCGCCTCGAGGCACCGCGTTCCGCCGCCCGCGTTCGGCCCACTGTAGTACATGGGGGGCCTCGAACGGGCCCTCCAACGACCTCTTGTTGTTTGACGGTGTCTTCACCGTCGAGTTCAAGGGCCACGTCCCGGCCGACAAGGTAGCACGGCCGGCGCGTACGCGGCCCGGGGCACGGGCATGAGGATTGAACTGGACGCGCCCGGCCCGGACGGCAAGCCGGTCCCGCACTGGCTCTCGAAGCCGGCGCCCGCCGGGCTCAAGCTCATCGTTCGCAAGGTGGGACCACGTCAGCTTCGGCTCGCACTACGGGACCGGCCGCGTCATCTCCGCATCGTGAAGTAGTCTCCGGCCCACACCACGCCCCGGTGCCCTCGGCCGGGGCGCGGGTGTTTGTTTAGACGGCGGACGGCCCCGCGTGCGGTTTCACCTCAACCCGCGGCTCGCCGCGGTAGCTCAAAGCCCCCGGAACCCGAGTTCCCCAGGTAGCCGACCAAATTGCCACGACGAGGTTCTGTCGGTTTTGGCGGGTACCCGGCGGGGGAGTTGAGCGCCTGGAAGCGACAGGCCGCTGCGCGTCTCGCCTCCCCCCGCCCAGCATCGTGCCGCATTGCGTCATGGCATCGGCACGGCAGATGATGGGCACCGGCCGACTCGGTTTTCCCTGATCTCGCCCCTGATCTGAACCTGGTTTTGATGTTGATGAGACCCATCACCAGACGGTCCACCTTGGCCTTACCGGTGGCGGGTTGGGCCTGGGCACTCGCGCTCGTTAGCGCCAGGAGTAGCACCGGCAGCAAGGCGGAGCCATCTAGTAGTAGACTCGTCGAGTCTTCGATCCCAACTGGCGAAGGAGGAGCGCATGCGTGGTCAAACTGTCGGCCGTTTACCGTTGCTGTTCATTGCGTCCGTTGTTGCGCTAGCCACCCTCGCGGCCTCCGCGTGGTCGCAAGCGCCACTTGACCCGCAGTCGTTGGTCGGCGAGTGGAGCGGGTCGTGGACAAACAAGCACCTACCAGTCAATGGTAAGTATTATCTGACGATCGAGAAGGTGGAAGGCGACAAGGTCTACGGGCAAGTCTACTTCACCACCCCCAGTGGGTCGCGGCCAACCGTTCAATTCAAGATCGGCGGCACACTCGATAGAAATCGACTCGCGTTCGGCAGCCAGAACCCGACGGAGCTTTTGATCGAGGGGAACCAGATGACGGGGAGTTCTCAAGGAGCGCCTCGGGCCAACCCTTGGGACATCACTCTGACGAAGACCAAGTAGACGACTGACTGTCCGGCTTTCCAGAGGGCCGCGAATGGTCAGAATGATTGCTGCCACCTACGCAGGGCACCATCGACCCGCGCGGGCCGAAGGGGAAGTGAGCCGATGAAGGAAGAAAAACAGCCGTGGATGCCTGGAACTTTATTCTCACCGCGCTAGCAAATCTAGTCGGCAGTCTTGGTGGAGTGTCTGTTGCTTTCTATCTGGACCGTCGACGCGAACGACGCCAAGCAGTTGAGACGTATGCGGCCCACTTGTCTGGTTGCACCCAAGAGCTAGGCCTAATTTGGGAGCGAGCTGAAGATATGTCGACGACACTTTCGCCAGGAGTAACGATCACCGCTTCCTTCGAGGCGCCGCCGACCTCCACGGTACAAGATCCCTGCCTTGTCGCGCGTCGTCCCAGGTAGGTTCTCGACCAGGCCCGTGCCGACGGGCGGATCCGCCTCCGCGGCGACGCCTCCGGCCCGTATGTCGACCGTGTCACCGCCTTCCAAACAGAGGGTCGCGTCGTTGTCGTCGTAGACGGAAACCATCACAGCGCCTCCGAGATGGCGGAGGGTTGCCTCGCCGCGTGGGATGAGTTCCTGCACATCCACGGACTTGATTCGGAGGGCCATGATGGCTAAGCCACGGCCCGAGAAGAAGCCCGAGCGAAACGCTGGCGGGCAACTGCCGTTGCCGACGCCGCGACAACCCGCGTCCTCCAGCACGATCCGCGCGCTGCCGATGCAGCTGAAGATCAGCGACCGGCTCGTCGATGAGACCGGGGAATGGGAGGTTACGGTACGGCCTTATACCTCCCCAGGCGGCAAAAACGTCCATGCTCGTGTCCGGAGGGTGGATCAACCCGCCACCGCCGATGAGCGGACCTGGGGCGCCCACGAGCGGATTGCGGTGAGGCGAGCGTGATCCAGACGACCCGGCGTGGCCCCTTTCTCGATCCCCGCACCGGCCGGCCTCTTCATCCGCGCCTCGTCACCTGGGATCCGGAGACCGGCGAGTTCACGTGTGTCGACGGGCCGAAGGGGTTCGCGGCGTGGGAGGAGGCCGAGGAGGCGGGGAGGTTTCTCTCCCACCAACAGCCGCGAGAGCGCCAGACTGCGAGACTGGGAAAATGACGGGAGATCCGCCGCTTACGGTTCTCCTCCAGAAAGCGACGCTAGCGGACCTCCAGCGTTTCTGCGCTATCACAGCAGCTTCCCTTCGGGAGGGGCGTCAGATCGCCGTCGCCTCCAACGAGCACAGCCAGAAACTCATGGTCTGGCTCGGTGGTCTGATGGGAGCCGGCATTCTCTCGATGCATGGGCTCCTTGCAGCCGCGCCCAAGGCGATGCGCCTGACGGTCTTGATACCGTGGATCGCTGGAATTCTTGTTGCCACGCTTGCGGGGCTTCTGGCCGGAGAACTCGCAGACAGGAATGGCAAACAACACTTCAATCGGATCTCCATGCTTGAATTACTCCAAATACAGACAGACAAGGAGCGGATTCTAGAGAATCTCCAACTGATCATGGAGCCCGCCGGGCTCGCGAACGACCACGCCCTGAATCGTTTGTTCGTGGCGACCAACTCGGCCTTCTACCTCGCCCACATCTTTTTCATCGTTGGGATTGTCGCCGCTGTGACGACGATGATGGTTCTCGGGGTATGAGGATAATCGCCGCCGCGATCTACGCCCGCACGTCCGACCTGTTGACCGATGAGGCGCGGCTCCGCCGGCGGCTCGAGGGGCTGGGGAAGGAGGGCGCGTGATGGCAGAGCACCAGGAGATCATCAAATACCTTGAGGCCGCATTCCCAACCGCCCAGGTGCTCCCACCCCGGAGTTATGCAACCGCCGTCGCGCCCGTGTTCCCCGTGATCGAGGGGTATGTAGAGCGCCAGCTCGAAATCTCTCGACCCATCTTGGATGACTTCAAGGGGCTCACCGTGGTGCATATGCTGAAAACGAATCGCGTCGCCGAGACGATGCGCGATCGGCCCGACAGGCGGATCGTGCTTAGCCACGATCGATGCGGTGAGCTGGTCGTCGATATCAATCCGCTCAGGAAAGCATGATCCGCCCCGACCGCATGCGCCCCATGACCACCGCCCTCGCCGCGCTCCGCGCCCTCGAGGCCTTCATTCAGGAGCACCGACGCTGCGGCGAGCTGGACAGCGCCGTCGAAGAGGATCGCGTCTGGATGACATGCTCGTGCGGGGCGATGACAATCAGGACTCTCAATGGCTAGGTGGCAGCTTTGATCGGCCAAGGGGAGATCTCGGTGGACTTGATCCGTGAAGCCCTGGAGCTCGCGAGATCACTTCTCGACGGCGTCTGGCTCGTTCGGGAATTCGCGAAGCAACCCAGTGACCCATTATTAATGACGCGAAGGACGCCAATCACTCCTGGTCAGCAGATTCACCGAATCCGTTATGAGCAGGACGACCTTATTCATCCGCTTGCCGAAGCTGTCCTTGCCGCCGAGGAGGTTCTCGCGGAGTACCAGACGTCAGGACTTCTACGACCGAGCATCCGAATCTACCTTCTACTTTCCTTGCGTGATGTCGGACTCACTTGGCAACGTATCGCTAACGCCGAGACAAGGCTCGCTAGGCTGAGTTCGATCGACTGGCACGCTGCCCTCTACGAGCTTCTCGTTGCGGCCTCTTATCTTGAGATTGGGGATGTCGCTCTTCTTCCCGAGGGCGCAACGCCAACGCCCGACATCCGCGTCGAGACCGACCAGCTCGTCTACGTAGAGTGCAAAGCGAAGACACAGCACGAGGAACAAGTAGGTCGTTTTTTACGGCGATGGCGGGAGCAAGCCCTCGGCGCTATCGCCGACTTAACGAAAAGAGCAGATGCTGGTCTCCTTGTAAAGGTTGTGGTCAAGAAGGATGGTGATCTGTCGCGTATTCCTGTCGCGGTTGAAGAAATGGTACGCGCTGGTGAAACGGCACGCGAGCTCAGAAACGCTCGAATTAGCATTGAACCCTTCGAATCGGGTTCGGTGCAACCGCCAGTACCGATGTCGCTGACCTCGAGTGAGTTTTGGAAATGGGCAATGGGGTTCGATGAGGACGACGACTGGCATTTCGTTCTTCCCGGGGGAAACTTCCAATTCTCAAGCGTTCCGCATCTCATCGTGAAAGAAGTAGCTCGCCCCACCCTTATCTGCGTCCGCGCCGAGTGGCTTAGTGGCACGACACAGGATGTCTACGGGCCTCTGAAAGAGGCCTGCAGAAAACAGCTCCGGGTTCATCAGCCCGGAATTCTACACATGAAGATCAACACTGCCCTGTTCGCGCTGGGTGTCCGTGGCAACGCTTCTGCCGTCAAGGAGGTGCTGCTAGAGGCGGCTGAGAAGATCTTTCGTGACTACAGCCGTGTCTCGCAAATCTACTACGACATCGTCTCGCCACCTGTGTGGGGCACCTTCGGGGCCGCCACGGATCGACTTGGGTTGACCAACAAGCGGGCGAAATCGAGTCTGAATCTGCCAGGGACGCCACAGCCCATTTTGCTGCTCTAGTCGCTCCGACAGGAGGTGACGATGATCACTGCTATTCCCGTGCCGCGCGGACGGGATTGGCGTCACGAACTCCACGAGCTTACGATGGCCCTCGTCGGCAAGCACCCGCGAGGCGCCGCCGTCCTCCTGCTTGGCGCCGAAGGCAGTCAGAACCTGAAACGCCAGGCGCCGATCGGCGTGGATGTGACACTCGACCGGCTCGAGCCGAATCGGAATAATCCACGCGCTCACGCTCCCCGCCCTCCGCGGATCGCAGCCGGCTCAGGTCGCGGCCAGGCGCGCGAGCCAGGCGGTGAGTGCGTAGAGCACCGCGTAGACGACGATCATCGCGACGGCGACCGACACGAAGAGCGGTAACTGACCGCGCGCGCCGGGTAGCGTGCAGGCTCGGCGCCGCCGCAGGACCGCGAGCGTCGCCAGCACGGCGAACGCAAGGGCCGCAGCGCGAAAGTACCAGCCGTAACCGTAGTACAGCGTCGTCCCCAGGCTGAGCGCGAACGAGACCGAGCTGAGACCGATCGCCGCCAGCACCGTCGGCAGCACGCAGCAGGAGATGCCGACCAGGCCGGCCAGCGCACCGAGTCCCGCGCCTACGCGATCCATGGCTTCCTCGATCATACGAACAGCGAACGGCACCCGCCTATTCCCGCTGGTGGTCACGGCCCGCCGGTCGGCAGGAATCGGCCGTTGAGCAGCGTCCGGCCGGTCACCGCCACCGGTCGGAGCAGCGCCTGCATGACGAAGCAGCCACGCTCGGCGTTGCGAATGACCTTGGCCACTCGTTCCGCCGCGTCCGGAGACTCGAGCTCGAGCCGGGTTTCGGCGCCCACCATCTCGCCTTCGATCGTGTCGTTGAGCACCGAGCCGGTGACGCGAAAGCTCGCCTTCACATGCATGGTCATCCGCGTCACGTTCACCTTCAGCATGTGGCCGTACCGGGCCACCTGGGTCATGAGTCAGAACGCCAGCGCCGCGCTGAAATACATGAGCGGCGTCGGCGCCGATCCCATGCCGCCGAGGTTCGGACCCTCGTTCGAGAGGAAACTCATGTGCCCGCTTCCGCCGCGGCTCACCGTTGCGAGCTTCAGGAACGGCGTGACCGACGTCACGTCGGCCTCGAAGACGATCTCGCGGCTCTGCACCGCCGGGTCCAGGCCCTCTGGGCGCGGCTCACGGCTGCCTCCGGGGATCGAAGTCGGGTTGCAGCTGCAGCGCGTCCGCGATCTTCGTCACGGTGTTGAAGAGCTGGACGACTTCGACGGCTTCGCCGAGCCCCTGTTCGTTCAGCCCCAGGCGGCGAGCCTCGCGCAGGTGTAGATCTACCCCATAGTCCGACTTGGCCGTCATCGACGCCGCGAATGCCAGGACCTCTTTCGTGAGGCGGTCCAGCTTCCGGTCGGCGAAGGCCTCGCGCACTGCGCCCCAGTAGCCCTGCAGGAAGATGGGGTCGCGCGCCATCCAGCGGAAGACCGCGGGCACGCGGTCCGTCGCGTAGAAGACCATGATCTCATCGAAGACGGCCTTCACCTCGGGCGACGCCTCGTCGGCGCTCGGCAGCGCTACGATCGGGCTCCGGCCGGACTGCGCGAACTCCAGAGGCAGTCGGAGGCCGTCGGCCACCGCGTTAAGGGCGTGGGTCGTCCCCGCGACGTACGCGACCTCGTACCAGATCCGATCGTCGCCCAGTCCTTGCAGCTTCCCGGCTGCGCTGTGGGCGACCGTTCAGTACTCGCAGACGTTGATCGCGCTGACGGTCGCCGCGATCATCTCCTTCTGCGCGCGCGTGAGCGCGCCGTCCGACATCGCGCGTCGCCACGCCCGGCCATAGGGCCGGCCGAATTCCGGGTGGCTCAACAGAACCCGGCTCATCTTGGGAACGAAGTCGATCTTGAACCAACTCTTCGTCGCCTCAAGGAATGGCTGATCCTCGGGAGCCAGTTCGGATGCCTCAGGGATCCTGACGATCTCCATGATGTCCTCCCTCCTCGCGTGTCAACGGCGTTCCGCGTTTGCGCTGCGCGCATTGTCGCGCGGTTTGCGACGTTACAGCACGCGATTGTCGATTCCGCGTGAGCCCGCGCGGCTGGTAACCCGACGGGAATAGCGGACCGCGGCGGGTGTTTAATTGGGAGTGACACTCGAACCAACGCCGCTCTGTCGGCGTCCTGGAAAGGAGCTCTTGATGGCACGAGCCGGTATGAGGATCCTCGACAGCGGCGAGCCGTTCCCGGCGCTGACCATGGAGACCGTCGCTCACGGGCGGCTCTCGCTTCCCGAGGCGTTCGCGGACGGCTGGGGCGTGCTCCTGGTGTACCGTGCCCACTGGTGACCGTACTGCAAGCAGCAGTTGGCTGCTTTCGAAAAGGCGCGGCCAAAGCTGGAGGAAGAGAGTATCCGCGTGATCGCGGCGTCCACGGACCCGTTGGACAAGGCGAGCGAGACGGTGAAGGAGCACGCGCTCAGCTTCCCGGTAGGGTACGCGCTTCCGGTGAAGGAGACGGCCGCGACGCTCGGCGCGTTCTACGAGGAGAAGCGAGGCTTCCTCCAGGCGACCGGCTTCGTCGTCAAGCCCGACCGCACGATCGCCGTGAGCCAGTTCAGTTCGGGTCCAATCGGCCGGCTCGTGTGGCAGGACGTGCTCGGGCTCGTCCAGTTCTACAAGAAGCAGACGAAATAAGGCCAGGGCGGGGCGCCGCGGCGAGTGACCAGCGCCGTGGCGCCCCGGTCGTTGCTACTTCTTCGCCCCGCATGGGTTCTTGGCCGCGCACGGATTCTTCGCCGCGCAGGGATTCTTGCCAGTCGCCTGCGCGGTCTGGACGTCCTTGACCGCGAGGACCTTCTGCCCGCCCGGCGCCTCGTAGAGGTCACCCTTGATCGTCACCACGCGCTCCAGGTGCTCGCGGATCAGTGAGTTCGGATCCACGAACGGCTTGTCCGCCATGAGCGTGTAGAGCACGTTCGCCTTCTCGTCGAGCAGCGCCATCCGCACGCCGGCCTTGTCGCAGCCGATGGCGCATTCGCGATGCCCTTCGCCCTTCTGCCCCATGGTGAGCATGCAGACGTTGTCCACGACCCGACCGGTCACGGTCGCCGGCTTCCCCTTGGGCGCTTGCGCTGCCGCGCCCGTTGCCATCACGACCACGAACGCCGCCGCCAGTGCTCCGACTCCCGCCAACGCTCTCATAGCCCCTCCTCCGGTGATTGTGTCCCTTGCGCATCGGAAACCCGGGCGGCGGGCGGGTTATTCCCACCGGGTCGCCGGCTCACCTGACGCGGCTGTTGACGAGCGCGCCCCAGGTCGCGACGAGGAACGGGACAAGGTAGGTCAGCGGTACCTTCCACGCGAGCGCCGCGTCCGACCGCCCGCCGACGATCGCGTCGCCCTGGTTGATGGCGACGAGCACGGTCCCCACGACGAGCGCGATCCCGGCGGAGCGGCGGAGGAGAGGCCGACAGCAAAGGACGCAGCGCAGACACAGGGTCGCCGGGCCCTGCTGCGTCTGCAGCCGGAAGCCGCCGCCCTCGCGTTCGTGCTGAGCGCAGGATCGGCATCGCGCGCGAGCGCCCTCCGTCATGCCGGTCGTCTGTTCAGCGGTCAGACGGGCCGCTCAGCAGCCCGGCGATCAGCGCCGTCCCGGCGGGCGAGGCCCAATCGCGCGGCCCCACGACCCGACCGAGAAGCCTTCCCTGCCGGTCGATCAGGAACGCCGTCGGTGTGGCGATCACGCCGTACTGGCGGGTCACCGCGCCGTCGGTATCCAGCAGGATCGGGATCGTCACGCGCTTCTCCTTGACCCAGGCGTCGACCGTCGATCGACTCTCCTCGATGTTGACGGCGATGACCGAGAGTCCCTTCCGCGACAGATCGCGATGCAGCCGCTCCACCGTCGAGGGCAACTCCCTCGTGCAGTGCGGTCACCAGGTGGCCCAGAAGTAGAGCAGTACCGTCCGCCCGCGTTGCTCGGCGAGCGCGACCGTCTGGCCCTCAAGACTCTTCAGGCTGAAAGTCGCGGCCGGTTTAAGGCCGGCCGGCGACACGTTGAATTCGCGCATGAGCGCGTCGAGGTCGGCGGCGGCGCCGGGGCTCGTGAGCTCGAGCCCGGCGAGCAGCAGGACGACCGCCGTCCACCGCATCGAGATGCGCATCCTGCGGTTCATGTCTCCCTCCATTCCGTGGAACGCCTGCGCGTCGTCATGCGACGGCTGCAGCGGCGGCGGCGCGGACGTCGATCGCCGTGCAGCTCAGGATCTCGAGCGACCGGTCCTCGAAGACGTCGAGGTCCGGATGGGCGGCCCGGTGGCGGGCGAGCGTCGCGACCTTCTCGTCCTGGAGCCGCTCGATCTCGGAGCCGAAAGCCTGGAAGACGAGGTTAACGAAGCGGACCAGGCGTGCGGGGCCGACCTGCTCGCGCAGGTGAAAGCGAGCGACGTACCGCCGGAGGTCCGCGGCGCTGGCGTAGGCGTCCCCGACCGCCCACAGGTTCAGGGTGAAGAGCGCCTGCGGCCAGCCGTCGGCCCCGATCGAGATCGCGACGAGGTGCGCCGTGTGGTCCGCGAATAGGCGCACGGTGTGGAAGTGGCCCACCTCGTGGTTGGATCCGTGGCTGTGGTAGTAGAACTGACAGCGCGTACCGCGGTCGAAGATGCCGTGCTCGCCGGGGTAGAGGCGCCACCGCTCGATCGCCTGTTGGCGCGTCACGAGGTCGATCACCGTCGTGTCCTGCCGCTCCAGCTCCTCGAGGGGGTCCGCAGCTCGAGCATCGCCTTCATCGGTCCGCGTAGACGGTGGTGGTGGGATTGAACGCGGCCCACGCGAACCAGAACGCGTCGATGTGCGGGACGGCGGTCAAGCGGCGGCCCGCGAGGGGCCTCTTGACCGCGTGCCCGAGCAGCGTCCAGGACGATCCCGTCTCCCGGTCCCGGAAGCCTTCGCCGGTCGCTTCGAACGTCAGCGCGCGGCTCTCGAGCTCGCGACGGAACGCACCCGTGGCGCCGACAGCGCAAGACCGACGGATCTCCGGGGCGTCGAGGGCCGACAGCGTGTCCGGCTGGTAGAGGATGACGAGCTCCTGGTCGCCCAGGCGATCGTGCACCACCCGGCGCTCGGCGAGCACCGGCCAGGGATACGCGCGCGCGGCCTCGCCGAGCTTGATCCCGACCACGCGCTCCTTCGGCGGGCGCCGCAGGTCGAGCTTGCCGCGGAACAGGCACGGCCCGAGCTGCGGCTCGTCGTACGACTCGTAGGGGTTCGTGCCGTAGCTGCGGCTGTAGCCGGTGTCGCGAGACAGGACCTTCCCGGCCGGATGGCTCGCGCGCCACTCCTCGAACGACAGCGTATTCGCGGGAATCGGCGCAAGCTGAGCTCCCGCGCGCGCGCCCACGATCGCGCGGCCTTCCATCTGCGCCCAGAGCGAGTGGCTCTGCCGGTCGTACATCACGAGGTCGCTCTGGTAGAGCTTGCCGGAGGTCCCGAAGTCGAGCATGCTCCCGCCGATCGTCCGCTCGAAAGCGATGCCCGAGTTGCAGAGCGGGCAGAACGTGACCGCGACCGGCACGCCGCCGACCACGTCGTTGACGATCTCATGCCACATCAAGATCTGCAGCGGATACGCCCGCGCGTCGCCCTTGACCTCGAGCGCGAGCACCGGCTCTCTCGCGGCAAGCCAGGCGGCCGCGGCGGCCGGGCTGACGAAGGCGGGGCGATCGATCGCGGGAATGCCGTCAGGGGGCGGTCCGCCCGAGATGATCTCCTCGACGGGCACCAGAGTCCTGGAGATGTCAGTCCGCAGCGTGTCCGCCTCGACAGCGTGGGCGAGAGGCAGCGCGGCCAGCGTCACGAGCGCGAGAATCCGTTGCCGCATCATGCGCTACAGCTGCGTCTGCCGCGCCCGCTCGACGCGCAGGCGATCGGCGCACTCGAGCAGCGCCTGATAGTCCAGCATCGAGACGAGACCGTAGACGGTCTGCCCGTCGCTCCAGGAGATGGTCCGGTATCCCTTGTGCTCGTACGCGATGTACTCGTGGTCGCGATACGCCACCCGGCGGCCCGGCAAGTCGGCCTCCCTCGTCGCCGCAGGGACCATGAAGACCGACAGGAGCGTGCGTCCCTTCTCGTACAGCAGGTAGGCGGCCCGCCGCTCGTGCGCCTCCGCCAGACGCGCGCCCGTCAGATGGATCCCCGCCGGCGAGTAGTCCGGCACCGTCACCCGCATGCCGGCCCGCGACCGGAACCAGTCGGCCACCTCGCGCGGGTCCGCAGTGGCGAGCTCGGCCGGCCGCTCGAGCTCGGCGTAGGCGATGTGCTTGTCCACGAGCTCGGCGACCAGCGGGGGCGGCGTGCGGGCCGTCAGCAGCAGCGCCGCCGCGATCGCGGCCGCCGCGAGCGCCGGCACGGGCAGCCAGCGGCGCGCGGTCGCGACGGCGGCCTCGCGCCGGACGCGATGCCGGATGCGCGCTCGCAGGTCGGGCGGCGCCGTGTCGCGTGGCTGCCGTCTGAGGAGCTGACGCAGCTCGCGCTCGGCGGCGACGCGGGCCGCACACTCCCGGCACTCCACGCAGTGACCGTCGAGCTCGGTGATGTCGCTCACCGTGAGCTCGCCGTCCACGTAGGCATGGAGCCTCGCCCGGACCTCCGCACAGGTCATTCCGCCTCCTTCACGTAGCCGTGCTCGCGCGCGAAGCGGACCAGGGCCCGGCGGAGCAGCGCCCGGCCCCGCGACAACCGGGACATGACAGTGCCGATCGGGCAGCCGATCACCTCGGCCACCTCGCGGTACGTCAGCCCCTCGATGTCCACGAGCATGACGGCCTCCCGAAACGCGAGCGGCAGCGCCGCGAGCGCGCGATCGACGTCGCCGTGGAGCACTGTCTGGAGGAGCCGTTCCTCCGGGCTGCCGCCGACATGCGTGTCGGCGGCAGTCTCCACCTGGTCCAGGCCCTCCATCTCCGCTTCAAGCACCTCCCGGCCCCGCGTCCGCACCCGGTTCAGGAACACGTTCCTCAGGATCGTGAAGAGCCACGCGCGACAGTTCGTTCCGGGATTGAACCGGTGGAAGCTCCGGAACGCCCGGAGACAGGTCTCCTGGACGACGTCTTCGGCTTCCGCGCGGTTCCGTGTCAACCGCAGGGCGACGTGGTAGAGCGCGTCCAGGTGAACGAGCGCCACCTGCTCGAACTCCTCCGTCGCACTACCGCCTGCTTTCCAGCGGATCGTCGAGCTCTCCCCTGCCAACCATGCTAACCCTCGGGCCAGTCGATCTATTCCCGGCGGCGACCCGGACCGCGTGCCGGAATAGGCCGGCGGCGCCGGTTGTTGTCTTCATGCATGTCTCCGGGCTCGCCGTTTCCGCTGATCGTCGCCGGGGTCGTCGCGCTGCTAGCAGGGGTCGCCGTCGCGGGGGACAGCGCACGCGCGCCCATCGACAGGACGTCGGTTCACGACTTTCTCGGCCGTCACTGGCAGCGGCCGCTCGCACCACAGGGCGCTCCGCCTCCGGGCTTCTCGGCCCTCGAGGCGTCGCTCGCGCCCGAGAGCTGCGGCACCTGTCACCCCGCACAACATGCCGATTGGAGGACGACGCTGCACGCGAAAAGCATGGGGCCGGGGGTGGCGGGCCAGGTGAAGGATCTCTGGAAGAGCGATCCCGAGTCCGCGCGCCTCTGCCTGACGTGCCACGCCCCACTCGCGGAGCAGCAGCCCGGGCGCCGCACGATCTTCGACGCAAGGCTCATGAGCCAGGGGGTCGTCTGCGCGGCGTGCCACGTCCGCGGGCATCGGCGTTTCGGTCCGCCGCGCCGCGAATCCCTCACACCGGCGTCATCGTCGAGCGCGAGGATCCCGCATGGCGGCGCGATCCGGACGCCGGCCTTCCTGGCCTCCGAGTTCTGCGCGAGCTGCCACCAGTTCGGTGCCGACGGTCTCGCGTTCAACGGCAAGCCGCTGGAGAACACCTACGAGGAGTGGAGGGCGAGCCCGGCCGCCGCGCGCGGTCTGCAATGCCAGGACTGCCACATGCCCGAGTTCGTCGGCCCATGAGATCCTCGCGGATGAGAAAGTCGTCGAAATCCTCGCCGCGGAACTGCAGGGGGCGGCTCGGATCATCCTTCACGTCCGCTTTCACCGCGGCTCCGAGAGCTATGCCGTCACTATCAAGGCCTGAGCGGTCGCTGTGTGAGCCGGCCGGGTAGGTGCTACGCGAGCGCGGGGAGTGCTAGCGGATCGTCGTCCGGTGTATCAAAAGGTGCTCATTCTCAATCTGCGCGGCGCACGGCAGGCTCGGCGCGCAATGAGCCTGCTACTTCGCGAACTCGAAGCCTTCGTTCAGGAGCACCGCCGCCGCGGCGAGCTAGATGGGGGCGCCGGGCTCTCGCGAAGCTGGAGCCGCGGACTACGCGGGCTCTGGCCGTTCGGCAAGTCCGGCTAGGAGCCTACCATGTGCTGAGAGCGGGGCGGGATCGCCCCGGCCTGGACGAGCACCGGGGCGCGCGCGCTACTCGTAGGGTCGAGGACTGGCGCGGTGCCCGCATGGGTCCGTCTCCAGCCC
>WNFV01022360.1_pt1 | contig 18846 bp, 16 predicted proteins | sample 5400101 | NCBI WGS metagenome assembly WNFV01 (sample SAMN13153361, study PRJNA577476) | soil metagenome | isolation source: 115 cm soil or saprolite under grassland replicate 1 | place: USA:California | collected 2016-06-15 | reverse complement strand
CTTCGTTCTCTTCCTCAGAGCCATCCACCCAGTGGATCGCGGCGGGCCGGGTGAGTTGGGCCATTTTCTCGACCCACCGCAGCAAGTGCTCGTTGTTGCTCAGGGGAACAGAGGGGTCTCGACTAATTGTCATTGCGCCGAGACCCGTTACCACGGGTGAACTCTCGTCATGGGGAATAGTCGTCATTAAGGCCTCTTATTTTCGGTAAGTCTCTGCAATTCTTCGGCTCCGCTAGATTTTTACCGGAGTCGACGCCAAAAGCAACAGCGCATCCTCGGGCTACGGTCTCCTGGTTTCCACTCTCTGCGTTAACTCCGCATGCTTCTGCACCTCTGGGCGAGCGTGCTTGCTAACGAATATTAATCGCCGGAATGCGTGAGTCCTTATTAATAGAAGAGTCAAACCGGCTGTTCTTACGTAGCGAGTAGCGCTGGTACTTCTGCATGACTACTGTAGCGCTCAGCAACAGCCACGCGCTTTTCGTAAGCCTCCCGCGCAACTTGCACGTCTTCGAGGAAGTGAGAAAGCTCCTCGAGTTTTAACGCTTGGGGACCATCCACCAACGCCTGTCCTGGCGCCGGATGGAAGTCTACGAGAACCATGTTGGCCCCGGAGATGATCCCCTGGGCAGTCGCGTGCATTATGTCCAGTATTCCCTCGGCGCCACTGGTGCGAGAACCGATAGCATGAGAAGGGTCGATGCACACCGGCATGCGCGTTAATCGCTTGACCACGGGCACGTGGGCGAAGTCGACGAAATTCCGGTGCGGTTCGCCGATGTTTGTCTTCATGCCGCGTAGTGCAAAGATAACTTTGTGATTCCCTTCGCTCGCGAGATACTCGGCAGCATGCAGCGACTCATCCAGGGTAATACCGAAACCGCGCTTGAGTAACACGGGGAATTCCTTTTGGCGCCCGACAATCTTCAGCAGCTCAAAGTTTTGTATGTTGCGTGTGCCGATCTGAAGCATTACGCCCGTTGGGTTTCCGGTATCGTGCAGGGCATTCTGGATCTCATCGATGTGGGATTCGTGAGTCACTTCCATTGCGATGACTTTGATTCCGTATTTGCCGGCGAGATCGAAAACGTAATGTAAGCATGCCTTGCCATGTCCCTGAAAAGAATAGGGACTGGTGCGTGGCTTATAAGCGCCCATGCGCGTGCAAATTTGTCCGTGCTCGTTAAGCGCCCGCATCATCAGCTCGACGTTTGTCGGTGTGTCCACCGCACACAATCCGGCGAATACGTGCAGCGTATCCTGTCCGAAGCGCACGCCCTGATATTCAAAGTGTGAATCGCGGTCATCGCCTTTGTGCCGGCCGAGCACGCGATACTCCTCAGACACGCGCACCGCGCGCTCCACGCCGGGTAAACTTCGCATGTCGTCGAGCGAGATTGCGGCAGTGTTACCTATCAGGTAGATCTCCGTCAGCGTTTGCTCAATGCCCTGCTCGCGATGAACGCGCAACTGAATATTCTCGAGGCTGCTGAGGCGGGCCAGCAACTGCCGGTAAGTCGCGCTCTCGGGATCGATGTTAGGAGTCAGAATCAAAATCATGATCTTTAGTTACCTGCCTTTTAGTTATTCCGTGATGGTATCCAGAAGCGTCCAGAATTCGGGCAGCGACACTGCCACCGAGCTTCGCGCGCCTTCGATGCGGGACGGTTCTGCTGCCCCTAATGCTGCCACGGCGCCGGCCATGGCAATGCGGTGGTCGCCAAACGAGGAAAGGCGAGCACCATGCAACTCATCAGCTTCGTGGAGGTGCCAGCCGTCCGCGTGCTCCTCGATGCGCGCGCCCATGCGCGACAGGTTTTCCACGGTGGCGGCAACGCGGTCTGATTCTTTCACCCGCAACTCGCTGGCGTCCCGTAGTTTCATCTCGCAGCCAATGCTCGCGGCGACGAAGCCCAGCAGCGGTAGTTCATCTATCAAGCTGGATACGGTGGCTCCCGAAACTTCCAGCGTCCGACGTTCCTTCGATGCACCGCTGCGGACATGAAGTGTGCCGACGGGTTCCCCGCCTGCGAATCTTTCATCCACAACATCGATCTCCGCGCCCAATGCACGAAGCGCGAAAAGAAAACCTGTGCGCGTCGGATTAAGCCCAACATCCTGGATAAAAAGATCAGAGCCGGGAAGAACAACTGCCGCAGCCACGAAGAAGGCCGCAGAAGAAATATCTCCGGGCAGGAAGAGGTTACAGGAATGTAGCGGCGGGCCGGCTTGAATGCTGCATGCGTTCCCATTTCGTGTGAGGTTCGCACCGAATGCCGGCAACATACGTTCAGTGTGATCGCGCGTCTGCGTCGGTTCCTCAACAGTCGTGATGCCGTCCGCAGCCAATCCCGCGAGGAGCACGGCGGATTTTATCTGGGCGCTGGCGATTGGCATTTGATAGTGAATTGGTTGCAAACGGTGGCATCCCACAATGCGGAGTGGTGCGCAACCATTAGCTTGTGTTTCCACTCGCGCTCCCATCAAGCGCAAAGGTTCAGCAACTCGCAGCATTGGCCGGCTGCGCAGCGAATCATCACCGGTAATCGTGGTCGCAAAAGGTTGGCCCGCGAGAATGCCCGCGAGCAGGCGCATGGTAGTGCCTGAGTTTTGCGCATCCAGGCTTTGCGCTGGTTGTTGTAAACCTGAACTCCGTGCGCCTTCGATGATGATAGTGGAGTCACTTCGAACGATGCGTGCGCCGAGAGCCTGAAGACAATTGATCGTCGCCATGCAGTCCTGCGCAGAGGAAAAATTTTTGATGACTGACTCACCGTCGGCAAGGGAACCAAGCATCGCGGCCCGATGAGAAATAGACTTATCGCCCGGCACGCGCAGCTCGCCTCTGACGCGATTGATCGGAGACACAACCACTGCGTCGTCATTCGTTCGCTCAATGTCGGTACTGTCAATCGCGCTCATAGTTTTCTTATTCTTCCAGCAAGTTTGCGCGGTTTTCGGCAGTTACCATTTTTACTCCCGCTGGGTAGCAGCCCAAAACGCGCACTTCCGCCGCGCGTTCATTCAGTTCGGCGAGCGCTTTGATGACTTCTTCGTCCTTCGTCGACGCCTGCAAATCGAGATAGAAGTGATATTCCCATGGCCGGCCTTTTATGGGTCGACTCTCAATCTTGACCAGATCGATTCCGCGTCGTGCAAATGGCTCCAGCGCGTCATAGAGTGCGCCACCACGGTGCGGCAATTTTAGAATCAACGAGAGTTTGTTTGCGTCAGGACTGACGGTGGCTTCTGGAGTAAGCAAGACAAAGCGGGTGTAGTTTTCGGGATGGTCCTCCAGGAATTCGCAGAGCACCACGCCGCCGTATAGTTTCGCCGCGCGTAGTCCGGCGATGGCGGCCCGTGTGCGATCGCCTTGCTTCATTACACGAGCCACACTACCCGCCGTGTCTTCAGTCGCAACCCTCTGAACCTGCGGATGCGCGGCGAAGAAGCGCTCGCACTGAGCCAGAGCGACCGGGTGTGATTCGACAGTCTTAACTTCTTCGAAGGACGAGCCGGAACAACCGATAAGAAAGTGACGGATGGGAATGACTACCTCGGCGGAAATGTGAAGGGAGCTTTTCAGGAGGAGGTCATAAGAGCGGTGAACGGAACCAGCCAGACTATTCTCGATGGGCGCGAGAAGATAATCGGCGACCCCGTCGTCGATTGCCGTAAACAGCAATTCGAAAGTCGACCGGGGCACAAGTTGAATGTGCTCGCCGAGGAGCTTGACCGCGGCTTCTTCACTAAAGGCGCCGCGCTCTCCCTGAAAAGCAACTCGTGACCTAACCTGTGGATCGTTCATTGTTTCAGCGTCCTTAACAACGATTAACTACAACTCCTGTCCCTCATGCTCGATGGCCTCAGCTTCGACCCGACGCGACTCGCGAATGATGCAGCCGAAGAGTTCAACAATCGCCTTCTCATCAAGCGGTCCCTGATTAGCTCGACGTGCCCGGTCAATTACTTCAAGCTCCCGTGTGGGGTCACAGATAGTAGAGCCCGCGAGCTTCTTCGATTGGCCGACTTTGATGGCCAGGCGTGCACGCATATTGAGCAGGCGAAGTATCTCATCATCAACTGCGTCGATCTCAGATCGCCGATCCGCAATGGTCATCTGATTAATTCCTCCTATAAAGAAATGTCTCACACCGCCTTACTGCCTACTTCGATCGACCTCGACCTGCCACGTTATCTATACAAAAAGCCAACCGCAACATTCACCGGGAAGGTTGCGGCTGGCTCTGGTTGAAATCGTCTTGCGGCGTCTACGTTTTTACATCATCACCTGGTGACGCGCACAAGCTTTCGCCCCGCAGCCGCTCCTCCGTCAAGAAGAAGCGGTACGTAAAAGCGAAGTAATAATACTGAGCGAACTGCATACGGTTTACAAGTCTAATCTAGTTTCCACATTGAATCTACTGGAAACAGCGATCGAAATCGAAGCGATGAATCAAGGTTTTGCGCCTTCTCGCCGCCATGTTACTCCATGCCCGCTGATAGTTGCTACACTATCCGGTAGATAATCTGCTGCATTGCTTCTTTTCGTTGCCGACTTTTCGGCCATCGGATTACCCCGCTTACGTGCGTTCGTAACGAATTGTGAGATAGGGCTCAGCGGTTCTCGGTGAGTCCTTGCAGTCGTTTTTGCTGCAGGTTGCTGCGGTAGCTCTGCTCGAGGTATTCAGCACCTTCGACCGTCAGAACCAGTTGTGAACTGTCATCTCGCGCTACAAACTTCTTCTGCAGAAGAAACCATAGGGTGAAGTCGAGATGCTCCCGCGGCCGGCCGATCAATTTTTCAAATTCACGCCAAAAAATTCCCGGGTTCGATGGTTCCACACGCCGCTTGGTGTAAAGGGCCTCGAGCACGGTAAGCCGGACGATTTGCTCCATCTCGAAGTCGTTCTCAGACTCTGCGCCACTAGACACGAGTCGCCATCGATCCTGCCGGCGCTGCTCGTGCAGCACGTCGTACCGTGCCCGCTTTTCCGGATCTCTCAGCACCGTATAGGCCTCAAGGAGCGTACGGAATCGGTTCTCGTCGCCGGTTTGCTGATTATCGGGATGGAATCGCTGCGCCAGCAGCCGGTAGACGCGGTCGATCGTCTCTGGGTCGGCGCTCGTGTTGACCTGCAGCACTTCGTAATAATCGATGGGTTCTTCTATCGGCATAAGCGGGGTTTCATAACAGTTGCCTAATTTTGCTGAGGTAAGGATTGGAGGCGGCGATCGGAATCGAACCGATGAAGAAAGGTCTTGCAGACCGTTTGGGATCCTGCTCACTGAATATCAGCGAGTATCGTGCATTGATAATTACAGGCTTTTCCGTCTCCATCTTACACTCTATGTTACTCCATGTGTGCAGGTAGTCGCTACATTATCCGCTACACCTCTAAATGGACCACAGATTGCCCTTTTTATATTGTCGCTTGTGGGACGGATTTGGCGGCGCGCCCTTCGTTGACATTCCCCCGAGCTAGTCATATCGTCTGGCGCAACGAACCACAGGGTAATCAACCCTCCCAACCGAAAGGATGTAGGAAATGATGAAGCAACTGACAAGTATGCTGCTGCCCGCGGTTTTTGTAGTGGTGGCATCATCGATCGCTTACGCACAACCGAAGCCCAAGATGACAGCGGACGAACAGGCGTTGATAGCCTTAGACAAACAGTGGACGGCAGCGGAGTTGCGGCTTAATGACGACGACCGCAAGACCATCGACCGCATCCCGTCATGACGCACCGCGGGACGGTCAACGGGAAGCCAACCTACCGCAGCACCCACGTGTGGGTGAAGCGCGGCAATAACTGGCAACTCATTCAAAACCACGTCAGCAACATCGGAGAGCCGCCTGCCACTCCGTAAGGGCAAGATGAAACAGATGAAACGAGTCCTGCTTGTCGTCGCGGTCATTGCGCTCTACTTTTTGCACCAGGACTATTGGTTCTGGGGCACGGCTCACCCTCTCGTCTTTGGCTTTGTTCCGATCGGGCTTTTCTACCAGGCGTGTTTTTCCGTGGCAGCAGCGTTGCTGATGTGGCTGCTCGTGAAGTTTGCCTGGCCCGATCATCTCGAACGGGAGATCGAACAACGACGAAATGAGGAGGACAACGCACATTGATTCCTGCACTCTTCGTCTTCATCTACTTAGCAGCCGTACTCTACATCGGTATTTTCGCCTTTCGTCAGGCCAGAGGACGCGAGCAGGCGGAAGACTATTTCCTGGCGAGCCGTTCGCTTGGTCCATTCGTCTTCCTCTTTTCGCTCTTCGGAACAAACATGACCGCCTTTGCGATACTTGGGTCATCAGGTCATGCGTTCTCTAATGGCATCGTCACCTTTGGCTTGATGGCGTCTTCCTCCGGTTTGGTTATACCGCTGACAATCTTCTTGATCGGCACTCGCGTCTGGGCGCTCGGAAAGAAGCACGGTTTTATGACGCCGGTACAGATGTTCCGAGACAGGTGGGAATGCGAACACATCGGCACAATGATTTTCGTTGTGCAGGCAGTGCTGCTGGTCCCCTACATCATCATCGGAATCATGGGCGGCGGCACAACCTTAAACGTCATTAGCGGCGGCCTGGTGCCTTATTGGTTTGGTGGGGCAATCGTTGCGTTGGTAGTCATGAGTTACGTGTTCTTTGGTGGTATGCGTGGTACCGCGTGGGTCAACACGTTTCAGACAATTCTTTTTCTGCTGTTTGGCGCCATCGCGATTATCGTCATCGGCATGGGTATGGGCGGATTTCACAATGCCGCTAACGCTATGCTTGCTTCTCCCGCATTGGCCCCATTGCTCACGCGCGAGCGAATTTCGCCGCTCTACTTCTTTAGTTACACCTTCATTCCGCTGTCAGCCATTGCCTTTCCACACATTCTTATCTTTTGTCTGACGGCAGAAAAGATGAGCCATTTTAAGAAGACTGTGATCTTCTACCCGCTCTGCATTGTTGCTATCTGGCTTCCTTGTGTTTTTCTCGGTGTAATGGCGAACCGCGTTACTGACGTTCCGCAGATACGCGCGAAACAGGAGGCGCGTCGAACGCTGGCAACGCAGGGGAAAACGATGGCGCCTGAGGCTCGTGACGAGTTGCGCGAGCAAGCAGCGGGAGACGACGTAATCATGCTGCTGCTTCAACGTTACGCGCCGCTCTGGCTCGCGGGACTGCTCGGTGCCGGAATCATGGCGGCAGTTATGGCGAGCGATTCGCAGATACTGGCGCTCTCAACGATGTTCACGGAGGACGTTTTCGCTTTCTATGGGGGCAAGAGACGTTTTGGTGAAGCTGTACAGGTACATACCGGCCGCATTTTTATTGTGATCATTACCATAGTGGCTTATGCAGTGGCGTTGCGCGCGCCCGAGACGATTTTTGAGTTGGCCATACAATACGCTTTTTCGGGGTTTGCAGCGCTTTCTCCCTTGCTCGTTGCGGCGTTGTTCTGGAAGGGAAGCACGAAATGGGGCGCATTGGCCGTAGCTGTATGGACCGCAGCGGCAGTAGTTGCTGTAGCTATTTTCCAGCACGTTGTGCCGGCGCCTGCTCCGGGGCCGCCATCAATTGTTTGGACCATCGGCGGAGCTGAAGCTCTGTCCCGGACTCCCGGGGGCACCGCGGTTTTTGGTTTCATGCCGGTGGTGCCGATGGTGCTGGTGTCAGCAGTGCTGATGCTGGGTGTTTCGCTGCTGACGAAAAAACCCAGGCAGGCAACCCTTGCGAAATATTTTTAGTTGGTAACTGATTTGTTCGACAAGCCAAGAGCGGGGGCAAGCCCACCTTCACAACCCCGAGCTTCAATTACTTGAGGTGCTGATCGCTAATTGAAAGGCTTTCCACGTTGAAGTTATGAGTCAATTGGAGAAGCTCTCAGGTTGGGAAGGTGGGCTTGCCCCCGCTCCTCTGGCTCGCACTCTAGCTGACTGATGTGATTCCTGCTTTTAAGTCTCTTCTTATCCGCGTTCCATCTGCGCAAATCCGCGGCTAGTTTTCTGTAGCTCAGCCGAAGCAATAGAGCCGACCATCCTGTGAGCCGATAACGATGCGGCCTCTACCAATGGCCGGCGAAGCGGAAAGCGGCGCTCCGGCGTTGAACTCCCACAGCTTTGCGCCGGTGTTGAGATTTAAAACATAGAACCTTCCGTCGTTTGAACCGACAAACACTCTCCCGCCCGCGATGGCCGGCGAGGATTCAACTCGCGCTTTGGTTGCAAATGTCCAAACTACTTTGCCGGCAGGATTCAGACCGTGAACCATTTTGTCGCGCCCGCCTATGACGATCCGATTCCGAGTGATCGCGGCCGATGAATAAAAAGGAAAGTGACGTTGCGGATGTTGATAATGCCAGATGATGCGATGTTCGTTAAGGCTTACCATTAGCACTTCGTTATTGAAGGTCCCATAGTACGCGGAACTACCACTGAGTGCCGGCGAGGCTCCCGTGTAAGCGCCCGACGACACATTGAACATCTCGCGGCCGTCAGCAATGTGCACGGCGCGAAACAGCTCATCGCAACCGGCAATGAAAGCAACACCGCCTGAAATACTGGGAGTTGAATGCACTGGTCCGTTAGTCTTTACTTTCCAGAGCACTGATCCGTTGCGTGTGGAGAGGCAATAGAGATGCTGATCATAAGAGCCGATTAACACTCGGTCACCAACCACAACCGGCGACGACTTGATTTCGCTGCCGGTTTTGAAGGCCCAGAGTTTTTTTCCGTCCGCAGCATTGACGGCATGAAGCCAACCCCCTAGATCGCCGACGTAGACAACGCCTCCGCTGTAAGCCGGCGAAGACTCGCCGATAGGCGAGTCTATATGGTACTTCCAATAGACCGCGCCGTTATTCAGATTAAGTGAGGTGAGCTCCCCTTTCTGCGAACCGACGAAAACCGTGTCACCCACAATCGCTGCGGAAGATTCAATCGACTCCCCCGCTTCGTAGGTCCATAAGAGCTTTAGTTCGTTGGGAACACTTGAGGCCGATACGCCCGTCAGCCGGTGGTTTCCACGAAACTGAGACCAGTTGTCCGCCGGAGTGTCCTGCGCTTTCAGCGTGATCGGCAGCAGGCAGAAGGCAGCAAGTAGAAGGCAGACGGCAGAAGGCTGTAGGCAGAAGGCAGAATACAGTCTTATTGCTCGCCGGTATTTGTTCAGCACGATCTCAATCATGTTATGCCTTTTCTGGCGACTGGCGACTGGCGACTGGCGACTGCCTTCCGTCTGCCGTCTGTTCTTTCAGAACGCGCACTGATAAACCTCCAGCGCTCCAGTTAGATCAAATGGTCTTGGATTAAAGCGCCCTGTCCATTGTTCTGCCGCCTCTTCGGCCAGCATCGATAGATCGGAGAGAGGGATGCCGGCTGCACCGAGGCTGCGGTGCAAACCCCCTGCAGCGGCGAGTTCTTCCAATCTCCGAGCCAGGCGCTCAGCGGCATCGTCGCCGACCGCTTGCGCATTTGCCGTAGAAAGTCGAAGTAACTCCGCGTATCGCTCTCCAGCGACCGGCGCATTCCACCGCACCACGGAAGGCAGCAGCATGGCGATCGACGCACCGTGTGCCGTTCCATAGTGCGCGGTCAGCGGATTTGCGCAGGCATGTGTAGCGCCCAGCATCGAATTCTCAATGGCCGTGCCGGCGAAGTAAGCACCCAGTTGCATTGCGCCTCGTGCCTCGATATCAGCGGGCTGCGCTACCACGCGTTCATAGTTGCCTTCCAACAGCCGCCATGCCTCACGCGAGAAAGCCTCGGACAGCGCATTGCGACTCGTAGTCACAAAGGTTTCTACCGCGTGTGCAATCGCGTCAAAACCTGATGTCGCGGTAACGTCCGGAGGTTGCGATACAGTCAGATCCGGATCGAGTAGCGCAATGCGAACTTCCAGTTCCGGCAGTAGTGGGTATGCCGATCATTGGCAGTAAGGGCCGACTTGCTTTGCCGTACCCGTGGTAGTCTTGCATTCTGCCGCCGTTGCTAAGGAGGAAATTGATCCCTTTGGCGCAGTCAAGAGAACTGCCGCCGCCCAGCGCAATAACCGAATCGATATTTAGACGTGCAGCAAAGCCACGGCCCGCTTCGACCATCCGCGTGTCAGGGTTAACGTCGAACTCGTGAAACTCAACAACTTCAATGCCGCTCTCGCGCAACGGCGTCAAGGCTTCGGCAACATGTCCAGACTTAACGAGGCCGCGATCGGCTACGAGTAAAGTCTTGCGAAAGTTCAACTCATGAGCCAACTCGCCAAGGCGTATGATGGCGCCGGGGCCGAAGACCACGCGAGTCTGAGGTTGGTAATCGAAGGTGTTCATTGGAATAGCTTGAGTGGTTCTAGATTTACTCGAGCCAGGAGCGGGGGCAAGCCCACCTTCCTAACCTGAGAGATTGGTTCAATGGTTTTGCCTTGAAAGCCATTCGATCAAGGACCACCACGAAACTTCGGTCAGCTCAAGGTTGGGAAGACGGGCTTGCGCCCGCTGCCTGCTCACACTCAAACCTGTTCAGACTCACCTTTTATTTCGCCGCCGCCGCTGGTTTTGCCGCAGGTGTTTCTGCCAGCGCGTAAAGCTGATTACGATTCGAAATGTAGAGAACACCATTCGCAGGCACGGGAGTAGAATAGACAGAGCTGCCCATATTGATTTCGGCGATTACTTTTTTTGTTTTGCCCTCCTGCGTGATTAGTACGTCGCCATCTTCATCTCCGAGGTAGATCTTTCCATCTATGAGCATGGGCGATCCCCAAACCGCGGCAAAAAGATCGTGCGTCCAGTATACCTCTCCGGTTTTGGCGTCCAGGCAATGCAGGAAGCCGCTGTAGTCGGGATAGTAGACGAGCCCGTCTTTGATGGCGGCCGTTGAAACGGAGCGGCGGATTTTGTTGTAGTGCCAAACCATTCCGGTGGCAGTGATGTCACCACGCTTGGTTGCGTCGATGCAGTAGAGGTGACCGGGCCCTTCGCCGTGCTCTGGGTCCTGCCCGTTGGCGATGTATACCTTGTCTTCGTAGATGACCGGCGTTGAGATGAGTTCGTTTCGCGTTTTGGGCCAGACGGAATCCTTCGGATTTGTGTCAAACTCCCAAAGCTTTTTCCCTGCAGGAAGTTCATAGCCGCGGACCCAGCCGTCGCCCTGCGCGTGCACGAGCATATCGACGCCCGCGATCTTTCCAATGGCTGGCGCAGACCACTGTCCGTGCAGGATTCGATCGCCTACCGAGTTGTCTTCCCAGACAAGCTTACCCGTCTTTTTGTTGACGGCGATGATAGCTGGCGCTTTAGGCGCGGGGATGTTGACGTGGCTTTCATCCTGTCCATTCGACGTGCCAATGAATATAAGGTCTCCATACATTACCGGCGACGAGTTCGCCAGGTTGTGCGGCAGTGCGCCGACCTCTTCCATCATGTCAAACTTCCACACCACGTCTGCGTTAAATTCTCCGGTCAATTTCTCATCGGTGACTGGTCCGTCGTTTTCCTTGTCGCGAAAACCCTGCGTATCCAGGCACATGAGTTCAGCGCGATTCGAGACGTAATAGATGCGGTCGCCGTCGACCAGCGGCGATGATGCAAGACCCTGATAGGGCCAGTCGTTGACGCGACCGGCGACAAGTTTATCGTGGACCATCTGCCACATGAACGCCCCGTCCGACTCTCGGAAGGCCATCAGCACGCCTTTGTCGCCTTTGACGTTCGGATCCCGCATACCCTCGTTGTTTGTGCCGACAAAAACCATGCCACCTGAGACCACAACGTTTCCGTAAGACTGCGATCCCAACTGGGCAACCCACTTGATGTTCTTCTTTGTCTTGGTGTCCCAGGTGATGGGCAATCCCTTCATCTTAGAGACCATGTTGCGATCAGGAGTTCCGCCCCACATGGGCCAATCGCCGCCGCCGGGATCGGATGCGGAAGCAGAAGGCAGAAGGCAGTAGGCAGTAGGCAGTAGGCCGATTGCGAACAAAGCAACTGCTATCGTTAACGACCTTCGGCCAGATAGATTCCTTTTGTTTTCATTAATCGTCATTTAAAATCTATTCCTTCTATACGTTTGTTGGTTTGTCTGCCTTCTGCTTACTGCCTGCTGCTTTCTGCCCATGCCCACTACCCACTGCCCACTGCTCACTTATTCGCATACACCTTCAGGTTGTCAAAAAAGATTTCCGCGGGAGCGTTGCCAAAGATGCCCGGACTGCCCTGGTGGTTTCCAATCGGATCGATCCTTTCGATCGTCCACGCGGCAGGCTCGGCTTCACCCACCGGCCATACTTTGCCGCGCGCGCGCACTTTGCCGTCTGGTAAATTATCGACTGTGAATTTCATGTGATACCACGCATCCGCGTTCCACGCGAAAGGAACCGTCACGGTACGAGCCGTCTCCGGCTGCCATTCCTCAATTCGCAGCTTCTGGCCGTTGCCGTAGAGAACAAGTGCGTAACGTTGCGCGATTACTCCAGCATCACCCTGCTGCCTCCGTTTTAGCGTCGCATTAATGTCGGTCTCGACGGTGTAATTGGACAAATCAGAAGGCCCCATATAAGCGCGCGCTCTACTGAGTAACGAAGAGCCCTCGGTGGTCTTCACGAGCACCTTGTTGCCGTCCACCTCACGCACGACATACTTGGTCAACGTGTTTGTCCAGGTTGCGGGCACGCTGTTCGGCGCCAATTCGTCGAAGCTCTCGCTCCAGGGTAGCGGCGGAACGATTCGTACGCGCGCGGCGCCGGTTACACCGCCGACGCTGGCCTTCACTGATCCCGCCTGCCATCCACCGTCCGACGCCGCGACAAACTGACCCTTTTCCATCGTGCCCTTCAACTTTCCATCGTGCCCTTCAACTTGTCGAGTGACCATTCGGCCGACTTCTCTTCACGAATAAAATTGCCGTGGTCATCGAACAGCCGGACGCGGAAGTTCACCTTGTCGCCGGCTTCAAGCACGAGTTCGGTGGGAACGACTTGTACGTGAGTGGGCGTAGCCGCGGCGTTTGCCGAGACCACGTTTGCGCCAGGCGCGTTCGTTGGAGCAGAAGTCGAATGAGTCGCTTTCTTGCCGATTGCATAAAGGTTCGAATCGGTCACCATGTAGACGCGACCGTTTGAGACGGCGACTGAAGCGATGATCACTTCCGGCTGTTGCTCCGTGCCGAGCTGTTTCTGATCGAGGATCTCGCAACCCGTTCGCGAGGGTTTCAGAATGAAGAACTTGCCGCTCTCTGTCCCTACGTAGAGTTTGCCGTCCGCGAGGACAGGCGAAGCCTTCTGGACGGTGCCGAGGGTGAGTCGCCAGAGTGGCTGGCCGGTGTTGAGGTCGAACGCGCCGAGGTTCGCGCTGTTGTCGACCTGGTAGACGCGATCGCCGTCAATGACTGGCGACGAGAAGCCGCCCATCCAGCCGTACCTGCTCCACTTGACCTGCTCTTTCTTGATCTCGCCCCGTCCCGTCGCATCAACGGCAGCAATCATCCCCATCTCCGTCGAGTCAATGTTCTCCTCGCTATGCGTCACGATCACGTTCCTACCGTGCATGACGACGCCGGAATTGATGCCGCGCTTCGATATTTCATATTTCCAGATGGGCTCGCCTGTCTGCGGTTTGATTGCGTGAACCATTCCGTCGCTCGCGCCCTCAATCAACTGGCGCGTGCCATTCACATTGGCGATGACGAGCGGCGCGTAGGTAGTGTCATATGGACGTCCGCCGGGCGCGCTAATCCACATCGTCTCGCCCGTTCGCTTGTCGAAGGCCATGAAGCGGTGCGCCCCGCGTCCGTGCTCGCCCCAAACGAAGGCCACGCCACTCACGATTACGAGGTCGCCGTCGATGATCGGCGACACTGTGCGTCCGCCGTGTGTGGTCAACAATCCGAAGTCCTCGCCGAGCGAACGCTCCCACAAGACCTTTCCTTCGCGCGAGAGCGAGAGGAGCGTTCCACCGACTCCCAATGCGTAAACGTTGCCGGTGGAAGGGTCGCCTGCGGGTGAGGCCCATCCGACCCGATGCGGAGGAACGTCGCTCAGGTAGACATTAAAACGGTGTTCCCAGATAAGTTTTCCGGTATCGGCGTTGAAGCACATGACGCGTTCCTGCTCCAACTCACCTTTGCCCGCTGTGTTTTGCAGGTAAACTCGATTATCCATGACGATCGGCGCTGAACGTCCGCCGTAAGGAGCTTTCCAGGCCAGATTTTGTCCCGCAGGCGACCAGGCGGCAGGTAGACCTTTCTCCATAGACACACCATCACGCGCCGGACCTCGCCACTCAGCCCAGTCGCTTGCCGGCGCGGAGGTGGCCAGGAAAAGAAGGAGACAAAGATTCAAAAAAATGGGGTTCAAAAAAATGGAAATAAGTTTAGTCATTTTGGATTTTCGTTCGAACCTCTTGGTCAAGAGATACGGAGATTGATAAATGAAACTAAAAGCCTGAACTAGTGCAACTCTAAAGATGTACAATAGGTAAATTCGAGTTGCAGTGATTCACTTTTTCTTTGCGTCAACTAATTGAATTTAGCATTCAAATGCGAAAGTCTGAAAGCGCGGAGACGTCTTATGAAAGTTATACCCCAATTCCTTCTGCCTTTCATTTTGCTGTTTACTTCCGTAGTGACGCTTAGCCAGGTTCCCAAGCAGGAGCTTAACGATCAATTTTGGGAGGCGGTTCGCAAAGGTGATCTGGCTGCGGTTACTTCTCTTCTCGACCAAGGGGCCGATGTCAATGCGAAATTTCGCTACGGCACTACAGCCCTCTTCAAGGCCGCGGAGCGCGGTCACATTGAGATCGTAAAGCTCCTGCTGGCGCGCGGGGCCGACGTCACGGTCAAGGACACCTTTTACGGCGCTACCGCCATGACCTGGGCTCTCGATAGCAATCACGTAGACGTGGTGACTGCACTTCTCCAGAAGGATCCGCGCAGCGCCAGCGAGGTGTTGATGACCGGTGTAAGAGAGGGGAAGCCGTCTCTCGTCAAGATCGCTTTGGCGAGCGGAGCCTTGAAGGCGGAGACCCTTACCCCGGCTCTTGTTATTGCGACTGACGACAAAGACAAGATCGAGATTGCGGAGATGCTTAAGAAGGCGGGGGCTTTGCCGCCGCCTGAAGTCGAAGCCGCGAAGCTCCAGTCTTACGTCGGCAGGTACAAGGACGAAGCGGGCACTGAGGTAGCGATCACGCTTACCAACGGGAGACTTTCTGCCGCGCCGACGGGACAAAGGCCGTTCGCTCTGATCCCGATCGACGATACCAATTTCAGACCACTCGCCTTCGATGGCACTCTCGTTCACTTCAATCTCGACGCGGATAACCCCACGGGCCTGGAATTAAAACGAGGACAAATCACAACGCAGCTGAAGCGCGTTGTGGAAACGAAGCAGCCGTGAGTAGACGCGTGTACAGTGTTTACTGTCAGTACCACCTGCGGTAGCGGGTGGGTGGTGTCGCAGCCCAGGACCCATCCGCTACCGCAGGCGGTACTGACAAAGAATCAAACGGATTCGGTAGTATCGCAGCCAGCATCCATCCGCTACGGCAGATGGTATTGACAAGAAATCAATGCCAGGACCCATCCGCTACCGCAGATGGTACTGACAAGCAAACTTATCAAAGGACCTTTAGAGGGATTCCGATGAAAAGGCTCGCACTATGCTTTTTTTGCCTGTGCGTGATCGCCGTTGGCGTTAAGGCTCAGAACTGGCCCCAGTTTCGTGGCCCCGGCGCCGCTGGTGTTGTCGAAGGGCGCTCAGCTGCAGTCGCGTGGGACGCAGAGAAGTCAGTCAACACTCGCTGGAAGGTCGCGATACCTGGCCTCGCACATTCGAGTCCGGTGGTGTGGGGGAACAAGGTTTTTGTGACTACGGCCGTGACCAGTGGCGCGAAGGACGAGACGCGCTACGGGCTCTATGGTGATGTAGCACCAGTCAAAGATGATCCCAAACACACCTGGAAGGTTTATGCGCTCGACAAGCTGACCGGCAAAATACTTTGGGAGCGGGTTGCTTACGAAGGGCTGCCGAAGGTTAAGCGACACCCAAAGTCAACGCACTCAGATTCCACGCCGGCGACTGATGGTAAGTATCTTGTCGTCCTCTTCGGTTCGCATGGTCTCTATGCCTACAATCTGAATGGCAAGCTTTTATGGAAGCAGGATATCGGAGTACTCGACTCGGGTTGGTTCTACGATCCTGATTACCAATGGGAGCACGGCAGTTCGCCGATCATCTATCGTGATCTGGTTATTGTTCAAGCGGACATTCAGAAGGATTCGTTCATCGCGGCGTATAGCTTAAAGAACGGTAAGTTGGTCTGGAAGACACCGCGCGAGGAGATTTCTTCGTGGGGCACGCCGACAATCTACGAAGGCAAAACGCGGGCTGAACTGATCACTAACGGTTCGAAAGCTATCCGCGGCTACGATCCGGCGACCGGCAGTGAACTATGGCGTCTCACGCCTAATTCAGAGCTTACGACCCCGACGCCATTTGTAGCGCGCGACCTGATCTATGTCACCAGCGGCTACGCGCCAATCCAACCGATCTATGCCATTAGACCCGGCGCCACCGGCGATATCTCACTGAAAGATGGCGCCAGTTCCAACACGTTCATTGCCTGGAGCAAACAGCGTGGCGGGCCCTACATGCCCACTCCGGTGGTCTACAATGATGTTTTGTACACATGTTCCAATCAAGGTGTATTGACTGCCTATAACGCAGACAATGGCGATCGGCTTTATCAGGAGCGACTTGGAGGCAAGGGTGGAGCGTTCACAGCGTCGCTGGTAGCATCCGATGGCAAGATTTATCTCGCCAGCGAAGATGGTGACATTTTCGTAGTCAAGGCCGGACCGAAGTATGAGCTGCTTGCCACAAATCGCGTTGGCGAAGTGATGATGGCCAGTCCGGCCATTTCGGATGGCTTGATCATAGTGCGTGGTCTCAACCACATCTTTGCGTTTGGCCCGGCGGTCACGCCGAAAGCAAAAATGGGAAGTTAGTAAGAACTTCTCTGTGCAGCCTCTGTGCCCTCTGTGGTGAATAATCGCCGGCAACCATTCACCACTGAGACACAGAGCACACAGAGTTCACACAGAGAGTTGAAATAAACAGTACAATAGATTTTTTCCAACAACGACAACCGGGCTTGGCTTATGAGACTTTTCCGGCCCATTTAAAGGAATCGAAATTGAAACTCTATAGTCGCGTCAGCATCGCCTTAGTTATCATCGCTATCTCAACGTTGCTGTTTGAAAACTCGGCCGGCGCCTTTGCCGGTACCAGTTGGCCGCAATGGAGAGGACCTTCCGGGCAGGGTATCTCTGAGGAGAAGGATCTACCTACGACATGGAGCGCCACCAAAAATATCAAATGGAAAACACCGATCGCCGGTCGCGGCCATTCATCGCCAATCGTTTGGGGAAATAAAATCTTCCTCACCACCGCGATTGAGGGCCCGCTTGTTCCCGGCGCAAAGGCGGTTAAGCACATGGATGGTGATAAAGAGTATATTCACCCAGATAGCGTCGGCGCCGATCACAAACATCTTTTTCAAGTTATTTGCCTCAGCCGGGAAACAGGCAAATTTCTATGGGGGCAAACTTCATTCGAGGGTACGCCTTACGACGATCGGCATCGTAAGAGCTCGTTCGCATCTTCGACGCCGGCCACCGACGGCAAGTATGTCTATGCCTTCTTCGGCAGCGAAGGTCTCTATGCTTACGACATGAACGGCAAGCTTGCCTGGAAGGCTGATCTTGGCAAACTCGCGACGGCCGGAATGGGTACTGGCACTTCTCCGATCCTCTACCACAACCTGGTTATTGTGCAATGTGACGAAGAAAACGGTGAGCGCTCGTTCATTGTTGGTGTCAATAAGAAAACCGGCAAAGAAGTTTGGCGGACCCCGCGTAAAGTCCAGGTTAGCTGGGCGACCCCACTGCTTGTTAACACGACGAAGCGCGCCGAACTGATCACCAGCGGAAACGAGGCGGTGATTGCCTATGAGCCGGCGACGGGTAAGGAGTTGTGGCGTCATAAGGGAGTCGATAGCAACGCCATTCCCTCTCCGGTAGCCAACAATGAAATGGTTTTTATCTCCGCTGGCTTCCCAGCCAGGATCGCGATGGCTATCAAGCTCGGTGGTACTGGCGATCTGGTCGATAGCGTGGTGTGGAAATATTCGAAGGGTACGGCTTATGTCCCCTCGCCGATTCTTTACGGCGACTATCTCTACTTGACCACTGATCGCGGAATCTTGACGTGTCTTGACGCGCGGACCGGCGAAGTCAAGTATGAGGGCGGGCGCGCACCGATACCCGCGACGTTTACCGCATCTCCGATCGCTTTTGGTGGAAAAATTCTGATGACCAGCGAAGACGGCGACACCTTCGTGATTAAGGCGGGACCAAAACACGAAATACTAGGCACGAACACGGTAGGCGAACCTGTTTATGCGTCTCCCGCCGTTGCTGATGGCAACATTTTTATTCGCGGGGAAAAGAATCTCTACTGTATTGGCGGTTGATTTTGGAGTGCAAACTGTTAGTTTGCGAGGCGCGGAACCAAAGTTGGTAAGGCGTAAACCAATAGTTGGTAACCCGTGTGGATTTGGCGGACAAAGAGCGGGGGCAAGCCCGCCTTCCTGACCACGAGCGAATTAAAGTTGAGTTTTAATCATTGCTTGAAAAATTTTCAATCCGGAATCAGCGAAGCACTGGGACAGTCTCAGGGTTGGGAAGGTGGGCTTGCCCCCGCTCTTCGATCGGGCAGCCGCTTTGGAACATTTTTACCGGTCAACTCGTCTAATTAATAAGGTCAAGACTCATCAATCTAGGTTGATCCTGGAAATAAATCG
>WNFV01005456.1_pt1 | contig 18851 bp, 20 predicted proteins | sample 5400101 | NCBI WGS metagenome assembly WNFV01 (sample SAMN13153361, study PRJNA577476) | soil metagenome | isolation source: 115 cm soil or saprolite under grassland replicate 1 | place: USA:California | collected 2016-06-15 | reverse complement strand
TTGGCCAACCGCTCTTCGGCGGGAGCGACCCGACCCAGATAGAACTCCTGCCGGGCCTGTGAGGACATGCGGGAGACTGTGGACTCCAGCGCCAGGATCATGCTGCCCTTCAGGTTCTGTTTCGCCCAGGCGAGCTCCCGCGGTCGAACCCCGTCGCGCTTCAGCTTCTTCAACTCTCGGAGCGTGACCTCCAGGACCCGACCCAGGTTCTTCGGCGCGCAGGCGGCGTAGATGGTCTCGTAGCCGCCGAGCCGGTACGAGTTCAGGGTCGAAGCGATCGAATAGACGAGTCCGCGTTTCTCCCGGACCTCCTGGAAGAGGCGCGAGGACATCCCGCCTCCCAGAACGATGTCCACGAGGTGAGCAGCGAAGCGGCGGCCGCTCCCCTGCCCGGGTCCTTCGACGCCGAGACAGACGTGCGCCTGCTCGAGTCCGCGCCGCGCCTTCAGCTGGATGTGCTGGTAGGAGTGGGGCTTGCCGGCCGGATGATCCGCGTGATGCGGCCGTCCGTTGCCGCGCCGGCGGAAGAGCTTCTCGAGCGATTCCAACACCTCGAGCTCCCGGACGTGCCCCGCGACGGAAACGATCAGGTTGTCGGGCGTGTAGCGCTCGCGGTAGTACCGATAGAGATCTCCGAGACCGATCCCCGCGACCGTCTTCGACGTCCCAAGGACAGGCTCGCCCAGGGGATGCGTGCGCCAGAAGGATCGGACGAACATCTCGTGGACGAGGTCGTCCGGGTTGTCGTTCGCCTCGCCGAGCTCCTCCAAGATGACGCCCCGCTCGACCTCGATGTCCTCGGACTCGAAGGCGGGTGCCAGGACGATATCTCCCAGCAGGTCCATGGCTTCCGAGAAGCGGGAGTCGAGGGTGTGCGCGTAGAAACCGGTGTACTCCTTCGTCGTGAAGGCGTCCACGTCGCCGCCCAACCTGTCGATCGCGCGGGCGATCTCGACCGTCGAGCGCCGGCGGGTTCGCTTGAAGAGGACGTGCTCCAAGAAGTGCGAGATGCCCCGCTTGGCCGGAGGCTCCTCTCCGGAGCCGGCGCCGACGAAGAATCCCAGGGAGAACGAGCGCACGTCCTGCATCTCGTCGACGAGAACGGTCACTCCGTTGTCGAGAAGGTGTTTGCGGACCATCGGACCCCCGGCAGGCGCGCACATTTTATCCCGGGGGCTCGCGGGGAGCCTCCGGAATTGTTAAGTTACTGAAGAATAGGGACTTGATTCGACCCAGACGCGGCGCCTAGGGACGTCTGCGGGGGATGGGGGAGGTGCGGAGAGTGTTGGGGTTGAAGGGAATGATCACGTCGCTGTCGGCGTCGCCGACGACGAACCGCCACTCGTCGTAGTACTTCCTGCCCCGCCACTCCCGCAGAGCCTGCTGATGGAGCTTCGACCTCACCCCAACGATCGGGCCCAGATTGATCGGCTGGTTATCGGGGCCGAGCGGCCAGATCGATGGCAGTGGCGTGGTGCGCACGAGCTTGCCATAAGTCGACGGGGGGCGGTTGCTCGGGTCTACGTTCTGGTCGGCGAAGGATGCGGAGTCGGGTTGCCCCTGGATGAGGAGCTTCCAGTCGCTGCAGTTGCACATCGGTTCCTTCCAGAGCTTGCGGAGGGTGTGGGGCCGGCTCGCGTACATTTCCTTCAGGGACGTAGGGTATCGGCCGTAGCGCCGCTGAAATAGAGCGATCGCGCGGGCGTACTGCTTGCCCCGGAAGAGGAGCTCCTCTTCCCGGTCCCGCTTCATGATCGCCGAGATCGACGGTCCGACCGCGGCGATTACGATGGTCAGGATGGCGATGAAGATGACCACCCCCACCATCGTGTAACCGCGATCCGCGTCGCGGTTACCAGTCCTTGTAGACCGTCCCATCGAGAGCCTTTTCGGTCGAGGCGCTGTGGACGTCGATGACGCCCGGAGTTGCGGTCTGCCCGGTCGTCTGGCCGCCGGTCGCTTCCCCGCCCGACGTCGCCGTGCCGCCCGACGTCGCCGTGCTGCCTTCCCCCTCCGCGGTAGGCTCGAGCTGCTCAAATTCGACCACCCATGTGTCCCGGGATTTCGTCATGGGGTCGACCGGGATCTGTCGCAGATAACCCTCGGAGACGAGGGTCGCCAAGTCCGGAGGGTAGTAGCCCTTGTCACCGTGGTACTGGTCGATCGTGCTGCGCAGAGTGAAGAGATCCTCCTTGAGCGCCGCCTCGCGCGCCCGCTGAGGGGAGTCCCGCAACGCCGGAATCGCAACGGCCGCGAGGATTCCGATGATCGTCATGACGACCAACAGCTCGAGGAGGGTAAAGCCCGATTCCCGGCGATCGGCCATGATCACCAGTCCTTGTAGTACGTGCCGTCGATCGCGCGGCCGGTCGACAGCGTGTAGATGTCGTAGATGTTCTGGCCGCCCCAGGCGAAGGAGTCCGGCTCGTCCTGGAAGGAGCGCAGGCCCCACTCCGCATTCTTGGTCATCGGATCGATCGGGATCTTCCGCAGGAACTTCATCTTCTTGTTGACCTGGCCGATGAGATCGACGCCGTTGACGAGGGTCTCCAGGTCCTTCGGATAGCCCTCCGTATCGACGCCGGCGAGCGGAATCAGGCCGGCGTCGGCGTACTGCTTGTACTTGTCGATCGCGTTTCGCATCAGCCGAAGCTGGTATCGCAGCTCGAGCTCGTCCTGCCGTTTCAGGGCGTAGCGGGCGACGGGGATCGCCATCGCCGTCAGGATCGTGATCATCGCGGCGACGACGGCCATTTCGACCATCGTGAAGCCGCGCTCCCGCCGGCGGAAAAGGGGGCGGGTCATGGGGAGCGGACCTCGACCGCGGCGTCGGAGAGGACGGCCTGGCCCCCTGTCGTCGCCCTGTCGAAGGAGATCTTCGCGCTGCCAGCGGCCACCCCCCGGACCGTGATCTCCGCGAGCGAACGCGTCCCGGACAGACCGAGCCCGGTCGGCACATCCAGGATGACTTTGCTTCCTTCGACCCGCCCCTCGCCCGCCCCGGCTCCGCCGACGATGGGGCGAACGGCCACGACGGCGGCAATCGACGGGTCGAAGGCAAGCTCGAGAGTGCCGGAGGGGGACGCGTCGGTGCCGCTCGCGCGAACGGTCAGCGTTTTTTGCTCACCCGGAGCGAGCGAGAGCGACGGCGGATCGAAGTCGAAGAGGACCGCTTCGTTGCTCTGCGAGCTCGCCCCGGGCGGCACCGGGGTCGGTTGCGGCGGAACCGCCTCCCGCGGGTTGGGCTTGAACGGATCGTTCGGGAGCCCGCCGGGGACCAGGATCTGGGGCGCGGGTGTCACGACGCCGGCAGGCGGCGCGCCACGCGGAGGAGTCGGAGGCTCCTTACGGCTGAAGTCGAAAGGGCCCTGCTGGGTCGGCGACTCGATTCGCGGCCCCCCCTGGACGGAGATGTTCGAGTCGGTCCCGACGTAGAACGGCTCCAGGTCGGCTGCCGTGACAGCCCGGCGAGCAGGTTCGTCTCGCCGTCTTTCAGTCGGATGCTCGAAGCGATCGTACGGGTGCCGATGATCGGCTGATTCTGTCCCGCCTGTACTTGGACGAAGCCGTTCAGGTTCGAGACTTCGATGGTCAGCTTTAGCGTGACTTCCTTGTTGTGGTGGACGCGCGGCTCGACCTCGATCTTGATTCCGACGTCCTGGTACTGGAACGACGTCACCGGAACGATGTTGCCGCCGACCGTCGTCCCCGTGTTGAACGTGGTCGTGGGGATCGGCACCCGGTCGCCGATGACGAGCTGCGCCTTCTGTCCCTCCGAGATCCGCATTTGCGGCTTGGCGAGGAGCTCCGCGTCCGTGTTGTTCTTGATGAAGGAATAGGTGACCGAAGGCAGCGTGAAGCCGAAGGACCGGATCGAGATGTCTTTCAACTGATCCCAGGTGAAGCTGCCGTCGGGTACCTTCGCCCCGAAGTTGTTGTTCCCGCCCGGGGCGACCAGGGCGGCGCTGGCCTGGTAGGCAGAAAGCAGCACGCCTAAGTCCTGGGTCTTCGTCGTGTTGATCTGGAGGAGCTCGACGTCCACGACGACCTCGGCCAGCTGCTTGTCGTTCTGCTCCACGATGCGCTCGGCGATCGCGACCTTGTCGGCCGTGTCGCGCAGCGTGATCGAGTTCTCCGCCTTGTTGATGGAAATCCGCGTGGTCTGGAGGAGCGAGCGCAGCGAGTTCGCGACCTCGGTCACGTCGGCGTTCGACAGAAAGAAGGTCCGGATGACCAGGTCTTCATACGTCTTGCGGTTGGCCGGGGTGTCGGCGGCGATCAGGATGGTCCGCTCGTCGATGACCTTGTAGAAGTGGTTCTCCTGCCGCATGATCGTCTCGAGCGCCCGCTGGAACTCCATGTTGGTCAGGACGATCGCAACGTTGTCGTCCTTCAGATTCGGATCGAAGATCACGTTGATCCCGGCGGCGTCCGCGAGGGCCTTGTAGATCTGTTTGATCGGCTTCGGCTGCGGGAAGTTCAGGTTGATGGGGTGGTCGCTCGCCGGTTCCAGGATCGGGGGCTTCGCCCGCGCGCCGCGAGCCTGCCGCTTCAAGCCTTCCAGCCGCGTCTCGCCGTTTCGGTCGGCGATGACCTTGGCCGCTTCCTCGCGGGCCTTCCGCAGCTCAACCTCGGCGTACTGGTTGGTCGGGTCGAGGAGCACGGCCTGCTCGAGCTCGACGACGGCGAGCTCGGGACGGGCGGAAGAGCGGTAGAGCTTCCCTTTCTCGAAGTGGAACTGCGACGCCTTGACCTTCGCACGGGCGAGCGCCAGGCGACAGCTGTTGTCCTTCGGATCGAGCTTGACGGCCTTGGAGTAATTGATCACCGCGAGATCCCAGTGCTCGCGCGCCTCCTCTTCGCGGGCTTCGCGGAAAGCCCGGGAGCCCGCGCACGAGGTCAGGGCGATCAAGAGAAGGGACGACGCGACGCTCAGTTGAACTCGTTTTCTCATCTCGAAAAGGGCCCTTTCTTCGTGAGACGTCTTATCTTCATGGAGTGATCGGCAATCGTCGGGTCTCGGTCGGCGGGAAATTGACGAAGCCGACGTCGATCGATTCGTATCCCACCTTCTGGATGCGCCAGACGCGGAGGACGACGTCCCCCTCGCGCGCATTGATGATCTGGTCTCCGTACTGGAGGACCGCAATCGGGCGTTCTTTCTGGCCGAAGATCCCGATCAGCTTGAAAACGATTTCCGGAGGCACCGGAGTCGGCGGCGGCGGCGGTGGCGGCAGAGGCCCGACGAACCCCGGTTGCCCCGGCGCCGGAGGCGGGGACGGGGCTGGCGTCGGGGTCGGCGGCGGAGTGGGCGTCGGCTCCCGGAAATCGAAGAGGTCACGGCCGGTATCGACCGTTCCCGCGCGAAGGCGTGGCTCCAGATCGCGCGCCGTGATGAGGGGGACTTCCTCGGGCTTGACAGCACGCGTGCGCGGCTTCTTGAAGCGCGTCGCCGTCGGCGGCTGTCCGCGTTCGACGGCCGGCGCTGGGATCGACGTGTCGGCGGGCACGGGCTTCTCTCGCGCGCTCCACTTCACGACGAAGAAGAGCAGCAGGACCGCGAGAATGCCGAACAGGACGGCCTGACGCCGCGTTCCGATGGAAAACCCCTTCATCGCTCGACAGTCCGCTCGACGGCGCGCACGGTCCGCCGCGCCGGGGATGCGGGCGCCGGGGGAACCGGAACGCCCTCCTCCCCCGAGAAGTAGGTGGCGAGAATTATCCTCACCGCCACCTCGCCCGGCACCTCGGCGTTCCGGGAAAGGCTGACCTCCCGCACGATGATCCAGCGCCGGTTTCCTTCGAACGCGGCGAGCAGCTTTTTGAAGCGGGCGTAGTCGCTTCCGAAGTGGAAGCCGATCAGCATCTGGGAAAGCGGGAGGTTCGTGAGACGGTTCGTGTTGTAGCTGATCGCCACCGGCGACACGCCGACTTTCTCCAACACCGAGTGGACTTCCTCGACGATCGGGGCGAGCGTCTCCCGGCGCGACCCGACGCGGCGCCCGTAGAACTCGTCGATGACGGAGGACACCTGAGCGAGCCGGTCGCGCTGTCCGCCGAGCTTCGCCGCCTCGGCCTCGCGGGCTGCGACCTCACGGGTCAGGGCCGTTCGCCGATCCTCCAGTGCCTGCCTCCGCGCGGATGTGATCGAACGGGATCCGAGCAGGAACCCGAGGTTCGCCGCAAAAAAGACGCCCGCGACGATCAGGAGCCCGGCCTTCCGACGCCAGATGCTCTCGCGGGCTCTCACGGGGCCGCCTTCGGTTCGTACGTCGTCGTGACGGTGAAAACGTAGCCCTCGGGCACGCCTTGTTTCGACTCCGGCCGCGATTCGGACTTCAGCTCGATCGCGGCGAAGTGGGGGGACCGCGCGAGTGCGGCCAGAGTGCGGACCACGCTCTCCGGTCCGCGGCCGACGAGCCCGATGTCGACCATGATCCCTCCCTTCTCCTCGAATCTCGGCTGCAGGCGCGAGAGCCGGACTTCGGCCGGCAGGACCCGTTCGAGCCGCGAGAGCAGCGCGATCCACGAGAACTGCCGCTCCTCGACGAGCCGAAGCAGTCCGCGGCTCTCCGTCGAGAGCTCGGAAAGCTCGTAAGCGCGCAGAGAGTTGCGGGCCTCCTCGGCGGATGCACCGGCGCGCGCCTGGCGTTTCTCCAGCCACGCGATCTCTTCGCGCGTGTCGGCGACGTCCCGACGGAACTGGCCGTACAGACTCGCGTTGATGCCGAAGAGGATCGCGCCGATCAAGAGAGTGGCGCCCCCGACGAGATAGACCGGTCGGTAATCGCGAAACGGCCGGCGGGCGAAGTTCAACGTCATGACCTGCCGTGCACTGCCGCAAAGGCGGAGAGGAGCTCGGGGCGGGCGGCGACGCGCTCGTCGAACCCGCGGTCGGCGGAGAAGAGCGACCCCGAGAGTCGAGTCGGCTGGACCGGAAGAGCCGAGCCGCCGGCGAGCTCGCGCCCCGGCGCGGCGTCGTGCACGTAGACGGCGGAGAGGCCGCGGCCGTGAAGCTTCTCGAAGTAATAGGACAGCGAGAGCCGGACTTCCTGATCCTGGTCCTCTCCCTCTTCGCCCTCCTCTTCCGGCCGCTGGCGGAAGAAGACGGGGCTTCCGTCGCGGGCGATCACGAAAACGAGCGAGCCCGGGGTCCGATGGATCAGCCCGTAGTCGCCGCCGGCGAGCGTGCCGAGGACCGGCGAAAGTCCTTCGAAGAGCGCGAGGCTCGAGGGGGCGAGAGCCCCGACCCGGATGCCCACGCTCTCGAACGACTGCTCGATCGATCGGAGCATTTCGGCCGGCGCGGCCGCGACGAGGAGGCGCAGTTCGCCTCCTTCTCCCGCCTTCGGCATCTGGTCGAACACGACCGACAGGTCTTCGCTGATTCCCGGGAGGAGCTTCTTCAGCTTCCAGACGACCATGTCGCGTACCGCTTCCTCCGACTCCGGAAGCGTGTCGAAATCGATCGGAAGGATGCGCGCCCAGGAATCGGGGAAGACGACCGAGGCTCGTGAGAGACGCCCGCCCGAGAGCTTTCGCGCGACCTCGACCGAGTCGACGATGGCATCGCGCGAGAACAGCGGGGTTCCGGAAGGCCCGGAACCGAGAGTATTCGGGGGATACGCGAAGTGGCGCGAGTCGACGAATCCCGGCACCGGCTCGCGACGGACGTTCGCCCACGTCACGCCGTCCACCAGGAGACAGAAGACGTGCGAGGGAACGACGGGAGGGAGGAAAGGAATCTTCATCAGTCCACGAACGTGACCTTGTTGATCTCCTTCAAGGTGGTCCATCCCTCGAAGACCTTCGAGAGAGCCACTTCGCGAAGGAACGTCATCCCCTCTTCCTTGGCCGCCCGCTTGATCTCGGCGGCTGGCCGCCGCTCCAGGATGAGACCCCGGATGCGGTCGGAAAGGTCGAGCAGCTCCGCGATCGCCATGCGGCCGTGGAAGCCGGTGCCGTCGCATTCCAGGCACCCCTTGCCCTCGTAGAAAATCTGTCCGTCGAGAGCCGCGGGGTCGAGACCCGCTTCCACGAGCGCCTGTGACGGGATCATTGCCTTTTCGCGGCAATGGGGGCAGATTCTCCGGACGAGCCGCTGTGCGAGGACGCAGTTCAACGCGGAGACGAAGTTGTACAGCTCGACCTTCATGTTCAGGAACCGGCCGAGCACGTCCACGACGTTGTTCGCGTGGACGGTCGTGAACACGAGGTGGCCCGTCAACGCGGATTGCACGGCGATCTGCGCGGTGTCCTCGTCGCGGATCTCACCGACCATGATCTTGTCCGGGTCGTGACGCAGGATGGATCGCAGGCCCCGCGAGAACGTGAGCCCCTTCTTCTCGTTGACGGGAATCTGCGTGATCCCGCGCAGCTGGTACTCGACCGGATCTTCGATCGTGACGATCTTGTCCTCGACCGACTGGATCTCCGAGAGACAGGCGTAGAGGGTCGTCGTCTTTCCGGACCCGGTCGGACCCGTGACGAGCACCATCCCGTAAGGCTCGCGGATGAACTTGCGCACCTTCTTCTTCGTTTCCGCGTCGAATCCGAGCACGTCCAAGTTCAGGCTCTTGAACTCCGCGTTCGCCGACTCCTTGTCGAGGATGCGGATGACCGCGTCTTCACCGTGCACGGTCGGCATGATCGACACGCGGAAGTCGATCGTTCTCCCGCGCACGCGCAGCTTGAAACGCCCATCCTGCGGGATGCGCTTCTCGGAGATGTCGAGCTCCGACATCACCTTGATCCTCGAGATGATCGTGCCGTGATGACGCTTGTCGATCGGATCCATCGCCTGGTACAGCACGCCGTCGATCCGGTACTTGATCAGGACGACGTTCTCCTGTGTTTCGATGTGGACGTCGGAGGCGCGGCGCTGGATGGCGTTGAACAGGATCGAATCGACGAGCTTGATGATCGGGGATGCGTCCTGCGTGATGCGATCGATCGTGAGGGTCTCTTCGCCCTCTTCGTCCTCGCTGACGAGCTGGAGACGGAAGTCCTCGGTCGCTTCGTCGAGAACCCTCTGGGAGGATTCGCTCTTCTGAAGGATGTCCGTGATGGCGGCGCGGCTTCCGACCTTGATCTTGAGCGGCAGCCCGGTCAGGAGCTCGAGCTCGTCCAGCTTCACGACGTCGGTCGGATCCGCGCAGATGACCGTCATCGACTTCTCTGTCCGCTTCTCCGGGATGAACGTGTATCGAAGCATCCACTCGACCGGGATGGATCGAAAGAGATCCGGGTCCACCCGGAAGGAGGAGACGTCGACGTACGGCAGCCCCAGACGCTCGGCGAGAGCGGCGGCCTGCGCTTCTTCCTCCTCTTTCGAAGACAACCGGACTGGTGGCTCGGTGACGTATTGCTTGGCCACTTCTAACCTCGGATCTGGGACATGATCTTGAAAATCGGCAGGTAGACCGAGAGCAGGATCGTGACGATCACGCCCCCCATCATCACGAGGATCGCCGGCTCGACGAGCGTGATCACTCGCGCGAGCAGCACGTCGATCTCTTCGTCGTAGAAGTCCGAAACGGCCGTCAGCATTTCCTCCAGCGCGCCCGAGGTCTCGCCGACTTTGATCATCTCGATCGTCAGGTTCGTGAAGATGCCGGTCGATTCGAGCGACTGCCACAGCTCTCCGCCCTCGCGCACTTTCGGAACCACCTCGCGCACGCTCCGCGCGATGTGCCGGTTCCCGATCGCCTCGGCCGCGTTCTCGAGCGAGGGGACGAGCGGCGTGCCTCCTCCCAGAAGCGTCGCGAGGCTTCGCGTGAATTGCGTGATCGCGAAGCGCCGGAAGAGACCTCCGAGGAACGGCAGCTTCAAGAGGACGCCGTCGGACCACTGGCGACCGGCCGGCGTCTTCACCCACCGCATCAACAGATAACCGGCGAACCCCAACGCCGGCAGGAGCCAGATGACGTTGTCGCGCAGGAAGCCCGCGATTCCCACGACGATCACCGTCAGGAGCGGCAGGTCCGCGTGAAAGTCGGCGAAGAACTGCTGGAACTTCGGGATGACGACGGTCATGAGAACCGCAATCAGCCCGGCGGACATCACGAGGAGAATCGCCGGATACACGAGCGTCGAGATGACCTTTCGCGAGATGCCGATGACAGTCTTCTGGTATTTGAGGTACCTTCGAAGAACGTTCTCGATCTCCCCCGACTTCTCTCCCGCCTTCAGCGAAGTCCAGTAGAGCCGCGGAAAGATGTCCCCCTGCTCGGCGAACGCCTCGGAGATCGACGCGCCCGCATTCACCCGGTCCTTGATGTCGGCGAGCACCGCGCGCAACGCCGGGCTCTCCTGGCGCTCGAGCAGGATTTCGAACGAGCGAACGACGGGCAGCCCCGCCTTCAGGAGCGCGATCATTTCCTGGTTGAAGACCAGAAAATCGGCCATCTTGACGCGTCCGCGCCGGCCGCCGCGCCCGACCGAGAGCCCGAGACCGTGACGGCGGATCTCGAAGACGTGACCCCCGCGCCGTTCGATCTCGACGCGTGCCGATTTCGAGTCGGGGGCGAGGACTGCTTCCTCCGCGACCGAGCCGTCCGGCCAGCCGGCCTTGACCGAAAACTGGGGGCTCATGGCTTTTTCTCCACCGTTTTTTGTCCGTCCGTGCCCTTTTCCGCCCCGGTGCGCGGCGTCTCCTGCACGAGCAGGACCAGGATCAAGGCGTTCTTCGAGCCCTCGTCCTTCGACGCCCCGATGACGAGCGTCTGATTGAGAGTCACCGCCATCGGCGCCCGATAGAGCGCTACCGGGACGATGCGGCCCTGTGGGTTTCGCCGCAGCCGGGAAAGCGAGAAGGGAGACAGAAGAAGCTGGTCACCCGAGCCTGCCGATTCGATCCAGAAGTTCAGCAGGTAGGCGTTCCCCTCTTCGCCCAGCTGCGCGGCTACGGGAGACCCCTCGATCCCGCGCAGGACGGCCGAGTCGATCAGGCTGTAGTCGTTGAACTGGAAGAGCGACTTCAGCTTGGCGCCCAGCCCGCCGATCTCCTTCTCGATCGAGCCGGCCGGCACGTCCGCACGCGCGCGAACGAGCTTCACGGCGAAAGTGAACCCGCGGGGCGGTGTGTCGAACTCCGCGATCACCTTCGCGATCATGCGGAGGTTTTCTTCGCGATCGGTGATGGTGATGGCCCTCAGCCGCGGCGTCAGCGTCACCGAGCCCGCCGCGGAGAGGTGCGGACGGATGAGGAGCGCAGCCTCCTCGACCTGACGGTACTTCAGGATGAACACCTTCACCGCCGCCTCTTCGGCCGCGAAGAGCGACAGCGCGAAGAGCGAAAGGGCCACGAGGGCCGCGAAAAAAACTCTCTTTCTCACGCGAGTAAAAAACTCCGTCCCCTCGTCGGGGACCCCGAATTCCGCCCCCTCGGCGGGGGCTTTCGAACTATGAACTGCTGCGGGTGCAGGCCCGCAGGGCCTGTCCCCGCGACATCTCAGATGTCGAGCGAGCGGTCCACGATCCAGACCACCCGCGGCTCCTGACTGCCGACGCCCGGGTTCCAGTCGTAGATCGTGGCATCCGCAGGAAACGTCCCGGTCGGAACCGGCCGCGCCGCGGGGGCGAAGCCGGGCGCCGGCGCGGCCGCCGAGCGGGCGGCGGCCCGGACGGGCGCACGCGAATCCGAACGGGGCGCCGACCCGGGCACGACGAGGGTCATCGCCGCGAGCGCCGCCGCCGAAGCGATTGCCGCCACGCGGTGCCGCAGCTTCGAACGGCCGACCGCGAGCTTGCGCTCCGCCTGCTTGAGCGCCACGCCGGCCCGCACGCCCGCCAAGACCCGTTCGACGTCTCCCGGAGAAACCTCTTCGAGAGAGACGCGCGCGAAGAGAAGGCTCGGCTCGATCGAGGCGAGCTCGTCACGGCAGGCGCCGCACGAGAAGAGGTGCTGCCGGAAGGTCCGCTCCTCGCCCGTGGCGAGAACGCCGTCGAGGTACTCGGGAAGTCGAACGCGGACTTCGCCGCACGAAGAGCTCATCGCCGCCCTCGGACGGGGAGCAGACCCGGACAGATCCGGGCGATCTCCCGACGCAAGACCCGACGCGCGTTGAAGAGATGGTTGCGCACCGTGGACTCCCCGCATTTCAGGATCTGCGCGATCTCCTTGGTGTCGCAGTCCTCCATCTCTTTCAGGACGAAAACGGCTTTCTGTTTGCCGGTCAACCGGCCCGAGACCGTCTGGAAGAGCCGCGCGAGCTCGACGTCCTCCAGGGCGTCCGTCGTCTCGCGGCCGGTCATTTCCTCGCGCATGCGGACGAGATGAAGCGTGGCGCCGTGCGCGCGCTCCCGGCTGCGCGAGCTTCGGAGAAAGTCGATCGAGAGGTTCGTGGCAATGCGATAGAGCCAGGTGTTGAACGAAAACTGCTCGTTGTATCGGGCGAGCTGCTCCCAGACCCGGAGGAAAACGAGCTGCGCGACGTCGCGGGCGTCCTCGACGTCTCCGACGATCCGCCGCGCTACCGAGATGACGGCGGGGGTCTTGCGGGTGACGAGGGTCTCGAAGGCGACCATGTCGCCTCCCCGGGCGCGTAGGGCGAGCTCGCGATCGGGAAGCTCGGTCGCTTCTTGCCGCTGCCGGTTTTCGCTGTAAACGAGATCCATCGTGTCTTGAACTGCGACGGGTGCAGGCCCGCAAGGCCTGTCCCCGCGACAATCATGGGTCCTCCCGGCCGTTATACGGAGCGGCAACGCTCCCCGTCGCCCCGTTTCTTCCTCATTGTCACGCCCTTTCTTCACCCGATAACCCTTTGAATGGTAAAACCTTGTTCCGACCCGGGCAAGGGCAAGGCTGCTTCCCAGTGAACGATAATCGGCGGGGCATGCTCTTCTACCGGTTTCTGGCAGGGGCGGCGCTCCTCGTCTACTCTCCGATCGCCCTCGTGCGCGCGCTCACGGGGCGGCGTCGCCTGGGCGATCTTCGCGGCCGACTCGGCCGTCTGTCCTTTCCCGACCTCGCGGGAGGGATCTGGGTCCACGCGGTCTCCGTCGGTGAAGTCGGGGTGGCGGTGTCTCTCCTTTCGGCCCTGGCGCGCAAGGCGGCCGGCCGGCGCCTGGGCCTCTCCGTGACGACTGAGGCGGGGCGCGAGCTCGCTTCTCGGATCCTTCCTCCTGGCGTCGCGCTCTTCGCGTTTCCGTTCGACCTCGCGCGCCCGATCGAGCGGGCGCTCGACGAAGTCCGGCCCGGTCTCGTGCTTCTGACCGAGACCGAGCTGTGGCCCCTCTTCCTCGACCGCGCCGCCGCGCGTGAAATTCCGGTCGCTCTCGTCAACGGCCGGATCTCGGAACGCTCCTACCCGCGATATCGGATGCTGCGGCGTTGGTTCTCCCCGACCCTCGAAAGAGTGTCGCTCTTCGTCATGCAGAGCGACGAGGACGCGCGCCGGATCGAGTCGCTCGGCGTGCCCCGATCGAAAATCCGAATGAAAGGAAACGTCAAGTACGACCTTCCGTCGGCTGCCCCGTTTCGCGACGCAGAGCGTCTGATGGAGGCGGCAGCCGGACGCCCGGTCGTGGTCGCCGCATCGACCGCCGAAGGGGAAGAAGGCATGGTCCTCGACGCGTGGAGCCGGCTGACTCCCCGTCCGCTCCTGGCGATTGCGCCGCGGCGGCCGGAGCGCTTCGACGAGGTCGCGAAAAAGATCGAGGCCGGAGGTTTCTCGCTCCTCCGATCGACCTCGCGGGGCCGGGGCCGTTGCGACGTCTATCTCCTCGATACGATCGGCGAGCTTGCATCGCTCTACCTTCACGCGAGGGTCGCCTTCGTGGGTGGAAGTCTCATCCCACGCGGCGGACACAACCCGATCGAGGCATGGTCGGCCGGAGTGCCCGTGATCGTCGGACCGCACGTTGAGAACTTCCGGGAGATCACGGAAAAGGGGGAGAGGCTCGGCATCGTGACCGGAGTTACGAATGCGGAGGACCTCGCTCAGGCTTTTTCGGCCCGCCTCGCCGCCCCCGCGGCAACCGCCGCTTCCGGGGGGGTGGCGCGCCGGTTCGTCGCCGGCAACCGCGGTTCCGCCGAGGCCACGGCCGACGAAGTGCTCGAGCTCCTCCCGCGCGCTCCCGCGCAGCACGGGGCGGCCGGGTGAGAGCGACCCTTCCCGAATCGATCGGGCGCACGATCCTCTCACCCCTCTCCGCGCTCTATGGGCACGCGCTCGAAGCGCGAGCCCGGCTCTATCGATCCGGCTGGCTCGCCTCACACCGCGCCGCCTGTCCCGTCGTGTCGGTGGGAAACCTGACGTTCGGCGGAACCGGGAAGACGCCGTTCGTCGAGTTCCTCGCCCGGCGGCTGCGCTTCGAGGGAAAGCGGCCGGCGGTCCTCTCGCGCGGCTACGGCCGCCGATCGAAGGGCGTGATCGTGGTCTCCCGCGGCGCCGGTCCCCTCGTCGGACCGGAGGAGGGGGGCGACGAGCCGGTCGCGATGGCAAGGAGACTGCCGACGGTGCCCGTCGTCGCCGCGGAGCGGCGCATCGAAGGCGCGCGCGTCGCGGTCGAGCTGGGAGCGGACCTGTTGATCTTAGACGACGGTTATCAGCACCTCGCGCTCGAACGCGACGTGAACCTGCTCCTGCTGGATGCCGCCAATCCGTTCGGAGGGGGACGCCTGCCGCCGGCGGGACGGCTGCGCGAGCCGCTCCCCGCGCTCGCCCGCGCCGACGCCGTCGTTTTCACCCGCGTCGATCGGAGCGATCTGCCCGGAGCGGCGCGTCTCGCGCTCGATCGGTGGAATCGGGGCGTGCCGCTCTTCTCCGCGCGCATCCGGGCCGCGGGGCTCCGGGACGAAGAGGGTTCGCCGGTGGCCGCCCAGCTTCTCTCAGCGAGGCGGTTCGTCGCGGTCTGCGGAATCGCCAACCCGGCGTCGTTCGCGGCAACGCTCGCGGAGCTGGAGCTGTCCGCCGAGGAGATCCTCGGCTTTCCCGACCATCACCGCTACACGCGGCGCGATCTCGAGCGCATCCGCCGCGCCGCGGACTCGACCGGCAGCGCGTGGATCCTCACGACCGAAAAGGATGCCGTGAAGCTCGAGGGAAAGACCGCGCTCCCGGTCGTCACCCTGCGGCTCGACGTCGAGGTCGCCGAGCCCGGCTTTTTCCCGTTCCTGCTCTCCCGAATTTCCGGGGAGCCGGAGAGATCGCGGACGGCATCGGCCCGGCCGACGTGAACGCGTCCCCGGGGGCGTCAGACCAAGCGGGCGCGAACACTCTCCCGGCGGAGACGCCTCGCCGCTCGCGTAAGCGCCGACGGTCCGCCCTGCGCCACCGGGCCGAGCTGGCGCTGTTCCGGCTCGCCGCTCGAGGGCTTGCCCTGCTGCCTCCGCCGGCCGCCCGCCGTGCGGGACGGGCCGCCGCGCGACTCGTTTTCTCGCTTCTTCCTTCGCGGCGGCGGATTCTCCTGGACAACCTGACCGCAGCCTTTCCCGGGGAGCCGCCGGAGAAGATCGCTTCCATCGCGCGTCGATCGATCGAGGGGTTCGCGAGCGCGCTCGTCGACTTCCTCGAGACCGGCCGGCTCTCGCGTCAGGATCTGCTGTCCCGCGTCTCGGTCGTCGGAGAGGAGCACCTTCGCGCCGCGCGCGCGCGCGGGAAAGGAGTCTTCCTCCTTTCCGCGCACTTCGGGAGCTGGGAGGTCGGGGCGCTCGTAGCGGGACTCTTGGGAGAGCCGATCTCGCCGGTCGCCCGCCCTCTCGACAACCCGCTCCTCGAGGAGGAGCTCGCGAGCCTCCGACGGCGGTTCGGGAACCGTCCGATCTCCAAGAGACAGGCGGCAAAGGAGCTGCTTCGCGCAATGGCGCGAAACGAGACGGTCGCCATTCTCATCGACCAGAACGTTTTGCGGCGGGAAGCCGTGTTCGTCCCGTTCTTCGGGCGGCCGGCGGCCACGACTTCGTCGCTCGCGCTCTTTCACCTGAAGACGGGAGCGGCGGTCGTGCCGGTCTTCACCTGGCCGGAAGCGGACGGGCGCTACCGGCTCGAGTTCGAGCGCCCGCTTCTGCCGGAAGAGTTCGGAGGGCCGGACGTCGACCGGGACGAACGGGTGCGCCGCGCGACCGCGCGCTACATGGAAGTGACCGAGTCGGCGGTCCGCCGCACGCCCGACGCATGGTTGTGGATCCACGACCGGTGGAAGACGCGACCGGACCCAGCAGATCGTCCGTGAGACGGCGTCCCGGGGGGAGGCTCGTCGTCGCGCCCAACTGGATCGGCGACGCGGTCCTGTCGTTGCCCGTTCTCCGGGCGCTCGCGCGCGCGGCGCCGGGAGTAAGGCTGGTCGTCCTGGCCCGCCGCGGCCCCGCGTCGATCTACCGCGCGGAAGGGAGCGGCGCCGTCCGGACGGCATCGGGACTCCTGCGAGACTCGCTGGCAGTGGCTCGCGAAGGCTTCTCGGAGGCCTGGCTTCTACCGAACTCCTATCGGTCGGCGCTCGTTCCGTTTCTCGCCGGAATCCCCGATCGCATCGGGTATGCGACCGACGGAAGAGCGCATCTCCTGACCGACGCGCCGCCTCCGCCCGAGCGGACCGCCCACCAGCTGCGCGATTACGACCGGCTCCTCGAAGTGCGAGGCATCGAGCCGGACTTGACACCTCCGCGCCTTCCGATCCCGGAGCCAGCGGCGGCGAGAGCCGACGCGGCTCTTTCCCGCGCCGGCCTTGCGCGGGACGGATCGCTTGCGCTTCTCGCGCCCGGCGCGGCATTCGGTTGGACGAAGAGGTGGCCGGCCGCGCGATTCGGCCGGCTGGCGGGGGCTCTCCTCCGGCGCGGCTTCTCCTGCGCCCTCGCGATCGGACCCGGAGAAGAGCCGCTGGCGGAGGAGGCGCGCGCCGCCGCGGAGGGAATCGTTCTTCCCGTGCTGGGCGCCGATCTCGATCCCGTCGAGCTCGCCGCTCTCGCCGGGCGTGCATGCGTCGTCGTCGCCAACGATTCGGGCCCGATGCACCTCGCGGCGGCGGTCAAAACACCGGTCGTCGCGCTCTTCGGCGCAACCGACCCGGGACGGACCGGACCCTGCGGAGTCCCGCGCGAGATCCTGGACCGATACGTGTTCTGCTCCCCCTGCTATTTGAAGGAATGCCCCTACGGGCACGAGTGCATGCGGGAAATCGAGGTGGAGGCGGTCGCCGCCGCCGTCGAGAGGCTTTCGGCGGCCGGCGAACGCTCCTGACTTACGGCCTCAGTTCGGTATTCCAGTAAGCCACGTCGAGAAAGTTCCGCCAGGCGGGGTGCAGCTTGCTCGATCCGAAATGGCCCACCGGATGCCACCGCGGTTTCCGGGGGTGGGCGACCAGCCGCATCGAGGCCTCGGCCGGCGTGCGATTTCCCTTCTGCACGTTGCACGCGAGGCACGCGCAGACGATGTTCTCCCAGGACGAAGTGCCTCCGCGCGAGAGCGGGATCACGTGATCGAGCGACAGCTCCGAGGACGTGAACTTGTGCCCGCAGTACTGGCAGCGGTTGCCGTCCCTCAGGTAGATGTTGTGCCGGGAAAACTTCACTTCCTGGCGCGGGAGCCGGTCGAAGCTCTTCAAGGCGACGACCCGCGGCACGCGGATCGCCATCGACGGAGTGAGAACGACCTCGTCCTGAGGCTGGACCGGGATGTCACACCAGTTCTCGAACTCGTACGTCGAGTAGTCGGGAAGGACCGCGCGGACGTGCCCCTTGTAGAAGAGAGAGAAAGCCTTGCGCACGGACGTGACGTGCACGGCCTGGAAGACGCGATTCAGCACGAGAACCTGAGAGTCGAGCATCACTTGGCCGAAAACCGCGTCATTATATAGCGCCGATGACACTTCCGGCCTCGAAGGAACGCCTTCTTTCCCTCGTGTCTTCCTTCGCCGGACGGCGGTTGCTGGTCGCGGGGGACTACGTGCTCGACCGCTTCGTGTTCGGTCACCCCAAGCGGATCTCCCGAGAGGCGCCCGTTCTCATCCTGAGGTTCTGGAAGGAGGAGAGTCTCCCGGGCGCCGCCGGGAACACGGCCGCGAACGTCCGGGCTCTGGGAGGCATGCCGGTGCCGGTCGGCGCGGTCGGCGACGACGAGGCGGGCGAGCTTCTGAAGAAGATCTTTCGCGAGCGCGGGATCGCGACCGAGGCGCTCCTTTCCATTTCCGGGTACCCGACCCCGACGAAGACCCGCGTGCTCGCTGGCGGCGCGCATTCGATCAAGCAGCAGGTCGTGCGCTACGACCGGGAGGAGCACCTGCCGGCGGACGGCTCCTGGCGGCTCCGGCTCGCCGAAAAAGTCGCCGAAATCGCCGGTGGCGTCGACGCCGCCGTGCTCTCCGACTATGGTTACGGCGCGGTGACTCCCGAGGCCGTCCCGCCGCTCAAAAAGCGTCTGCCGGCGGGCGCTCCTCTCCTCGTCGACTCCCGGCACTCGCTCGACCGATACGAAGGGGTCGATGCGGCGACCCCGAACGAGGAGGAACTCGAGGAGTGCGCGGGAGAACCGCTCGGCGACTCCCCCGAAAAGCTGGCCCGAGCAGGCGACCGGCTGCGAAGTCGGCTCGGCTGCCGGACCCTTCTCGTCACGCGCGGCTCGCGCGGCATGGCGCTCTTCGACGGAGGAAGTCAGCCGACGCTCATTCCCGTGCACGGCACCGATCAGGTCGCCGACGTCACGGGCGCGGGCGATACCGTCCTCGCCGCGTTTTCCCTCGCGCTCGCCTCGGGCGCGACGCCGCTCGAGGCGGCGCTTCTCGCGAATTTCGCGGGAGGCGTCGTCGTGATGAAGATGGGGACGGCGACGGTCTCCGCAGAAGAGCTCGCGCAGGCGGTGACGTCCGATCGGGCGTTGACCGTGTGAGCGCCGCTCGTTCCTCGACGGAGAAAA
>WNFV01010926.1_pt1 | contig 18854 bp, 16 predicted proteins | sample 5400101 | NCBI WGS metagenome assembly WNFV01 (sample SAMN13153361, study PRJNA577476) | soil metagenome | isolation source: 115 cm soil or saprolite under grassland replicate 1 | place: USA:California | collected 2016-06-15 | reverse complement strand
TGCTCACATTCCCAAAGATGATGAGGCAACTTTCGACATTATGCAGAACGCCGACACGATTGGCGTGTTTCAAATCGAGAGTCGCGCCCAAATGGCGACCTTGCCGCGGATGAAGCCGAAATGTTTTTACGACGTGGTGATTGAAGTGGCGATCATTCGGCCAGGACCGATCCAGGGCGACATGGTGCATCCCTATCTGGCGCGCCGCGCCGGACGCGAACCGTTGACATATTTTGATCCGCGCCTGGAACCAGTTTTAGGCCGCACGCTCGGTGTCCCTTTGTTCCAGGAACAGATGCTTAAGATCGCGATGATCATGGCCGATTTTTCCGGTAATGAAGCCGAGGAGCTGCGGCGGGCGCTCAGTTTTCATCGTTCCGAAGAACGAATGCAGAAAGTAAGCGTGAAATTGCGCGCGGCCATGGAGCGAAAAGGCGTTGCGCCGGACAAGATCGACAAAATCATTCACTCGATCACGTCGTTCGCGCTTTACGGATTTCCCGAATCGCACGCGATCAGTTTCGCTATTCTCGCTTATGGGAGCGCTTATTTAAAAGTGCATCGTGCGCCAGAGTTTTACACGAGTCTGCTCAATAATCAGCCGATGGGCTTTTACACTCCGGCAACGATTGTGAAAGATGCGCAGCGACACGGGCTGAAGATCAAACCGGTTTGCGTGTCGCAATCCGATTGGCGTTGCACAGTTGTCGATGACAACACAGTGCGTTTGGGGTTTTGCGTAGTAAACGGATTGCGGCAGGAACACGCCGAAGAACTCGTGCGGCAACGCGAAGATCGACAATTTGTGTCGTTGGACGATTTCAAGCGCCGGGTCTCGCTTTCGAAAGACGAATTGCGCACATTGGCGGAACTCGGAGTGCTCAATTGTTTTGCTGAGCATCGGCGTGCGGCGATGTGGGAAGTGGAGGAAACATTGCACGACGATCTTCTGGGTAGCGCAGGCGTCTCGCGTGCTGGCGAGCACGTCCCGCGATCGCGGACTTCTCTTGCGGTGGGAAAGCGCAGCGAATCTCATTTTGAGGAAAGTGCGTTTCGGCGGGACGCCGAAACCAACACGCGAGACGCGTGCGCTACCCAGACTCTGCGATCACCGCTTGCACCGATGACGTTGACAGCGTCCCGGCACAGCAAAAGGGTTTGTTTTTATCAGTTTGGAAGACGAAACCGGCGTCTCAAATGCGATTGTCGATCCTGACTTGTTCGAACGGTTCCGGCTCGCGATTACCGAGGAAGCATTTCTGCTGATCGAAGGCGAAGTGCAGAATTCGGATGGCGTTGTCTTGATTAAAGCGCGCGCGATCAGAGCGCTCGCACACGAACAGCTCATCGGAAGTGAGTCGCACGATTTTCATTAGTTCGTTGAAGGTTGAACCGTTGAAACGTTAAAGCGGTACAGAAATCTGTCGCTCTTCCGCTTTAACGTTTTAACGCTCCGTCACTCCCCTGCGTGATGCGGGGCGGGTTCTTTCGGTTCGGTCGGTTTCTCGGCCGATTTCTCATCCGCCTCGATCCATTCCGTATGAAAAACACCAGGCATGTCCACGCGCTCGTAGGTGTGTGCACCAAAAAAATCGCGTTGTGCTTGCAACAGATTTGCCGGCAAACGAGCCTGACGATAACTGTCGAAATAGGCAAGGGAGGCGGAAAATGCAGGGACGGCCACCCCGTGCTTGATAGCTGTTGAGACCGCGACGCGCCAATTACGCTGCGCCTTTCGGATGATTCTGGTGAAGTACCGATCGAGTAGAAGATTGTGCAGGGCGGGATCGCGCCGATAGGCCTCTACGATCCGGTTCAGAAATTTCGCGCGGATGATGCAGCCGCCTCGCCAGATGGTGGCGATATCGCTCAGGTTGAGGTTCCACTTGTATTCCGTGCTCGCGGCCCGGAGAAGCTCCATTCCCTGCGCGTAAGAAACGATCTTGGATGCGTAAAGGGCATCCCGCACTGCGTTGACAAGGCGGATCCGATTGCCTCTAAATTTTCGCATCTTCGGCTGCGGCAAAATTTTTGAGGCAGCCACGCGATCCTCTTTCCGTGACGAGATAACTCGCGCTTCGACGGCGGCGTTGATTGTCGAAATTACAACGGATTGTTTAATGGCGGCTTGAAGCGTCCAGATACCTGTTCCTTTCTGGCCGGCTTTATCGAGGATGACATCGACCAACGGTTTTCCAGTCTGGGGATCGATCTTTCGAAAAATTTGAGACGTAATTTCAATGAGGTAGCTGTCGAGTTCGCCCTTGTTCCATTCTGCGAATGTCTCAGCGAGTTGTGCCGCGTCCATTTCCACGATGGCTTTGAGGATGGCGTAGGCTTCGCAGATCAATTGAATGTCGCCGTACTCGATGCCGTTGTGGACCATCTTGACGTAATGACCGGCGCCATCCGGCCCCATGTATCGACAACACGGTTCGCCATCGACTTGCGCGGCGATCTTGCGGAAAATGGGCGCGATAATTTCCCAGGACTCACGCGAGCCGCCTGGCATGAGTGACGGACCTTTGAGCGCGCCTTCTTCACCTCCCGAAACCCCCATCCCGACAAAATGAATTTCTTTGTCCTCTAATTCCTTGCCGCGCCGTTGCGTATCGGTGAAGAGAGAATTTCCTCCATCGATGATGACGTCGCCTTTCTCCAGCAAGGGCGCGAGCTGTCCGATGACGGAATCCACCGGCGCACCGGATTTCACCATAATCATCGCTTTGCGCGGTCGCTTCAGCGCGGCGACGAATTCCTCCATCGTGCGCGTCGGCTTAATGTTTTTTCCTTTGGCCCGGCCGTCGGCGAATTTCTCAGTGACTTCAGTCGTGCGATTGAAGACAGCGACGGCAAAGCCCTTCGACTCCATGTTTAGAGCGAGGTTTTCGCCCATCACAGCCAGACCGATGAGGCCAATATCACATTGATTCACAGTCATTTTAGTATCCTTTTCATCAGGGCTCGAAATAGAGCTGACTCACTGTAACGATCACCTAAAGGGCATGGCAAATCCCGTTTGCGAAGTTTTATTGACGGAGGCGCTGCTTAAAGCGCCAGAGAATTATGGCGATCCGGCAGCCGGCGCGGTCGTTGATTTTTGGGGCGTTGTTCGCGGGGTTGAAGACAGGCGAGAGATCGAAGGGATAGAATACCAGGCGCATCGGGAAATGGCCGAACATCAGCTGCGATTACTCGCGGAGGCCGCGACAGAGAAGTTTCAATTGAAGAAGGTCATGGTTCATCATCGGGTCGGTTTCGTGCACACTAGCGAGGCATCATTATTTCTTCAAGTCAGGGCGCAGCATCGCGCAGCTGCTTTCGAGGCAAGCAAATGGATTGTGGACGAGCTAAAGAAAAAGGTGCCAATCTGGAAGCGACCGCGATTCAAGACGGACCCGCCTTCGCCGAGCTCCGGCGCGGCAAGCAGCGCGACCAAGCAACTTTAATGCGCACATGAACTGGGCCAATCGTTTAACGCTCAGCCGTCTTCTGCTGACGGTGCTTTTTGTTCTGGCGTTAAATTCCTCCTGGCAATATGCGCGCACGTGCGCCCTTGCGATTTTTCTCATCGCCGGTCTGACAGACTTTATCGATGGGGAAATCGCCCGCCGCTACGGGGTCATCACGAATTTTGGCAAATTAATGGATCCACTGGTGGACAAGATCATGATGGCAGCAGCGTTTATTTCCCTGGTGCCTCTGAAAGCCGTGCCGGCGTGGGCGGCCACGGCGGTGGTGGCACGGGACTTTTTGATCACTGGCCTGCGTATGATGGCCAGCGCCAAGGGCCGCATCCTTCCCGCCGAGCGTCTTGGCAAACACAAAACATCATGGCAGATCATCACGGTTATATTTTTCCTCGCGCTGCTTTCGATCGCCGAGCTGCGATATGCGAACGCCACATCGACATGGTGGCTGCGGGCGTGGTACGAAGCAGGTCCAATCCTCGTCTGGATTACGGTGGCGCTGACCATTTATTCTGGCATCGGTTTTGCCTGGCGGAATCGCGAACTGATTGCACCGGACCAATAGCGGGCAACGGGAACGTCACAATCCCACGGTTAACATCGGTAACAACGGCGTTACTATTGCGATGCGGCTCGTTACCGAGATCACTGCGATTCTGCCGGTATGAAAACCAGAAATTCTACGGGGAATAATTTAGTGAGAGCCAGAATCTTCCCGTGGAGGACAAACTTTGGACGAGAGAAAAAGTTCTACATCACCGGTAGCGAGACTCCGTCGAGCCTGCGAATGCGACGGCTCCGTCGAGCGTCGCCCTAGCATTTATGAGAACAACATCTGAAGTTAGCAAGAAAGCTGCGCTCTTCCTACTTTCTGTGGCCGTGATGCTGGGGAATGGCGCTGCGGAGGTGCGCGGGCAATCCGCGCTCGACGGTTTTGATCCGAATGCGAACGGCACTGTTCGCGTCATCGTGATCCAACCGGACGGTAAGATTCTTCTGGGCGGCGAGTTTACGACGCTCTCGCCCAACGGCGGAGCTCCGGTCACGCGCAACCATATTGCCCGGCTGAACCCGGACGGCACACTCGACACCGCCTTCGACCCGAACGCGAACGGTATTGTCGATTCAATCGCAGTGCAGGCGGACGGCAAGATTTTAGCAGGCGGCTTTTTCAGCGGAGCGAACAGTATCGGCGGACAGACCCGGAATTTCATCGCCCGGCTCGACGCTACGACCGGCCTGGCAGATTCGTTTAACCCGAACGCGAACGGTCCGGTCATTTCAATCGCAGTGCAGGCGGACGGCAAGATTTTAGCAGGCGGCGAATTCAACGGGCCGGACAGCATCGGCGGACAGACGCGCAATTTCATCGCCAGGCTCGATGGCACCACCGGCTTAGCTGATTCGTTCGATCCGAACGCAGACAGTGAGGTCGATTCAATCGCGCTGCAGGCAGACGGCAAGATTTTAGCTGGCGGTTTATTCAGCACGATCGGCGCGCAGTCTCGCAATCGGATCGCCCGGCTTGATCCCGCCACCGGCTTGGCTGATTCGTTCGACCCGAACGCGAACGGTATTGTCCATTCAATTGCGGTCCAGGCGGACGGCAGGATTTTAGCGGGCGGCGCTTTCACGAGCATCGGCGGACAGCCGCGCAACCGTATCGCCCGGCTCAACGCCACGACTGGGTTGGCTGATTCGTTCAACCCGAACGCGAACAGCGAGGTCGATTCGATCGCGGTGCAGGCGGACGGCAGGATTTTAGCGGGTGGCTTGTTCAGCGGAGCGAACAGCATTGGTGGACAGGCGCGCAACCACATCGCCCGACTCGATGCCACCACCGGCTTGGCTGATTCGTTCGACCCAAAGGCGGACAGTACTGTCTTTGTAATCGCCGTGCAGGCAGACGGCAAGATTCTAGCGGCTGGCGCTTTCATTACACTTGCGCCGAACGGAGGACCGGCGGTGACGCGAAATCGTATCGCTCGGCTGGAAACCGACGGCCGGCTCGACCAGACGCTCGATCTCACTATCGTTGGCACCTATATTTGGGCCACTGCCGTTCAGCCGGACGGCAAGATTCTCATCTGCGGCACCTTTACCAGTGTTCTCGGCGTGGCGCGCAACAACATTGCACGATTGAACACCGACGGAACCCTCGACACCGCTTTCGATCCCAACGCAAACAGCAGTGTCTATTCAATCGCGGTTCAGGCGGACGGGAAGATTTTAGCTGGCGGTTTTTTCACCAGCATCGGCGGACAGACGCGCAGCCGCATCGCTCGACTCGATGCGACGACCGGAGCGGCTGATTCATTCAACCCGAATGCGAACGAGATTGTCTATTCAATCGCTGCCCAAGCAGACGATCAGATTTTAGTGGGCGGCGCTTTCACGAGCATCGGCGGACAGGCGCGAAACCACATCGCCCGGCTGGATGCTACCACCGGACTGGCTGATTCGTTCAACCCGAACGCGAGCAATTCTGTCTATTCCATCGTGGTGCAGCCGGACGGCAAGATTCTGGTCTGCGGCGATTTCAGGAGTATCGGCGGACAAGGCCGTAACCGCATCGCCCGGCTCAATTCCACCACCGGACTGGCTGATTCGTTCGACCCGAACGCGAATGGCACTGTCGATGCAATCGCGGTGCAGGCGGACGGCAAGATTTTAGCGGGCGGCGGTTTCACCGGAGCGAACAGTATCGGCGGAGAGATGCGCAATTACATCGCCCGACTCGATGCCACCACCGGACTGGCAGATTCGTTCGACCCGAATGCGAATGGCGCTGCCGATACAATCGCGGTGCAGGCGGACGGCAAGGTTTTAGCGGGCGGCGAGTTCACGTTCATCGGCGGAGCGACGCGCAACCGCTTCGCCCGGCTCAATGCTACCACTGGAGCGGCTGATTCGTTCAACCCGAACGCGAATAACGCTGTCGCTGCAATCGCAGTGCAGGCGGACGGCAAGATCCTAGCGGGCTGCGCTTTCACCGGAACGAACAGCATCAGCGGCGAATTCACGTCCGTGGACGGACAGGAGCGCCGCCTTCTCGCTCGTTTTAGTAACGACACTCCCGCTCTGCAAAACCTCGCCGTGATGCAAGCCACCATTACCTGGATGCGCGGCGGCTCCAGCCCGCAATTCACGCGCGTTACTTTTGACTATTCAGCCGACAACGTGAACTACAGTTTCCTGGGCAACGGCACGGCGTCCGGCAGCAACTGGACCCTGACAGGATTGAGTCTTCCAACCGGGGTGAACTTCTACATCCGCGCGCGGGGTTATTGTCGCAGCGGCTTCCGCAACGGCTCGGAGAGCATCACGGAATCAGTGCGGAATGCTTTTTTGGTGGCTGGGCCGACACCAACGCCCACGCCGACTGCGACGCCCACAGCTACACCTACCACGACGCCAACGGCCACACCTACGGCAACCCCAATACCCAGCCCGACACCGACCCCAACCCCAACGCCGCCTGCCACGCCTACTCCTAGCACCACGCCGACACCAACGCCTACTGCAACACCAACAGCTACGCCTAGCGCTACGCCCACTGCTACTCCCACAGCTACGCCTCTTCCAACGGCCACTCCGACGCCAAACCCGAGTCCTACAGTTACACCGACCCCGACTCCAACGCCGCTAATTGCCGTCCCTTATGACTTCAACCGCGACAGCAGACCAGACTACGTGCTCTACAACGGGGGCACGCGCCAGACCGCAGTGTGGTATATGCACAACAACGTTTATGCCGGCGGCGCCTTTGGTCCTCCTCTGCCCTCTGGCTGGAATGTGATCGATGTGGCGGATTTCAATCGTGACGGCAACAACGATTACGTACTGTTCAACTACAGCACGCGCCAGACGGCGATCTGGTATCTATCCGGGGTCACGCTTGTCGGAGGCGCCTTCGCCCCGGTCCTTCCCAGCGGCTGGACACTGGTGGCGACCGGCGATTTTAACAACGACGGCAAGCCGGATTTCGTGCTTTACAAGGCGAGCACGCGCCAAACGGCTATATGGTACATGAACAACAACGTTTATGCCGGCGGGGCTTACGGTCCGACTCTGCCGGTCGGCTGGAGGTTAGCGGGTGTGGCGGATTTTAATCGGAACGGGAATACTGATTATGCACTCTTCAACCCCAGCACGCGCCGAACGGGGATCTATTATTTGTCGGGAGCGACCTATGTCAGCAGCGCCTTTGGGCCGACGATTGGAAGCGGCTATGAGTTGATGGGGACTGCCGATTTCAACGGCGACGGTAAGCCGGATTATCTGCTTTACAACGCCAGCACCCGACGAACAGCGCTCTATTACCTGAACAATAATGTTTATATCGGCAGCGCTTACGGTCCTACTCTTCCGGCGGGCTGGAACCTGATCGTGCCTTGAAGTGGCGGAACGCGACCGATGACATCGGCGAGAATTGGTGAATTTCGGCGGAATTGTCCTGACAATGTTCTGACTTCAGTTCTCCAACGAGGTTTCGGCCCTCGTTTCCATAGGTAAAAGAGCGGGCAACGGGAATCGAACCCGCATGGCCAGCTTGGAAGGCTGGAACTTTACCATTAAGCTATGCCCGCGCGATGTAAGAATAGTGATTGGTGAATGGTGAATAGTCAAAGTCGGCCGCTTCGTACAGCGATAAAAGAATGAGCGATTGGCGGGGCGCCAATCGCAGCACGCGAGCGCACGTGCGCTCCCCCCTATTTTTCGAACGCGGTTGCGACGAGTGTGGCGTTGTGGCCACCGAACCCGAAGGAGTTATTCAGGACAACACGCACTTTCTTTTCGCGAGCGACGTTTGGCGTGTAATCGAGGTCGCATCCCTCTCCCGGATTTTCCAGATTGATCGTTGGCGGGATCACAGAATCGCGGATGGCGAGCGCGCATGCCGCCATTTCTATCCCACCAGCTCCGCCTAACAAATGGCCGGTCATCGATTTCGTGGAGCTGATGGAAACTTTGCAGGCTTGTTCGCCGAATACTTGCTTGATCGCGCGCGTCTCGCAAAGATCGCCAATATCAGTGGAGGTTGCGTGCGCATTAATGTAGTCAACTTGGTCGGGAGAAACGCGGGCATGCTCGAGCGCGAGTTGCATGGCGCGCGCGGCGCCTTCGCCGTCCGGAGGCGGTGCCGTCATGTGGTAGGCGTCCGCAGAAAGTCCGTAGCCTGTCAGCTCGCAATAAATCTTCGCGCCACGCGCCTTGGCGTGTTCCAGTTCTTCGACCACGACGATCCCTGCGCCTTCGCCCATGACAAATCCGTCACGGTCGCGATCGAAGGGCCGCGAAGCGCGTTCAGGCTCATCGTTGCGCAGGCTAAGAGCTTTCATGGCCGAAAATCCCGCAAGCCCAATTGCCACAATCCCAGCCTCCGAACCACCAGCGAGAAAAATATCGGCATCGCCAAATTTAATGGTCCGCCAGGACTCACCAATTGCATTGTTTGATGTCGCGCAGGCTGTGACAATGCACATGTTGGGTCCTCTAAGGTCGTACTCCATTGAGATGAGTCCGCTAGCCATGTTGCTGATCAACATCGGAATCGTGAACGGCGAAGTGCGTGATGGCCCTTTGGTCAAGAGAATCGTCAACTGATCCTGCAGCGTTTTCAGCCCACCAATTCCGCTGCTTACGATGACACCGAAGCGATCGCGGCGACTTAGCTTCTCTACATCGATCCCACTGTCTTCGAGGGCCATTTTAGCCGCGGCCAACGCAAGATGCGCAAATCGATCCGCGCGCCGGACATCCTTCGGATTTTTAAAGAATGCTTTCGGATCGAAGCCCCGTACTTCGCCACCGATTTTGCAGTCGTAAGCGGCGGTATCGAATGCTTCTATTTTGTGAATACCGCTGACACCGTTCTTTAGGTTCTGCCAGAACGTCTCCACGTCGTTGCCAAGCGGCGTGATGGCGCCCAATCCAGTGATGACGACTCTTCGATCAGCCATGGCGTTAGTGGGTTAAAGCGTTGAAGCGTTCAACCGTCAACTAGTTCCCATGCCGACGCTTTGGACGGTCTGGAAAAGTTTTCCTTCGGTCTTGATGGAGGGCGCGATGATAATTTCCGTTTGCTGGAATTCGGCAATATTGCGAGCGCCAACATTACCCATACAGGTGGTAATTGCGCCGACCAAATTTTGGCTGCCATCGTCAACTTCGGCCGGCCCGAAGAGGATTTGCTTCAGTGACCCGGTGGTGCCCACCTTGATCCGCGTTCCTCGTGGAAGATTTGCGTGGGGAGTGGCCATTCCCCAATGGTATCCGCAACCGGGAGCTTCCTGCGCCTTGGCAAAGGCGCTTCCTACCATCACCGCGTCCGCGCCGCACGCCAGCGCCTTGCAAACGTCGCCGCCTCTACTCATCCCGCCATCCGTGATGATCGGCACGTAACGTGACGTTTTCTTGAAGTAAGCATCGCGCGCCGCCGCGCAATCGACGGTCGCCGTTACTTGCGGGACACCGAGCCCGAGCACGCCGCGTGAAGTGCAAGCTGCTCCCGGTCCCACGCCAATCAAAACCGCAGCCGGCCCGCACTCCATGATCTCGAAGGTCACATCATAGCCGACCGTGTTTCCGACAATGACGGGAATTCGCATCTCGCGGCAAAATTTTTCCAGATCGAGCGACTTATACTCTGACGAAATATGCCTGACGGTGGAGACCGTGCTTTGCACGACGAAAACGTCCGCCCCTGCGTCCTGTGCGATCCTGCCAAATTCAGCCGCGCGCTGGGGGATGGAGCTGACTGCGGCCAATGCGCCGCCGTCTTTGATCTGGCGCACGCGCGCGGCGATCAAATCTTCCTGGACCGGTTCCTGGTAAATTCTTTGTAGCAACCCCGTAACTTCGGATCGATCTGCTTCGACAATCTTTTGCAGAACTTCCTTCGGATTTTTGTAGCGGGTTTGGACTCCTTCGAGATTCAGAACCGCAAGCCCGCCCAGTTGGCTCATGGCGCTGGCAAAATGGACATCGACCACTCCATCCATCGCGCTGGCGAGGATAGGGATCTTTAGTGCGAGTGGCTCTGCTCCATTCCGCGACAAACGGAAAGTGATATCCACTTCGTTTGGATTAATCGTCACGCGGCCCGGGACAAGCGCGATTTCGTCAAACCCATAGGTGACGCGCGCCTTCCGATTGCGGCCGATCCACATTCCCATCTTAAATTTGCTCCATCCTAAATCGTTCGTTTAAACTTCCACAGCGCGGGCATCGGGGAAGCAGTGCGTCCGTTCGATCTTCAAATTCGAACGCGCAAATCACGCAGCGCAACCGATGTTCCAGAGCCCGGCGCTCGCCGCAAGAAAAAGCAGCAAATAAATCGTGACCAGAGCGGCGAGGCTGACGCGAATCACGGAGTAGCACCCTCTGCCGGTCTGGGCCGGGGGCGCGCAACGTCGCTGCCCCACTCAATTGTCGCAGTCCCCCAGGTCAGGAGTGGATCGTTTTTTTCCGCGCTGGCCGGACCTTTGGAAAACCGGCAGAGCGCGAGATAGCGGCGCGCCTGTCTGTCCAGGGCCGGATCGCATGATGAATTGAGAGGAAAGCAATAGCGCATTTCTCCGATCCCGCTCACGGCGATCCGGAACTGGGTCGTTTGAGGAGACTCGTCGTTGGATGCGATAAAACTCAGACTCGGCAAGGTTGGAGCGCCGAAAACCTCGATCTCTTTTGAAAATGAGACAGATGTTATTGTCGGTTCTATGGCGGGCGCAGCTTGTCGATGGCCGTAAGGCGCGGCTCGCGGTGGTTGAGAATCGGGGATAGGCAGATTGGGAGCTTCCGCCGGAATCTCTTTCAAGGCCGGCTCTACTGCGAGATAAGACGGTACATGCTCAACTTCCGGTAAGGCGCGCAGCCGTGCCTCAGGCGGACGTTGAGTTGTGAAGGCCAGCGCGGGATCTTCCGCGTTGATCCAGCGGAGCAGAGTTCGGCCTTCTTCGGAGCTGGACGTAATCACACTGACGCGCGCTGGTGGCGGCAGCAATGAGATTATTGGCGGATATACAATCTGGAAAACGTAGAAGCAGAGAGCATGTGCGACCAAAGAGAGCGCCAGAAACGCGGCGAGCGCAAGTTGGCGGCGCCGAGGCGGCTCCCAACTGAAAAGAAGTGGTTCGGTAGCGGTCTCAGAGGTAAGGACATTCATCGCGGCGGAGCCGCCGCCAGCGCGACGGAGGTGATTCCGTGTTCCAGCGCAGCGTTTGTAACCTCGATAACTGTTTCGTAGGGCGTCACACGGTCGGCTTTGATGATAATGGATTGGCCTTCGAGTCTGGCCGCGTCCAGCAACGGCCCAAGCTGCGCGAGCGTGATTTTTTGATCCCGGAAATAAATGGCCGGAGCTGCGCCCGCGGTAATGCTGATGATTTGCTGGTTAATCTGCTGGCCAAGCGCAAAACGCGAGAACGGCATCGAAACAGAAATGCCCGGCTGCAAAATAAAATTCGAGCTGAGCAACAGAAAAAAAATCAGAAGAAAAGCAATGTCGACCAACCCCAGCAGGACAAGCCAGCCGAAATTATATTCCTTCGTCCGGCTGAGCTTCATGCGCGCTGAAATGTTTGTCGGTCTACAGAATCGTCGGTCTAGGACTCGATACGTGCGCCGGTTTGGGCCGCCTCCTCACGCGGCTGAAAGCTGATGATGCTGCTGACCGGCCGGCTCTCCGTCAACATGTGGACGATCTCAATCCCGGCTCGCTCCATGTCGTGCATCATGGTGTTCACGCGCGAAGAGAGGTAGCTATATGCGACAAACGTTGGCGTAGCCACCACCAGCCCGGCCGCGGTCGTCAGCAGACTCTTGTAAACGCCGCTGGAAAGCTCCGTCACCGTCGCATAACCGCCACTGGACGCGATCGTCCCAAATGCATCGATCATTCCGGCAACTGTGCCGAGCAAGCCCAGCAATGGCGCAAGGAAAGCGATCGTGGCCAGCACTCCCAGAAAACGCTCCAGCTTGGGCACCTCGAGCTGGGCGGCCTCCTGCACGATGTCGCGCAATTCGGCGCGGGGCGCATCGTGCTGGATGATGGCGGAATGAATCACCCGCGCTACCGGGCCCGGTGTCCCGGCCGATTCATGTAATGCTTCGGCGAAATTACGGCGTCGGATCAGATTGGAAAGCCCTTTCAAGAATTCCCCGACGTGGATGGTCGCTCGATGCAGGTAGAGCAGTCGCTCGGCAAAAATGGCGATCGAAATGATGCTACAGGCCAGAATAGGCCACATTAATAATCCGCCTTTTTGGATGTAATCAATCACGTCCGTTTTTGTAGTCTTCTTTGGCAGCTGTGGCAAGCCCGGAGCTAACAATGAGCGACCTGCCTTTCTCGGCGAACATCACCGACCGCGAGCTTTTCTCGCGCGATTTTGGTGAAGGCGACGAGGCGGAAACCAGGGGAGTCGTGCGGCCCAGCAATTTGCCAGACGCGTCGAAAATGGAATAGCCGGTCTGTTTGCCTTTTTGATCGTAACTGTAAACGATCTTATGCATGAGGGTATCGTTCTCGGCACTTTGGTCTTCTTCCTGGAGACGACCCTCGCTGTCATAAATATATCGACTCTTGAACCGAAGACGGCCATCGGGTCCGAAAACTCGGCTGCTCGAAAAGCGCCCCGCATCATCCAGCTCATAACGAATTGTCTGGCGAAGTTTGCCATCCTGTCCGATCGTTGTGGCGATCGCCTTGTGCTGCGCATCATCGAATTGGTAAACGGTGCGTGATCCGTCGGCGTTCATTGACACGGTCACACGGGCAGCATTGATCTCAGTTTTCTCCGGAGACTGGCTAAACGTGATTCTAGCGTCACAGACGAGAGCCGAGAGAACGATTGCGGAACCGACTTGGAAAAGTTTCATGATTTTAGGAGCTTATGGTTGACCTCAGGGGCTGCAAATAGCGATAAAATTTTTATTGACCGCCGAGTTGGGAAGTGGTTAACAGTGGGGGCAAGTGGTTGGAAATGGATGAATCCTCCACGATAATATGGACCCCTCTTCTCCACCTGAACGCTTCTACGCCGGGGAATTCCGCCATTCAATCGACGAGAAAAATCGCATCACAATTCCGTCTCGCTGGCGGCGAGGCAAGGCCGAAGATTTCATCCTTTTGCCGGAGCCCAGTCAGCAATTTTTGCTCGTCATGTCCCCGGATGAGTTTCGCAAAATGAGCTCGGCGGCAGAATCGAACGAGAGCGTTCCCCCGCGGGATCGCCGTGTTTTCCTGCGCCAGTTACACTCCCGCGCTCAGCATGCGGGTGCGGATCGGCAAGGACGTCTCGTCGTGCCGGACGAGCTTTGCAGAAAAGTTGGATTGAAAGGCGAGGTCGCTCTCGTCGGTGGCCGGGGACGTTTTGAAATCTGGAATTTGCAACGTTGGAAACAGGCGCACCAGGAGGAAACACCGACTTATCAGCACGTCGCGAATGTAATTGGTTTGTAAACGGATCATTCGATTTCAACACTATGAACACATTGCTGTTTGAGTGGCCTGTCTGGTTCGCCACCAATCCGTTGTTTATCGAAGAGGAGGCGCACGAAATGGAGGATTTCATTTATCACCGTCCAGTGCTTGAGAGCGAAGTGGTGGAGTTGCTCGCGCCCAAACCCGGTTCGCTCGTGGTCGATGGCACCTGTGGCGGCGGCGGCCACACGGAAGCGCTTTTAAGGGCCGGCGCCGATGTTCTCGCCTTGGATCAGGATCCTGATGCCGTCCAGCATGTGAGCGAGCAACTGGCACGCTTCGACCGGCGCGTCGCCGTCCTACAGGCAAATTTTCGGCACGCGAACAAAGTTCTCGACGAACTGAGAATTCAGACCATCGGTGGCGCGCTTCTCGATCTTGGTGTCTCCTCGTGGCAACTCGAAAATGCGAAGCGCGGTTTTAGTCTCGTGCGCAACGGCCCGCTTGACATGCGCATGGATCCTCGAAACCCGCTGACGGCCGCCACTATCGTAAATGAGTACAGCGCAGAGCAATTGACCCAGTTGTTCCGCGAACTGGGGGAAGAACCGGCTGCGCGTCGCATCGCGAGCTTGATCGTAAAGATGCGGAAGACAACTCCGTTCCGCGAGACTCTTCCGCTGGCCCATGCAATCGAAAAAGCTGTCGGCCGTCACGGTCGGCGTCATCCGGCGACGCAAGTTTTTCAAGCGCTGCGGATGGAAGTGAATGATGAACTTGGCGCCCTCGAGGAGGGGCTCCGCGTTTTGACTGCGCGACTCGAGTCCGGAGCGCGCATCGGCGTCATCGCTTTTCATTCCCTCGAAGACCGCATCGTGAAAAACTTTTTTCGCGATCGCAGCCGGGAATTGCTCGACCGGCCGGAGTGGCCCGAGCCGCGGCGCAACCCCGATTACGACCTCAAAGTAGTTACCTCGAAACCGGTTGAGCCGAGCGAAGAGGAACAACGCGCCAATCCCCGTTCACGCAGCGCAAAGTTGCGCGTAGCCGAGAAAATTTAAATGAGCCATTCCCGTCGAAGAAATTGCAATACGATAAACGCCGCCTCGCTCGCCCGCTGGATTGTCATGACTGCGTTTCTCGCCCTTGCCGGTTTGAGCTACGTCTATTTGACGCTGCAACTCTATCATCTGGGTGATCGCAAGAAAGCGATCGAGAACGAGCTGGTTAATCTCCGCACCCAAAATGACGTTGCCAGCGCGCAAATCGCGGCTTTGACATCACGCTCTGCTTTGCAGCGTCGATTAAAGGAAGGTTATTTGAAAATGATCCCGATTGCCGAGGCGAACATCGTGCGGCTTACAATTCCTGCGCGACAGCCAGACGAAGACACCATTCAACCCGTGGCAAACCAGGCTGGCACAAGATGAACCCGAATAGCCATCGCCGCTGTGTCCTTGTTTGCTCGGCGTTCATCGTGCTCTTCAGCGCCTTTTCGTTTCGTCTGATTTATCTGCAAGTTATCAAGCATGAGGAGTACTCCGCTCTGGCGGCTGAGAAGCATGTTTACAAACAAACCATTTATGCAGAACGCGGCTCGATTCTGGATGCGAACAATGAAGTTCTCGCGCACAACATTCCTGTTGAAACGGTAGTGGCTGATGCCACTCATCTCAACGATCGGGAAGCAGTTGTAGACCTTGTCAGCAAGGACTTGGACGTCCCGGCCGATGAACTTCGGGAAAAGTTAAGCAGCGAGCGCCGATACGTCGTGATCAAGCGTGAAGTGCCGGAACCGGCCAGCCGCTCTCTCCGCGAAAAACTTCGCGCGAAAAACTTACGTGGAATTTATTTCGAACACGACTCGAGGCGCATCTACCCGAATGGCTCCATGCTTTGCCACGTAATTGGGTTTACCGATTTCGAACATCACGGGATTCAAGGCGTGGAAGCGTCGATGGAGGAATACCTTCATGGACAGGACGGTTATCGGTTCATCGAACACAATCGTGCCGGCCAGGAGATCGTGCCGTACAGAGGCCAGGAACACGCACCGCACGACGGCTGCCAGGTCCATCTTACTGTCGATCTTAGCCTGCAGAACATAGTTGAAAACGAGATCGACGCCGCGATGGCGGAGTACTCTCCGCAAAAAGCCACCATCATTCTGATGCGGCCGCAAACGGGCGAGATCCTTGCGATGGCTAATCGGCCGAATTTCGACTTAAACCTTCGTTCCGAAGCGAAGCCCGAAGAGATGAAAAACCGCGCCATCATCGACATGATGGAGCCGGGTTCCACGTTCAAGATCGTGGCAGCCGCTGCGGCGCTCAACGAACGCAAGCTTCGGCCTGATTCGTCCATCTTTTGTGAAAATGGCCTCTGGAATTTCAACGGCACTGCCCTGCACGATCATCGCGCGTTTTCGTATCTGAGCGTGCGCGATATTCTCATCAAATCGAGCAACATCGGCGCCGCCAAGCTCGCGCTCAGCGTCGGGGACCAAAAGTTTTACGAATACGTCCGCCGCTTTGGATTCGGCGAGCGCACCGGAATTGAACTTCCGGGTGAAATCAACGGGCTCATCCGTCCTCCGCGATCATGGAGCAAGATTTCGATCACGCGGATTCCGATGGGGCACGAAATCGGGGTCACCCCATTACAAATGACAGTGGCAATGGCGACGATTGCCAACGGTGGCAAATTGATGACTCCACGTATCGTGAAATCGATTACGACTGCCGACGACAAAACCGTCAGCGCACTTTCTCCGGCGATGTTGCGCCAGGTAATTTCCCCTGAAACGGCCCGGGAAATTGGTGACGCGCTCCGCGGTGTCGTAAGCGATCGCGGCACTGCCGCCGCCGCGGCCGTCCCGGGTTTTACGATTGCCGGTAAAACCGGGACCGCGCAGAAGGTCGATCCCAGGGGCGGTTATGAACATGGTAAGTACGTCGTTTCTTTCGCCGGCTACTTGCCAGCCGACCATCCCGAGTTTGTGGGTCTGGTCGTGCTCGACGATGCGCACGCGAGCAAGCCAGAGTTGAATTACGGCGGGCTCATTGCCGGACCGATCTTTTCCCGGGTCGCCGAAAAAGCTGCCCAATATCTCGATCTTCGGCCGCAAGAGCAGATTCGCAAAGCTATTCCCGTGGAGCGAGTTCAAAAAGCTGTGTCGGCGGAGCGAGGCCGCAAGACTGTCCCGGTCGACCGAGTCGCCTTAACCAATGCGTCCCCCCCCTGAACGCCTTGCTCCGGCTCGGCACAGCGAATCCCTCCCGTGGCGGAGATGTTAAAACCTCATGCAGCTCAAAACTCTTGTCGCCGCGATTCCAATTCGCCAGGTCATCGGGACACTTCATCGCCCGGTGGAAAGCATCGCGTATGACTCGCGGCGAATGCAAAGGAATGGCATGTTCGTGGCACTGCGGGGTGAAAAAGCCGATGGGCATGAATTCATCGGCCAGGCCATCGAAAAAGGCGCATCAGTGATCGTTACGGAACGCGAGGAAAAAACTCCGCGCGTAACCTGTCTTGTCGTCGAGAACACGCGCGCTGCACTCGCTGATCTCTCTGCAACTTTTTACGGGCATCCTGCGCGGAAATTAAAGCTGGCAGCGGTGACCGGCACGAACGGAAAAACCACCACCACATTTCTCATCAAGCACATCTGCGAAAAAGCCGGTGTCCGTTGCGGATTGATTGGAACGGTGCGCTACGAAATCGGCGAACGCGTTTTGCCCGCCATTCGCACAACACCCGAATCACTCGATTTGCAGGAACTGCTCGCGCAAATCGCCAACGCCGGTTGCCGGGCGGCGGCGATGGAAGTTTCGTCGCACGCGCTCGCGCAAGACCGCACCCGCGGTCTCGAATGGGACATTGCCGTTTTTACCAACCTCACGCAGGACCACCTCGATTTTCATGGGACGATGGAGAACTACTTCGATTCCAAGGCGAAGCTTTTCGCACAACTCGGGAGTCAGAAAAAAAAATTGAAGCCCGTCGCAATTGTAAATATCGACGACCGCTATGGCGAACAACTGCTCAACAAGATCGACAAGCGCGTCGCCGTGGTCACTTTCGGCATGAGCGCGCGCGCGGATTTTCGCGCTTCAAATTATCGCGTGGAGTTTAGTGGCACTTCCTATCAGCTCGACGCCGGCGGGAAGAGTTATTTGGTCCGCGTTCCGCTGATCGGCCGGTTTAATGTGGCAAACTCAGTCGCGGCATTGGCGGCAGCCAACGCTCTGGGAATCAGTCTGCGCGACGCGGTCCTAAGTCTGGGTAAATCTCCGCAAGTACCGGGACGCTTGGAAATCGTTCCAGCGAAGCGCCAATTTCAAGTTTTCGTCGATTACGCGCACACGCCGGATGCGCTTCAGAATGTTCTCAACACGCTGCACGAACTCGAACCGCATCGTTTGATTGTCGTTTTTGGCTGCGGCGGCAATCGCGACCGGCAAAAGCGTCCGTTGATGGGCGAGATCGTGGACCGAAGTGCCGATTATGCGATCATCACGTCCGATAATCCGCGCAAAGAAGATCCGAGCGCGATCATTGACGAGATCGAAAAAGGCTTTCGCTCAGGTCGCTATGAAAAAGTGATCGATCGGACAGAAGCAATTGGCCGCGCCATCAGCCTTGCACAACCGCGCGACATTGTGTTGATCGCGGGCAAGGGACACGAAAATTATCAGGAGTTTGCCGATCACACCATTCCGTTCGACGACATTCAAGTCGCGCGGCGCGCAATCGAGGACCACCCAGTGCAGTTCTGACCATGAGATTTTTGTTTCCGAATTTTCTGGCTTGCGATGCCCGCACGCTTCCGGGGAACGCACGCGCCTCGCATGCAGTTACCGGCGCCCTCGCCGGCAACTCTCGGTATGCGAATCGCTCACGGGCGTTCACAGTATCCCTGGACATTTCCACGCCTGGCTCTGCGCGGCGAGGGC
>WNFV01014116.1_pt1 | contig 18859 bp, 15 predicted proteins | sample 5400101 | NCBI WGS metagenome assembly WNFV01 (sample SAMN13153361, study PRJNA577476) | soil metagenome | isolation source: 115 cm soil or saprolite under grassland replicate 1 | place: USA:California | collected 2016-06-15 | reverse complement strand
CGCGAATATCAGCCGGGCGACGAGATTCGTTCAATTGATTGGAATGTCACAGCGCGAATGGGCAACGCGTTTGTAAAAAAGTTTACCGAGGAACGCGAGCTAACGGTGATGCTGATTGTGGATGTCAGTGCTTCAGGGAATTTTGGCAGCACAACCCAATCCAAACGCGAGCTGGCGGCGGAAGTTGCCTGTTTGCTCGCCTTCAGTGCGATCAGGAATAATGACAAGGTTGGCCTGATCCTTTTCACCGATCGCGTCGAGCTTTTTATTCCACCAAAAAAAGGCCGGTCTCACACGCTGCGGCTCATCCGCGAGATTCTGTTTTTCCAACCGCAGGGGCGCGGCACCGAGCCGGCGCTGGCACTTGATTATCTGAATAAGATCGTGACACGACGCGCAGTCGTTTTTTTCATCTCGGATTTTCAGGCGCCCGATTTCTCGCGAGCGCTCGCGGTAAGTGGGCAGCGACACGATTTCATAGCCATCCACATTCGCGACGAACGAGAAAATGTATTGCCGAACATAGGCATGATTATGTTAGAGGACGCTGAGACCGGAGAACAAGTCGAGATCAACACAGCCGATCGCAAAACGCGCGCTCTCTTTATGGATGTTGTCCGTGGGCGCGATACAGAACTTGCCCGCACGCTGCGGCGGAACAACATAGATGCGATTGCGTTGCAGACTGGAAGAGATTATTTGCCGGCGTTGCGCACGTTTTTCAAACAACGGGAGCGCCGGATCGGTGTTCGATGAATTGCATCGTTAGACCGTTGAAGCGTTGAAGCGTTGAAGCGTTGAAGCGGAGGGAAAAATGAACATGTCGATCTTTCTAGCCGAAGAATTCCACGACATTACGCCACCAGTGGATTATTCACTGATTCCTCCCTGGCTGGTTTTTGTGACCGTATTTGTAGCGCTCTCGCTTCTCGGCTTGGTGGTCTGGTTATTCGCAAAGCGCCGCAAACCGCCCTTGCCTCCAAAATTGCCGCGCGAGATCGCGCTTGAAGAACTCGAACGAATTGGCTGCGAAATTGAAAGGATGAGTCCGTATCAGTTTAGCATTCGTGTATCCGATATTTTGCGAAAATACGTGACGCAACAGTATGGGTTGCCCGCAACGCGACAAACTTCCATCGAGTTTCTGACTGCGGTGGCAAAGGCGTCGCCGTTCTCCACTGAGGAAAAATCGTTACTGGAGGACTTCTTGAACCGGTGCGATCTGATTAAGTTCGCGCGATACGAAGCGACAACGTCGGACAGCGAATTGCTACTGGGAGAAGCGATCCGTTTTGTGAAAGGAGGCGAGATTGCGACGGCTGAGCCAGAGATTTCTCGAATTCACTCGACATGACAAAGTTCGTTGATTGGTGGCCGGCAAACAGCGCGCTGACGTTTGCGCGGCCATGGCTGCTCCTGTTACTGCTGGCAATTCCGCTGCTCGCGTATTTGCGCGGAAAACGCGGGCCAGCTGCGGCGCTAACTTATTCATCCACAGCGACCCTTCGGGCGATCGGAAAACAAAGCGCCGCGCGCGCGGGAAAAATTCTGCGGACACTGCTGCTGGCTTCGCTCGCGGTCTTCGTAGTTGCGCTTGCGCGCCCCCAGCTCGGCAAAAGCCTGACCCAGATCGAGGCGAGCGGGATCGACATCATGCTTGTGCTGGATGTCTCCGGCTCGATGCTGACGAAAGATTTTGCCATTGGCGGACAAGAAGCGACGCGACGAACGATCGGATCGGGATCATTGCATTCGCCGGTCGGCCGTACGTCGTAAGCCCGATGACGCTGGATCATGATTGGCTTTTGCAAAATTTGGATCGAGTTCGGATAGGCCTCGTCGAAGACGGCACTGCGATTGGATCCGCCATGGCAGCGGCTGCCAACCGGTTAAATGATAGACGTTCAAAAAGTCGCGTGCTGGTTCTGTTGACCGACGGCGAAAATAATGCCGGCAAAATTCCACCGAACACTGCCGCTGAAGCAGTGAAAGCATTAAAGATTCACTTCTATGCCATTGGCGCTGGTATTAACGGAATTGCGCCGGCGCCGATCTTCACTAACCGAGGCCCGCTAACCGATGCGCTGGGCAATATTCTCTACGAAAACCAGCGCGTGGAGTTTAACGAGACGGGTCTGACAGAGGTTGCGAAAATTGCGGACGGCAAATTCTTTCGAGCGACCGACACGAAATCACTCGAACAAATTTATGACGATATCGACAAGCTAGAGAAATCCACAGTGAGCGTGAAGAAATATCAGCAATACCGCGATCTGTTCCCGTTGTGTCTTATGGGCGGATGCGGCTTGTTGCTTGCGCAGATTTTATTATCCCAAACGATCTGGAAGAAGTTGCCGTGAGAAATCTGTCGTTCTTAAAAGTGGAAGGGACCTTAGTGTCCCGACTCATCCGTAACTGTCGCGGCACTAAGGCCGCTCCCACGTTATGACTTTCGGCGCACCAGAATGGCTCTGGGGATTGTTGCTGATCCCGCTCTTGGTTGCGCTGTTTGTCAGCGCCGAGCGTCGCGGGTTTCGGCGGCTGCAGGAATTCGTTTCGGCGCGTTTGCTGCCGCAGCTCGCCGGGACGGTCAATCGGCCGCGGCGCATGATAAGATTTGCGCTCCAATTGCTCGGACTTTCCCTTGCGATCATCAGCCTCGCGCAACCGCGCTGGGGTTACACGTTTGAGGATGTAAAACGTAAAGGGCTCGATTTACTGATCGCAGTAGACACATCGCGCAGCATGCTCTCCAATGACGTCCAGCCGAACCGACTCGAACGTGTCAAGCTTGCTGTCCAGGATTTGATCAATGGACTCCAAGGCGATCGTGTTGGTCTGATTGCTTTTGCGGGCCGTGCTTTTTTGCAAGCACCCCTTACGATTGATTACGATGCCGTAGTTGAGGCGATCAATGATCTGGACACGAAGTCGATTCCCGAAGGCGGGACCAATATCTCCAGCGCCATTGCTCTTGCCATGCAGAGCTTCGGCAAAAGCGCAACGGGGAATCGAGGGCTCATCATCTTTACCGACGGCGAGGAACTAAGCGGCGATGCCGCAAAGCTGGCAAAGGAAGCCGCTGACGCAGGCGTGCGAATCTTCACCGTCGGCGTCGGGACGCCGCAGGGCTCGCTTATCCCGATCACCGGCGACGATGGCGAGACGAGTTTCGTCAAGGATTCAGCTGGCCAAGTCGTCAAATCCAAGCTGGACGACAAACGTTTGCGCGAAATCGCGCAGGCTACAGGCGGGTTTTATATTCATTTGGAAAGCGGACTCCGGACGATGCAGCAAGTGCAAAGTGACGGATTGGCAAAAATGCAGGCCGCTGAGATGGACGTGCGTTTGTCGCGCCGGCCAATCGAGCGGTACGAATGGCCGCTGAGCGCGGCTCTGATTGCTTTGGCCTTGTCGATTCTCATTCCCGAGCGGAAATCCGCCACCGGACGGAATCGCCGTGGCGAACGCGTTCGCGAACGGCGCTACGTTCCTGCACCCGTTAAAACCGCAGCTGCGACTGCTGCTTTGCTGATGTCCCTCAGTGCATTTGCTTTTGCTGCGGCGCCCGGGGTTGACGCATATCGGCAAGGGAAATTCGAAGATGCATACAGCCAGTTTCAACAAACGCTGAAATCGCATCCGGAGTCGCGCGCCGAGGACAAGCTCCAGTTCGATTCAGGAGCAGCGGCTTACAAATTGAAAGATTACAGCAGGGCGCTGGAGTCGTTTAGTCAGGCATTGCTGACGCGAGATACCGGATTACAGAGCAAGGGCCATTACAATCTTGGCAACACGCTTTATCAGCGCGGCGAAACAGAGAAAAGCGACGACAAAAAGCTCAAAGATTGGACAAACGCGCTCGACCACTATCAACAAACGCTCAGGCTCGATTCGCAGGATAAAGACGCCAAGGACAATTACGAGTACGTCAAAAAGAAGCTCGAGGAGTTAAAAAACAAGAAAGCGCAACAACAACCCTCCCCTTCCCCATCTCCGCCGCAAAAGAACAAACAGAACCAACAACAGAACAAGCAAGATCGGCAGCAACAGCAGAATCAGGACCACCAGCAGCAACAGCAAAAACAGTCGCAGCAGAATCAACAGCAACAGAAAGACCAACAGCAACAACAGAACCAGCAGCAAGACCAACAGAACCAACAGCAGCAGCAAAATCAGGGACAGCAGGAGAAAAAGAATCAGCAGCAGCAATCACAAGATCAGCAATCGCAAAACGAATCTGCTAACGACAAAGAACAAAAGCAAAACGACCAAGCTCAGGCGAAGAACGAGCAACAAAAGAAACATCAACAACCTGGCGAGAGCCCTTCTCCGTCGCCCTCGCCAGACGCGAAAAAGCAGCAGGCCAATCAGCCTTCACCATCGCCTGGAGAACGCCAGGCCGAGGAATCACCGAGCCCGAGCGAAGGAGAAAATGAAATGCCTTCCCCCTCGCCGGGAGAAGGTGAAGGCGAAGGCGCAGAACCATCATCTACGCCCGCAGAATCACCACAGAAAAAATTTGACGGAGAAGTGAAAGGCGCGGGAGAAGACAAATCGCAGAAGCCCCCCGACAAAAACGCGCAGATTGCTGAGCCCGAACCGGAAAAAGAGGGCCAGATGAGCGAACGCCAGGCGCTCGCGCTTCTTGAATCGATGAAAGACGAAGAGGCGCGAGTTCGACTTGATGAACGCAAAGTAAAGCGCCATGTCTATAACGACTGGTAGCTGAAGTCTTGAGGTTCGATGGTTGATGTTTGATTGAAGATGGGACGCGCATTCTTGATTGGAATCACCGCCGGAATTCTCGCGGCTGGTTTCGCATTTGCCGATTCGCCGAGCGTCACGGCGGTGCTAAGCAACTCGGAGATTGTTGTTGGCGAAACGGTGGAACTGCAAATCAAGGTAACCGGCCCCGGCGATGCGAGGCCACCAGAGGAAATTTCACTCGATGGTTTGGAAATTCACGCTACCGGACAATCCCGACAGTTCGAAATCCACAATTTCGCTACCAGTTCGAGCGTGACGTACAATTACACTATCCTCCCACTCAGGGCCGGTCGCTTCACTATTCCGCCCCAAACAGTTCGCGCCGGCGGCAACTTGCTAAAGACGCCGGAACTTACCTTAAACGTCGCGGACTCGCCAAGCCGCCCGTCTGGCGTCCGGCCAAGTCGTGGCACGCAAACCCAGTCAGTCCGCGCGAGCGATCTGGTTTTTGCCGAATTGATTGTGCCACAGAAGACTGCCTATGTCGGCGAAATCGTTCCAGTTCAGATCCGGATGGGATTTGACCCGCGCGTGCGGCCAAGACTGATCGAACCACCTGAAATCACCGGACAGGGATTCACTGCGCAGAAATTACAGGAATCCGGACAAAGTTCAGAAACCATCAATGGCAGACCTTACGACGTGGTTACATATAAGACTGCGATCGCTGCGGCGCGCGCCGGAAAATTCGAGGTTGGACCGGTGAAAGCCAAGGCACAAGTTCTGGTTCCGCGACCACGAAGTGCGCCGCGATCTCGCTCGCGTTCGCCGTTCGATCTATTCGAACTGGATGATCCATTCTCAGATCCATTCTTTAGCAATCCATTCGCTCAAATTGGTGAGCGCCGTGAAATAGAGATCAAAAGCGAACCGATGGCGCTCGAAGTAAAACCGTTGCCACCAAAGGCGCCGACGAGTTTTTCAGGCGCCATTGGCAATTTTACAATGACGACCGATGCGAAGCCCAATAGCGTGCAAGTGGGCGATCCCATTACCGTCACGGCTGCAATCTCGGGTCGCGGCAATTTCGACCGCGTCAACGCGCCAGTGGTTGAGGACGACCGGGGATGGCACAAATATCCGCCGTCTTCCAAATTCAAACAGGACGACGAGGTCGGCATCAGCGGCACAAAAACTTTTGAGACGGTGCTTTCGCCCAACGAGAAGAAACAAAGCCTGCTGTTGCTCGCATTTTCTTATTTCGATCCGGTCAAAGAACAATATGTGACGGTCCGCAGCGAGCCGATTGCGATCAGTGTGCAAGGAGGAGCAGTTGCGGCAAACGTAGCCCCGACTCAGCCGGGGTCATCGCTCCCGGCTACGGCGACGCGCCCGGTGCCAGCGACCCAGAGTACAGCCAAGCCGCAGGATATTCTTTATCAACTCACGGAACGACCACGCTTTACGGAATCCTTTGCACCGATTTACACGCGTCGCGTGTTCTGGGGCGCGCAATTAATTCCGTTGCTCGCCCTGATTGGATTTGCGGTCTGGAAAATTCGAAGAGCGAAGATTAACAATCGCGAGGCACAACGCCTCGCTGCGCTGCACCATGAAGCGGCCGAGCTGATGCACAAATTGCGTCGTAACGATGCATCACCGCGAGAATACTACGCCGAAGCCTCGAGAGTCGTTCGGGTAAAGACCGCGCTGGCATCCGGCAGCCGCGGGATCGATCCAAATGTGGTAGACGCGGAAACCGCGGCGGACACTTTCAAGGTGAACAGCGATGAGCGCGACCAACTACGCCGTCTATTCGAGCAAAGTGATGAGTGGCAATATAGCGGAGCACACAATGGCCCGGGAAGGATCTCGTCGGAAAGCCGCCGCGAGGTGCTGGAGTTGATTGAGAATCTAAAATGAAGATCCGTGGTTACTTTATTGCAGCTAGTCTCTGGGCGCTCTCGATTTCCTCGTTGTCGGCGCAGGCAGACGCAGACTTTGCAAAGGCAAATCGGGATTTTGCGCAAGGCCATTTCAAGGAAGCGATCTCGGGTTACGAGGCGCTAATTCGCGACAGGCAATGGAGCGCAAACGTATTTTACGACCTCGGCAACGCTTATTTCCGCGCTGGTGATTTTGGGCGCGCCATTTTGAATTACGAGCGTGCGCTGGCCTTAGCGCAGCATCATCCGGAAGCGACGGCGAATTTGCAGATCGCGCGCGACGAGGCGCACGCGCTGGAGCTCCAGCCAAGCTGGCCGGAGCGCTATCTGCAATTTGCGACCGTCAACCAGTACAGTGTCACCGCAGCCGTCGCTTTCTGGGTCGCAGCGTTTTGTTTGGCAGCGTTGATTTTCACGCCTCGCCGATCAGCTGCCATGATCAGTTTGCTGCTTGTAGTGCTTCTTGTGTTTGCCGGAGCGATCTTTGCGATATGGCAAGTCGAACGCGGCAGCAAAGGAAACGCGCTCGCAATTGTGACAGGCAAAGATGTCCAAGCGCGCCTCGCGACCGCGGACACAGCGAATGCCGTTTTGGCGTTGCCTCCGGGAAGCGAAGTCAAAATCCTGAGCACGCGTGGCGATTGGACCTACGTAGCGCTACCAAACAATCTGCGCGGTTGGATTCCAGCGAAGAACGCCGAGCGCGTGCGGTTATAGTGCGGCATCGCTAAGGCGCCTCTCGATAGCCCAGGCGTCTGACACACGCACACGCCCATTACTCAGGCAGTCGGGCGGATTTGCGGCGATTGAAAACCGCCGCTAGAGAAATTGTATGACTCCAGAGATGGAAATCGGCACCGACGAAAAGGCCCTGCGAATCAATCTGGATCCGGCAAAGTACGGGACGTTTGCAGAGATTGGCGCCGGCCAGGAAGTAGCGCGCCGATTTTTCCGCATCGGCGGCGCCGCTGGCACCGTCGCCAAGACCATGTCTGCCTATGACATGACATTCAGCGACGCGATTTATGGACCGGCCCATCGCTACGTGAGCCGTGTTCGTCTCCAGACAATGCTCGACCACGAATACAACCTTCTCATCGAACGGCTGGATGCAAAATTCGGGGCAGAGAAAACCTTTTTCGTCTTTGCAGACACAGTTGCGGCGCGGAGTTTTAAACAGCGCAGTGAATCGCATGGCTGGCTAGGTGTGCGGTTTCAATCCGAGCCACGCGGGCAACCAAGCCAAATTATCATCCACGTGCGGTTGCTCGACGCGACCAACGTCGAACAACAGGAAGCCCTTGGCGTGATCGGTGTGAATCTGCTTTACGGTGCGTTTTACCTCCGGCAACCGGAGAAACTGATTTCATCGCTTCAGGAAAATCTTCCTCTGGGGCGAATCGAGGTAGATATGATCAAATTTTCGGGGCCGATTTTTCAAAGCGTCGATAACCGATTGATGAGTTTGCAGTTGGTCAGCCAGGGACTGACGAATGCGGTAATGTTCAAGGCGGACGGTGAGACGGTTCAGCCTGCTGAAATTTTCTACAAAAAAGCGATCCTGGTTGAGCGCGGCAATTTTCGACCCGTCACCTACGCCACAAACGACATGCTGGATGGCGCGCGCCGCGTGTTTCTGAAGCACTGCGATTGTTCGGAAGACGAGGTTGTGGTGCTGATGGAGATGACGCTGGAGAATTTGCTCGCAGACGGTCAGGTCGATCACGCGGACTTTCTCGCCCGCGTCGATATTCTACGTGCGCTCGGACGAAACGTCTTGATCTCGAAGTTCGGCGAATATTATCGGCTTGCCGGATATCTCTTTCGTTACACGAACAGGGCAATCGGTCTTGTCTTGGGAGTGCCGAGTCTAATCGAAATCTTCAACGAAAAATATTACACGAACCTGGAAGGTGGAATTTTGGAAGCCCTGGGAAGGATGTTCAAGGGAGGGCTAAAACTTTATGTTTATCCGATGGTTGATCAGGCGAGCGGAAAGCTCGTCACCGGAACACAAATCGGAGTCGCACCAAATCTTCGCTCGCTGTTTCGATATTTGATCGACAATCAATACGTCCAGGAAATCACCGAGTATCATCCGGAATATTTGCGAATTCATTCGCCCGACGTGTTGGCTAAATTACAATCTGGAGACAGCAGCTGGGAGCGAATGGTTCCACCGGAGGTCGTGCACATAATTAAGAAGCACGAATTTTTCGGTTACCGGAGACCAATCGCAGCCTAGGCGACCACGGCGGTCCTTTTACTTTACGATCAAATGAAAATTGCAGTGGCCCAGATTTCGTGTTCGCTAGGCGATCCAGAGGCGAATCTTCTTAAGGTCCGCGACTTTTCTGGCCACGCTAGAGACGTTGGCGCGGAGCTGATCGTTTTTCCGGAGATGACTGATACGGGCTACTCGATGCCGGTAATTCGGGCGCATGCCAATCATTGGACAAGCGGATTCGTTCCCGGACTCCAAGAAATTGCGAAGAAGCTTTCGATTGCAATCGTCAGCGGCGTTTCAGAGCGGGATGGATCATCAATTTACAATTCCCAAGTTCTCGTCGATCCCGAGGGCAAGGTCGCTGCGAAATATCGCAAGACTCATCTGTATGCCGTCGCGCCGGTCGAAGAACAGACGTGCTTCGCTCCGGGCGATGCATTCGCGGCTTTTGCGTTTAGTGGTCTGCGTTTTGGCTTCAGCATCTGCTATGACCTTCGGTTCCCGGAGATGTACCGAAAACTAGCTGCCGAGGAAAAGATCGGCGCGTTCATCGTCTCTTCGGCCTGGCCGTTCCCGCGTCTCGAACATTTTCGGACGCTTGCCATCGCCCGCGCGATCGAGAACCAGAGTTACGTCCTTGCCTCGAACCGCGTCGGTAAAGATGATGACTTGTGGTTTTGCGGCAGCTCCGCGGTTATCGATCCGCGCGGAGGCCGGTTCTTAAGGCATAAAGGTTTGGCGCGGATGTGACGCGCCAAACCCAGTAATCGCTCGGAGTTCAAGGTTCAAGGCTTAATCCACATTTGAGCTGACTTAGGTTCGCCTAGTGCATATCCCAAGCCAGGCTCCAGGGTTACCACAACGCTGTACGCTTGACGGTTGAATGCTCTGGGGTCAGGCAGGGTTTTGACTAGGATTGTTCCGTAGCCGGATTGTCCGATGAGGTTTTCGAAGGGCAGAACCGCGATGGATTTTGTCGGTGAGCGGAAAGCGCCAGCTTGTTGTGGAGCTGTGTAGCGACCCACAAAAAACAGACCGACCGAAAGCGCAGCAGCTACGATTGTCACGTAAATCCATACGCGGCTGCGTGATGGTTTGCTCGGTAAATCGTCGGCGAATTCTGTTGGCTTCAAACGTTCAGGTGTCAACTTAAACGCCCAGACAATCATCAATGCAATCGAAAATCCGAGCGCGGTGAGCAGTACGATGAGGCGAACACTGAATTCGCAATCTCAGAAAAAATGGAAAGACCTGGTCGCGGAATGAGCAGCGAAACCTTCCGGCGTTCAGTTCCTCGAAGAGATTGCCCGGATTCTCGGCTGCTTATCTTTGCAAAGTTTTTGGAAAGCGGGATCGGAGCGCAAAGGGTCCCAGATCGGATCGAGTCTCAACAGTGCCGGCGTGGCAGGCATCGGGCCGTAAAGCCAGCTAATGTATGGCGTCTGTAACAGCCGGCTTAGAGTTGAGATGGGGCGGCTAGTCTCGCTGAAGATCATCTGAATTAACGCCAGAACTTCTTCCCGGGTAGGGCCGGATAGTGGATCCTTGGAACTCGGCAAAAGCATGATTGCACGTTCCGCTTCCTTGAGGGCGGCGTTCTTCTCCCCAAGCGCGGCATTAGCAAGGGAGAGCTGTTGTGCAAAGAACGAATTATCTGGTTGATCCTTGCAGAGCGGCTCCAGCGTGTTGCGCGCCTGTTCGGCGGCAAGCTTTGCGCCGGTGGCATCGCCAGCCAGGCGCTGAGCAAAAGCCAGTATCACCTGAGTAGTGCCGTTGTCGATCTGAGGAGCAGACTCGAATCGAGCTCGGCGGGCTTGCAGCAATTGAATCGCGTCAGCATGTTTCCGTTCGAGTCTCAATTGAGTCATTTTGATTATGAAGGCATTATCCGATGGACTCTGCGCGGTTATTTCTGATAAAAATTTAGCTGCCTCCACCAGGTTACCCTCGGCCTGATAAATGCTGGCCTTTACCGTCATTAGATCAGGATCGTTTGGATTAATATCCAGCGCCTGATCGTAGAGCTTTAACGCGACCGGGAATTGTCGACGCATAGCATAGGTCCATGCCGTATTGCCCAATAACTCCGCGTTGCGCGGATCGACAGCGAGGCCCCGCTCCAAGTAGGTAATGCTTTCATCCCAGTTTCCCTGCCGTCGTGTAACTAACCCGAGCGCATATGGGACTTCGCTGGTTCCTGGCAATATTTTGCTGACGCGCTCGAAAGTGTCTTTGGCGAGCCGGTAATCACGCAGCACCCAGTACTGGTAATACCCGAGAGCGAGCTGGGTTTCAGGCGAGTTCGGCTCCAGTTTCTGCGCATTCTCCAGAGCCCGTTGAGCTGCGTCGCGCCGAGCGGCGGTTTGGTCTGCGCGGACGAAGTAAAGTGTCGCGTCCGCACGAGAAAGTCGGGCCCAAGCGCCCGCGAAGTTGGGGTCAAGCCGCACCGCCCGCTCATAAGAAGCGATGGCTTTTCTTAATGCATCGTTCGAGTATGCGCTGCGCGCCTCAAAAGCCAGGCCCCGAAGATACGCATCGTAAGCTTCCGGATCGTTTGTCGGTTTAGCTGCCAACGCCTGCTCCTCGCGACCGGTTAGCCTCGCTTGCAATGACTCCGCTATTCGCTTGGCGATCTCGCTCTGAATTGCGAACACGTCTGCAAGATCACGGTCATACGTCTGTCCCCATAGCTGTCGGTGGGTACGCGCGTCGACTAACTGCGCGTTGACGCGCACGCGATTGCCGGAGCGCTGAACACTTCCTTCCACCACGTTCGCCACCCCGAGTTCGTGGCTGATCTTGCGCAAGTCGCGCGCGACACCGCTCTTGTATTGCATCGCTGAGGCGCGACCAATCACCTTCAGATCGGCGATGCGTGACAGGTCGGTTAGAATTTCATCCTGTACGCCGTCCGCGAAATATGCGTTATCTGGATCGCGGCTGAGATTTTCGAAGGGCAGAACCGCAATAGTTTTCAGCGGCGAGCCAAAAGCCCCAGTTTGTCTTGAAGCTGTGTAGCGACCTACGAAAAACAGACCAACGGAAAGCGCAGTAGCTACGATTATCGCGTAGATCCATACGCGACTGCGGGACGGTTTATCTGGCAAATCGTCAGCGAACTCGGCTCGCTTCAAACCTTCCGGCGTCAGCTCAAACGCCCACGCGATTATCAATGCAATCGGAAATCCGAGCGCGATGAGCAAGACGATGAGCCGAATTTTCGAATTCGGGATTTCAAAAAATGGAAAAACTTGCGTAGCAACTTGAATGAGCAGCCAGCCCACAACCGCGTAAGCTATAACAATCTTGTAAACGTTCCGGCGTCTGAGCTCAGACAAGAGGTTGCGCAGATTCACGGCTGCTTATCTCTGTAAAGTTCTTGAAATCGCGGATCGCCACGGAGCGTATCGAACATTGGATCGAGCCGGAGCAACGCAGGAGTAAGCGGTACGTTTTCAGAAAGGGGCCCTGCATATGGCAGTGAGATTAGTTTCTCTAAAGCGCTAATGGCGCGGTCGGGTTCCTGCATTTGCGCGGCCACCCGCGCGAGGATCTCGATCAGCGGGGGAGCAGCCACCGAGTCTTTCGCGATCGGATTTGCAGCCACGGCCCGCTCTGCCAGAGCCAACGCGGCGGGTTTGTCACCGAGACCCATACAGGTCAGCGCGAGAGCTCCAATGAGCCTGCCATTTTCCGGCTGTTCTTCGAGGAAGGGCTCCAGTTCGCTGCGTGCCTGTTGCCAACTTCCTTTCGCAGCCGCATGGTCGCCAGCGACGTGTTGGGCCCAGCCTAACCAAAAGCGCAGTTCGCCATTGTAAAAACCCAACGCCGGATCAGGCACGGCCAATATTTCTTTTAGGCGAAGGATCATTTGCGCAGGCCGGCGCTCCAAGATCGCCTGGTAAACTTGTGTTTCTAAGGCCTGCGTGAGTTCGGCGGTCGGGCGGAGCGGAGCCAGGAGCGTGGACGCACGTGGCAGATCGCCTTGGGCCTGGGCGATAGCCGCCTTCGCCGCGAGGATATCCACATCGTCCGGCGTGATATTGAGAACCTGATCGAGGTTCCGCAGCGCTTCGGGAAAACGACGAAGAGAGATATAGGAAAGCGCATGCTGGGTAAGTACCGCAACGTTGCGTGGGTCGAGTCGCTCGGCTTCGTTGAAGTACGCCTCGCTCCGGTCCCACTGGCCTTGCCTCCGTGTGACGTACGCCAGCGCCTCAGGAATTTGGCTGCCATTTGGCAGGAATTGACGCGCTTGCTCAAAGTAGCGCACTGCGCTGTCGTAATCCTTCAGACAGGCGTAGTAGTAATATCCCTTGGCCAATAGTGCCTCGCCGAGATTGGGCCGAAGAGTGAGTGCCGTCTCGGCTGCCTGGCGTGCCTCTTCACGGAGGGCGAGCGTTGGTTGAAGATTCAGTGTGCGGTAGCCAAGCGCATCAACATACGACAGCATCGCCCAGGCAAGCGCGAAATTCGGATCCAACCGCACCGCTTCTCGGAGATATTTCTGCGCACCAAGGAAGTTAGCGGGTGTGTTGAACGTTTTCAGTGTGTAAGCCAGTCCGCGAAGATAAGCATCGTAAGCCTCCGGGCTGTCTGTCGGTTTAACGGCCAAGGCTTCTTCCTCGCGCCCGTTTAGCTTCGCCTGCAACGACTCCGCGATTCGCTTGGCGATCTCGCTCTCGACGCTGAAGATGTCAGTCAACTTCCGGTCGTAGCTCTCTGCCCAAAGGTGGGAATCGGTTTGCGCGTTAACCAACTTCACGTTGACCCGCACCTGGTCCGCCACTTTTTGCACGCTACCTTCAAGAATAGTCGTTACGCCAAGCTGCTTCGCGATCTCGGCGAGATTGCGAGGTTTGCTCTGATATTGCTGCGTGGAAGAGCGCGAGATCACCTTCAAATCCGCGATGCTAGCCAGACGCGTCAGGATTTCTTCTTGAATGCCGTCTGCGAAATACGCGTTATCTGGATCGGGGCTGAGGTTTTCAAACGGAAGCACTGCGATTCCCTTTGTTTCGGGACGGCTGATTAGTTCGCTTTTCCAAACATTCCAGCCTATGGCCGCTGCCAAAGCAACTAACGCTGCAATCAACGCGGCAATAGCTGGTTTCCTCCGCGCCCATTTGCCGACATGTCTAAGAAATCCACTTCGCTTCGCGCGAATTGGCTCGTGCTTTAGCCAGTGTTCCAAATCTTCGGCCAGCGCGAGAGCGGACGAGTAACGGCGCTGTGGATCTTTCTCCAGACACTTCAGACAAATCGTCGAAAGATCGCGACTTATTTTCCGATTCCACAAACGCGGTTGCCGCGGTTCAGTATCCAACAGTAACCGGATGGTTTCCCAGCTTGTTCCTCCGGCAAAAGGTGGATGGCCAGTGAGCAATTGGTAGAACACCGCGCCAAGTCCATAGATATCCGTCGCCTTGTTAAGTTTTGTAGTTTCACCGGCTGCTTGTTCCGGCGCCATGTAGCTCGGTGTGCCCATCACTTCCAGCGTGCGCGTGATCGTGCTTTCTGTTTCCAGCAGTCTGGCCAGTCCGAAATCTGTGAGATGGGGTTCGCCGTTTTGATCGAGCAGGACGTTCCCTGGTTTGATGTCACGATGCAGAATGCCGTGTTCATGCGCGTAATGCACAGTGCGCGCGAGTTTGGCGATAAGTTCCACTGCGCGCCGGATCGACATCGGCTCGCGCCTGACCACTTCGTCAAGCTGACCGCCTTCCACGAATTTCATGCTGAAGTAGCATGAGCCTTGGCAATCGCCCACCTCATAGATGGGAACGATGCTCGGATGGTCGAGACTGGCGGCGGCTTCGGCTTCCTGGCGAAAGCGCTTCAGGTGGGCTTGGCTCGCCCACTGACCAAGGCTAATGACTTTTAAGGCGACTGTGCGATTGAGACTTTTTTGCCGCGCTCGATAAACTACGCCCTGACCGCCGCGACCAACTTCCTCAAGCAACTCGTAATCGCCCAACTCTCGCAACGTCTCTATGGCTCGATCTTTGTCAGATTCGTGATCACTCGTGTAATTCGTGTCTGGCAAACCAAGCCCAGTCTCAAGAAGGCAACCCGGGCAGCCTCCTTCGGGCGCGTCGGGTGCGATTTCCGCCCCGCACCTTGGGCAAAGTCTGAGTGCGCTGATCATCGCCGGAGAGTCGCTAGTGCGCTCCCCTCTCCTAGTGCGTAAAATCTTACCAGAGGTTACGCCCGAACCACAGCAATTAAGTAGCGCAACTCATCTTCGATATCGCTGGGCATGGCAACCGTGTGCGAGATCTCCTCTCGCAATAACGCCTGGTAACGCTGACGAAATCGGTAAAACGCCTGCTTGACCGCATTCTCCGTCATGTCGAATTCGCTGGCCATCTGGGCTTGCGAAGGCCGGCCGGGTTCGTCCATGAGCATTTTCTTCATCTGATCAAAGAACCGCACGTTGCCCGCACTGCGATACTCGTCCCGCAGCCGCGTCATCACTTGCTCCAGAACCGTAAACGCCCAACGACGTTCGTAAATTTGGTCGGCCGTCAACCTGTCGCTCCGTTCAACATCGATGCGCTCACGCTCACGAATCTCATCGAATGGAATCAGCCACTGTCCTTTGCCGCGTTTGACTGCCATCGCATGGCGCGCCTCATCGGTCAGAAAATGTTTGACCGAGGCAAGCAAGTAAGAACGAAGCCGCCCTTTTTCCTTGCGGACGGTATTCAAATCTTTGCGCTCTAATAATAAAGCGAAGAAGCCCTGGGTGAGATCTTCCGCGTCCTCGGCCCGAGCCCGGTGTCGCCGCACGAAGCTATAAATAGGTCGCCAATACGTGCGGCAAAGTTTTTCGAGCGCTTCTTGTGCCGCTGGCGATTCACCTTGCGCCTCGAGCACCATGCTCCAGTGCGTGGTAGCAAACGCCGCCGCGCCGTGATGAGCATCTCCGCCAATCGCGCTCAGTGAAGTCAGGTCATCATCAGCAGGCACATTGTTATCCTAACTAAAAACTCGCGCTGAAATCAAGCCACGACAATTCAAGATCGGTGATTTCGCCACGCTTAGGCGTTGATCTAAAACTGTGCGAGCTGCGCGGGACTGATCGGAACAAATTCGTTTTCGTGCAAAACGGTGCGTCTTGTTCCGCGAATTAGCTGCCACCATTGTCGTGCAGAGCCTAGAACGATCAGGCAAACGAGCACCAGAAAGAAAACGGCAACCAGCGCATCGAATCGCCAGACACCTGCTTGCCGTGCCAGCTCAGCAGCCTTGGCTGGATCGGCCATTCCCGATGCTTCACGCAAAAGTGACCGTGCGCCGCTTAAAAAACCAAGTCTCGGATCGGACGAGAAAACTTTGAGATAGCCGGCGGAGAAAGTTACGGCGCACATGAAGCAAAGCGGCACAAGCGTCACGAAGAGATATTTGGTTTTGTGCATCTTGATCAGGAGCGTTGTGCCGAGGCAAAGCGCCACGACCGACAGCAATTGATTCGCCAGTCCAAACAGCGGCCAGAGCGAGTTGATGCCGCCAAGAGGATCAATCACGCCCTCGTATAAGAACCAGCCCCAAGCCGCGACCAGCAACACGCTGGACAAAAAATTCGCGCTCCAGGAACGCGTATTACCAAGCGGCCGCCAAAGATTGCCAAGGAAATCCTGGAGCAAAAATCGCCCTACACGTGTTCCGGCATCAATCGTTGTAAGAATGAACAGGGCTTCGAACATGATCGCGAAGTGATACCACAGCGCCAGCGCAGTCGGCTTGGCTGAGACTTGGGAAAACATATTCGCCATGCCGACTGCGAAAGTCGGCGCGCCGCCTGCGCGATTAAACATGGTGGATTCCCCGAGATTCGCGGCGAGCTTTTGCATTTCTGCCTCGGTTACAGGAAAACCAGCGGCGGAAGCTTTTGCGACAACTTCAGTGGATGCGCCTTTCGTGTTGATCGCAAAGTACTCTCCCGGTTGCAACACGCACGCGGCGATCATCGCCATCAAAGCAACCATCATTTCGGTCACCATAGCACCGTAGCCAATAGGACGTATTCGCGACTCGCGTCTTATCATTTTTGGCGTGGTGCCCGAGGCGATCAGGGAGTGAAATCCTGAGACTGCGCCGCAGGCGATGGTGATGCAGACAAACGGGAACACTGGCCCCGCAAAGACAAGACCGCTGCCGTCGATGAATTTAGTGATCGCCGGCATTTGCAGTGTGGGATTAATCAGCACGACCGCAGCCGCTAGCATGGCTACGGTGCCGAGTTTCAAAAATGTGCTCAGATAATCGCGCGGCGTGAGCAACATCCACACAGGCAGGACGGACGCGGCCAATCCGTAGATCATGATTGCCCACGCCAGCCATTTCTGGTCGTGACGGAACCACGCTTCAATCGCAGGAAAGTGCGCGAGAAATTGTCCGCCCCACACGCCAAATGCCAGACCGAGCAATCCAAAAACTGTAACTGCGATGACGCTTACCTTCCCCGTGCGCAGTGCAATGCCCATAATCAGTGCTAGAGGAATGGTCGTCGCGATGGTGAAAACGCCCCAGGGACTTTGCGCAAGAGCTTGAACCACCACCAGCGCCAGAACCGCCAGCAGGATAATCATGATCGCCAGGACACTGACGAGAGCGAGCAAGCCAACGCCGAGTCCAATTTCGTCCTTCACCATTTGACCGAGCGTTTTTCCGCCACGCCGGATCGAGGCGAAGAGAACAATCATATCGTGCACGCCTCCGCCGAGCGTCGCACCGATCAGAATCCAGAGAGTGCCAGGCAGGAATCCAAATTGCGCGGCCAGCACCGGCCCAGGTACGTAATCCTTATTGTCATTCTGCAGGATTGCAGGCGTGGCACGCTCTTCGTTCAACACGAGCACCTTTGTCGCCAGCCATTTGCTGTAAAAACGATAGCTGATGGACAACGCGCAAAACCCAGCCAGAACAATCCAGAGCGCGCTGATTTGTTCGCCGCGCGAGAGCGCCAGGCGCGCCATCGCCCATACCCCCATCGCAGAGATGACAATCCAGAGTAGCTTTTTCCACCAACTCATCTGATTTGCAGTTTAGTTGAGATTGTTGCGCTGCGCCACAAGCTGTGGTCTATCCTTAAGTGCGATTGCGCCGTAGTCTCAAGAAACTTCCCCATAAACTTAAGAAGCTTGTAAATGGCGAAAGCGTTGCCAGCGCAAGAAGGCACACGCTCAGACTCTTTCGGCCGAACCGCTTTCCTCTGGAACCGAAGCGAATCATCGAAACGATCGATGCCCAGGGTTTCGGGCAGATTCGCCAGCGCTACGGTGTTAAAGGTCCCAGCCTGGACTGGCCCAAATTTCTCGATCTCGAACGATGGGTTGATATTAACATCCGCCGGATCTGCGAGATCGAGCTCGACCTGGCCCGACCAAAACGCATTCTCGATCTTGGCTGCGGTGCAGGATATTTCCTTTACATCGCTCAGCTGCTCGGCCACAAGGGCCTCGGGCTCGATTTAGATCAGCTCCCCATGTTTGGAGACCTAACCCGCCTGCTCGGCGTGCGTCGTGTGATCTGGCAAATTAAAGCGTTCGAGCCGCTGCCCGACCTGGGGAAATTCGATCTCATCACTGCGTTCCTGATCTGCTTCAATCGCCATAAACAGGCCAACGTCTGGGGCGTGCCCGAGTGGGGATTTTTTCTCGATGATCTGGCCAAACATCTGGCGCCACGCGGTCGCGTCTGGCTCGAATTGAACCAGGAACACGACGGAACATTCTACACGTCTGAGCTAAAAGAACTCTTCCAAAAGCGCGGTGCAAAAATCGACCGGCACAAAGTAGTTTTTAATTCAGGCCTTCTCTCGCCTGTTTCAACCTCGCCAGTTGCGCGCTGAGATCTTTCAAGCGTTTTCGATGCTCGTCGACGACCGCCGCCGGAGCGCGATCAACAAATGATTTGTTTTTCAATTTGTTCTCCGCTGTTCGCAGTTCGTTCTCGATTTTTGCCATTTCCT
>WNFV01006290.1_pt1 | contig 18864 bp, 19 predicted proteins | sample 5400101 | NCBI WGS metagenome assembly WNFV01 (sample SAMN13153361, study PRJNA577476) | soil metagenome | isolation source: 115 cm soil or saprolite under grassland replicate 1 | place: USA:California | collected 2016-06-15 | reverse complement strand
GGAGGAAAGTTCTGTGCCGGCGCAGACCTCAAGGCGATCTTCGATGGCCGCGGCAACGTCGTGTCGCTGGAGGGGAATGGACCGCTGGGGCCCACGCGGATGATGCTCTCGAAGCCGGTGATCGCTGCGGTCGAGGGGCATGCCGTCGCCGGTGGGCTTGAGCTCGCGCTCTGGTGCGACCTGCGCGTGGCTGCCCGCGACGCGACGTTCGGCGTGTACTGCCGGCGGTGGGGCGTGCCGCTGTGCGACGGCGGGACGGTCCGGCTCCCCCGGCTGATCGGCATGAGTCAGGCGCTGGACATGATCCTCACCGGCCGCGGAGTGGGAGCCGAAGAAGCGGCGCGAATGGGCCTCGTCAACAGGCTATGCGAACCCGGCGAGGCCCTGGCGACTGCCCTCACGCTCGCGAAAACGCTGGCCAGGCTACCTCAGACCTGTCTGCGCTCCGATCGCCAGTCGGCCTACGAACAGGCGGCGCTCGACCTCGGAGATGCCCTGCGGCGGGAGACGGAGCTCGGCCTCGCCGTCATCGGCTCGGGCGAGACGATGAGCGGCATCGGAAGGTGGGCCGGCGGAGCCTGGAGTTTCGCAGAGTTCGCAGAGGCCTGACGCGCGTGGGCGAGGCGTGATGGCTCCGCTCATTCCTTCGAGACCTCAGGATGAGCGGGAAGAGGCGATACCTCCGGACGAGCGGGAAAGGAGCAATCCGTTTATCCGCTCACCCAATCTGCTGACAGTCAATCTGTTGTGTAGTTCGCGGCTAGATATGGGCCGCAAACTCTGCTCCCGAAGGAGTTCCGGGACTCTGTGCGGCAAGCCTCGGTGATGCTCCGAGATCAACGCCGCTAAACCAGTTTTTCCTCCCGCGCAACCGCCGGGTAGGATGTAGGCCAACTGCCCTGGATAGCCCATCGGAAGTCGCCATCAGAGGAGGAGCGGAGTGAGAGTCTACGAGCTATCTGTCGCCGCGCTCCTTATCCTCGTCGCGGGAGCTGCGAGCCTGCTCCTCTTTGGACCTCGGCGTCCGAAGAGGCTGGCGCCGGGCGGGATCAAGCCGCAACTCGAGGTGGCCCTCGCCCTGCCGCCGGAACGCCGCCGGCCGAGCGGCTCGCGCCGAACCTTCGTCTCCTGGGCCCGCTTGCCGACGACCGTCCTGGCCGTCCTCCTTGTCGCCGCCGTGGGCTCGAACGAGGGCGATCTGAGCGGCGGGCAGGTGCGCAGCGCCGCAATGCGGTCGATCCAGAGCGCCGCGACTCCTCGCTCAACGCCCGCGCGCACGCCTAGAGTCACGCCCTCAGCGGTGCCGACTCCCGCCGTCACGCCGACGCCTTCGGCTATCGCGACGCCGGAGCCCACGCCGGAGCCGCCGCCTCCGCCCACTCCTGAACCACCGACGCCAGCTCCCGAGCCGGCAGTGATCGAGCCACCGTCCGGCCCACCCTGCGGCGGGCCGCCCTACCTGACTTGGGTCTGGCGCTTCAGTACAGACGGCTCGCTTCAGCAGATCCTGTCGACGGTAGCTGCCAGTCGCGGCGGCGTCATCATCAAGACGCACGACGGGACCGATTGGATGGCAAAGTACGATCCATCACCAGACGCGGTGACGGGCCCTGCGCAGGTGGCCTCCATCGCGCAGTCTCTGGAGGGGAGCGGCGTGCCGTTCCATGCGTGGGCTGTCGTGAAAGGCATCGACCCTATCGCCGAGGCGCAGATGGCCTCAGACGTTCTGGCGGCCGGCGCCCGTAGCCTTTTCCTTGACCTCGAGCCGTGGCCAGGGTTCTGGGCGGGCTCGCGTGAGAGCGCGCGCGTCTTCGGGGAGGAGCTGCGGCGCCTCCAGCCCATCGCCACGATCGTCACGGCTGTCGACCCGCGGCCTTGGACTCTCGGTGAGGTCCCGCTCTCGGAGTTCGCATCTTTCAGCAACGCCCTCGCGCCACTCATTTACTGGGATTCGTTCGATACGCCGGAGAACCGTCAGCGTTACGCGCTGGCGGGATGGCCACCGCTCGCGGGTGAGATGACGCCGGAGTTCCTACTGGATGTGTCGGCTCAGATACTTCAACCTTACGGGTTGCCGATTCAGCCCGTCGGTCAGGGGACATCCGGCTCCGCGCTCTGGGCGCGCTTTCTCGACTACGCGACGTTAACTGGAGCGCCGGAGCTAAGCGTGTGGCGGTACGGCGTTGTTGGGTCGGATGTCTGGTCGCTGCTGGGCGAGCGCACTCCTTCAGGACAGAGCTACGTTGTCCAGCCGGGGGACACGCTCTCACTTATCGGCCGGAGGTGGGGCGTGGACGCGCAGCGGATAGCGGTGGCCAATCGCCTCGCTGACCCGAACCTCATCTACGTCGGGCAGGATCTCTGTATACCGCTGGGCTAGGCGTCTTACGAGGCGGCCGTCGCGCCGGACCTTCGCCCTTACGGCACCACCTTGGCCGTATTGCCCTTAATCGAGACCTTGACGGCGGCAGCGTTGTTCCCATCGTCTGTCTCGAGAAGGAGGTTGTCGGGATCGGCAGTGGAGACAAGGTAGTAGGTGCCGTTTGGAAGGCCGGTTACGTCGAGGCTCTGACCTGGAACGTTCCAGGCGTAGATGTCGCCCCAGCCTACCGAGAGGCCCTGCGTGTCGTTCTGCTGGCACGAGGTGTATTTCCTGGCGGCCGAGTGCTCGAGCCGCCTGTCGACAGCGACGATGTCTTCGATGCAGAAACTGACCTTGCCGCTCGAAGCGTAGACGGTGTCGCCGACAGAGCCGTCCGGGGCGACGTTATGGATCTGGTAGAGGGCGAAGGCACCGAAATGCCAGTGGTTGTGAGCGGGGTGGAAGGCGAAGGTGCCGGCAAGCGTCTCGCTGTAGAGTGACCAGGCGCCGTTCGCGTCGTGAGTGTAGACGCGCTGGTAGGCGTCAGTTGTGCCGGTCTGCGGGTTATTGACCGGGCGCAGCTCAAGAGGTCCGTTTCCAAGGTTGGCGATGTTGTTCGAAAAGAGCAGCGTCCGCTGGCCTGTGGCGTGGTCTCTCTGCAGCTTGATCTGCGACGCCGGCAGCGTCTGCAGGTCGGGGTAATGCGGTGTACCGGCGTCGCCGGCCTGAGCGACAGCGGCGGCAAGCCCGAGCAGTGTTGATAGTAGGACGGCAGCGGCGACGACAAGTCGCTTCATCGAGACGACCCCCCTTTTCGTGGATGCTGGACGGAAGTCTAGCGGAGGCGAAAGCGTAGAGGCAAGCGATTACGGGCAAGCAGGACGAAAGAAAGACGTTGGAATTTCGGAGTCGAGCGCCCGGCGCTTGCGACTTTCCGATTTCCTCTTTCCCGCCGTGGGTGTAGAATCGCGGCGCAAAGACCTGGGAAAGGAGTTGACATCGATGGCGGAAGAAGTTGACATCGGCCGGGTGAACGATTACTTCGCGAAGATCGGAGTGGCCGGTATCGATCTTACCGGCACGCTTAAGGTCGGCGACCGGATTCGCATCAAGGGCCACACGACGGACCTCGAAGAGTTGGTCGACAGCATCCAGATCGAGCACGACTCTGTGGACGAAGCGAAGGCGGGGGACAAGATTGGCGTGAAGGTGGCCGAAAGGGTTCGTGGCGGCGATCACGTGTACCGAATTGGTGAGTAGCCCGCGTGCTCAATGCGCCCTGGCGAGTCCGCTAGGACCACCAACGGCGAGTGCCGCCGAACGGGTTGCGGCGCAGGAAGCGGGAGAGAACAAACGAGACGACCGACACTGCCAGAGCGAAGACAAGTGCTGCCCAGAACCCGTCGATCGCGAAGTTGACCTCGAACCAGTCGCACACTTCCTCGGTTAGGATCACGACCAGGGCGTTGACGATTAGCATGAAGAGGCCGAGCGTGAGGAGCTGTAAGGGGCAGGTAAGGAAGATAAGCACCGGCCGCACGACCGCTCGCACAGCGACAAAGATAGCGGGTGCTGCTAGGTACCCCTCGGCGCCCTGGATAGACACCGGTTCCCCATCCCAGACGCCATTCACGAACCATTCCGCCGCCAGAAACGCGAGGACCGTCATGCCCCAGCGCACCGCCATTCGGATAATCCACGGCACATCGCCCCGGTCCCATGGCGGCTCGGTCTGATCGATGTAGCGGACGAAGATGACGCGGTCGAACATGGCCCCCTCGTAATCGCGGTGTATTGTAACAGACACAGAACGAGGAAATGGGAATGAGAAATGCGAAAGGCGAAGCGAGCGCTCTGCCGCCTGTTAGCGCTCCGACGATATTCTCCGTTCGAGCGCCTGTGATGGCGGACCTTGAGGCGGTGAACGAGCTGATCCGGGGGTGCGAGGCGCACGAGGAGGGGGAGGCGGAGTTAGAGGTCGATGACCTGCGGGGCGCCTGGGAGCGGCCTCGGTTCGACCTGTCGCGGGACGCGTGGGTGATCGCGACCAGCAAGAGCGCGATCGTAGGCTACATCGACGTCTGGGACCGCGAGCCGAACGTGCGTTACATCGCGGACGGGTATGTGCATCCACGCTGGCGGGGGCGCGGAATCGGCACGCAGCTTGTCCGATTGGCGGAAGCGGGAATTCGCGAGCGGCTTCATGACGCTTCGCCGGCGACGGGAGCGGTGATCCAGCACATCGTCTTTCACGGCAGCGAAGAATCGCGGCGGCTCCTCAAGAACGAGGGATATTCGCCCGTGGCCTACTTCTGGCGGATGGTCAAATATATTGATTCGCCGCCGGCGGAGCCGCGCTTGCCTGGTGGCGTGACCATCCGCACCTTCGAGCTAGGCCAAGACGAACAAGCGGTCTACGAGCTCGTGCAAGACGCCTTTACCGACAACGCGGAGTACGCAAGGATACGGTTCGAGGAGTGGGCCGCCTTCATGCTGGCGCGGGAGTCGTTCGATCCCTCGCTCTACTTCCTTGCAGTCGTCCCTCGAGAGCCTCAGGACGAACCGCTGGAACTGGCCGGTGTGGCGCTGTGCCCGCGATACGAGACTATGGGCTGGGTGCGGCAGCTGGCGGTGCGGCGGGAGTGGCGGGGCCGCGGCGTCGGGCGGGCGCTCATGCAGCGCGTATTCGCGGACTTCTACCGGCGGGGCCAGCGCAAGGTCGGTCTCGTCGTCGATTCGTACAATCGGACCGGCGCGAAGCAGTTCTACGAATCGCTGGGGATGTGCGTGGAACGCCAACATGATAGGTATGAAAAGGCGCTCGACCCGTCATTGCTCCGAAAATAGGCGCCGCCAGGCCCGTCCTGAGCGCGGCGATAGCCGCAGCCCGAAGGGCTGGGGCTGGGCGTGTCCCCCAGTTTTTCCTTTCCGGGCGGGTGGGTGGGAAGAAGAACGCCTCTTGCGCGGAAGTAGGAACACAACGTCTCGATAGACACCGGGTGGGGCAGCGTCTGTATTTTCGTCCTTCGTGGCGCTCCTGCAAGGAAGCATGGATAATTCTGAGCGGCAAGCCAGCCAGCAGACGGCCGGGAGCGAGGATCTCAGCGGCACGACAGACAGGAGGCGCATGGACGCGTATAGAGCGATTGTCACGAAGCGTGATACCCGAGCCTACACTGACAAGCCGATTTCGGATGCGGTGCTAGCGCGGATTCTGCAGGCCGGACGGATGGCAGGGAGCAGCAAGAACACGCAGCCGGTGCGGCTGGTGGTGATCCGTAACCGCGAGTGGCTGAAAGAGGTGGCGCAGTGCGGGAAGTTCTCGCAGCCGCTGCTCGGTGCGCAGGCGGGGATCGCGGTATGCTGCGCGCCGGACGGCAGCGATTTCGACGCCGGCCGAGCCGCGCAGAACATGATGGTCGCCGCCTGGAACGAGGGCGTTGCCTCGTGCCCGACTTCGGTGCACGACCAGCCCTGCATCATCGAGAAGTTGCGACTACCACAGGACGAGGTAGGTGAGACGAGCGGCCGCAAGGGGTGGCGCGTCGTGGTAATCATCGCGCTGGGCTACCCGGAGCCTTCGGTTCCGATGTCGATGGGCCGGTCGCGGGTGCCGCTGGAGGAGTACGTGATGTGGGAAAGATGGGACGGGAAGGAGCCAGGAGGTAACTAGAGGTAAGAGTAAGAAGTGCCGATTACCGGGTGCTGAGTGTTAAGGGTTGAGGACTGAGTGAAGATAATTGTAGCGCGCTGGCGGGACTGGTTGGGTGAGGGGCTCGAGCACCTCGTCTTGCGAGAGGTCGATGGCTTCATTCGGGTCGATTCCTTCGTCATTGGACGGGCCGACGGTGAGCGATTCGCAGCGCACTACGATATCTGGTGCGACGATGAGTGGCGAACAAGGGGACTCACGGTTAGGCTCATCGGCGAAGGCGGCCGGTTAGAAGCTTCGAGCGATGGAGCGGGGGACTGGCAAGACGGCGCCGGGCAGTCCATCCCGTCGCTGAACTCAGCTATTGACGTCGACATTTCAGCGACACCCTTCACAAACACGTTGCCGATTAGGCGGCTCGGGCTGGAGGCGGAGCAGTCTGAGGAGATCCAGGTGGCGTACGTAGACGTTCCCAGCCTCACTTTGACAGCGGAGCGCCAGCGCTATACGTGCCTCGAACCGATGCGTCGTTACCGCTTCGAATCGCTCGATGGCAATTTCGTGCGGGAGATCGAAGTGGATGAGCACGGCTTGGTCGTCCTATATCCCGGGTTGTTCAAGCGAGTGCTGTAGTTCCACTGGCTTGGGCTCTTTGCGATAGAATATCCGCACCCTCAACGATTAAGGAGCCGTCCATGACAACCGTCGACCAGCGAATCGCCGCTCCAGAGCGCCTCACCGGCCAGGGGCTGGACCCAAACCAGCAGGAGTCCGGGAACCGTGCGATAATCGCGCTTCTGACGGACCCGGTGCGGGGCGCGCAGACCGACCTCGTGATGACATACCGGACCGGTCCTCCCCTCGCCGGCGCATCGGGAGATGGGCCGGGGGTGCGGGATCAGGGATCGTACGAAGTCTGGGCTCGACGCGGGATGGTGCGCTTCGTGCGGTTCTTCTTGCCGGAGGGCGGGTACGGGTACCGGACCATCGAGCAGGTGAGGGAGAACCCGATCGCGGACCAGGACCCGACGGCGCTCTCGACCAAGGCGGAAGAACTCGAGGCAAGCGCTAGGTCCGGCTTTTCGGGGTCCGATCAGGCGAAAGCGTTCATCGAGCCGGAGCAGCTTTCGTATCCGCTAGCGTATGAACGGATCGCGCAGCTGTTCGATAGCCCGAACGCGCCCGACATCGCGATCAGCCAGAAGTCTTATGCGTTCGGGCGGCAGCCGGGGCAGCACGGGACGCTGGACGTCGTGCAGTCGCGGGCGCCGCTCGTCTTCTCGGGCCCGGGTGTGATCTCGGGCGAGACCGACGCGATCTGCTCACACGTGGACGTGACGCCGACGCTGGCGAAGCTGCTGGGCCTGCCCTTGATCGATGGCATGGACTCGAGCGGCCGCACGTCGAGCGAACGAGGCGTGGCGCCGGATGTCTACCTCAAGCGACAGGACGGGCGGGTGATAGAGGAGGTCCTCGAAGAGCCAGCCCATTCCGTTCGTCCTGAGGAGCCCCGGAGTCCTTCCCGCGGAAGGACGGAGGGGCGTCTCGAAGGACCCGAGCGCGTCTACATCTTGCTGCTGGACGGGCTTAGCAACACTGAACTCAAGGAACGTCTGGACCACGACCGCGAGTCGATCCCGAACCTGGCGCGCATCATCGAGCGCGGAGTGATGTTTCGTTATGGGACGTTCGCCACCTTCCCGACGATCACCTGGCCGAGCCACAATGCGCTGGGTACCGGCGCCTGGTGCGGCCACCACGACATCGTCAGCCCGACCTACTACCTGCGCGAGACGCGGCAGGTAGTGACGCCGCAGGGAAGCATTTGGGAGACGGCAGGATATCTGTACGAAGGAGTGGAGACGCTCTACGAGGCGGTCCACCGCGCCTATGGGACCTGGAATGGCCGCGAGGGAGCCATGACGGCATCGCTCAACGAGCCCTGCGGCCGCGGTGCCACTCACGCCACGCTGGAGCGGCGGCTGCTCGTCGACGGCGAGAAGATGCGAGAGGTCACAGGCGAACACCTGTCTGATACGAACCAGCGCTGGCGCGCGGACGGGTTCGAGCAGGTGCACAGGTATTCGCGGACGGACAACCAGGGGCTGGCGCAGGCGCTGATGCTATTCGGAGACGATCAAGGAGCCGAGAGCCAGGAGCAAGGGACGCCGCCGCCGGTCTTCACCTTTCATGAGTTCTCCCTGACGGATGCGGTGGGACACGATTACGGGCCGCACCACGGGGCTATGCGCGACGCGCTGGTGGAGACGGACAAGCGGATCGGCAAGATCCTGTCGCTCCTGGAGCGGCGTGATCTGTTCGAGTCGACGTTGTTCGTGATCACAGCGGACCACGGCATGGCGCAGACGAATGTCGAGCTCGCCGCGGACCCCGCGCAGGCGGTGGTAGACGCCGGCCTCAAGTCAGTCGTGACTTCGCCGCTCATCTATCTGCTGGACATGGACGTGACGCTCGAGCCCTCCGCGGACGGGCGAACCCTCAACGTAACGGTCCTCGAAAACGACGCTGACAAGAGCGGTGAGAAGCCGGCAGTCGCGGCCGCCGAAGTGCAGGTGATCGGCCCGCACGCGAAGGTGCTGGCGGAGACGAAGACGGATGCCTTCGGTGTCGCGGGTCTGCCTCTGCCCGTCGGAGAGGACCCGGCGTCGCTGGTCGTCCGCGTGGAGCACGAGCGCTTCAACAAGCGGCACCTCCGTCTGGACGGGACGAACGTGGTCGAGGACTTGAGGGCGGCGCTGTACGGGAGTAATGGGTAGGCGTTTAAATGGCAGAAGAGCCAAAGGTTGCATGGTCGAGTGGCGAGGCATACGAGGCGTATGTCGGCCGCTGGAGCCGGCTCGTGGCCAGAGAGTTCCTGGACTGGCTAGCCGTGCCGCACGGGGCAAGTTGGCTTGATGTCGGATGCGGCACCGGCGAGCTGACGAAGGCGGTCCTCGAAACTCAGTCGCCGAGCCGGGTGGTCGGAATCGATCCTTCGGAAGGGTTTATCGCCTTCGCCCGCGAGCATATGCAAGACAACGGCGCCGAGTTCGACGTGGGCGACGCCATGAGCCTGCCCTACGACGAGGCGGAGTTCGACGCAGCGGTTTCCGGACTCGTGCTGAATTTCCTGCCCAACGCCGGGCAAGCGATTGCGGGCATGCGGCACGTGGCACGCCGCGACGCCCTGGTCGGCGCGTATGTCTGGGATTACGCTGGGAAGATGGAGATGATGCGCCACTTCTGGGATGCAGCAGTCGCGCTGGACCCGGCAGCCGCCGAGCTAGACGAGGGAAAGCGCTTCCCGATATGCAGGCCAGAAGCGCTGGATATGCTGTTCAAGAGCGCAGGTTTGTCGAAGGTCGAGACAAGTGCTATAGACATTTCGACCACGTTCCGCGACTTCGACGATTACTGGACGCCGTTCCTGAGCGGGCAGGCGCCGGCGCCCGGATATTGCATGTCGCTGGACGAGGCGCGGCGCGCAGCTTTGCGTGGACGGGTACGTGAATCGCTGCCGATCGATGGGGACGGATCGATTTCGCTCATCGCCCGCGCCTGGGCCGTCAAGGGCACCACGTGATGGGAGGAAGAGAAGTGAAAGCGGACCCAGTCAACGTGAGCGACGAGAACCGGCACAGCTGGGAGGCGACGGCGGAGTGGTGGGATGAACAGATTGGCCCGGAAGGGAACGAATTCCACCGCACGCTGATCGCGCCCGCGCAGATGCGGCTACTGGAACTGAAGCGCGGGGAGACGGTGCTGGATATTGCCTGCGGCAACGGGCAGTTCGCGCGGGAGATGGCGCGGGCCGGCGTGAACGTCGTTGCGTTCGACTTCACCGAGCGGTTCCTGGCGCGGGCCCGCCAGCACACAGAGGCGGCGGGGATACACAGCATCGAGTATCACTCGCTGGACGCTACAGACGAAAAGAAGCTGCTGTCGCTCGGCGAAGGCCGGTTCGACGCCGCCGTTTGTACGATGGCGCTCATGGACATGACAGAGATCACGCCGCTGATGCGCTCACTTATTCGGCTGCTCAAGGCAGGCGGGCGGTTCGTGTTCTCAGTCACGCACCCGTGCTTCAACGGCAACGGCGTGCGCCTCTGCTTGGAGGAGGAGGACAGAGACGGAACGCTCGTCGATATCTATAGCGTGAAGGTTGTGGAGTACCTTAAGCAGAGTGTGCAGAGGGGCGTCGGGATCATCGGGCAGCCGGAGCCCCATTACTACTTCCACCGGCCGCTCTGTGAGTTGCTGAACGAGTGCTTTCGCGCTGGCCTTGTGATGAACGGGATCGAAGAGCCCGCGTTCCCGCCCGGCACCGAGGCGAGTCGGCCGCTGGCTTGGGCTAGTTTTCCGCAGATACCGCCGGTGCTGGTCGCGAGGATGAGGGTCGCCGCAGGCTGAGGTTCAGCTGCCCGCCGGCATCATCGCCGCCATGCGCTTCTCCATCTCCTCCGGCGAAACGTCCTCGATGTGCGTGTGGATCCACCAGCTGACGCCGAAAGCCCCTACGCCGGCGCGTCGATCGCCGTAGAACTGGTCTTCAGGCTCCATCTCCTTGACTCCGCCGGCCTCGAGCGCCTTGCGGTAAGTTGCGTCACAGTCATTAACGTATAGCACGAGCGCGGCGGAGCGCGCGGGGTTCTCCGGGCCGGCGTCGGCGAGCATGACGACACGGTCGCCGAAGCGCATTTCGGCGTGCCCTATCGTGCCCCCGGGTCCGGGCATGCGCATAATCTCCTGGGCGCCGAATACCTGCTTCGCGAAGTCAATCAGGCCCGATGCGCCGTCAACGACCAGGTAGGGCGTGACGGTACCGTATTCCGCGGGGATGGGATTTACTGCCATGGCTGCTCCTCCTTCATTCGGAGAGCCTCTGCCCCAGGGAGTGCTATGATACCACCCGCTCGCGGAGCGGAGGCAATTGGGTTCTGTCACAAAAGTGTTACGAAGGAGGAGCATGACACAGCAGCAGGAAATCTCGGCAGCTTTCCCCTTCCAGTCGAAGCTCGTGGAGGTGCTCGGCTCGCGGATGCACTACGTGGAAGAGGGGAGCGGGGACCCAGTGCTGTTCTTGCACGGGAACCCGACGTCGTCGTACCTGTGGCGGAACGTCATCCCGCACGTCTCGGCGCTCGGTCGCTGTATCGCTCCGGACCTGATCGGGATGGGCAAGTCGGACAAGCCCGACATCGTCTACGGGTTCTTCGACCATTCGCGTTATGTTGAGGGATTCATCGAGGCGCTCGGGCTGCGGAACATTACGTTCGTGATCCACGACTGGGGGTCGGCGCTGGGCTTCCACTACGCGCGGCGGCACGAGGGCAACGTGAAGGGGATCGCCTTCATGGAGGCGATCGTGCGGCCGATCACCTGGGACGAATGGCCCGATCAGGCGCGGCAGATGTTCCAGGCGTTCCGCACGCCGGGCGTGGGCGAGCAGATGATCATGGACAACAACATGTTCGTCGAGGCCGTGCTGCCGGGCGCGGTCCTGCGCAAGCTCTCCCAGGAGGAGATGGACCGGTATCGAGAGCCGTACCCGACGCGGGAAAGCCGCAAGCCCCTATGGCGCTGGCCGAACGAGATCCCGATCGAGGGGCAACCGCCGGACGTACACGAAGCGGTGCAGGGCTACAGCGAATGGCTGGGGGAATCCCAGGTGCCGAAGCTCCTGCTGTGGGCACAGCCGGGGGCCATCCTGCGGAACCTCGTGCCCTGGTGCCGCGAGAACATCGCAAACCTGAAGACGGTCGAGGTCGGCGCCGGCGTCCACTTCCTCCAGGAAGACGACCCCCACGGCATCGGCGAAGCGATCGCGGCGTGGATGCGCCAACTGTCATTCTGAGCGAGAAGCCAGTCTAAGACGGGACAAACGCGCCTCCGCGAAGCCTGTCCTGAGCCCGGCGAGAGCCGGAGTCGAAGGGGAATCTGGCGGGGTGCAAGGGTTGTGAACGGCAACGGCTAGCGCGTCGTTCAGCCAGGGTGCATCTATGTAGAATGTGCGCATGGAGGTTGTTTGGGTCGCCCTTGCCGTCATCGTCATCGGGCTGTTGTTCTGGATCGCCGCCGCGGCGTTCGTTTTCTGGCGGGTATTGCGCTCCGACGAGAGGAAGCTGGCGAAGCGGGTCGCAAAGCTGCCGTTCTTCGACAAGATTTCCCTCGCCGGCGCGCTTTTCCGTGATCGTCGCATCGGATGGGCGCCCCGGCTGATCGCGCTGGCGCTTGTCCTCTACCTGGCGATGCCGCTGGACCTGATCCCGGACTTCATACCAGTCTTAGGCTATCTGGACGACATCCTGATCGTGGGAATCGGCGTCGTGCTGCTCTTGCGATCTATCCCGCGATACATAATCGAGGAGCACGTAGGACGCTACGAGCAGCGAGCGCGCGAGGCAAACGCGCCGGAGACCGCCCACCGGTGAGCGAGCCGTTCACGATCCGTCGGGCGACCACTGACGACATCGAGACCCTCGTGGAGCTTCGGGTGGCCCTGCAGCGCGAGAACACCGACGGCATCGAGGTCGATTGGGCAGCCGTACGGGAGGCGTGTCGCCGCTACTTCGCCCAAACTCTACCGTCAGACGTATTCGTCGTATTCGTCGCAGAAGCCGAAGGACGCGTGGTCGCCACGAGCGGCGTTTCGTTCGTGAGCCGGCCTCCGGGCAGCACATCGTTCCTGCGATGCGAGGGTTATGTGACCAACGTTTACACCGTTCCGGACTGGCGCAGTAGGGGTGTCGCGACTGCGCTACTAAACGAGACCATAGGATACTCCCAGCAGCAGGGAGCCCGGCTCGTGTACCTGCACACGTCGGACGCCGGACGCCCCCTGTACGAGAAGCTTGGGTTCGCGGAGTACCCCCGTTACATGGAGAGGCGGCTGTGACCAAGAAGCGGACCGGTGAGCCGTGGATCGCCGCTGCCGACTATGGCCGGCTGCTTCCTCCCTTCAGCATTAACCTCATCGTGCGAGACGTCGAGGCTTCACTTCCGTTTTACACCGAGGTCCTGGCGGCGTTCGTACACTACCGGGATCCAGACTTCGCGGCGCTCAAGATCGGCGGCGCCGAGGTGATGCTGCATGCTGACCACACGTACGATGCGCATCCCTGGTACCCGCGCCTGACAGCAGGCGAGCCGCGCGGCCTCGGCGCGGAGCTCAGGGTGCTCGGCCTCGATCCCGCCGCGGTCGAGGAGAGAGCGCGGCGGTCGGGCGCGAAGATCGTGAAGCCGGTCACGGAACGAGGCCACGGCTGGCGCGAGGTGATGGTCGAGGACCCGGACGGCTACGTGTGGGCCGTCGGAGTGTTGACCGAGCCGGAGGATCATAGATGAGCAAACTCGAACTCATCCGTGCGCTTTACGACTACAACGAGTCGGCGAACAACCACGTCCTCGAGGCCGCATCACGTCTGAGCGACGACGAGTTCTCGCGGAAGCAGGGAGCCAGCTTCGAGAGCGTCGAGGGCAACCTGGGGCATATCGTTGCGGCACAGATGAACTGGCTTGAGCGCTGGACTTCGGGGAAGAATCTCATGCCGACCGCCGAGGTGCAGAAGATACGCGGACTGGGAGCGCTCCGTGGGGCGTTCGACCGCTCGCACGAACTGCTGCGCGAGTTCGTGGCATCGTTGAATGAAGAGCGGCTGGATGGGGTGCTGGCGTATCGAGATAGCCGTGGTAAGCGGGACGAGCGCCTTATGTGGCAGCTGATGACTCACGTCGTCAACCACGGCACTCACCATCGCGCCGAGACAGCGATGGCGATGGCGGCGATGGGTAAGCCGATGCAGGAGCTGGACTACGTGTACTTCGAGATCGAGCGGGATAGGGATCCAGTTGAAAAGTTGAAGAGCCGGGACTTGAAATCGGGGAAGCGGGATCTGTGACACGGCTCATATTTCGTCCCCTCGCGCCGATGATAAGCCTTCATACTGCGACAGATAAACTGACAAGCCCATAGGAGGTTATCGGAATGATACTGCGACAGATAAACTGACAAGCCCATAGGAGGTTATCGGAATGACGACGCAGACCCTCGATCAGGCGAAGGCGGAGGCGTTCGGCGGCCAGATGGTGGCGATGCTGAACGGCGCTACGCTGGCGTTGATGACCAGCATCGGCCACCGGACCGGCCTCTTCGACAAGATGGCCGCCTTGCCCTCGTCCACCAGCGAGCAGGTAGCCGAGGCGACCGGCCTCAATGAACGCTACGTGCGTGAGTGGCTGGGGGCCATGGTGGCGGGCAAGATCATCGAATACGACCCGGGCGCGAAGACCTACCGGCTGCCGCCGGAGCACGCAGCATCGCTGACGAGAGCAGCGGGGCCGAATAACCTCGCCTCTCTCTTTCAGTACACGGCCTTGATGGGCAATGTCGAGGACCAGATCGTGGACTGCTTCCGGAACGGCGGCGGCGTGCCGTACTCCGCCTATCCCACCTTCCAGAAGCTGATGGCGGAGGAGAGCGCGCAGGTGTTCGACGCCACGCTGATCAACGTCACTCTGCCGCTGGTGCCCGGGATCGTCGAGCGGCTGAAGTCAGGCATCGACGTGGCCGACGTCGGCTGCGGCCAGGGACACGCGATCAACCTGATGGCAAAGGCATTCCCCAACAGCCGCTTCGTCGGATACGACTTCTCAGAGGACGGCGTCGCGGCCGGACGGGCTGAGGCTAACGAGATAGGCCTCAGTAACGCGAGCTTCGAGGTGAAGGACGTTTCGTCGCTCGCTGAGACGGCGAAGTACGACCTCATCACCGCCTTCGACACTATCCACGACCAGGCGCAGCCCCGAAAGGTGCTCGCGAAAATATCGCGCGCGCTCAAGCCGGACGGCGTCTTCCTCTGCGTGGATGTGGCGGCATCTAGCAACCTGGAGGAGAACCTCGAGCACCCGCTGGCGCCGATGCTCTACTCAGTCTCGACCCTGCACTGCATGACTGTATCGCTTGCCCTCGGGGGCGAGGGTCTCGGCACCGTCTGGGGCGAGCAGAAGGCGCGCGAGCTGCTCACGGAAGCCGGCTTCAAGCGGATCGACGTCGAGCACGTGGAAGGCGACATCTTCAACGCCTACTACATCTGCCGAAAGTAGCAGTCGGCGCGGCCTGCCCCAATCTGTCATTCTGAGCGGCAAGGTCGCTGCCAAGCGACCGAGAGCGAAGAATCTCGGCGGCTCCTATATTCGCACTCAGGCACGCTTGGCCGAGGCCTCGTCCGCCCGCAGACTACGCAGCAGGTTCGCCATTCCGATCGCGGACTCGACGGCCTCGAAGCCCTTGTTCCCGCGCGCCCCGCCGGAGCGGGCGAGCGCCTGCTCTTCCGTATCGCAGGTCAGGACGCCGAAGATGCAGGGGACGCCGCTGTCGAGCGCGGCGCGCTGGATGCCTGCGGCCGCCTGCGTGGCGATGTGCAGGTAGTGGTCAGTCTCGTGCCGGATGACGGCGCCCAGGCACACAACGGCGTCGTAGCGCCCGCTTTCGGCGAAGCGCTTGGCGGCGATGGGAAGCTCGAACGAGCCGGGGACCCAGAAGACATCGTGGTGGCGGACGCCTCGACGCTTGACTGCGTCGAGCGCGCCGTCGAGGAGGCGAGAGGTAACGCCCTCGTTAAAACGCGCGGCAATGAGAGCTAATGAGAGCTCTGAGCCGTCGAGATTCGGCGCAGTGGGCATCGCCTGCCTATTATAGTTTCAGTTTGGTATAGATGCGGGCGTCCCCAGGCGCAAGCGCTTGACAGCCCTTCTGGCATTTGCCTAACCTTTCGCACATACGCACGCTGTCCTGTGCTTCCCCGGCCCAAGAGATGTCGCGTACGTCCCGCATCCTCCTCTGCGCCCTGCTCGCGGCAACAGCAGGGCTGATCGCGATTCACAACGACAACGCTGAGGCGTCCGAGCAGCCCATCGGCTTGTGGCTGCCGTGGGAGGCCGGTACATCGTGGCGCCTCACGAACGGTCCCCACAGCTCTTCCAGCGACGGCTTCGGGGCCGCTCTGGACTTCCAGCCGCCGGACGCGGCGGGCAAGGGCTGCGAGACCAACTTCGTCTCTTCGTACTGGGTCGTCGCATCCGCCGGCGGCAAGGTGATCAACCAGCCCAACGGGCTGGAGATCGACCACGGCAACGGGTTCAGGACAGGCTACCTGCACCTCGCGGAGAAGCAGATGACCTCCGGCCGCGTGGACGCGGGCGACCGCCTGGGGAAGGCGTCCTGCTGCCCGGAGGGAGACTCCAGCTTCTGCTGGGCGACGGCGCCGCACCTGCACTTCTACACGGTCTACCGCGGAGCGCACCAGGGCATAAGGGGGATCAACCTGGAGGGTTGGGTCGTGCAGGAGAGCGGCTGCCTGGCCAGGGGTGGCGAGAGCGTCTGCGTCGGCGGCTGGCTGAAATCGAGCGCCCCCCCGTCCGCGCCGTCGAATGCGGACGTCGTGCTCATTCTCGATGCCACGGGCGACACCAACACCGGCGACCCCCAGCGCGCCCGGCTGGCCGCGGCCCGGGCCTATCTCGGGGAATCGGAGCCTGACGACCGCGTCGGCATCGTCACATACAACTCGGTGGTTCACGGGACGACGCACCTGCGCGCGGCAAAGGGGAAGCGCGGCACGAACGCCGCGCTGCTGCACAGGATCGACAGCGTCGGCGCCGACGGCCGGGCAGACCTGCGCGTCGGCCTGCGCGCGGGCTGCCGGGAGCTGGCGCAACATGGCGAAGCGGAGACCAGAGCTGCCGTCCTGATCTCGGACGGCGTTCACGATTACCGGCAGCTCGGGCAGCCACAACAGTGTCTCAAACAGCACGAATGGCCCGTGTACACGGTGGCCGTGGCGCCCGGCGGCGAAGAGACGCTGAGGCACATCGCAGAGGACACCGGAGGGCAAGTCATCAACCTTACCGGCGTCCAGGACATCGGCTGCGAGATGCATAAACTCAGGATGATGATCAGCGGACAGGAGGCGGGCGCCTGCAAGACAGAGCAGGCGTTCGTCGAAAAGACAACGCGCATCGATTTCGAGGTGCCGGCGGGCCAGGCGGAGGCCACGTTCGCGGCCATGTGGCTCCGCCCGGACGTGCCTTCGAACGTGTCACGCAAGGCACGCGTGGCGATGAGCCTCGTTTCGCCTTCGGGCCGGTCGATCGGCCCTGAGACGACGCGCGGAGACGTGAGCATCGAGGCCCGCACCACATCCGCGTCGTACGCTCTGGTTTCGCCGGAGGCGGGTGTTTGGTCGGTGCGGCTGGTTGGCGCAGAGGTGCCGCCGGAGGGCGTCCCGGTAACGGTATCCGCACAGACGACCGTGTCGCGACCGGCTCCCCCGCCCGCCGAACAGCCGCCCGCCGATGCGGCGACGCCGGGTCCGGATGACGCGCCGCCGGACGGTACCCCTATTGTGACACCGACGCCGCCCGCCGGGTCAACGCCCGAGCCTTCGCAGACAGCGACGCCAGACCCGAGCGCGACGCCAACGCCGGAGCCGACGCCGAATACAGAGCCCACACCTACGCAGGCGCCGACGCCACCTCCGGAGCCGGCTCCGGAGCCGACACCACCGCCTTAAGGCTTCTTCCCGCTCGTCCTGAGGTATCGAAGGCCTGTCCTGAGGCACTCGAAGGGAACGAGCGGAGCAACCCCGCCCCGTCCGGCCCGATAATGGGAACTCGGAATCCATAATTTGGATTTCCGTATTTCTTGGTATCTTGTCGCGCTTCTCGCGAAGGCCTTAATCTGGGTTAAGCTACGTCATCGTAATATGCACGAAACAAAACTAAGCACGAAAGGAGTGATGGGCGATTAACCCGCCTGTCTACATTCACTAGATGGTAGTAGAGACCAACGAGCGGCCGGCCACTCAGACACCCCAGTTCTCGATGGAACTGAACGAGGACCAAAGGCAGATCCAGAGTTGGGTACACGGCTTCGCGAAAGACGTCGTGCGGCCGGCGGCCCACGAGTGGGACGAGCGCGAGGAGACGCCCTGGCCGATCATCCAGGAAGCGGCGAAGATCGGCCTGTATTCTTTCGAGTTCCTTCAGAACGCCTTCGCCGACCCGGCTGGCCTGACGATGCCGGTGGCGAACGAGGAGCTGTTCTGGGGCGACGCCGGCATCGGCCTGGCGATCTTCGGTTCGACGCTGTGCGTAGCCGGAATCGTCGCTAACGGGACGCCGGAGCAGATCGTGGAGTGGGTGCCGCAGTGCTTCGGCACGCCCGATAAGATCCAGCTCGGCGCGTTCGGCGTCAGCGAGCCGGACGCGGGTTCCGACGTCAGCTCGCTCAAGTCGCGAGCCGTCTACGACGGGGCGAAGGACGAGTGGGTGCTGAACGGCACGAAGACCTGGATCACCAACGGCGGAATCGCCGACGTGCACGTGCTCGTGCTATCGGTCGATCCCGAGCTCAACTCGCGCGGACACGCCGCGTTCGTCGTGCCGCCGGGCACGCCGGGCTTGAGCATGGGCCAGAAGTTCAAGAAGCACGGCATCCGCGCCAGCCACACGGCAGAGGTCGTTCTCGACAACGTGCGCGTTCCCGGCCGCTGCCTTCTCGGCGGCAAGGAGCGCCTCGACGAGCGCCTCGCCCGCGCCCGCGAGGGCAAGAGCTCCAAGGTACAGGCGGCGATGGCGACGTTCGAGGCGACGCGGCCGGCCGTCGGCGCCCAGGCCGTGGGTATCGCGCGGGCTGCCTACGAGTTCGCGCTGGATTACGCGAAGGAACGGAAGCAGTTTGGGCGGGCGATCATCGAGAACCAGGCGATCGCCTTCAAGCTCGCCGACATGAAGACGCGCATCGACGCCGGCCGGCTCCTCGTCTGGCGAGCGGCGTGGATGGGACGCAACG
>WNFV01003895.1_pt1 | contig 18866 bp, 20 predicted proteins | sample 5400101 | NCBI WGS metagenome assembly WNFV01 (sample SAMN13153361, study PRJNA577476) | soil metagenome | isolation source: 115 cm soil or saprolite under grassland replicate 1 | place: USA:California | collected 2016-06-15 | reverse complement strand
TCGCCGTTGCAGTGGGTCCAGGAGACCAGCTGCGGGTCGCCCGGCTCGGAGATGTCGATGATCCGGAACCCGTCGTAGTTGCCGTTGAAGGCCAGGTTCCCCCAGAAGGCGATGTCGGAGTTGACCGTGCGCTGGCCGTCGGGCACCAGGAACGAGGCGGGCTGGGGACTGTGGCCCAGCGCCTGGATATTGGGGGTGTGCGGTCGCGTTGCGTGGTCTGCTGAGGCCGGCAGCGCCATGCCCACCAACAGGGCCAAGGCCGCCATGAGGCTGAACGCCGTCCAACGGATATGAGATCGCAGGGTCCGGGGTCGCACGCCACCCACCTCCTTGTGGGTCAACGACAGGCCGTCGACGTCGGGGGATGGCGGGCCGCGCGCAAGCCCAGGCCCGGGGCGCATGGCGACCGGGCAGGCTATGTCCGGGGTGGTGCAGCGCCAGAGGGTCTGGGGTGGCTCAAGCACCGGCGTTTCCATCCGAAGCCAGCTGCAAAGGAGGCATTTTCTCCTCACCGTGATGTTCAGGCCCAAGAGCCCATACCCTCCCGACTCGGTTCGCAGTCCACGCGTGCCGACGGCGAACGTCGCGCAGGGAGGAAGCGGGGAGAACGGCAACGCGGCCGTCCTCCCCCACGCCGGCGCTACTTCGTCCGCTTCAGGATCCACAGGCCGGAGTTCATGTCGCTTGCGTACACGAGCTTCGTCGAGGGCTCGTAGGCCACGCCCCAGACCTGCGTAGTGTTGGTGAGCGTGTTCCGCTGCGCCGGCTTGACCGGGTTCTGCGCGGCCGGCGGCACAAAGTACGCCACCTCCGCCGGATTGCGCGGGTCCTTGGTGCTGACCACGCGGACGCCGTCGGTGTACCACGACAGGTACACGTCGCTGCCGACCACCAGCGGGTTGTGAACAACGTAATCGCCCGCGCCCGGGTCGGCCAGGCCAAACGAGTTCGGCGTGTGGAACTCGCCGATCTGCACCGGGTGGGCCGGATCCGACTCGTCCAGGACCCGCATGTACCCCCAGCCCGGCACCGTGCCGGTGCCAAAGCTGGTCTTGCAGAAGTCCTCGTCGGCCGTGAACAGCAGCTTGCGCTGGTCGTCGTAGCTGGTCGAGTGCGCGTCGCCGTCCTCGTTGGGCTGGTAGGTGAACCGGCCCAGGAAGCGCGGCTGGGCCGGGTCGGCGATGTCGAGGCTGATGAAGCCTGCGTCCCAGTAGGAGACAAACAGCAGCCTGCCATCCTCGGACGGATCCATCCCGTGGCCGAACGAGGTCGCGGAGCAGCCCTGTCCCAGCGCCGGGTCCAGCCCGAGATCCTTGCGGATGCCGAAGCTGGAGACGAACGCCGGATGGGCCGGGTCGGTCACGTCCACGATCCACGCATCACCCCGATGCGCGCGGTCGCGCGGCGTCACGCCGTCCGACTCGAGCTGCTCGGCGCGGGGAAGGCTCGCGTAGACGAACGTTCTGCCCAGGTCGTCACGGTCGCCCACCTCGAGCTCATGGAAGCCGCGGGTGCAGCAGCCGGTGTCGTACACTGCCAGCAGCCGCGGCGCGGCGGGATTGGTGACGTCCCACAGGCCCAGCCCGCGCTTGCCGGCGGCCGACGGATCGGTGCGGAAGACGTCGCAGACCTGCAGCCCGACCGCGGCGATGTCGTGGCCGGCGAGCGGGCCGTACTTGGCGGTGTACACGACGACGTCCTCGTGCGAGGCGCCCGGCACCTCGAGGTTCGCGACCACCGTCGGCTGCGCCGGGTCGCGCGCGTCGACCACGGCGACGCCGCCGCTTGGGCAGAACTGCGGGTGCGACGAGTCGAAGAAGCCCCAGCGCCCGATGTACGCGAACCGCTTGTACGCGAAGACATCGCCGTTGAAGCCACGCAGGCCGAGGTCGTTTTGGCCGACGGCAGTCATGTTCAGCGCCGACCCACTCTTGGTCCCGCCGCCGTACGTCTTGTCGGACGAATCCAGGAAATGCTGCTCGTTGGGGAGTAGCTCGTCGTTTGGCGCTGCGGTCGAGAACGGAGTCACGGCGAATGCCAGGGCCGCAAGGCTGAGCGCGATCAACACCCTCCGCATGTGTCTCCCCCTTCACTGGTGGATGGCGCTGCTATGGACGCATGTGTATGGGGGCGGCGCAACCGCATCTTCGCGCTTCGGAAAGTAAACGGCCGACGAGGCTCGCGTTTGCGCCGGTCTTCAGCAATCTTCGAGACGGCTGCTCCGCTGCTCCAGGACGTTCGCATGGTCGATGCTCATCATTCAACGTCGCGATGGCCCCGCGGGCCACGTTCACCAGGATTGTCGTGGGCCTAACCCTAACCAGGCCGAGCTCACCGGGACCGATCAACGCACGGGTCCAGCATCGAGGATGACGTCCTGCTCGGCATGGCGGGCGCCGGGTTGGCGGTCGCATCGCTGGTCGCGGCATGGATCGTGTTCGTCGTTGGGCGGCGCGACCGCGCGGCCGGGGACGACCGTGAGCGGTAGGCCACCCCGCCACCTCGCCACATCTGGCCGTTTGTCTGCGGCGTGGGCACCCGGGCTCGGTCGTCCCGGCCCGGCTCAGCGCGGCCAGCACCGGGCACGGCACGGTCGGGCTCACCGTCGCGCTCCCGGCCAGTTGTAAGGGGCAAACAGTTTACGAGACAATACGTCTAATCAAATCATAGTGTCTTACTATGCGTCGTCACGTCACTTGGTCGTCGTCGCGTATACTTGGCCGGTGCCGAAGCTGTGGACCGAGACGATCCAGGCGCACCGCCACCAGGTGCGCGACGCGATCCTGGACACCACCGCGGCTGGTGGCCCGCCACGGGCTGCGGTCGGTGACGATGTCGCAGATCGCCACCGAGACCGGCATCGGACGTGCGACGTTGTATAAGTACTTCCCAGACGTCGAAGCGATCCTGCTCGCCTGGCACGAACGGCAGGTCACCGGCCACCTTCAACAGCTCGCCGACGTCCGCGACCAGGCTGGCGACGCTGGCGAGCGACGCCGAGCGGTGCTGGAGGCCTACGCGCCCATCTCCCACGAGTCCCACGGCCACCACGACACCGAACTCGCGGCATTCCTACATCGAGGTGCGCACCTCGCCCGAGCGCAGCAGCGGCTCAGCGACATGATCCAAGCCCTGCTGACCGAGGCCGCCCAGACCGGCCACGTCCGCGATGACGTCGCGCCTTCAGAGCTTGCCAGCTACTGCCTGCACGCCCTCACGGCGGCCGGCAGCCTGCCGTCCAAGGCCGCGGTCCGCCGGCTCGTCACGGTCACGCTGGCCGGGTTGCGCCCCCCACGCTGAGGCGCTGACTCGTTCTCCCTTCCGCCGGAGCCGCAGCCCTCCGCAGCGCTTCGCGCGAGACGGTCAGCCTGTCCTCCGCGGGAGGGCTGGTGCGTACGCGACGGTGGCCGTTCCGCTGCACCGTGAGCTCGCTGTTGGACACTGGTGGGGATGCTGCGTCGGGTTGGGATGACTGCCGACGAGTTTCGGGCGCTGCTTCGGTAGCCCTCGGCCCGGCGCGTACTGGGGTAGGAACGGCCTCGCCTCCGGCGCCGCGGCCGGGACCCTGCACCCGGCCGCGGACCGGCCGTTGTCGCGGCCAGGCGGCCGGATCCCGCGGCGCTCGACAGCGCGCGTCAAGGGCGCTTCGCGGTCCTGCGGACCGGCCCTGGGCCGCCCTTGACCCGGCCGCCAGCGCCGCGGGCCGTGGACACACGCCGGTGGGGCGACGGCAGGCCGCCCGGCCGCGACCCGAGCGATTCCGCGGTAATAAGCCCTCGGTGGATTTCGGCGGAATTATCACCGCGAGCTTCACAGGAGCTGACACGACGGCTCGCCGCACGGCTCACCGATCCTGGTCAGCGGTACAGCGACCAGGAATCCCAGCAAGTCAAGCGTATCCATGGGACGCCCGCCCGCGCGCACCTGGCGATCAGGTTGCTCTGTCCGGCCGAGCGCTTCCAGCCGGCCGGCGTCGCCACGGTCCTCGTGGTCGTCCGGGCTGTCGGGTTTGCCGCCGTGACCTTGGCGCACCCGGGGCTGGCACCACGGGCGCCGTGGGGCGCCAGCGAGGCTGCTCGTTGGGTGTCACCGTCGGGCGTGCGCCGGCTGGTCGGGTGCCCGTGGAGTGGGCGGGCTCCACGATAGGGTCTCGGCGCTGGCGCGCAGGTAGACGCCGGCCGGGGTGAGGCCGGCAAGCGCTTCCCGCAGGCGAGTCGCGAGCGGGCCCTGCCATTGCGCGATGCGGCCGAACTGGGCGGACACGCGGACCAGCCGTTGGGTTCGGGATCGTCGGGCCTGGTCGTAGGCGGCCAGTGCGGCCGGCACATCGGCTTGGCGGTTGGCGCTGGCGGCCAGGGTGACGGCGTCCTCCGGCGCCAGGCATGCGCCCTGGCCGAGGTCGGGGTCAGGGCATGCGCGGCGTCGCCGAGCAGCACGACCCGCCGACATCGGCCGGCCCGCGACGGGAGCAGGCCCGCTACGGCGCCATCGTGGCCGTCGTCACCTTCGGTTGTTCCTTGGCGCCCGGACGCTGGCGTTCCTGCATGCTGGCCTGCTGGTCGGCAACGTCTGGGTGGCGGTGCGGCGGACCCGCCGCGCCGCTGGGTAGCCGCGCGGGCGACATCTTGCACGACAGCCTGTCGTAACGGAGCACTTGTCCATCCAGGGGTCGAGTCTCGCGTACACTGTCGCGATGCTGCTGCGGGTGATACGGCTGGTGGTTGTTGGGGCAGCGGTGCTGCTGGCCCTGCACCTGTTCATGCTCATCGGTCATGGCCAGGCCGGGCACGGCCCCATGGCGCCTTCTGGCGCGGCGACCCACGACGCCGTCGCCATGGACCAGCAGCCACATCCCGCCCTGGACCTCGACGCCACGCTCCCCGCGGGCGTGGACATGGCCGCGACCTGCTTCGCGGTGCTGGCCGCCCTGCTGCTGCTCGGCGCCGGTGCCCGCCGTGCCATCCGGACGTCCGGCCTGGCCGCGGCAGCGGCTTGCGGAGCGGCCGACCACCGGATGCGCCCGCGGGCGCGATCACCGGTCGAGCTGTGCGTATCCCGGACGTGAGCCGCTGAGCCGATCCAGATCCAGTCCGCGATCCGCGGATCGAGCAAGCAAGCACTCCGGGAGGAACTCCAACGATGCGACGCATCGCAGTGGCGGTGGCAGCCATGGCGCTGCTTGCCGCCTGCGGCCAGACAGCCGACAAGGACGCGCAGGCGCCGGCCGCGCCGCAGCCCAACCAGGCCGACGTGACCTTCGCGCAGAGCATGATCCCGCATCACCAGCAGGCCATCGAGATGGCCGAGCTCATCAAGGGCCGCACCACCCGCCCCGAGCTGGTCAAGCTGGCCGGCGACATCACCACCACCCAGGGCCAGGAGATCGACCACATGCGGGGTTGGTTGCGAAGCTGGGGCAAGCCGGAAGCCATGGCAGGCATGGATCATGACCAGATGGCGATGCCGGGCATGATGGACCGGGGCGAGATGGATGAGCTCGAGGGCCTCAAGGGTGCCCGGTTCGACCTGGCCTTCATCGACATGATGACCCGCCACCACCAGGGCGCGATCGAGATGGCCAACACCGAGCTCAGGGATGGCTCGCTGTCCGAGGTCAAGCAGCTCGCCCAGCAGATCATCACGGCCCAGCAGCGCGAGGTCCGCCAGCTGGCCGCCTGGAAGCAGGCGTGGGCCTGACCCGCGCGTGAAGACGACTCTCGGCGGTCCCGGCGCCTCGTAACCCGCCGGGACCGCTCGGTCGTTCATCGTGGGGTGGCGAGCGCCGGGGTCGGCAGTGGCGGTGCGAGATGGCCGCGCCCCGGGCCAAATGCCGGACGGCCAGCGCGGAGACCGCGCCGACCGCGGCCAGCCCGGCCCATGGCAGGCGGCCAGCCGGGTGTGCTGCGCGGCGCCGAAGGCGGCACCAGTGAGCAGATTCCCGAGCGCGATCACCATGCCGGACAGGGTGTTGTACACCCGGTAGTGGGTGGCGACCAGGCGGCCTTGGGCCAGGGTGACGATGGTGTCCATCTCGAAGGGGTACACCACGGTGGCCCCGAGCGTGAGCAGCACCGTGCAGGTCAGCACCGGGGCCAGGGCGAGGATGATCCTGCCAGGCTGGCTGAGGTGCCGGCGGGCGGGTGGGGTCCGGCCGGGGCCGCGGCGGCCAGCGGCAGGAACGCGGCGCCCATCAGAGCGAGCCCGACGGTGATCGCCTGGGTCGGGCGCCAGCGCCGTTTGGCGTGGGCGGTCACCGACAGCTGCCCCGCGATCGCGACCAGCGCGGAGACCACGAACAGCAGCCCCACCCCACGCTCGCCGCTCGCCGCCCGCCGGGCCAGCCGGACCACCGCCGAGCACGCGGGCCGACCGCCAGCGGCAGCGCCAGGTAGACCTGGAACGACAGCACGTAGGAGCCGACCATCGCCGCGGCGAACAACCAGAATGCCCGGTTGCCCAACACCTGCCGCCAACCGACGAGCGCTCGCGGTGCGCTCTGCTTTGACCGTGACCACTTGGTGATCGACCGGGACGCCAGCGAGGCCCGCTTGGAGGGAGTGGAGCTGCCGTGACGCGCAGCGAGTTGGACCTGCTGGCCGCGCTGGCGAGCCGTCCGGGGCGGGCCTGGCCGCTACGAGCTGGTATACAACCTGCCGGCCACTCTGCGGCCGGCATGTGCGCCCAGCTTGCCGTCACCTGACGGCAACCGCATCGCATCCTTCAGCGCTCGCAGGCGGTCGTGCCCGCGTGTCTTGCGGCCGGACCGCCGAAGGGCGGGGCGGTGATGGTCGTGACGCGGGCTCATGGCTGGGTGAGGAGCGATCCCAGGGTTGGCGCGGCTGAGATCGCGCTGGCGAGCATCGGCAACGGGCCGAGAAGACGCCATGCCCGTTCGGCCCGCGGTGCACGGGCCAAATGGCCATCGCTGGAGGAGCAGCGCCCCTTCATCGTTGGAGGCGACCGATCGTACGACAGTTGTCTCCTGCTGCTACGACAGTCGATGGTAGTAGCGTCGCGATCAAGGAGGGCTGGCATGACACGGCCACGCACAGGGCCTCGCCTGCTGATCGGCGTCGCGCTCGCCTGGCTCGCGATTGCAGCACTCGCCGCGCCGGCAGCCGCGCACGAGGAGGAGAAGCGCGTCCCGGCCCGGACATTGGCCGACGAGGCGATCGCGATCATCCGCTCGCAACCCGAGCAGATGGACGCCATCAGCGACAAGGTCAACGACGCCCTGGAGTCCGAGGACCAGGCCGGGGTTGACAAGACGCTGGTGACCAAGGCCAAGGCCGCGCTGCAGGCCGACAACCTGTCGCAGACCGAGCTGCTGCTGGAGGAGGCGATCGGCGCCTGCCCGGGCCAGCCGGTGGTCGCACCGGCCGGGGTGCGCAAGCCGCTCAGACTCAGCGCGCCCTGCCCCGCCCCGGCGCACCTGCAGGCGCTCGGCCGCGAGCCGATCGCCGGGGCGACCAAGCCGTTGCTGCTTGGCGTGGGCGCGGTGCTGGTGCTCGGCGGGCTGCTGCTGGCAAGGAGGATCACATGAGCGACCCGGCTGACACCCTGCAACGCCCGGCCGGGCCCACCCCACGGTCGCGGGGCCAGCGGTTCTGGCGGGCGCTGGACGAGCGGCTGGGCCTGTCCGGGCTGCAGTACCCCATCCCCGAGCACGCCAACAAGCTCGCCTACTCCCTGGGCGGCCTGTCGCTGATCACCTTCGTGCTGCTGGTCGCGACCGGGATCTTCCTGACCCAGTACTACAACCCCGACCCGGCCGCCGCGCACGCCAGCGTGCGCCACATCATCACCGGGATCAGCGGCGGCGACTTCATCCGCGCCTTCCACTACTGGGGCGCCATGGCCATGATCGTGCTGGTCGGCCTGCATCTGCTGCGGGTGTTCGCGGCCGCGGCCTACAAGCGGCCCAGGGAGGGCAACTGGGTGATCGGCGTCGCGCTGGCCGCCATCACCGCCGGGCTGTACTTCAGCGGCAGCGTGCTCAAGTGGGACCAGGAGTCGCTGGAGGCGCTGGAGCACAACATCGAAGTCGGCAAGCTGCTCGGCAAGTTCGGCTTCTGGTTCGCCCCCACGTTCGGCGGCATCCCGCTGCTCACCCGCTTGTACGTGGTCCACATCAGCGTGCTGCCGGCGCTGCTCACCCTGGCCGTAGTCGTCCACCTGCTGCTGATCAAGCGGCTCAAGATGGCCCCGTCGCCGTTCCGCAAGAACCCAGAGCTCGAGCCAACCCGCCCGTTCACCCACCACCTGGCCGAGCTCGGCGCACTCGCGCTCGTGCTTGTCGGCGTGCTCACCGTGCTGGCGGTGCTGCTGCCGCCCGGGCATGGGCCGGCACCGGTGGAGGGCCTCGAGGTCACCAAGCCACCCTGGCCGCTGTTGTGGGTCTACCCGGTCGAGGACTGGGTCGGCGTGGCTGGCATCCTGTGGGCCACGCTGGCCATCTTCGCGGCGCTGCTGCTGGTGCCGGTGCTGGACCGCTCCCCAGCGCGAGCCCCGGCCAAGCGGCTGCCGATCATCATCGGCGCCGGCGTGGTGGTCGCGGCGATCATCGCCATGATCGTCTACGCCGCCGTGCAGCCGGTCGCCTCCCACATCGGGATGTAGGCCATGCGACCACGTGCGCTGGTGCTGTTCTGGGGCGCGACCACCGCCTCGGTGCTGCTGCTGGGCACCGTCTGGACGCTGGCCAAGCAGCTGGCCGGCGGCGCGGCCCGCCCCACCGAGGACGCCGCCCTGCTGGCCGTGGCTGGCGTCGGGCTGGCGGTCTGCCTCCTTGTGGCGGGACGGATCGCGCTGGTGGCCGGGCGGCTACGGCGGGACGCCCGGCGGCGAGAGCGCGTCGACGACCACCGCCACGGCGGGCGGGAGGCGGCAGGGTGAGCCGGCGGCCGGCCACGCTGCTCGTAGCCATCCTCGGTGCGGCGGTGGCTGCGCCTCCGCCCGGACCTGGACGAGCCCGTCGAAGCGGCACCCGGTCGAGGCCGCAGCTGGCGGCAGCTCAGCGGGTGGGCCACCCGGCACGGTACGGGCAGACAGGCGGCGGCTGGCTCTCCCGGTTCGACGCTGGATGATGGCGGCCGGGCGGGCCGCGACCCGACACGAGAGGAGTCGACCATGCGATCTCGAAGACTTGTGGGCCTGACCATCCTGGGGACGGCCCTGTTGATCCTGGCGCTGGCAGCACCGGCTGCTGCCGGTTCGACGACCTACACCTTCGCCCTGGTGGGGCCGAACATCGCCGTCGCCCCATCCGGCCAGCACGCGGGGGACACCATCCGAGTGACCGGGTCGGGGACCTTCGACCCCGCGGCGGGGACGGTCGCGGCGGGCGGCTCGTTCACCCACTTCAACGCCGACGGCACGGTGCACCAGCGGGGTACCTGGCAGGCCACCAGCCTCACCAGCTTCGGTGGCTTCGGCGGGCCGAGCCCTGGGCGACAAGGCGGCGTGCTGTGGCTGGTGGTGACCCACTTCCACAACGGGGAAGCCCCTCATCCGGGGATTCCCATGAGCGTGACCTCGACCATCAACGCCCCACCCGGGCTCATCGAGGGGACGACCGTTGGAGAGTTCACGGTAAAGACCGCCGGCAAGGCGCGTTTCCACCTGACCTCTCTCTATAGATAGATGAGAAGGAGGACGAGTTCGAGGAGCGTAGGCGAGTGCTGGCCGGCGCGATGGTGCGGCTACCCGCCATCTGAGTGCTGGCCGCCGTCGGGCTAGTCGGGTTCGGCCAGCCCGACGTCAGGCGTCTCTGATTGGCGTGCGATGCGGCATGGACCGAACTCGGCGCTAGTGTACGGTGGTCGCCTGGCTACGACAGCGAGTCGGACCATTAGCGGAGGTTGCACAGGCAGGACCTCGGCCGCAGGCGGGCCGGTCTGGTGGGATGCGGCGACCTGCCGGTAGGGGAGCGGGGTGCCATGGAGCCCAAGCCCAAGGAGCAGAGCACGGCCGTCCTTGACGTCCGCGGGCTCAACTGGGCCAGTGAGAAGGCGGTGGTGGAAGCGGTGCTCGGCCGCCAGCCGGGCGTGCTTGGTGTGGAGGCCAACCCGGTCTCCCAGACCGCGACGGTGACCTACGACCCCAGGGTGACGTCGCTTGTGGAGCTGCGCCGCTGGGTGATCGAGTGCGGCTACTACTGCGCGGGCCAGTCGGTGCCCTCGCACCTGTGCGACCCGATGGCGGAGCCCGACCCGCCCGCGGACGGCCACGCCGGCCACGGCAGGGCTGCCGCCGCGACCGTGCCGGTCCCACGGGTTCAAGCGGAGCCGGCCCGGCCAGCCGCCCACGCCGCCCATGCACCCCCGTCCGCGGCCGCGCATGCTGGCCACGCCGCGGCGCCGGGGGAGGCGGTGCGCGCGCCGGAGGAGGTGATGGGCCATGGCGGGCACGCTGGGATGTCGATGGCTGCCATGGTCGCCGACATGCGCAACCGCTTCCTGGTCGCCGCGCTGTTCTCGGTCCCGATCCTGCTGTGGTCGCCGATCGGCCGGGACGTGCTGGGCTTCACGGCGGCCGCGCCGTTCGGGCTGCGCGACGACATGTGGTCGCTGCTGCTGAGCCTGCCGGTGATCTTCTGGTCCTGCTGGATCTTCTTCGACGGCGCGGTGCGCGCGCTGCGGGCCCGCACGCTGGACATGATGGTGCTGGTCGCCGTGGCGGTCGGGGCGGGCTGGCTGTACTCGCTGTACGTCACCCTCACCGGCGGCGGCGACGTCTTCTACGAGGCCGCCACCGTGCTGGCCGCGTTCGTGCTGCTGGGGCACTGGTTCGAGATGCGCGCCCGCGGCGGCGCCAACGACGCCATCCGCACGCTGCTGGACCTCGCCCCGCCCAAGGCGCTGGTCATCCGCGACGGCGAGCCGGTCGAGGTCCCCACCGCCGAGGTGGTGGTCGGCGACGTGCTGCTGGTCCGCCCGGGCGCCAAGATCGCCGTCGATGGCGTGGTCAGCGACGGCGACAGCGAGGTCGACGAGTCGATGGTCACCGGCGAGAGCCTCCCGGTCCACAAGCAGGCCGGCTCGCAGGTGGTCGGCGCGACGATCAACAAGAACGGGACCCTGCGGGTACGGGCCACCAAGGTCGGCGCCGACACCGCCTTGGCCCAGATCGTCAGGCTGGTGCAGGAGGCGCAGAACTCCAAGGCGCCCGGCCAGCGGCTGGCCGACCGGGCGGCGTTCTGGCTGGTGCTGGTCGCCTTGGTGGGCGGCGGGCTGACCCTTGTCGTCTGGCTGCTGGCGGGCCGGCCGCTCAGCACCGCGATCCTGTTCGCCATCACCGTGGTGGTGATCACCTGCCCGGACGCACTGGGGCTGGCGACCCCGACGGCGATCATGGTCGGCACCGGGCTCGGTGCCAAGCGGGGGATCTTGTTCAAGCACGCGATGGCGCTGGAGACCTCGGCGCGCATTCAGGCCGTGGTCATGGACAAGACCGGCACGCTCACCAAGGGCGAGCCGGAGGTTACCGACCTGGTCACCGCTGATGGGATCGGCCAGGCGGAGCTGCAGCGCCTGGCCGCGGCGGTGGAGCGGGAGTCGGAGCACCCGCTGGCTGAGGCGATTGTGCGCCGCGCCGACGACGCCGGGATCCCTGAGGTGGCGGCCGAGGGGTTTGAGAACGTCCCCGGCCACGGCGCGGTCGCCACTGTGGACAGCCGGCGGATCGCGGTCGGCAACCTGCGGCTGCTGCAGCGCGAGGGGGTCGAGCTGGGCGGTCTCGGCGTCCGCCGGGAGGAGCTGGCCGCCGGGGGGCGGACGGTGGTCGTGGTGGCGGTCGACGGCCGGGCGGCGGGGTTGGTGGCCATCGCCGACGCGGCCCGGCCGACCGCTAGGGCGGCGGTTGGGGCGTTGCACGAGCTGGGCGTGGAGGTGGTGATGCTGACCGGCGACAACCGCGCCACCGCCGAGCGGATCGCGGGCGAGCTTGGCATCGACACCGTGATCGCCGAGGTGCTGCCCGGCGACAAGGCGGCCAAGGTCGCCGAGCTGCAGCGCGCCGGCCGCAAGGTCGCCATGGTCGGCGACGGCGTCAACGACGCCCCCGCGCTGGCCAGCGCCGACCTGGGGATCGCCATCGGCGCGGGCACCGACGTGGCGATCGAGACCGCCGACGTGGTGCTGATGCGCTCCGACCCGTTGGACGTGCCGGTCGCGCTGCGGATCGGGCGGGGCACGCTGCGCAAGATGCGCCAGAACCTGGGCTGGGCGGTGGGCTACAACGCGATCGCGCTGCCGATCGCCGCGGGTGTGTTCGAGCCCGCCTTCGGGCTGGTGCTGCGCCCGGAGATCGCCGCGCTGTCGATGTCGGGGTCCAGCCTCATCGTCGCGGTCAACGCACTGGCGCTCAAGCGGCTGCGGCTGCCCGATGTGCGGCTCGCCGCCGCGGAGCGATCGCGGCGCGCTGCCGGCGAGCTGCGAGTCGGCTAGCTCCTGACACGTTGTCGCACCCGCACCCTGGGTACTCGTGGTGACCTCGCCGGTCGGGTCGCAGTCGTCGATCTTGTCGGCCGGGGTGAAGGGTCCGAGCGGGATCTCGTGCCAGAACCCACTGCCATTGGCCAGCTGCTTGCCAAGGTCAACCGCTTGATCGCGCGCAGTCGCCGCCGCCCGATGCGCAGGCGTTGTCAACAGGCTTGCGGCTCCAGCGGCAGAACGAGTCCGTGCGGGGGGCGCAGCCCGGCCAGCGTGACGGTGACGAGCCGGCGGACCGCGGCCTTGGACGGCAGGCTGCTGGCTGCCGCCAGGGCGTGCAGGCAGTAGCTGGCAAGCTCTGAAGGCGCGACATCATCGCGGACGTCGCCGGTCTTGGCGCCCTCGGTCAGCAGGTCCTGGATCATGCTGCGGAGCTGCTGTTGCGCTCGGGTGAGCTGCTCGTCTCGATGCAGGAACGCCGCGAGTTCGGTGTCGTGGTGCCTGCGGGTCTCCTGGGAGATGAGCGCGTAGGCCTCCAGCACCGCCTGCAGTCGCTGGCCAGGGTCGCCGGCCTGGTCGCGGACGTCGGCGAGCTGTTGGAGGTGGGCGGTGATCTGCCGGTCGTGCCAGGCGAGCAGGATCGCTTCGACGTCTGGGAAGTACTTGTACAGCGTCGCGCGTCCGATGCCGGTCTCGGTGGCGATCTGCGACATCGTCACCGACCGCAGCCCGTGGCGGGCCACCAGCGCCGCGGTGGTGGCCAGGATCGCGTCGCGCACCTGGTGGCGGTGCGCCTGGATCGTCTCGGTCCACAGCTTCGGCACCGGCCAAGTATACGTGACGACGATATTGGGAACACTGTGGTTAGATAGAGACGTACTGTCTCGATAAACTGTCGGGTCAAGAACGAAGCCTCGACAACCACGCGCGACAGAGGGGACACCCATGACTGACCCGCCTCGCTACCCCGACACCGGCGACGACTCCAGCGTGGCGCCCGACCGTGGCTCGACCGCCCGCAGGTCACGCTGGGTGGCGGTCCTGCTGTGGATCATCGGGATCGTGCTGGTCCTGGGGTTCATCGTCTTGCACCTCACCGGCACCCTCGGCCCCGGCGCCCATTAGGCGGGACGGAGGCTCCGGAACTGGCGCAAACGAGCATTGGAGTCCGCGGATGATCGAGGCAACCGGCCTCAGCAAGCGCTACGGCGCCACCCTGGCCGTCGACGACCTGTCGTTCGTCGTGCCGCCGGGTCAGGTGACGGGGTTCCTCGGCCCCAACGGGGCCGGGAAGTCGACCACGATGCGCCTGATCCTCGGCCTCGACGCGCCGACCTCGGGATCGGTGACGGTCAACGGGCGGCCCTACGCCAGCTACCACCGTCCTCTCTTGGAGGTCGGGGCGCTGCTCGAGGCAAGGACGTTCCACGGTGGGCGCAGCGCCTACCACCATCTGCTGTGCCTGGCGCTCAGCAACGGGATCGGCCGTGCCCGGGTCGACCAGGTGCTCGAGCTGGTCGGGCTTCATCGCGTCGCCCGCAGGCGCGCGGGCGGCTTCTCGCTCGGCATGGCACAGCGCCTGGGCATCGCCGCCGCGCTGCTCGGCGATCCACCGGTGCTGATGTTCGACGAGCCGGTCAACGGCCTCGACCCCGAGGGGGTCCTGTGGATCCGCAACCTGTTGCGGTCGCTGGCCGCCCAGGGCCGCACCGTCTTCCTCTCCAGTCACCTGATGAGCGAGATGTCGCTCATCGCCGACCGGCTGATCATCATCGGGCGTGGCCGCCTGATCGCGCAGACGACCATCGAGGACCTCCTTGAGAACGGCTCGGGCAACTTCGTGCGGGTCCGCTCCCCCCAGGGCGACGCCCTCGCCAAGCTGCTCCAGGCGCAGGGCGCGGCGGTCGTCCGCCAGACCGACGGGACGCTGCGCATCACCGGCGCCACCACCGAAGCCGTCGGCGAGCTGGCCAGGGCGAACGGGTTCACACTGCAGGAGCTCTCGGCGCAGCAGGCGTCGCTGGAGGACAGGTACATGGAGCTCACCAGGGATTCCGCCGACTACCGCACGGCCGACGGCAGGTTCGTGCCCGGCAGGAGGTGAGGCCGGCCATGGAAGCCATCGCAACCCCGCAGGCCTCCTACGGCCCGCCGTCGCGCTTCTCCGGCATCCTGCGATCGGAGCTCTGCAAGCTCCGCTCGGTCCGCTCGACCCTCTGGACGCTGGGGGCGGCCGTGGCGTGCAACGTCGGGCTGGCGGCGCTGCTCGCCATCGTCCTGCCCGGTCGGCTCAGCGCCCACGAGCAGGCGACCATCGATTCAATCCGGCTCAGCCTCGGCGGCCTGCACCTGTCGCAGATCGCCATCGGCGTGCTGGGTGTGCTCGTCATCACCAGCGAATACGGCACCGGCATGATCCGGGCGAGCCTCAGCGCGGTGCCGCAACGTCGTGTGATGCTCGCGGCCAAGACGATCGTGTTTGCCGTGACCGCCCTCGTCGTCGGGATCGCCTCCAGCTTCGCCGCCTACTTCGTCTTCCAGGCGTCGCTGTCCGGCGACGGCCTGCGCTCGGAGATCGGCGATCCCGGCGTGCTCCGGGCGGTGACCGGGGGCGGCCTTTACCTGGCGGTGCTCGGACTGCTTGGCCTCGGGCTCGGCGCGATCATCCGCTCCAGCGCCGGCGCGGTCGCGGCGCTGTTCGGCGCGCTGTTCGTGCCGCAGCTGGTCATGACGCTGCTGCCGCGATCCTGGCAGGAGACCATCGTCCCCTACCTCCCGATGCAGGCTGGCACCAGCGTCTACACCCTGCAACACGACCAGGCCTCCCTCGGCACCTGGACCGGGTTCGGCGTGTTCTGCCTCTACGCGGCAGTCACCTTGGCGGCCGGATTCGTCCTGATCAACCACCGCGACGCGTAGCTCCCATGAAGAACCGGACAACCACGCGCGGCGAAGAAGGGCACGCACATGGCTGACCCGCACCCCTACTCCCACATCAGGCAGCCTGACGATCTGTACACCGGTACGCCGCCCTGGGACATCGGCCGGCCGCAGCCGGCGTTCCTCGCCCTCGCCGACGCAGGTGCCATCCGGGGCCGGGTGCTGGACGTCGGCTGCGGGACCGGCGAGCACGTGCTCATGGCTGCCGGCCTCGGCCTGGACGCCACCGGCGTCGACCTCGCCTCGACGGCGCTGCGCGCCGCCGAAGGGAAAGCACGCAAGCGAGGCCTCACGGCGCGGTTCCTGCGCTGGGACGCCCGCAAGCTGGCGACCCTGGGGGAGTCCTTCGACACCGTGCTGGACTGCGGGCTCTTCCACATCTTCGACGGCGACGACCGCGTCGCCTTCGTCGACAGCCTGCGGTCGGTGGTCCCAGCGGGCGGCCGCTACTTCATGCTGTGCTTCAGCGACCGGCAGCCGGGCGTATGGGGGCCGCACCGGGTGACACGAGACGAGATCAGCGCCTCGTTCGCCAACGGGTGGCGGGTCGACTCGATCGAGCCGGCCACGATCGACATCACCATCGACCCGGACGGCGTCCGGGCCTGGCTGACGGCCCTCACCAGGCTCTGAGCTCCCGCGGGGAGGCAGAAGGGAACACCATGCTGACCGCCGAAGCCCGCGTCGAGACCGAACGCCCCAGCCGGTACCTTGTCCAGCTCTGCCGGCACTTCACCCACCAGGGCCAGCACCTGCGTCACCGGCGGCGCACGCACCTCGCCGGTGACGCACAGGCGCGCCCCGAGGCGCAGGTCCACGTTGAGTGGTCCGAAACTCATGGGATCGTGGACTTCGGCTGGGGCCCGTGCACCATGCAGGCCAACCCGGACACGCTGACGTTACGCGCTGAAGCCACCGACGAAGAGCACCTGCAGCGGGTCCAGGAACTCGTCACCGGCCACCTCGACAGGTTCAGCAGACGCGACCACCTGTCGGTGAACTGGCAACGACCAGAAGCGCCACAGTTCAGCCCGGCCAAGCCTCTTGGTGATGTCAGCCCGTGACCAGGATGGCGAGGGCAGCGGAATGACCGACGCAGGGATCATCCCGTCGAAGCGGAGCGGCGCTGGGTGCGCATGGCGCGGCGGAACAGCACGGTGATGACGGCCGCGAGCCCGGCCAGCCACAAGGCGGCGATGAGCAGCGCGCGGGTCTGGTCGAACGTCGCGGTGAGGCCGCCGTCGAGGAGGATGCGCATGCCGCCGGAGCCGGGCAGGAACGCCGCCCAGGCGGCGGGGTCGGCGCGCAGCATCGGGCTCTGGGCGATGCCCAAGTCTAGGAACGGCACCAGGAACGCGACGAACACGCCTCCGACCCGTCCGAACACCGACCCGAGCAGGACGCCGAGCAGCCCGTAGGTGACGGCGATCAGCAGGTTCGCCGCGATATACACCCCCCATTGGCGGGCGTCGAACACGGCGGCGGCCACGGCCAGGGAGACAGCTGTGGCCAAGGCGCCGGCCAGGCCGATGACCGCCAGCCGCGCGGCCAGCACCACACCCGTGCGCAGGCCGGCCAGCACCACACCCGTGCGCAGGCCGGCCAGCACCAGACGCTGGTCGCCGCTGCGGGTGTCGACGGCGACGAACAGCCCGGCCAGCGCGGCCAGCGACGCGATTGCGATGGGGGTCATGGTGCCGCCGTGGATATCGGCGGGGTTGAATGTGGCGGTGACGCGGCGGCCGTGCTCGAGCAGGTGCAGGCGGGTGGTCCCGTCGGGGGTGATCGCGTCGGACAGCCAGATGAACACTGCGGGGACCACCACCAGCAGCGCCCACAGCACCCGATTGCGGCGCCAGTCGCGCCAGCCCGTGCGCGCCGCGGCGGCGAGCTGATCGCGGGCTGATCCGGGACGGGCGCGCCAGCGGGCCGGTGCGCCACCCGGCTGGTGGCCATGATCACGGCCCAGGCCAGGGCCGCGGCGGCCAGCGTCCAGGCAAGCGCCCAGCCGAGATCACCGAGGCGGCCGCCGTGGCGGGAAGGCAGGTCGGCCATCCACAGCGACACGAAGTGGGTGGGCAGCAGCCGGGTCGCGGGTGTGTCTGGGCTCATCGTGGGGCCGAAGAACACGTCGAGGATCCACACGAACAAAATCAGGACGGTGCCGTTGACCGGGCTGCGGACCAGCGTGCCGACAACGGCGCCGACCGCCAGGTAGATCACCGCGAACATCAACGTGCCGGCGATCACCCGCCCGGGTTGGTCGATGCCGGTGCGAAGTTGCAGGGCGAGCAGCGCGGCGGCGCTGGCCAGCAGCACCACGGCGAGCCCGGCGGCCAGGCGGGCGCCGACAAGCCGGGCGGTGGGCAGGCCGGCGATGACCAGCCGGCGGTCGGTGTCGCGGGCGGCGGAGATCTGGAAGTACATGGCGATGGCGGCCACGAACCCTGCCGCCCACCCGGCGGTGACCGTCTGCACCTCGGCGCCGCCGCTGCCGCCGAGGAGTTTGGCGGCGTCGGCCAGCGACCCGGCGGCCACGACCACAAACACCAGCGGGACCAGGACTCCGATCAGCAGGTTGACCGGGTTGCGGGCGTAGTCGGCCAGGAACCGGCGCACGAACAGGGTGGTGGGGATCGTGGTCATCGTGGCACCGCCTTGCCGTCGCGCAGGTTGATGCGGTCGAAGCGGTCCTCGTCGACGACGAAGTGGCTGATGATGAGCACGCTACGGCCAGCGTGGCGCCGGTCGGCGACCAGGGTCCAGAACTTCTGGTAGGTGTCCTAGTCGAAGCCGGCGTAGGGCTCGTCGAGCAGCAGCAGGTCGGGGTCGGCCAGCAGCGCCAGGCCGAGGTTGAGCTTGGCCAGCGTGCCGCCCGACAGCTGGTCGGCGCGGGTAGTGGCGTAGCGGTCGAACCCCAGCCCGGCGTAGAGGTCGCGGCTGGCTGCCAGCTGGTCGGCGTGGGTCATCGCGTAGGCGTGGCCGAACAGCTCGAAGTGCTCGTCGCAGGTCAGCCGGGCGTAGACCAGCGGTTGCTGCGGGCAGTATCCCAGCCGCCCGGTGCGGGTGACGGTGCCGGCGTCGGGCGTCAGCGCGCCGACCAGGATCTTCATCAGGGTGGTCTTGCCCGAGCCGTTCTCGCCGACCAGGCCGACCACCTCGCCGGGGTACAGGGCCAGGTCGACGCCGCGCAGCACCTGGCGCTGGCGGCGCAGCGGCCATGGTCCGCGCCGGTAGGACTTCTCGATCCCGGATGCGGCCAGCACCGGGGTGGCCTGGGGACGGCCGCCGGCTGCGGTGGCGGTCGCGGTGGCGGTCGCGGCGGTTGAGGTCGTGGTCGTGGTCCCCATCGCATCGGGCACCTCCTTCTGGTTAAAAGAGGTTCGCCCCTTCGGATGACAGGATCGGGGCTTTGCTGGCAGGATGGCGGTATGAGACCAACCGCCTACCGCCGCAACGCCCGCGGTCTGCGCGACCGCCAGGCGTTCGAACACA
>WNFV01007937.1_pt1 | contig 18867 bp, 21 predicted proteins | sample 5400101 | NCBI WGS metagenome assembly WNFV01 (sample SAMN13153361, study PRJNA577476) | soil metagenome | isolation source: 115 cm soil or saprolite under grassland replicate 1 | place: USA:California | collected 2016-06-15 | reverse complement strand
CGATCACCGCCACCCCGAGGATCCCGGCGACGATCGCGCCGACTCGCTTGCGGCGGCGCTCTGCCGCCAGCAGATCCGTTTCCGGCGTCGCCGCAACCGGCGCGGCCTGCGTCGGCGCCACGGCGGCGGTGTCGGTCGCGTCGGCGACGATCGCCGTCACCGGACCGCCGAGCGGCGACTGCCCGTGCACGAACCGCAACAGGTCGGTGCGCAGCTCGTCCGCCGTCTGGTAGCGCGAGTCCACGTCCTTGGCCATCGCGGTGAGGATGATCTGCTCGAGATCCGGCGGGATGTCGGGCGACTTCACCGACGGCGGATCGGGGTGCTCGCGGACGTGCTTGTACGCGACGGCCACCGGGCTCTCGCCTGTGAACGGCGGCGCGCCCGTCACCATCTCGTAGAGCACGACGCCGAGCGAGTACACGTCGGAGCGCCCGTCGACCGCGAGCCCCTGCGCCTGCTCAGGCGAGAAGTACGTCGCCGTGCCCATGACGGCGCCGGTCTGGGTGAGCGCGTCGCCGGCGTCGGCGTGCGCGATGCCGAAGTCGGTGACCTTCACTTCGCCGTCCGCGGTCAGGAGGACGTTCCCGGGCTTGACGTCGCGGTGGACGAGGCCGCTGCGATGGGCGAAATCGAGCGCGCCGGCGATCTCGCCGCCGATCTCCGCCGTCTGGCGCGCCGCGAACGCGCCGTTGGCCTGCAGAACGTCGCGGATCGAGCGGCCGCGCACGTACTCCATGACGATGAAGTAGGTGCCGCGCTCCTGGCCCCAGTCGTAGATGGCGACGATGTTCGGGTGGTTGAGGTTGGCGGCGCTCTGGGCCTCACGCCGGAAGCGCTCGACGAAGCTCGGGTCGCGTGCGTACTCGGCGAAGAGGACTTTCACGGCGACGGGGCGGTCCAGCAGGCGGTCGCGCGCGAGGTACACCTCGGCCATCCCGCCTCGGGCGATGCCGCGCTGGATCTCGTATCGATTCGAGAAGACGTCAGCCAGCTGCGTCATCGGCACCAAACCCTACTTGTGGGCCCCTGCGTGCTCGTGGAGGTCATTTCCCCAACACCTGCCGAATCATCTGCGCCGCGATCGGCGCCGCGACCTTGCCGCCCGTCGCCTCGCTGCCGACGCTGCCACCGTGCTCGACGAGGACGGCCACGACGACCTGAGGGTCTTCCGCCGGCGCGAAGCCCACGAACCACGCGTGCGGGGCGCCGGTCTCGTTCTGCGCGGTGCCCGTCTTGCCCGCCACGGTGACGCCAGGTATTTGGGCGGCCGTACCGGTTCCGCCACGGGTGTTGACGACCGAGGTCATGAGCGTGGTCATGGTCTGCGCGGTCTGCTGCGACATGGCGGTCCGCCACGGTTTGGCGTCGATGGTCTTCACGGTGTTGTCGTCGGCGTCGGTGATCCGGTCGGCGACGTGTGGCTGCATGATCACGCCGTTGTTCGCCACCGCCGACGCGGCCAGGGCCATCTGGAGCGGGGTGACGGCGACGTCGCCCTGCCCGATGCCCGCGAACGCGAACAGCGGCTGGTTCTGCTGGAACGACCCGGGCGGGGGGCCCACGCTGTCGGCCGCGCCGGGCGCGATGTCGAGCGGCGGCGCCGACCCGATCCCGAACTTCTCCATCCCCGGCACGAACGTGTTGCCGAGGTCGAGCCCGATCTGCCCGAACGTCGTGTTGCACGAGACGGTGAAGCTGTTGGCCAAGGTGCCGCCGCACCGCTCACCGCCGAAGTTCTTCAGCGTGTTCGTCGTCTGGGGCAGCTTGAGCTCGGTCAACTGCGGGAAGTTCGTCTCGGGTGTGAACTGGCCCGTGCCGAGCGCCACGGAGGCGGTGATGACCTTGAACGTCGATCCCGGGGGGAAGCGCTCGCGGTACGCGCGCGGCAGTTCGGGCTTGTCGGGGTTGGCGCGCAGGAGCGCCTCGTAGTCCTGGGCGACCTTGGTGTTGTGGCTCGCGAACGGCTGCGGGTCGTAGCTGGGGTTGGAGTACATGGCCAGGACCGCACCCGTCTTCGGGTTCATCACGACGACCGATCCCTTCTGGCCGCCGAGGGCATCCTTCGCCGCATTCTGGAGTTGCCGGCTGGTCGACAGCACGACGTTGCCGACGGCCTCCTTCCCCGCGAGCACATCGGCGACATTCCGGATCTGGAGCAAGGGATCGCGACCCGCGAGCTCGTCGTTGTAGGTGCGCTCGATGCCCACGTTCCCGAACACGAACGACTGGTAGCCCGCGAGCTGGGAGAACAGTTCGCCCTGCGGGTAGAGCCGCTGGAACTTGAGCTCGTCGCCGGTCTCTACCGACCGGGCGACGATCTGGCCGTCAGCTGTCTGGATCTGGCCGCGTGGCTTGGAGAAGTCGCGCAGCTGGAACCGGATGTTGCGCGGGTCGTTGGCGAGCTTGTCGGCGTCGTAGACCTGGAGGTACGTCAGCTGAGCGACGAGCAGCAGGATCAGGACCGTGACCCCGATCCCAACCCGCCGGATCGCGCGATTCACCGGCGGGCGAGCACGCCGGCTCGCGCGGTCGGTTTGGCGGCTCGCTCCGCGGACTCGTCGGAGATGCGTAGGAGCAACGCGATGACGACGAAGTTGGCGATCAGCGAGGAGCCGCCGTACGAGACGAACGGGAGCGTCACGCCGGTGAGGGGGATGAGTCGGGTGACGCCGCCGAGGATGACGAACGTCTGGATGCCGATGATGCTCGTCAGGCCGGCCGCGAACAGCTTCGGGAACGGACGGTCGGCCTGGACCGCAATACGGAACCCTGCCGCCACGAGCAGCAGGAACGCGATGAGGATCGCGACCGTGCCGAGCAGCCCGAGCTCCTCGCCGATCGCGGAGAAGATGAAGTCGGTCGACGCGTTCGGAATCTTGTCCGGGCTGCCGAGCCCGAGGCCCGTCCCGGCGAAGCCGCCGGACCCGAACGAGAACAGGGACTGGACGATCTGGTAGCCGTCGCCGCCCGCGACCGGCCACGGGTTCGCCCACACCGACACGCGTTCCTGGACGTGGCCAAAGATCGCGTACCCGATCGCCGCGCCGGCCACGAACAACCCGGCCCCGGCCAGGAGGAACGCCGGGCGCTCGGTCGCGATGTAGATCATCACCGCGAACACGGCGAAGAACAGCAGCGACGAGCCCAGGTCCTTCTCGCGGATCATGACGACCAGCGACACGCCCCACGCCAGGAGCAGCGGCCCGAGGTGACGCGCCGCCGGGACGCGCAGGCCAGCGATGCGTCGTCCGCCGGCGGCGAGGACCTCCCGTTTGTCGACGAGGTACCCGGCCAGGAAGACGACGAGGAACACTTTGGCGATCTCGCCGGGCTGGAAGTTGATCGGGCCCAGCCGAACCCAGAGCCGAGCGCCGTTGATCTCGGTACCAAGCCCGGGCGCCAGCGGCAGCAGGAGCGCGGAGAGCCCGAGGAACAGGAACGTGTACCGGTACCGCTCGAGCAGGGACGCGCGGCGGACGAGAACGAGCGTGCCGATGAAGGCGAGGACGCCGACCATCGTCCAGACCGCCTGGCTGGGCGCGAGCTGGTCACGTGCGTCGCGATCGATGCGCGTGATGATGATGAACCCGATGCCGTTCAGCAGTGCAGCGAGCGGGAGCAGCGTGCCGTCGGCGCGGGGCGCCAGCCGGCGGACCGCGACATGCGCGACGACGTAAAGGCCGATCAGGACAGCCAAGAAGAACCAGAGGTTGGCCGGGAGCGACGGACCCTCCGACAGCGCTACCAGGATGTACCCGCCGACCGTGACGATGACGGCGAGGAGGCCGAGCGTGAGCTCGGTGTTGCGGCGCTGGGCCGCGGTGAGGCTCACGGCGGCGGTGGCGCGGCCGTGAGCGGCGGGACGGTCGACTCCGGCGGCAGGGGAACGGTCGTGGCGCTCGTGCGCTCCTCGACGGCGTTCCGCAGACGCGTGACGTAGTCGTCAGCGCCGCCGCGCGACGAGAAGGTCTTGTTGTCCTTGACCGATGCCTTCTCGGTGTCCGTGAGCTCGTTGAGGTTGATCGTCGTGCGGCGCTCGACCGTCGGGTCCCAACCGAGCACGCCCCCCGGACGCCCCTGGAAGACCGTCACTCGGTTCTTGTCGACGCCGACGAAGTACGTGCGACGCGCGTACCAGCCGACGGCGCCGAACGCGAGGGCGAGGACGGCGAGCACGGGGAGGATCCACAGCAGCGCCCGCAGGACCTTCCGGCCCCGCCTGCGCCGAGGCTTCACGGCAGCCGTCTCGGCGGTATCGCCGCCGTCGGCGTGCGCGGGCGCGACGACAGGCGCGCCGTCGGCCTCGACGACGTCGACGACCAGCGCGGTGACGTTGTCCTCGCCACCGGCGGCGTTGGCGGCGTCGACGAGCTGCTGCGCCGCCCGCTCGGCGATGTCCTCGCGACCGAGGATGCCGCCGATCTCGTCGGGCCGCACCATCGTGGTGAGGCCGTCCGAGCACAGCAGGATCCGGTCGCCGACGCGCAGCTCGATCGGGTACACGTCGACCTCGACCTGAGGGTCGATCCCGAGCGCGCGCGTGATGATCGAGCGCTGTGGGTGGACCTCGGCCTGCTCGGGGGTGAGCTCGCCCTCGCGCACCATCTCCTCGACGAGGCTGTGGTCCTTCGTGACCTGGCTGAGCACACCGTCCCGGACGAGGTAGGCGCGCGAGTCGCCTACGTGGCCGACGAGGAGCGTCCCGCCGCTGGCGAGCGTGCCCGCCGTGACGGTTGTGCCCATTCCCTGGAGCTCCTGGTCGGACACCGACTTCTCGACGACGGCGTCGTTGGCGACCACGATCGCGTCGCGGATGGGCTCGCCCGAGGCGACGGCGGCCCGCAGCGCCTCGAGGGCGGTGGCGCTCGCGACCTCTCCGGCGCGGTGGCCGCCCATGCCGTCGGCCACGGCGACGAGGCTTGTGCGCGCGTCGACGAGGAAGCCGTCCTCGTTGCCGTCACGGACCCGTCCGACGTCGGTGACGCCGGCGGCGACGAGCTTCAGGGGGCTCACCGCGAGCTCGCCGAGGTCGCGCCGCTCGCCGCGCTCACTTGACGACCTCGGCCACGGTCTGCCCGAACTGCACCTGGTCGCCGCGCCGGAGACGCGTGACGCCGCCGATCTGCTTGCCGTTCACGTAGGTGCCGTTGGTGGAGCCGAGATCCTCGACGTAGCCCTCGCCGTTCTGCTGGAACAGCCGCGCGTGCAGCTGCGACACATACGTGTCGTCGGCGAGCACGAGGGCGCATCCACCGCCGCGTCCGACGGTGACCTCCCGGTCGATCGTGTGCGCCTCGCCCCGGCGGGCCGCGGGCTCGACGATGCGCAGCCGCAGGCCCCGGCCTGACGGAGTGCGCTCCCGGCGCGCCGGCGCCGGCGCCGCCTGGGGCGCGGCAGCCGGCTCGGCCGTGAGGACCGGCGCCCGGAGTTCCCGGAGAGTCACGCGCACGACCCGGTAGAGAAAGAGGTACAGCAGCGCGAGGAAACAGAACTTGAGGACGGTCAGAACGGCTTCGGACATGAAGTCGGGCCCTCTACGACGCTTCGAACAGGATGGTGGTGGAGCCGATCCCGATCTCGTCGCCATCCTCCAGTTGCTGCTCCCGGACGGCGACACCGTTCACCGTGGTGCCGTTCATGCTGCCCAGGTCGGTGACCGCGAAACCGTCACCGGCGGGACGGATCTCGGCGTGGCGGCGGGAGGCCTGGGAGTCGGCCAGCGACACTGCGCAGTCGGGGAGGCGGCCGATGACGGCCGGCTCGTCCCCGAGCTGGATCCGTCGCCCGTCCGGGAGCACCAGCGCACCCAGGTGGACCGCCGGGCCCTCCACCACCTCCGCCACCACCTCGAGCTGGCCGGCGCGGCGGTCGTCGTCCTCGAGCAGGGCGACCGTGACCGGACCCAGGAACTGGTAGCCCTCGTCGCGGGCGTGCTGACGGGCGGCGTCGGCGAGCTCGCGCGAGAGGACGTCCGTGTAGTGCGAGAACTTCGTGAGGTCGTCGGGGGAGAGGTAGACGACGATGTCGTTGGGCACGACCCGGCCCCCCCGGACGCCGATCATCCGACCCGTATCGAGGGCGCGAGCGATCTTGCGACCGATCTCGACGGGCTCGAGGCCGGCGCGGAAGGCCTTGGCGAACGTGCCCTCCACCAGCCGCTCGAGCCGTCGCTCGAACCCCTGGAGTCCCATCGGGCGGCAGTGTAATGGCGGGTTTTGCAGGCTTAGCTTTGCCACCCGTCATTGTTTCGCCCGGCGGGATGCCCGAAACCGGTTGGTACGCTGCGGGTTCCCATCGCCCGGGCGAGTGGCGGAATTGGCAGACGCGCAGGCTTCAGGTGCCTGTGTCCGAAAGGATGTGGGGGTTCAAGTCCCCCCTCGCCCACTCGGGCTCTCGACGACCTCGCTCCGCAAAACTGCGGGTCGGGGAGTCGTCCTAGAGTCACGGCCGTGGTCCACGCGATCGTGCTCATCACCGCGGAGCCGCCGCGGATCGCGGCGCTGGCGAGCGACATCGCCGACCTCGACGGCGTGTACGCGGCGTATTCGGTCGCCGGCGACGAGGACATCGTGGTGATCATCCGGGTGTCCGATCACGGGTCGCTCGCCGACCTCGTCACCGGGAGCATCACCAAGCAGCCCGGGGTGTTGCGCACGCGCACGCTGATCGCGTTCCGCGTCTACTCGCAGGCCGACCTCGAGTCGATCTAACCGTCAGCCGCCGGCCGCACCCAGGCGGTCGAAGGCGAACGCGTACAGCAGCGCGGTGAGCGAGAGGCCGTCAGCCACTTGGTTGTGGGCGATGTCGTCGCGCACCTCGGACGCGGTCCGCCACGCGATCTTCTCCGCCTCGTGGGAGTCCTCCGGGTCACCCTCGTGCTCGGCGCCGCGCGCGACGAAAAGGTTGAACCGCTGGTCGGACAGGCCGTTCGACGGCTGGTACGTGACGAGGTGCTCGACGGGTCCCGGCCGCCAGCCCGTCTCCTCGAGCACCTCGCGCCCGGCGGCCTCGGCCGGGCTCTCCCCGTCGTCGACCGCCCCCGCTGGGATCTCCCAGCCCCAGGTGTCGGTGATGAACCGGTGCCGCCACAGGAGCAGCACGCCCCGGTCGGGATCGTGGACCACGCACCCGGCGGCTTCCCGGGGGACCCGCACGACGTGGTGCTCGAAGCGGCTGCCGCCCGGGATCTCGACGTCCGCCAGGCGGAGGCCGACCCACTCACTCGAATAGACAGCGCGCTCGCCGTGAACGATCCATCGCACGGCGGGAGTGTACGGCGGCGTACCTATGCCCCGAGCGCGCGATCACAGCTTCGGCGTCTAGAGTGCGGACTTCGCTTCATGTCGACCCGCTTCGAGATTCCGCACTTCGAGATTCCGCGCCTCCGCACGCTGGCCCGGCACGCGATCCCCCATGTGATCGAGGGCACGGTCGTTCCGCTCGTGCTCTTCCTGCTCATGCTGCACTTCGTCGGCGTCTGGGGCGCGGTGCTCATCGGCATGGGCTGGACGTACGTCGCCGTCGGCCGCCGCCTCGTCACGGGTCGGCGCGTCCCCGGGATCCTGTTGCTCGCAGCGGTGACGGTCACCGCCCGGACGGCCGTCGCGATCGCCTCGGGGAGCGTGGTCGTCTACTTCCTCCAGCCGACGCTGGGCACGGCGCTCGTCGCCGGTGCGTTCCTGCTGTCGGTGCCGTTGGGCCGCCCGCTGGCCGAGCGGCTCGCTCGCGACTTCTGCCCCATCCCGACCGGCGTGCTCGCGCAAACGCCCGTCCGTCAGTTCTTCTTGCGGATCACGTTGCTGTGGGCGTTCACGCAGCTCGCGAACGCGTCGCTCACGCTGTGGCTCTTGCTGAGCCAGTCGTTGGCGACGTTCCTCGTCGCCAAGACGCTGGTCTCGTGGGGGCTGACCGGGAGCGCGATCCTCGTATCGACGATCTGGTTCCACCGGTCGATGAGACGCCACGGCATCCTGGCGCCGCGCCGCGCCGCCGTCTAGATCTGGCTGCGCGAGATCTGCGACGCGCGGTCCTCTGACGAGCGCAGCCGCTTGATGCGCTCGGCGACGTCGGCCGCCGCCTCTTCGAGGTCGCGCTGGAGCTCCTCGAGCGCGGTGACGTCGTCCTCGCCTCGCCACCACCGGTAGTCGTCGTACCTGCGTCGCGCCCGATGCATGCGACGCATGCGTCGGAACTCATCGCGCATTGCGCGGTGCTCTGCTCTCATTTGGTGGCTCCTTCCTCGTAGCGCCGCAGATACGCGGCGATCGTGTCACCGGTCTTGCGCAGGGAGTCGGCCCACGTGTCGAGGAGCCGGCGCCCGTCGTCGGTGAGCTCGTACGTGCGCTTCACACGGCCGGGTAGGTCGTCGCGCCAGCGCGACGTGACCACGCCCTCGGCTTCGAGGGAACGCAACAGGCGATACAGGTTGCCGAGGTCGACGGGATCGTCGGGCGCGAGACCGGCGAGCGAGTCGGCGAGGTCGTAGCCGTGCGTCTCGCCGTCCCGGAGGAGGAGCAGCAGCGCCGGCTCGACGAAACGCTCGACCCGGGCGTGCACCTCCCACGCGCCCGGCTCGGGGCTCCAGCGGCAGCGGACGCCCCGTCCGTGGTGGCGGGCGCCGAACCCTCCGTGCGGTCCTCGTCGTCGTCCTCGGCCCATGCACCGCAAGCTAGTTGACAAACACAGGTATGTCAAATACACATGTAACTGACAGCGACCAGCCCGGGAAGGACGGGGCATGACCGCGACCCTTGGCGCCACCGAGACCACACCGCAGGCACGCGCGCTGGTCGAGGTGGCCGGCCTCCGGGCGGGGCACCGTGTCCTCGACGTGGACTGCACGGACGGCACCGCCACGCTCGAGGCCGCGCAGCGCGTCGGGCCGCGCGGCCTGGTGCTCGGGATCGACGTGTCGGCCTCGGCGATCGACCGCGCTCGACGGCGCGCCGCCGGCGCGGGCTTGGCCAACGTGGGCTTCGTCCACGGCGACGCGCGTTCGCACCGATTCGGGCCGCTGCGCTTCGACGCCGTGATCAGTCGTTCCGGTCTGGCGCGCTTCGTCGAATCGGACGGAGCGTTCGTCGTGCTCGCGCGCGCACTCCGTCCCTGCGGTCGGCTGGTGTTCGTCAGCCCCGCAGACTTCGAGCTCGCGCGCGTGATCGCGCGTCGCGCGGCGTTCGTCGAGCCCGTCGAGCAGGTCGTCGACGGGACGACGTGGCTCGTGACCGAGCGGACGCCCGGGTAGCGGCCCGGCTCAGCTGGCGAGTAGCCAGCGGATGCCGGTGTCGGCCGACGGGTGCCGCAGGCGCGACAGGGCTCGGGCCTCGATCTGGCGGACGCGCTCCCGGCTCAGGTGCACCAGCTCGCCCACCTCGTCGGGCGTGCGCGGCTCGCCCCGATCGAGACCGAAGCGCAGGCTCAGGATGTGGCGCTCGCGCTCGTCGAGGATCGAGAGCAGCTTGTCGATCTCGGCCGGGAGCAGGGCCCGGGCCGCGGCGTCGAAGGGCGACTCGGCGCTGCGGTCCTGGACGAGGTCGCCGAGCTCGGTTTCGCCGTCCTCGCTGACCGGCTCCGACAGCGAGACGGGGTCGGGCGCGACGAGCAGCAGCTCGGTCACCTTCTCCTCGGCGACGTCCAGCTCCTTCGCCAGCTCCGCGACCGTCGGCTCCCGCTCCAGCTCGGCCTCGAGCTGAGCCCGGACGCGGTGGAGGCGCAGCAGGTTGTCGCCGGCGTGGGCCGGCAGCCGGATCGTGCGTCCGGTGTTGGCGATGCCGCGCTGGATCGCCTGGCGGATCCACCACGTGGCGTAGGTCGAGAACTTGAAGCCCTTGCGCCAGTCGAACTTCTCGACCGCGTGCATGAGGCCGAGGTTGCCCTCCTGGACGAGGTCGAGCAGCGGAAGCCCTGACGACTGGTACTTCTTGGCAATCGACACCACCAGCCGGAGGTTCGACTGGATGAACTCGCGCCGGGCGGCCTCGCCCCGCAGCACCAGCTCGTCGAGCTTGCGGCGCTCGCTGCGCTTGATGCGGCCGGGCTCGTCGAGCTGGGCGCGCGCGTCCCGGCCCGCGTCGATGTCCTGGGCCAGGCGGGCCTCGTCGTCCTTGGTGAGGAGCTCGTGGCGGCCGATCTCGTCGAGATAGACGCGAACGAGGTCCTCGTCGTGGCGCTCGGTGCGCCGTGTGACCTGAGTCACTCTCACCGTTCCTTCAGTTGTTCGGAGAAATTGCTGTTCAAGGCGACTTCGCCGTCGATTCGCAGATCGGGGTTCGCCGGGATCGGCGTCGGGGGGCCGATCGCCGGGCGAATCGCCGACGAGCACCCGTACAACCATCTCGTGTTCCGACGTGTTCCGCCAGTTGATTAGTTCTCGACGACCCGACTCGCCTTGTATCCGGAGCGGGGGAGCGTCTCGCGCTCGAGGATCTCGATCCGGGTGTCGAGGCCGAGATGGTCCCGGATCGCGGTGCGGCAGCGGGCCGCGAGGGCGTCGGCATCGGTCGTCGCCGCTCCTGCCTCGACCCGCAGCGCCACGGGGGCTGTGGCGCCCGGTTCCGGGCGCACGATGACGTACTCGAGCGACGGCTCGGCCGCCTCCGGGGCCCCCGCCCGCAGGGCCCGCTCGATCTCGGCGGCCTGGAACCGCACGCCCTGGGCGGTCAGCAGGTCCTTGAACCGGCCGCCCCAGAACCCCCGGATCGTGGTTTCCCCGCACGCGCACGGCTCGCGGGTGATGGCGGCCGCCTCCTCGAGGTCGTAGCGCAGCAGGCCGTTGTCACGGTCGAGGGTCGTGACGACGAGGTGACCCCACTCGCCGTCGGGCACCTCCCGGCCCGTCTCGGGATCGACGGCCTCGACGACCGCCCAGTCCTCGGCGAGGTGCGCGCCCGGGCCCTGCCCGCACGTGCCGCCGACGTAGGCGTAGCACTCGAGGCCCGCGGTCATCAGGGGTGAGCCTTTCCCGGGTGGGCCCATCGACGGGACCCGGAGGCCGAGGTCGTCGCGGGGATCGAGGCCGAGCTTGGCCGCGACCTCGAAGTAGCGCCCCAGCGAGAAGCCCACGAACGGGATGTCGGGCTTGAATCGCATCCACGCTCGCATGCCTTGCTCGGCGAGCTCGTCGGTGTCGGGCGGCGGCACCCAGATGTTGAGCAGGCCGAAGTACTCGTAGCTGCCCGAGAGCATCACGCCGCCGCCGTACAAGTACGCGGGGTGCGCGTGTGTCGCGCTCATCCCCGGCCGGAATCCGAGCCGCCACCAGTTGCGCGCCGCCGACTCGTACTCCACCCAGATGTCGTGGCGGGTCCACACCGAGACCGTCGGTGTGCCGGTGGTGCCGGTCGACTGCCCGAGCCGGACGCACTCGCTCGCGGGCGTGAACCGGTAGTCGCCCCATGGCGGCACAGCTGCTTCCGAGTCGCGCAGGTCTTGCTTGGTGGTCAGCGGGACGCGCGCGAGGTCGTCCACGCCGGAGACGTCGTCGGCGGCCGTAATGCCGGCGTCGTCGAGCTTGCGGCGGAACAGCGGGACAGGATGGTCGAAGACCTTGCGGACGAGCGCGCGCACGCGTTCATCCTGCAGCGCGCGCCGCCGCTCGGGGTCCATCGTCTGCATCTCCGGATCCCAGTACTGCTGGTCGGGATCGCGCGGCGGGGGGCCGAGGCTCTCCGGTGGCGTAGGCATGCTGACGCGATGTTACGGAGCGACCGAATACAGGTGCTCCTCGGCGGCTCCGGGGCCGAGTGGGCCACCGATCGGACTCGCGTCACCACCGTTCGCGTCGACCAGCCACACGGTCCTGTCCCGCACGAACACGAGATGGTGTGCGTCGGGGAGCCACGCACGAACACGAGATGGTGTGCGTCGGGGAGCCATTGTGGTGCGGCCACGCCGTCGCCCGCCGCAGTGAGCTGGTGCGCGCCGCCCCCGTCCGGGTCGGCGATCCAGAGCTGGCGGCGTTCGGTTTGCACGTACGCCATCGCGCCGGTGCCCGACCATGCCGGGTCGGTGACCGCCGCGTCGTCGCCGGTGATCGGACGGCACTCCGTGGTGCGCGTGCAGAGGAGCAGCGAGCGGGGTGCGCTCGCGTCGCGGGACTGACCGTCGACGACGAGCAACCGGTCGCCGCTCCGCGACCACCGCACCCACGATCGCCGCACGACGGTGGACGCGATCGGGACGACGTTGCCGCCGCGTGGCGAGAGCAAGCCGAGGGTGGCGCCGTGGTCGGGCGCGGTCCACAGCGCGATCGAGTCGACGCTCGGCGACCACCCCGCGAACAGCGGTCCCGACGCGGCGCCGGGATGGTCGACCGGGATCGACACCGGCGCCTCGGGGCAGAGCTCCGGACAGTCGTCGCCGTACGGGCCGGGCACCTCGAGCATGAACAGCTGCGCGCGTCCGCCGGCGCCGTCCTCGGTGTCGGGCGGGACGGCGGACACGACCAAGCGGCGTCCGAGCCCGGCCCACGCGAGGTCGCGCACGCGGTACTCGGGCAGCAGCGTCTCGCGGATGCGGGGGTCCTCGGCGCCGTAGAAGTCGATGCCGCCACCCGCGCCCTGCCGGATCACGGCCAGGGCCTGGCCGTCCGGCGCCCACTCCCATCGGGCGACCGAGCGGGCGACGCGGTGCAGCTCGCCGCCGTCGTGCTCGACGACCCAGAGGTCGCTGTGGCGCTCGAAGGCGAGGTAGGCGCTGTCAGGTGACCACGCCAGGCAGCACGCCCCGGTGGTGCCGCGCACCCGGAGCGGCGCGCCGCCCTTGCCGTCGAGCACGACGACGCGCCCGGCGGACACGTAGGCCAGCGGCGGCTGATCGCGGTACGCCTCGGGCCGGGGCACGGGGCTCGTCCCGGCGGCGGCAGCTGCGGGGGCGGCGAGAGCCATCATCACCGCCACGCTGAGACCCGCGGCGACGGCGGCTTTGGCGACCGTCGCCGCATGAGCCGGAGCTTGCGACGGCGACAACCACCTACCGAGGAAGCGGGAGGTCATCCTCCCGTCAGCATGCGCCGGTCAGGCGGCCTCGTCTACCTCGCCTTGCCGTTCCCGGACGCACGGGTCCTGGCACGAGACCGACATCGGCTGCGTCGGTGTCTCGACGCGCGCGGCCGTGCGGATCGTGATCCAGGAGTTGATCGCACCGACGACCGCAAGCGCGGCGGAGATGTACAGCGCACGCGCCACGCCGTCGCTGAACTCGACCCCGGCTGACGCCGCCTCGAGCCCGGCGAGCGCGGGGAGCACCGCCACCGCCAGCAGGCCGGCGACCCGAGCGACGGCGTTGTTCACGCCCGAGCCCACACCGACGTGGTTCTCCTCGACCGAGCCCATCACCGCCGCCGTCAGCGGCGCGACGGTGAGCGACAGCCCGAGCCCGAACACCACGAGCCCGGGCAGGATGCCGGTGACGTACGTCGTCCCCGGCCCGATGCCGGCGAGGAGCACGAGCCCCGCCGCCACGATGAGCGGCCCGACCGTCATCGGAATGCGCGGACCGATGCGCTGCGACAATCGTCCGGCCCGGGGCGAGAGAAACAGCATGAGTACCGTGATCGGAAGCGTCGCGGTGCCCGCCCCCAGGGCGGAGTAGTCGAGCACGGTCTGCAGCTCGACGACGACAAGGAAGAGCGCCGCGCTCAGCGCGGCGTACACGACAAACGTCGTGCCGTTGGCTCCACTGAACTGCCGCGACTTGAAGATTTCGAGGGGGACGAGGGGCGAGCGCACGCGTTGCTCGACGAACGGGAACGCGACGAGTGCCGCCGCGCCGATTACCCCCACGACCACGACGAACGGCGACCAGCCGTGCGCGGGCCCTTGGATCAGCGCGTACACGAGTCCACCGAGCCCGACGGTCGCGGTGGCGGCGCCGACGAAGTCGGGTCGTTTGCCGGCCTGGGGATCGCGGCTCTCGGGCACATGGCGGAGCGTCACGAACAGCGCCACCGCGGCGAGGGGGACGTTGATGAGGAACACGAGCCGCCACGACACCGCGTCCACGAGCCAGCCGCCGAGGAACGGGCCGATCGCGGTGGTCGCGCCGGTCAAGCCGGACCATGCACCGATGGCAGCACCGTGATCCTCCGAACGGAAGCTGGCGGTGCCGAACACGAACAAGCGCCTGCGGCCGTACTCGTCACCGAGCGCGCCCCCCAGCAGGAGGAGCGCGCTCAGCGTCAGCAGGTAGCCGTCGAGCGTCCATTGCAGTCCCGAGAGCCCGCCGCCCAGGTCGTCGCCGATGTGCGGCAGCGCCACGTTGACGACGGTCGAGTCGAGGAACGCGATGCCGGAACCGAGGATCGCGGCGAGGATCACCCACCTGCCGCGCGCCGTCCCGAACTCGACGTGCTGGGGCGCCGCCGGCGAACCGGCCGCCTGCGTCACGAGGTGGCGGCTCGATCGAGGTCGAGCGAGAGCGAGTTGATGCAGTAGCGCTGACCGGTCGGCCCTGGGCCATCGTCGAACACGTGACCGAGGTGCCCGCCGCAGCGGCGGCACACGACCTCGGTACGCGTCATCCCGAGGGTGCTGTCGGATCGCAACTCGACCGCGTCCGCCACCGCGGGCTCGGTGAAGCTCGGCCAGCCCGTGCCCGACTCGAACTTGGTGTCCGAGCTGAACAGCTCGGCACCGCACGCCGCGCACCGATACACGCCGTCGTCGTGGCAGTCCCAGTAGTCACCCGTGAACGCCCGCTCGGTGCCGGCTTCCCGGAGCACCTGGTACTGCTCCGGGGTCAACTCCCTTTGCCACTCCTCGTCCGTCTTGGTCACTTCGGGACTCATCGCCTTCTCCTTACCGCCCGGGACTCGATGCTCACTCGCCAACACCGCGTAGGCAAGGCCCTGTTCCCGGCGTCTACTGCCGGTAGCGCTCGACCGTCGACTCGTCGCGCGCCTTCGCCGTGGTCGGGTCGTCGCCGAACTCGCGCCGGGCGCGCCGCTGGCGCAGCAGGTCCCAGCACTGGTCGAGTTGCACCTGGAGCTCCTGCATTCGCCGGTGCTCGTCTTCCGTCAGCGGTGACCCCGCGGCGCGATGCCGCTCGTACAACTCGTGCTCCTCGTCGGCGAGCTGCTGAATGTTGCTCAGCACATCGTCGTCGGCCATGACGACCCCTCTCTCAGACAGGTTTGTAGGCCCAGACCTCGATCTCGATCGAAGCCCGCGCCGGCAGACCGGCAACCCCGACCGTGCTCCGAGCCGGGCGGTGGTCGCCGAACGCTTCTCCGTAGATGTCGTTGATCGCCGGCATGTTCCCGAGTGCGGTCGTGAAGACCGTCACCTTGGCCACGTCGGTGAGCGACGCGCCGCAGTCGGTGAGGACGGTTGCGACGTTGGCCAGCGCCTGACGGGCCTGGTCCTCGATGGAGTCGGGCAGCGTGCCGGAGGCTGGGTCGAACCCGACCTGGCCCGCGAGCACGAGCCAGTCGCCGGCGCGCACGGCGGGCGAGTACGGCCCGGCGACGGGGGGTGCGTTCGGGGTGGGGGCAGGCTCGACGGGCATGCTCGTTGCCTAGCCGAGCTCGGACACGCGGTTCCACTGCCGGATCACACGCGTCTCGCGTTCGTATCCGAGGATGCTGAGCGCGGCGGTGCCGAGCGAGAGGAACCGTCCGCCCTCGGGCGGGAGGCCCAGCCAGGTCGCCCCCAGGATGCGCAGGAAGTGGCCGTGAGAGAAGAGCGCCGCGTCGCCGCCGGCGGCCGTCGCGCGCTCGATGACGCCCCGGGCGCGTGCCCCGACGTGGTCCAGGGACTCGCCGTTCGGCGAGCCGGCCCACACCGTCCAGCCCGGGTGCTCCTCGCGGATGTCGGCCGTCGTCCGCCCTTCGTAGTCGCCGTAGTCCCACTCTTTGAGCCCGTCGTCGACGGCGGCGACGTCGCCGTAGCCGGCGAGACGGCACGTGTCGATCGACCGGGTCATCGGCGACGACAGCACGGTCGTGAACGGGCGGCCGCCGAGGAGCCCGCCGAGCAACGTCGCCTGCTCGCGGCCCTCGGCGCTGAGCGCCACGTCGGTGTGGCTCGTGTGCTGGCTCGTCGCCGTCCACTCGGTGTCGCCGTGGCGGATGAGCCACAGCTGGCCCGGTTCGCTCACGGCGCGGGGTCATGCCAGAACTCGCCCTTCGGGAGCAGCGCGTCGGCCTCTGCGGGCCCCCACGTCTTCGGCTCGTAGGGGTGGGCGACGCCGTGGTTGGTCAGCACGGGGTCGACGACCCGCCACGCCGCCTCGACGCCGTCCTCGCGCGCGAACAGCAGCGCCTCGCCCGCCAGCGCGTCGCCGATCAACCGCTCGTACGCCGACATCTCGTCGGCCGTCTGGTTGCACAGGTACAGCTCGACCGGCGCGCCCGTGAACGACTCGCCCGGCACCTTCGCCCGGCAGCCGAGGGCGATCGCCACCTTGTCGGGGCCGAGGCGGAACCGCAGATAGTTCTGGTCGTCGGGGTCGATCTCCTCCTCGTCGAAGACCTGCTGGGGTGGCTTGTGGAGCTTGGCGATCACCTCGGTCGCGGTGATGGGCAGGTTCTTGCCGGCGCGAATGAAGAAGGGCACGCCGTTCCACCGCCACGACTCCACGAAGACCCGGACGGAGGCGAACGTCTCGACGTCGGAGTCGGCGGCGACGCCGTCCTCGTCGCGGTACCCCTTGAACTGGCCCCGCACGAGATCACGCGGCTTCAGCGTCCGCATGGCGCTGAACACCTTCTCCTTCTCGTCGCGCAGCGACTCGACCTCGCCGCCGACGGGCGGCTCCATCGCCAGGATGCTCGCGGTCTGGAGCATGTGGTTCTGGACGACGTCGCGCAGCGCCCCGACCTCCTCGTAGAAACGGCCTCGGCCCTGGACGCCGAAGTTCTCGGCCATCGTGATCTGGACGCTCTCGACGTAGTTGCGGTTCCAGATCGGCTCGAGGAACGAGTTGGCGAACCGGAAGTACAGCAGGTTCTCGACCGCCTCCTTGCCGAGGTAGTGGTCGATGCGGAAGATCGCCGGCTCGGGGAAGACCGAGTGCAGCACCCGGTTGAGCTCCTGCGCCGACGCGAGGTCGCGCCCGAACGGCTTCTCGACGATGACCCGGGCGTCCTTGGCGCAGCCCGACTTGCCGAGTCCCTCGACGACGGTCGGGAACAGACTCGGCGGGATCGCCAGGTAGTGCGCCGACCGCTTCGACTTGACGGCATGCAAGGCCGAACCGATCGCGTTGTACGTGTTGGCGTCGCGATAGTCGCCGTCGACATAGTTCATCGACTTCCCGAGCGTCTCGAACGCGTCCTTGTCGTCGATGCCGCCGCCGTGCTCCTCGATGCTGTCGTGGGCTCGTTTGCGCAGGTCATCGACGCTCCAGCTCGACGACGCCACGCCGATCACCGGGATTCCGAGGTGGCCGCGCTTGGTCATCGCGTACAGCGCCGGGAAGATCTTCTTGTACGCGAGGTCTCCCGTCGCGCCGAAGAACACCAGCGCGTCGGAATTCTGCGATGCCGTACTCATGACTGCCCCTTCTCTGCGTGCCCGCCGAACTCGCTGCGCATGGCCGAAAGCAGCTTGTCGGCGAAGTCGGCCTCGCCCCGGGAGCTGAACCGCTCGTACAGCGAGGTCGTGATGACATGCGCGGGGACGCTCTCTTCGATCGCCGCCATCACCGTCCAGCGTCCCTCACCCGAGTCCGAGACGCGACCGGCGAAGTCGGTCAGCTGCGGGGACTTGTGCAGCGCGAGCGCCGTGAGATCCAGCAGCCACGAGGCGACCACGCTGCCCCGTCGCCAGACCTCGGCGACCTCGGGGATGTCCAGGTCGTACTGGTAGAACTCCGGGTGATCGAGCGGGGCCGTCTCGGCGTCGCTCGTCTGCTGCTGCGTGCCGATGTCGGCATTCTCGAGGACGGCGAGGCCTTCGGCGTACGCGGCCATGATCCCGTACTCGATCCCGTTGTGGACCATCTTCACGAAGTGGCCGGCGCCGTTCGGCCCGCAGTGCAGGTAGCCCTGCTCCGACGGGCTCGGCGTGCCGGTCCGCCCGGGTGTACGCGGTGCCTCGTCGACGCCGGGGGCGATCGAGGCGAAGACCGAGTCGAGGTGCTGGACGACCTTCTCCTCGCCGCCGATCATGAGGCAGAAGCCGCGCTCGAGTCCGAACACCCCGCCGCTGGTGCCGACGTCCACGTAGTGGATCTTCTTGGCGGCGAGCTCCTTGGCCCGGGCGATGTCGTCCCGGTAGTACGAGTTGCCGCCGTCGATGATGATGTCGTCGGCCTCGAACTGGTCGGCGAGCTCGTTGACGGTCTGGCCGGTGACCGACGCGGGGACCATGATCCATGCCGCGCGCGGCTTGGTGAGCTTCGACGCGAAGTCGGCCAGTGACGACGAGCCGGTCGCGCCGACGTCCGCGAGCTCCTTCACCTTCGGCTCGTTGTGGTCGTACACCACGCACTCGTGGCCGTCCTCCATGAGGCGGCGCACGAGCCCGTTGCCCATGCGTCCCAGTCCGATCATCCCGAGCTGCATCGCTGCCCCTCTTTCTGTCTCGATCTCTCGATGCGTGCAGGGAGTCCGCTCAGCGAACGCCGTGCACGCATCATGGTCAGCTCGCCTTGCGCACCTGCTCGGACTTCGAGCCGATGCGGGCGAGCAGGTCGTCCCACGACTTGACGAAGGCGTCCGCGCCTTCGGTCTGGAGCGTCGCGCCCAGCGCGTCGACGTCGATGCCGGCCTGGCCGATGCGGGCGAGCACGTCCTCGGCATCGCCGCCGTCCGCCGGCAGCAGATCGCCGACGGCGCCGTGCTCGCCGAACGCCAGCAGCGTCTTCTCCGGCATCGTGTTGATGGTCTGCAGCGACGCCAGCGCGTGGATGTAAAAGCTGTCG
>WNFV01004617.1_pt1 | contig 18867 bp, 25 predicted proteins | sample 5400101 | NCBI WGS metagenome assembly WNFV01 (sample SAMN13153361, study PRJNA577476) | soil metagenome | isolation source: 115 cm soil or saprolite under grassland replicate 1 | place: USA:California | collected 2016-06-15 | reverse complement strand
CGAGATCGCGCTGCTCGAGCCGCCGGGCTTCCTGTTGCTGAACTACGGCGTGCGCACGCCGCTCGTCACCGTCGTCGCGCACGTCGCCTACGGCGCGATCGTCGGCACCTTCGTCTCCTTCGCTGGCTGAAGGCTGACATACGAGCGGGGCGGGCTCGTCGCCCGCCCCGCTCGGTTCGCCAAGTGAAGCTCGGCTAGCTGCTGCGCCTGCGGAGCGCCGTGCCTACCGCACCGAGGCCGAGGCCCGCAAGTGCGATCGGCAGGAGCGGAAGCCCCGTGAACGGCAGGTTGCCACCCGGCGGCGGCGGCGCCGGCGGCGGCGCCGGCGGCGGGTTCGGCAGCGGGGTCTTCTTGCCCTTCGAACCACCCGGCTCATCGGGCGGCGTCGGAGGCGTCAAGGGCCCCGGCGGCGTGGCCGTCGGCGGCGTGCTCGGCGGCGTCGCCGGCGGCGTGCTCGGCGGCGTGCTGGGCGGCGTCGTAGGCGGTGTCGTCGTGGTCGTCGGCGGCGTGTCCGTCGTCGGCGGGTTGCTCGGCGGTGTCGTCGGGTGATCCGGCGGCGTCGTCGGATGATCCGGCGGGGTCGTCGGATGATCAGGCTCCGACGGATGCGACGGCTCGGAAGGATGACAGCCGTTCCCGTGGCACCCCGGAGGCGGCGGCTCGCTTGGATGCGAGGGCTCGCCCGGATGCGACGGCTCCGACGGATGCGACGGCTCGCTCGGATGCGACGGCTCCGATGGATGCGACGGCTCGCCCGGATGCGACGGCTCCGACGGCTGACAGCTCGTCACGTGGCAGTCGTCCGGATGGAGCGGCGGATCCGGGGTGTCGGCACCCGCCGTGCCTGCGCCCAGCGCGAGCAGCCAGAAGGCCGCCAGCGGCACGAGCAGAAGGCGCCTCATTCTCATTGCCCCTCCCCTTTCAGCAGGTTCTGTTTTGACACTCGTCGGACTAGACGGGTCCCGACGTCGTGCCCTTCCATCCCACCCCTGAAATCCCTCCACGCATGCGCGGGACGCGGAAGAATGGGTAGTGCTTCGACGTCCTGATCAGAGCGAGCAGAACGATGCGTGACGAATCCGAGCCCGAACCTCGATCGCGGCCCTGGCGCCGACGCGGTCTGCGCGTTCTCGGCACGGCGCTGCTCGTCGCCGGCGTCGGAGTCCTCGCGTGGACGCTTCTCGTCTGGCGCTGGCAGGAGCCGTTCACCTCCCTGTACACCAAGCTGAAGCAGCATCAGCTCGCCGAGAGCTACGAGCGCCAGGTCGCCGACTTCATCCCGCACCAGCCCGTGCCTCGACGGCCGAAGGTGAAGCGTCCATCCGCCGCCGAGTTGCGTGCCGCCGAGCTGTCCAGCCTTCGTACGGTGGCCGGGCGCTATCGCGTGCATGCGCGGACCGGTTCGGCCATCGGACGGATTCGCGTGCCGCGGCTCGGTCTGAACATGATCCTCGTCAACGGCACCGACCACGACTCGCTCAAACGAGGCCCCGGGCGAGATCCGCACACCTACATGCCGGGGGAGGGACAGCTCGTCTACGTGGCCGGCCACCGCACGACGTACCTCGCGCCGTTCGCGCGGATCGACGAGCTGCGGCCGGGCGACCCGGTCACGATCGAGACCCCCTACGCGACCTTCCGCTACCGGATCACCCGGCACATCATCGTCAAGGCGAGTGCGATCCAGGTCTTGCGCTCTCCGGGCTATGAGCTCCTGGCGCTTCAAGCCTGCCATCCCCGATTTTTCGCGACGCACCGCTATATCGCCTATGCGATACCTGTTCGCGTAATACCACGCGGAGGGCGTCCGCTCAACCTGAATTCCCGTCGATTCGCGCACGTCGGCTGACGCGCCGCGACTTCTGGACGCCGCTGATCGGATTCCGGCCGGCCGCTTCCGGATGTCACTCATCGGATCGCCGCCGTCACCTCACTGCCGCCGCCGGAGCACCCACGGCCACGTGCGGCAGGACCTCACGCTCGTAGAGGCGTAGGAACCCCTCCTGATCCAGGCCGATCTGGTGCACGTAGACGTGGTCGATGCCGGCTGCTTCGTATTCCCTGACCGCCTCGACGTGGCGTGTCGGGTCCGGACCGCATGCAACCTTGCCCGCGACGTCCTCCTCGCTCTCGGCCCAGCAGACGGTCACCTGGCCGTAGCGCGGCTTTCCCTTGCCGCCGGCGTTCTTCGGGTCGTGCTCCTCGCTCGAGAGCGCGTAGCCGAGCTCGATCATCGCGACTTCTGCTTCCGTGCGATCGCTTCGGCCAGCTCCTCCTTGCTCATCTTCGAGCGGCCCTCGACGCCGAGGTGCTTGGCCCGCTCGTACAGCTCTTCCTTCGTGTTGCCGTAGACGTCGACGCCGCCGTAGGTCTTGCCCTTGCCGGCGCGCTTGGCGGCGGTCGACTGCTGCTTCGAGCGGGGATCGGACGGCCCGCGCTGCTCCTTGGCGACCCAGCGGTCGCCCTTGCGCTCGTGCGTGCGCTTGAGCGCGGCCATCGCGGTGCGATGCGAGCGCTCACCCTCGCCGTACTGCTCGACGGCGGCGTCGTGCGCCTTCGCCCACGTCCGCTGCGCCTTGGCGGACGAGCGTCGAAGCGTGCTCGGCATCTCCTTCTGTGCAGGCATGGGACGATCCCTCCCTTCGGTCGCCTCGTGCCCGCCCGCGAGCGCGTGAAACACTCGAGGAGGGAGGACGACCTGGATGCCGCCGGAGCCCCGCTCGTGGAAGCTAGACCGGCGCCTTCTGTCCGGCGAGGTGCAGAAGGTTGTGCACGTCCCGCACGCCCTTGATGCCGCGTGCCCTGCGCTCGAGCCGGTCGTACTGCTCCATCGACTTCACCTCGCCGCGCAGGAACACGATGCCGTCCTCGACGTTTACGTTGATCTGCCCCTTCGGCACGTCCGCGTCCCGGAAGATCACCGTCTCGACCTTGCGTGCGAGCGTGACTTCGTCTATCCCGGGCTTCTCCTGCTCGCGCACGTGCAGCGCTCGCCGGGAGAGGCCGTACGCATACGACCTCTGCCGACGGCCGAAACGCGCCGTCGACCGCGCTATCCGGCGGAAGAAGGCGAGCGTCCGGTCGCGGACGAGGTGCCGCCGGCGCTTGCCGCTCTGCGGGTCGAAGAAGAACATGACCAGGAGCCCGATACCCGAGCCCCCGAGTGCGGTAGCCGCTGTGCGCCGATCGCTCCAGCGTGATTTCTCGGATTTCTTCCACATGCCTGGAGCCTCACCACTCTGCGGCACCCTCAAACCGCCTTTGCTTGTTTCCGGATCGGGGTCCGGGAAATAGCCGCTTCGTGGCCCAAATCGACAACCTGTCGCTCGCTGTCGGCGACGCGGTCGACGCGATCGAGGACGCGCGCATCCCGTATGTCCTCTGCGGCGGGCTTGCGTCCAGCCTGCTCGGTCGGTCGCGGGCGACGGACGACATCGACCTGCTCGTGCGCTCAGACGACGCCGAGCGTGCGCTGGAGGTGCTCGCCGAGGCGGGCTTCGAGACGGAGCGCACCAACCCGCAGTGGATCTTCAAGGCGACTCGAGGCGCGATCACGATCGACCTGATGTTCTGGATGAAGGGCGGGATCACGCTCGACGACGAGATGGTCGAGCGTGCGGGCGACGGCGAGCTCGCGGGGCGCCGGCTACGGGTGATGCCGGCCGAGGATCTGATCGTCGTCAAGGCGATCGCGAACGACGAGCAGTCCACGCGTCACTGGCACGACGCGCTCGGGATGATCGCGGTTCGGGAGCTCGACTGGCCCTATCTCGTGACCCGCGCCCGGCACGGGGCCCGCCGCGTGCTCAGCCTGCTGACCTACGCGCAGGCGGACGACCTGATCGTCCCGAACGAGGCGATCAGCGCGCTCTTCGGGATGGTCTACGGCGATGGGCCGCCGGCGGACGCGAGCCTCGAAGACGCCCCTACGGCCGTCCGACGCTAGCCAGATGACTGCAGGCGAGCGTTGGAGGGAGCGACTGCGCTCCTGGGTCATCTGGGCGATTGCGCTCTTCCTGCTCTGGCTCACGCTCGTCGGGACGATCGCCTGGCTCGAGCTGGTCGCCGGAGCATGCGCCGCCGCGGTCGGCGCGTTCGCAGCGCAACTCGTCCGCGAGCGCGGACTGCTGCGGTACAGCCTGCCGGCACCTGTCGTGCTGCGAGCCTGGCGGCCCGTCGTCAGGATCGTTCCCGACTTCTGGATCCTGATCGTCGCGCTCCTCCGCGCCATCACGTCCGGCCGCCGCCCGGCCGGCGCCTACCAGGCGGTGCCGTTTCCCGCCGGTGACTCCGATCCCGCGTCGGCGGGAGGTAGGGCATTCGCGACCGCGGCCGGATCGCTCGCCCCGAACTCGGTCGTCGTCGACGTCGACCGCGAGCGAGACCTGATGCTCGTGCATACGCTCGTTCCAGGACGAGGACCGACGAGGCCACTGTGAACGTCTGGATCGGCGCCGGGACGGCCCTGCTCGTGGGCCTCCTTCCCTGCCTCGTCGTCTGCCTGCGTGCGCCGATCATGGACGCGGTCGTGGCGCTCGAGCTCACCGGCGTCGTCGTCACGCTCGTCCTGCTCGTGCTGGCGGAGGGATTCGACCGCCCCTCGTACATGGTGCTGCCGCTCGTCCTCGCCGTGCTCTCCTTCGCCGGCAGCCTCGTCTACGTCCGCTTCCTCGAGCGCTGGCTATGAACCTTCGCGCGCTCGTCGTGGACGTTCTGCTCGGAGCGGGCGTCGCCTGCCAGCTCCTTTGCTGCCTCGGCCTGGTGGTGATGCGCGAGGCGATCGCTCGGCTCCACTACGCGATGGCTGCATCGACGCTCGGCCCGGTCCTGATCGTGGCCGCCGTTGTGGTTCGCGAGTCGTTCACGCAGCCGGGGATCAACGCGATTGCGGTCGGCGCGTTCCTGCTCCTGCTTGGCCCGGTGCAGGCGAACGCGACGGCGCGTGCGATCCGGCTGCGGGAGGTCGGGCAGATCGAAGCCAAGCGCGAGGAGCAGCTCCAGGCGTGACCGTCCTGCAGATCACGGCGATCGTCCTTGTCGCCCTCGCCGGGACGACGGTCGCGCTGACGCGGGATCCGCTGCGCCAGGTGGTGCTCAGCGGCTTCTACGGCCTGTCGCTCGTCGTTCTCTTCCTCGTCCTCCAGGCGCCAGACGTGGCGCTGTCGGGGCTCGTGATCGGATCGATCGCGCTGCCGCTGATCGTCCTCGTGGCGCTCGCGAAAGTAAGAAGTGAGGAGCGCGATGAGTAGCGGCCTGCGGCGCGCCGTTGTGCTTCCCGCTCTGGGCGTCGTCGCAGCCGTCCTCGTCTGGGGCGTGACCGGGCTGCCGAGCTTCGGGCACTACCGCGGCCCCTACGGCCTGGTGCTGAACCGCGTCGCCGTCGACGAGCGCCACGTCACCAACGTGGTCACGGCCGTCGTGTTCGACTACCGCGGCTTCGACACGCTCGGCGAGGAGCTGATCCTCTTCACCGCGGCGATCGCTGTCGCACTCCTGATGCGGGACGTCCGGAAGGAGCGGACGAGATCGAAGCGGGACGCCGTCGTCGGCGACGCGTGGCGCGCGCTCGGCCTGGCCGCGATCGGGCCGGTCGTCGTGCTCGGCCTCTACGTCGTCGCGCACGGGACGATCACGCCTGGTGGCGGCTTCCAGGGCGGTGTCGTCCTGATGACCGGCGTGGCCTTGATCTACCTCGCCGGCGAATACCGCGCCTTCCTCGACCTGAGCCCCACGCGGGTCGTCGACTTCGCCGAGGGCGCGGGCGCGGCCGCCTTCGTCGCCACGGGCCTCGCCGCGATCGCGCTCGGGAGCGACTACCTGCACAACGTCCTGCCGCTCGGAGTCGGAGGCACGCTGGCCTCGGGCGGCAGCATCGTGATCCTCGGCGTTGCGACCGCGCTCGAAGTCACGGCTGCGCTCGTCCTGCTGTTGCACGAGTTTCTGGAAGAGCTCGTCGTCGAGCGGCCGCTCCGGCGATGAGCAGCGTAGGCTCGACGGGGCTGCCCAAGAGCGAGGTGCCGGCTCTGCCGGCGCCGGAGCGGACATGACAGTGCTCCCGTATCTGCTCGCGGCGTGGCTCTTTCTCGTCGGGATCTACGGCGTCGCCACGAGCCGGAACTTCATCCACCTCGTTCTTTGCCTCTCTGTCTGCCAGTCGTCGACCTACGTGCTGCTGCTCGCGATCGGGTACCGCACCGGCGGAACGGCTCCGGTCTTCGCGGACGTGCCACCGAAGGCCAAAGCCGTCGACCCGGTCGTGCAGGCGCTCGTGCTGACCGACATCGTCGTCGGCGTCACGATCTCGGCGCTGCTGCTCGCGCTCGCCGTCGACACGCACAAGCGCCAGGGCAGCCTCGACCCGGACGAGCTGCGGGTCCTCAAGGGCTGATGAGCCAGCTCGTCCCCCTGCCGGTCGCGATTCCGATCCTGGGCGCGGCGCTCCTCGTCTCGGTCTCCCACTTCCTCCCGCGGCGACTTCCCGACGTCGCGGCGCTGCTCGCCTCGCTCGCGACCTCCGTCGTCTGCGTGCTCCTCCTGCTCGACTCGGCAGGCGCCACCCTCGTCTACTGGTTCGGGGGCTGGGAGCCGCGCGACGGCGTGGCGCTCGGGATCACGTTCACGGTGGATCCATACGGCGCGGGCCTCGCCTTGCTCGCGTCGGTGACCGTGACGGCGGCGCTGGTCTTCTCCTGGCACTACTTCGACGACTCGGGCCACCTCTTCCACGTGCTGGTCCTCGTCTTCCTCGGCGGCATGTGCGGCTTCGCGCTCTCCGGCGACCTGTTCAACATGTTCGTGTTCTTCGAGCTGATGGGGGTCGCCGCCTATGCCCTCACGGCGTACCGGATCGAAGCGGCCGGGCCGCTCCAGGGTGCGCTCAACTTCGCGATCACGAACTCGATCGGCGGCTTCCTGGTCTTGCTCGGGATCGCGCTCGTGTACGGGCACACGGGCGCGCTGAACCTTGCGCAGATCGGTGCGACCCTGGGCGAGCGGCGCCCGACCGGCATCGTCCTCGTCGCGTTCCTCCTGCTCATGGTCGGGTTCCTCGTCAAGGGAGCGATCGTCCCCTTCCACTTCTGGCTCGCGGACGCCTACGCGGTGGCGCCGCCACCCGTGTGCGCCCTCTTCTCCGGCGTCATGGTCGAGCTCGGCCTCTACGCGGTCGCGCGCACCTACTGGACGGCGTTCTCGGGCTCGATCGGGCACGAGGAGGACGCGCTCAGGGCGATCCTGGTCACGGCGGGGGTGGTAACCGCTCTCCTCGGGGCGGTGATGGCGTTCCTGCAACGCCACCTGAAGCGGCTCCTGGCGTACGCGACGATCAGCCACGCCGGCGTCGTCCTGGTCGGGATCGCGCTGCTGAGCGAGCAGGCCCTAGCGGGCTCGGCAGTGCTCGTCGTCGCCCAGGGCCTGACGAAGGGATCGCTCTTCCTGGCGGTCGGCGTGCTGCTCTACCGCCATGGCTCGAGCGACGAGCTCAAGCTCCACGGCCAGTGCCGCGACCTGCCGCTTATGGCCGCGGTCTTCGTCCTGGGCATCGTAAGCCTCTCGGGGTTGCCGCCGCTCGGCACGTACGCGGGCCACTCGCTGCTCGACGAGTCCGCCGGCGCGCTCGGCTACCGCTGGGCCTCTCTGGCGCTGCTCGTCGCCGGCATCGTGTCGACGGCTGCAATCGCCCGGGCGGCCGGGCGGATCTTCGGCGGCTGGGGCGCCCGCGACGACACGCTGCTCTCGCCCGAGCCCGACGAGCAGGAGAGCGCCGCGCCCCGGCCCAGGCCGAGCCCGGCCCTGATGATGGCCTCGGCGCTCGGGTTGGCCGTCGGCGGCGTCGCATTCGGGATCGTCCCCGGCCTCGAGAGCCTTTCCCAGGAGGCGGCCGGCCGGTTCGAGGATCAGGCGAGCTACGTCGCGGCCGTCCTCCAGGGCCGTCCCTCCGGCGCGCTCGCATCGTCGTTCGCGCTTCCGAAGCTGGGTGGCGAGAGCGTCCTCTACGCCGTCGTCACGCTGGCCGGCGCGCTCGGGCTCGCGGCGCTCGGCCTCTTCCGCCCGGGGCTGCCGGCCTGGCTCCGCACCTGGGGCGAGAAGGTGGCGAGCAGGCCGATCGAGGCGCTTCGCACCGTCCACAGCGGCCATGTGGGCGACTACGTCACCTGGCTGACGGTCGGGATCGCAGTCTTTGCCGTGGCTTTCGCCACCAGCCTGCGTTAGCGATTCAGCCGAGGCTTGCGGTTTCGGATTGCCGCAGCGAGGTAGGCAGCCGACGTGACCTCGATCCAGTCGCCGGCGGAGCTGCGCCACGAGGCCCGGAGTCGACCGCAGACCTCCGTGCCCGCAACGCTTTGGCGCGCCGTGAAGGCGGCCAAGGCCGACAACATCGGCGACTCTGCGGCCGCTCTCGCTTACTACGCGTTCACGTCCCTCCCCGCGACGCTGCTGACGACGCTCGGGCTCTTCACGCTGATCGCGGGGCGCGACTCGGTCGACACGCTCACGAAGAAGCTCGGCAAGGTCGCGCCGGGCGAGGCGGTGACGCTGGTACGGGACAGCCTCAACCGGTCGCTCGAGAATCGGAGCGGCGCCATCGTGATGATCGCGATCGGCACGCTGCTCGCGCTCTGGACGGCGAGCGGTGCGATGGGCGCCCTGATGCGGGGCCTGAACGGCGTCTACGACCGCGAAGAGTCTCGCGGCTTCGTAGCTCAGCGGCTGACAGCCCTCGCGATGGTCGCGTGCGCCTTCGTCGCCTTCGCGCTGATGCTCGGGCTGCTCGTGCTCGGCCCGTTCCTGTCCGACTGGATCGGGCGCGCGGTCGGGATGGAGGGTCTCGTCTCCTGGCTCTGGTGGGTGGCGCAGTGGCCGCTGCTGATCGGCGGTCTGCTCCTCGCCGCGAGCGCCGTCCTCTACCTGGGCCCAAATCTCGAGGAGGGTCATCGCCTACGGTTCGTGACGCTCGGTTCCTTGGTCGCCGTCGTAGTCTGGCTCGCGGCGTCCGGCCTCTTCGCGGTCTACGTCAGCCAGTTCGGCTCGTACAACAAGACCTGGGGCTCGCTCTCGGCGGTGATCGTGACGCTCGTCTGGCTCTGGATCGGCGGGTTGTCGATCCTGCTCGGCGCCGAGGTCGACGCCGTCGCCGAGCACGACCGCGCCGACCAGAAATGAACAAGACAGCGACGCTCTCGGCCGCCGAGCTCGCGAGCGGGCATCGGTCCTTCGACGAGCTCCGGGAGGCGGCCGCCGGATGCCAGGCCTGCGACCTCTGGAAGCTCGGCACGCAGACCGTCTTCGGCGAAGGCACGAGCGCGGCGGAGCTGATGCTCGTCGGCGAGCAGCCCGGCGACAAGGAGGACCTGGCCGGCAGGCCGTTCGTCGGCCCCGCCGGCCGCTTGCTCGACGAAGCGCTCGAGGAGGCCGGCATCGACCGCCGCCTCGTCTACGTCACGAACGTCGTCAAGCACTTCAAATGGAAGGCGCGGGGCAAGCGGCGAATCCACGACAAGCCCAGCTGGAGCGAGATCGCGGCCTGCCGCCCGTGGCTCGACGCAGAGCTCGCCGCCGTCCAGCCGAACGTCCTCGTCCTGCTCGGCGCCTCGGCGGCGCAGTCGCTGCTCGGCCGCTCCTTTCGGGTTACGCGCAGCCGCGGCGAGATCCTCGAAGGGACAGGCATCGCGCCGTACGTGATGGCGACGATCCACCCGTCGGCCGTGCTCCGCGCACCGGACGCCGAGACGCGAGAGCGAGAGCAGCGCGAGCTGGCAAGGGATCTGGCCGGCGTCGCGCCGCTGCTATCGCGCCGTCACCGCTAGAGTCGCTCCGCCCAGCGACGCAGACGGCTCGGCTAGACGCCCTTGAACGGCCTTCGCGTGACGCCGAGAGCTGCCAACTCGCTCGTCCTTACGCGTTCGGGTAGACGGCTTTGATCCTGGCAACGTCGGCAGCCGCCGTGGCCTTCAACTGGTCGAGCTGCTGGACGACCGCGCCGGCGTTCGCACACGCGAGGGGCGCTGCTGCCTGCGAGCACCGCTCGTGGATCCTCGCCTCGATCTTGTCGATCCTGGCCTGCAACTTCTCGAGCCGATGAACGAAGCGGCTTGCGGCGTGCACGCACCGCTCCGGCGCCTGCGCGACGAGACAGCGCGATGCAAACCGGTCGAAGCGCTCGTCGAGCTTTTGGCGGAGCTGCGCGATCTTCGCCGCGGGATCGGCCGTGCGCTGGCCTTCGGCGGCGAGGGCCGCCGGAGCCGCGAGCGCGGCAACGGCGACGATCAGAGCAATGCGCTTCACCATCCTCGATCTCCTCGTTCGGGGTCGAGTGGAGCCTGTCCTCGCTCGGTAATGGCGGCGTACTCGGCTTGTAAAGGGCACGTCAAATCGCGTTCGTCAGCGCACGAGGACAGCGGCGTCATGCGAGGAGCGCGCGATCCGCGCGCTCGAGAGGAGCCGGCCGCGCTCGTCGAGGATCGTGAGCCGGCCGCGTCCGAGCGACGGCGTGACCACCCGGCCGTCACCCTGCTGAACGTTGTAGGAGCCGACCGGCACGACCGTCGTCCGCAGCGGCCTCCCGTCAGCGCGATGGACGCGCAGCGTCCCGCTCCAGCCGCTCGTCACGTACGCGAAGCCGCCGCTGAAGGTGACGTGCTGCGGCGGCCAGTCCCCCGACGGCTGCGCGACCACGCGCCCGTTGCGCGCGGCGTAGACGGCAAGCTCGAATCGGTCGCCCGAGCTCACCCAGACGTGGCGGCCGTCGGGCGCGAAGCCGACGTCGTGCGCGAGAAACGGCGGCCGAAAGCGGCGGACGAGCCGGGGCCTCGCAGGCAGGGAGACGTCGACGACCGCGATCTCCTCGGCCTTCGAGCCGAGCGCGACCCAGAGCGTCCGGCCGCGAGGGTCGATCGACACATGACGGGCGCGCGCGCCGACCTGTTCTCGCCCGGCCGCGCGGCCGCGGAGGACGTCGAGCACGACGACCTCACCCCGCTTCGCGTCGGTGACGTATGCGTGCCGCCCATCCGGGTGCGCCGCCGTGTAGCGAGGCTCGTCGAACCCGCGAAGGACGTGCACAACGGAAAGTTTCGGCCCGCGAACGAGGCTCACGGCCCCGCGCTCCGAGTGGGCCACCACCGCGGTGCCTCCGACGAGCTCGATGCTGCGCGGTGACTGCAGCGTTGGCACATAGCCCCGCACGTGCCCGCTCGCGAGGTCGACTGCGACGAGCCGCGCCTCGAGGTCGGCCGTCACGAGCGCGATCCCCTCCGCACCGGCGGCGAGCGCACGCGGCGCCAGCGCAAGAGAGGCGGCCGCGACCACGAACTCCCGACGGTTCACGATCCCGATACGGCCCCGCGAGGCGGACAGGTCCCGCTAGGCGAGACCGAGCTGCTGCATGAAGAGACCCGGGTCGAAGGTGATCCGAAGCGCGACGATCGAGTCGTCGCCGACCTCCATCGTGTTCTCCGCAGCAAGGTCGATCGTACGCCCGGTCGGCGGGATCGTCCCTTCCGGCGTCACCATCGGCGCCGTGTGCGTCCCGCTCACACGAACGTCCGTCGACACGGTCTGCCCCGCGACCGCGAGGTCGCCGACTTCGTGCCGAATGTCCGGGAACGCGTCGAAGAAGCTCTTCATCCAGGCCCGGACCTGATCGGGTCCTTCGAGCACGGCACCCGGCACCTCCGTTCGGCTCGTGGGGTCGAACCTCGCACTGATCCGGTCCAGGTCGTTCGCACGGAGAGCGTCGTAGTACTCCTCCGCGACAGCGCGCGCCTCGGCCATGCCGCCTCCCTCGGTAGCTCGATCGTCAGCCCGATGAAACTCCGCGCGGGCTTTGGGAGTCAAGTGCGGAAGAGGGCGCTGTAGGCGCTCAGCGCCGGCTGGCCCCCGAGGTGGGCGAAGAGAACGTTCGACCCTGCCTGGATCTCACCGCTGCGCACGAGGTCGATCAGCGCCGCCATCGACTTCCCCTCGTAGACGGGGTCGGTGATCATTCCCTCGGTCCTCGCGGCGGTCCGGATCGCCGCGAGCGTTCGCTCGTCGGGAATGCCGTACGTGCCCGCGTGGTAGCGGTCGTCGAGGACGATCTCGTCGTCGCGAAGCTCGCGTCCGAGCTCGACGAGCTCTGCCGTCGCACGCGCGATCCGCGCCACCTGGGCGAGCGTCTCGTCAGGCTTTGCCGATGCGTCGATCCCGAGGACGAGGCGCGGCCGCTCCTGCGCTGCGAACCCGACGATCATCCCCGCCTGCGTGCTGCCGGTGACCGAGCAGACGACGACCGTGTCGAAGAACAGCCCGAGCTCACGCTCCTGCTCGGCGACCTCCTGGGCCCAGCGCACGTAGCCGAGCCCGCCGAGCGGATGGTCGGAGGCGCCGGCGGGAATCGCGTACGGCTTGCCGCCCGCCTGCTCGACGTCGGCGAGCGCCTGCTCCCAGCTCGGCTTGAGATCGATGCCGAAGCCGGCGTCGACGAGCCGGACGTCAGCCCCGAGGATCCGGCTCAGCTGGATGTTCCCGACCCGGTCGTAGACGGCGTCGGGCCAGTCGACCCAGCTCTCCTGGACGAGGACGCACCCGAGCCCGAGCCGCGCCGCGACTGCTGCGACCTGCCGCGTGTGGTTCGACTGGACGCCGCCGATCGACACGAGCGTGTCGCAGCCCTTCGCAAGCGCGTCCGCCCCCAGGTATTCGAGCTTGCGCGTCTTGTTGCCGCCGAACGCGAGCCCACTCGAGACGTCGTCGCGCTTGGCCCAGATCGTCGCCCCGCCGAGGTGCTCGGTCAGCCGGTCGAGCCGATGGATCGGCGACGGCCCGAAGAGGAGAGGGACACGCGCGAACGAGTCGAGCTTCACGCCGGCTCCGCGAGCGACGCGGCGATCTGATCGCCGAGCGCGCCCCAGTTCTCCCGGGTCGCGGCAACCGCGGCGTCGACATCGCCCGCGGCGGCGGCTCTGTGAATTCGATCGTGCGTCGCGACCGAGCGCCGACCAGGCAGCGATCCGAAGCGAAGTCGCTCGGCCCGACGAAGCAGAGGCGTGTAGCGCTCGATCGTGTCGCGGAGCGCCGCGTTTCGCGCGGCGCCTACGAACACCCGGTGAAACGCGTCGTCGGCCTCAATCGCAGCATCGACGTCGGCCGCGGCGAGAGCCGACGCGAACTCGCGGTTCGCCTCCTCGAGAGAGGCGAGCTCGGAGCTCGAAAGCCGGCCGACCGAGAGCCGCACCGCGAGCTCGTGCAAACAAGTGACGACGGTCAAGGCTTGCTGCGTCTCGTCGCGACGGATCAGGCTGACGCGTGTCTCCGCCTGCGGCCGGGTCTCGACGAGCCCTTCGGCGCCGAGCCGCGCGAGCGCTTCGCGCACCGGGGTAAGAGACAGGCCGAGCTGCTGCGCAAGCGCGGCCGGCCGAAGCACGTCTCCGGGCGGAAGGGCCCCATCGAGGATCGCCGACCGAAGGCTCTCGTATGCGTCCTCACGCAGAAGGCGTCTGGAAACCGAGCGAAGCGCCACTGAAATCTAAGATATCAGTCGCCTGCAGCGCTGACTAGAGCTGCTCGGGCTCCAGCACGAGCCGAACCTCGCCGCGCCGCGACCCGCGGGGGGGCACGTAGCGCGTCAGCAGCGGCTTGAATCCGTGGGCGATCACGCGGATGTGGATGTGCCCTTCTCGCCCCTCGTAGGCCGTCGGCACGGGCCCTTCGAACCGAAACCGACCGGCCCGATCGGTGATGACCGTGGCGCTCACGGCCATGGTGTAGCGCCCGTTCTTGTTCGACTGCCAGAACTGAACCTGCGCACCCCGAAGCGGCCGACAGTCGAGCGCCGACAGCACGACGCCGGTGAGCACGTGACCAGTCCCGATCTTGGCGCGCATCGGCGGCATGCTACGCCCGAACGGGCCGAACCCGTCCTGCAGCGTGGGGGCGCACGCGGCAGTGGCGCGCCCCTCTAAACCAGGGGCAAGCAGAAGCGCGCCAACGGCAACTGCAAGGAGGAGCCAGGCCGGCTGCCTCATGCCGAAGGTCTACCAGATGTCGCCCGATCAGTCGGCGCAGAAGTACTGACGTAGCTGGCCCGCTTGACACTCGGCGCGCGAAGCAAAATCAATCGCCGCAACGCAGGCATCACGCTGAGAGGAGCACCCCGATGAAAAGGCTTCTTCTCGCGGCACTCGCGGCGCTGACGCTCGTTGCTATCGGGGGCACGGTAGCGACGGCGGACACGCCGATCCCCATCCCTCCTCAGCACCAGAACTACGGCCAGTTGGGAGCGAGTTGGTGGAGGTGGGCCATGGCAATCCCGGCGTCACAGAACCCGATCCTCGATCAAACGGGGGCGAACTGTGCGAATGGCCAGAACGGAGGCGTGTGGTTCCTGGCCGGGACGACCGGCGGCTCCGTGACACGATCCTGCACGATCCCATCACAGAAGGCCATCTTCTTCCCCATGGTCAACGCCAACAACGACTATCCATGCCCCGACCCGAATTTCCAGCCAGCGCCAGGACAGTCGCTGAAGGATTTCCTAACCGAAGGAGTTGTCGCCCTCATCGACCTGACCACCGAGCTGGAAGCCGACTTGGACGGAATCAACATCCCGAACCTCTTCAGCTACCGCGGAACCTCCAACATGTACAGCTTTGCCGGCGACACGAGCCTGACGGCGGTGTTCGATCCCTGTATCACCGGCTCGCAGCAGAAGGCCGTCTCTGACGGTTATTGGCTCTTGCTGGCGCCGCTTTCGCGTGGGCCGCACACGCTCCATTTCGGTGGGAAGTTGACCTTCCCTGATGGGAGCACCTTCAGCACCGACACGACGTACAACCTCACTGTCCAGTAAAACCAGCGGGCAGGCCCGTCCGCATGAGATGTAGAAAAGGCCCCTGTTGCAGGGCCTTTCAAGCTCCCCGGGTTGGACTCGAACCAACAACCCTCCGGTTAACAGCCGGATGCTCTGCCAATTGAGCTACCGGGGATCGCTCGGCCGGCGGATTGTAGCGAGGCTCTAGACGGGCCGGCCGGCGGCGTGCCTGATCTTCTGAAGCGCGGCTTGGAGCTCTTTCGCGCGCTCGAGATCGGCTGTCGCGAACTCGCGCTCGAGCTGGCGCTCGCGCAGGGCCAGCAGCAGCTCGACGCCGGTGTCCTCGTCGATTCCCTCCGCGGCGGCACGCGCATCGAGCTCGGCGACTAGCGCGGTCGTCTCGTCGTCCGCTGGGCCGCTGTCCGCCAGGTGAGCTCGGAGCTTCCGGTGGAGCTCGCTGTCGAAGTGATCCGGCGTGATCTCGTGCAGCAAGGGCCGGAGCTTCGGGTGCACCACAGCCGCAGCGAGGACGTCGCGCTCGAGCCGCGCCCCGGCTTCGAGGATCCTCGGCGACAGCTCGGCCGCGGCGAAGGCGCGCCGCGCCGGCGCCAGTCCGCCGAGGGTCTCCTTCGGGAGCTGCAGGCGATCGGCGACGAGGCGCACAGCGTCCTGCCGATCTGGCGAGTCTTCGAACCGCTCCAGCACCGATCGTGCTCTCGTCCATGCCTCCTGCCGATCCTCGGCACGCTCGATCTCGATCCGCACGCGGTAGACGAGATACGGCTCGGCCTTCGCGAGGCTCGACCCGAAGAGCTCCGGCGCGTCGGCGGGATCGAGCCCCGGCGGCAGCGCGACGACCTTCACCTCGAAGCCGAGCCCGGCCGCAAGCTCCATGCCCCGCAGCGTTGCCGACTGCCCGGCAGCGTCGCCGTCGAAGCACAGCCAGAGCCGCCGCGTGAGCGTCTGGAGCTCCCGCAGCTGCTGCTCGGTCAGCGCGGTGCCCATCGACGCGACGACCGGCCCGAATCCGGCCTGCCGCAGCGCGATCACGTCCGTGTTTCCCTCGACGACACAGACGCGGTCCTCCTTCGCGATCGCGTTGCGCGCATGGTCGAGGCCGTAGACGATCGCCGCCTTGCGGAACAGCTCTCCCTCCGGCGAGTTGACGTACTTGCCGCGCAGCGGATCGTCCTCGTGGAGCTTGCGCGCCTGGAACCCTCGCACCCGTCCGCGCGCGTCGGTGAGTGGGAAGACGAGCCGCCGTGCGAAGTAGTCGTTCCCCCGTTGGTTCGCGAGCCCGGCCGAGCGCAGCTCGTCGAGCGTGAAGCCGCGCTCGAGCGCCTTGCGCGCGAGCGTCTGGCCGCCGAGCGCGACGCCCAGCCGAAACTCCCGGCAGATCTCCTCGCGCAGCCCGCGACCTGCGAGGTAGTCGCGCGCCGGCGAGCCGGCCTGAGAATCCCAGAGGTACCGCTCGTAGAAGGAGGCGGCCGCGTCCAGCAGCTCGAAGAGCCGCTCGCGACGGCGACGCCGCGCATCCTGGCCCGGTGAGGTCTCCTCCCACTCGAGCTCGACGTGGAACCGCTCGGCGAGCCACGTCACCGCTTCGGTGAAGTCGAGGTTCTCCGACTCGCGCACGAACTTGATCGCGTCGCCCCCCGCCCCGCAGCCGAAGCAGTGGTAGAGCTTCTCGGCGGCGTTGACCGAGAAGCTCGGCGTGCGCTCGTCGTGGAAGGGGCAGCGTCCCGTCCAGCGCGCTCCGCTGCGCCGGAGCTGCGTCCGGCCGGAGACGAGCTCGACCATGTCGACGGCCTGCTTGACCGCCTCGACCGAGCTGTCCTTGATTCGGGCCACTACAGGCGAGCAGCGTACGCCAGTGCGTACCGGTCCGTCATGCCGGCAATGAACTCGACGATCGCGTCGGGCTCGTCCGCTCCGATCTCCTCGCTCTGGGCGACGTCGCCGGCTCGTTCCGACGTCTCGACGAGGTCGTGGACAAGCCTGTCGATCCGCCTCGAGCCCGTCGGGCCGAGCAGGTCGATCTCGGCGCGCGGCAGGTCGGACTCGCGCAGGATCCCGTAGCGGATCGCATCGTCGATGTCGTGGTTGATGTAGGCGACGCGGTCGACGAGCCGGACGATCTTCCCCTCGAGCGTCTCGGGCTCCTGCGACCCCGTGTGCGTAAGGATGCCGTCGCAGACCTCGGCCGTCAGGTTGAGCCGCTGTGCGATCTTGTGCGACTGCTCGTTGTGGCGGAACCGACGCCCGAAGCGCCCCTGCAGCTCGGCGTCGAGTGCGTCTTCGCCCGCGTGCCCGAACGGCGTGTGGCCCATGTCGTGGCCGAGCCCGATCGCCTCGACGAGGTCCTCGTTCAGCCGCAGCGCCCGTGCGACGCCGCGCGAGATCGCGGTCGTCTCGAGCGTGTGGGTCATCCGCGTGCGGAAGTGGTCGCCCTGCGGATCGATGAAGACCTGCGTCTTCGACTTCAGGCGCCGAAACGGCTTCGAGTGGACGATCCGGTCGCGGTCGCGCTGGAAGGGCGTTCGCAGCCCGCACTCCTCCTCGGCGACCGCGCGCCCTCGGGTTTCGAAAGAGCGCACTGCCAGCGGGGAGAGCCAGCTCTCCTCGTGCATACGGATTCGCTCTGCGAACGAATCAGCGACTCGACCCAGCAGCTCCGCCACCTTGCCAGAGTAATTGTCGCAGCGGCCAGCGGCGCGCCCTGCCCACTGAGCTCCCCATCACCCGCCGGGACCACTCCGCCATCCACCGGGGCACCCCATCCCACCACCCACTGCCGATCCTATCGACGAAAATCGCACGTGTCTGTGCCAACTCTGTGACAAAAGCGTGCCTCCCCGACGACGCTTCGCGGAGTGCGGAGAAGCGACTAGATGTCGTGACCACAGAGGTGTGAGACGCGGCTGATCGGTGGCCGGCCGCCGAGTGAGCCGTGGGGTCGCCGTCGGTTGTACCAGCGGAGGTAGCCGGGGGGTGCGCGGCTGCGGTGGTGGCTGGTCGGGTAGGTGAATCGGTAGGCCCATTCGCGGAGCAGGGTTTTGATCAGTGCCTCGGCCTTGCCGTTCGTCCACGGGGAGTAGTGGCGCGTGTAGCGGCGTTCGATCGAGAGCAGCTCGCACGTTTCGCGCCAGCGGTGGGAGTGGTAGGAGCGGGCGTTGTCGCTCAGCACCCGCTCGACGGTGATTCCCTGCTCGGCGTACCAGGCGACGGCGCGCGTCAGGAAGCCGGCGCAGTCGGCTTTGCGCTCGCTCGGCAGCAGCTCGCAGTAGGCGAGCCTGGAGTGGTCGTCGATCGCGACGTGGAGGTGCTGCCAGCCGGCGCGGGGGCTGCGGTTGACGCCGTCTTGGAGGATCCGCTTGCCGACCGCCCAGAAGCGGCCGAGCTTCTTCGTGTCGACGTGCAAGAGCGCGCCCGGGTAGGCGCGCTCGTAGCGGACCTTGGGGTCGCGCTGCGGCCTGGGCAGCCGCGAGCAGCCGGCCCGCCGCAGCACCTTGCCGACGGTCGAGGCCGGCCGCTCCAGGATCGCCGCGATCACGGCCGGGCCGGCGCTCAGGTGCTCGCGCCAGGCGAGGATCTCCCGCTCAACCTCCGGCGCCAGCCGGCGCGGCTGCCGCCGCGGCGTCGACGGCCGGTCGTGCAGCGCCGCCCAGCCACCCTCCAGGTAGCGGCGCCAGAGCTGGTAGCCGGTCGCGCGGCTCGCGCCGCAGGCGGCCGCGGCCGCCTGCGGGCTCGTCCCGTCGACAATCAGCTGGACGATCCGGCAGCGCGACTCGAACGAGAAGCGCATCCGTCGGGGCGGGTGCGTAGCGTTAGACATCCGGGCCTCCTTGAGACGAGCGGTCTTGGTCGACCACAAGCCTCCTTGGAGGCCCGGACAGAATCAGCCGTCTCGCAGGTGTGTAGTCAGTCCACCTAGACGATGATCGGAACGGTGCCGCCGTCAGCGCTCCACGCGGCGCCCGTCACATAAGAGGCGGCATCCGAGCAGAGAAAGACGATGACGGACGCGATCTCCTCCGGCTCGGCGAGCCTTCCGAGAGGACGCCCGGCACCGACCTTCG
>WNFV01004207.1_pt1 | contig 18872 bp, 21 predicted proteins | sample 5400101 | NCBI WGS metagenome assembly WNFV01 (sample SAMN13153361, study PRJNA577476) | soil metagenome | isolation source: 115 cm soil or saprolite under grassland replicate 1 | place: USA:California | collected 2016-06-15 | reverse complement strand
TCTTCCAGTTGTTGCTCGCGTCCGGGTCGACTCCGTAGTGGCCGCGGTTGTAGCAGTCGGAGTCGCCGTACTCCAGGCCGTAGACCGGCGGCATGAACGGCCGCCCGGTCAGCTCGGTGTACCGGTCCAGCGAGGTCTTGTAGTCGCCGACGAAGTAGTACGCGTCGAACCGCTTCTCGTTGTGCGTCGTCACCACCGGGTCGGTGAACGCATAGTTGCCCGGGGCAAAGGTGTTGCGGAGCACGCCGTAGCCGGCGGAGGACATGTAGTACGGCGAGGAGTTGGGCGAGCCGCCGTCCTCCCAGTTGAAGCTGCGCTCGACCTTGATGGTCTGGTCACGGTGGCTGTAGCGGCCGTTCTGCATGCCGCCGCCGAGGAACTGCTCGGTGGCGCCGCGGCTGAGCGACTGGCTCGCCGTCGAGTCGGTCCACGACAGCGGCGCGGTCTCGGCCCAGATCAGCGAGCCGTCAGCTCTGTAGAGCGAGAAGCGCAGCGGCGACTTGCTCGCCCGCACCTCGACCTTGTCCGTGCGCAGCGAGTAGTAGTCACCCTGGTCCGACCAGGTGGTGGCCGGCGCGGGGAAGTCCTTCTTCACCACGATGTCCGAGGCCGGGGCGTTCGGGTCCGGCGGCGGGGTGTTCGCCGGGTCTGTGAAGACCCCGTCCGGCGCCAGCCAGATCCGGAACACGTCCGCCGACACGAACACGACCCGCACCTTGGCCTGCCGCCCGGTCAGCGTGTACGACGCTCCGTCGGCCTCGAACCCGGTCACGTCACCGAGCTGCTGGGTCGCGGACGCGGCAGCCGGGCTCGCGGCCGGGCCGGCGAGGAACGCGGCGACGACGGCGAGCGCGAGACCCACCGCAATCCACAGACTTCGACCTGAACGAACAAAAATGCTCACAGTGGCCTCATTACGCGCAACATTGGGCAGATTGAGCCGATTCTGCACGCGTAAGCGCTCGTTGTCACCACTTACGACGCAGTAATGGACACATTCGTTCACGGTTCTCGCAGTTGCTTGGAAAGGTGACTGGTGGAGATGGGCCCTTTGGTACTTTGGTACTGTGGTGCCACATGAACTGAGGGGACCGCCATGGCAACCGCCGTCACGCCGATCAAGGTCGACGCCCAGACCGACAAGTTGATCTCACACGCCGCCCACTTCCTCGGGACGTCCAAAAAGGATGTCGTCGACGTGGCTGTACGTGAGTACATCGAGAACCACCGGGACGCCATCCAGCGAGGCGTCGCCCAAGCCCTGAGCGAGTTGGACGGTACAGTCGCCAGTTCCGTGACCCTCCTCACCGGGATGTCGCGTGAGGAGCTTGACGAGGTCGGCGGAATCGACGAGTAGGCGTCGGCCGGCCGGACGGGAGTCAGCACAAAATGACCAACCCGGTCTCCCTACCCGTCCGGCCGACCAAGCGCTGCCTCGACGATCTCGGTCTGGCCTTCCCGCCTGTCGATCTGCCGCTGCACGAGGTCGACCATCCGATGGTCAAGAAGGCGCAGCAGACACCGGCCGAAGTCGCCGCCAGCGGGGCGGAGCGGATCCGTTCGCTGACCGATCGAGTGTGGTTCAAGTGCAAGGTCTCGAACCTGCGAGGTGCGGTCACAAAGATCGATCCCAGCGGGACGAGCGTCTTCGCGCTCCTCGAGTCCGGCGACGCCTGGTGGTGGATCGGCGCAGCCGGCGAACGTCAGGACGGCAGCGCCACCGCCGGCACTGGCAGGTTCTGAACACACTCAGCACCGGTCACGCCGACGCATCCGCGCTCATCGAGGCCCTGCGCCCGTTCTGGACCGAGGGCACCATCACCCTGGACGAGGTCATGGCGGACATCGGCGCTCGTGGCTGGACCCGCTCCGGCGACGGCGGCTGCGAACTCACGCTAGAAGGCGTCGCGGCGCACGCCGAGGTCGCAGCCGAGGTCGGCGCCACCCGGCGCCGGATTCTGGACGGGCTGACCCCGGACGACTACGAGAACACCGTCCGCGTGCTCCGAGCCATGTCGGCCAACCTGGAGCGCGGGCTCGTCCAGACGTGACCGGTGCGCGGCCGTCGTACCGCTCGATCTGGCAGGTTTGGCGCGGCGCTGTGAAGGCAGGCTGTCAGTAAGAGGACAGTCCAATGCGGCGCACTCGGGGTACGCCGGCTGATCCGGCGTTGCACATCGGGCTCGACGCCGACGGGGCGGTGACGGTGGTCACCCCGGTCGGCGTTCTTGCCGTGCCCACGGCTCCGCACCTGCACCACGTGGTGCTCGCCTGCCTGGCCGAGCAGGCCGACGCGGTCGTGGTCGACCTGAGCCTGCTGTACGTCAAGGCACCGCACTTGCTGCACATATTCCCGGCCGCCGTCCACCACACCGCGCCTTGGACGGGTACCGAACTGGTGCTGGTCTCCGGGCCGCCGGCGGCCGAGCAAGGCGCGCGGCTGGTCGCGGTCAGCCGGCTGCTGCGGGTGTACCCGACGATGCGGACGGCGCTGGCCGCGCTCGACCGGTCGCCACCGCGCCGGCTGGCCCGGATGCCGGTGGGTACGTCGCCGGCCGCGGTGACGCAGGGCCGCGAGTTCATCCGGAGCATCTGCGCGACCTGGCACTGCGACGACGCCACCGACGACGCGGAGTCCGTCGGCGCCGAGCTGGTCTGCAACGCGGTCCGGCACACGGACGGCCCGGCCACCCTGCGGCTCGAGCTGCGCCGCGAGCTGCTGACGGTGTCGGTCGGCGACCACAGCGCGGCTCCCGCCGTGCTGCGCCCGCCGAGCGGCAACGGCGGCTACGGCCTGCAGATCGTGAAGGCCTTCGCGGACCACTGGAGCTCGACGCCCGCGCTCGGTGGCAAGACCGTCTGGGCGACCGTACACACCGGCTGCGGTTGAGAGCTGTCGGCGGCCCCTGGCAGGAGTCACTGCCGTCCCCAGCCGGCCCGGGCAGCCGAGCGTCTTCATGAGTTCAATGACGAAGACTCGGCACGGGCAACCGTGAATACACTCATGAAGGAGGGTGCCACACGCGAGCGGCGCCCTCCTCGTGGCCCGGGTCAGATCTGATTCGGATCAATCTGCGCGTGAGGTCACTCCGCTTTGCGCGCCAGCAGGAACGCCCGAGGCAGCGTCTCCCCGATCGCGGTGTCCGACTCCCGCTCGAGCCGGGCGAACACCTCCAGCCCGGCGTCGCGTGTCGTAGGCCGTGCGAGTACTCAGCAGGAAGTCAGGTTCGGTCACGGTGCGAGACCTTAGCCAGCAGGACCGACAGTCTCCTGGCCCGATGTTCGGAGTCGCACATCGCTAGCGGCGTGGCACATCGCTCACGGTGTGCGGGTCCAGCCCATCGCCCGCAAGACCGCCCCAGGCCTCGGGGAAACTCGCTGCCTCCGCGCGTGGCAACGAACTTCCCCGTACGACGTGCCTGTGCGCCGCACGGTCGCGCGGCGCACAGGATCGTCGTACAGGCTGGATCAGCTGTCGGAGCGGACGCGGTCGTAGATCAGGCAGAGGGCGCCGGACTGGGTCGGGGCCGACTCGGTCAGCTTCCACGAGGTGCCGGGCAGGCCGTCCTCGAACAGCCGGGCGCCGCCGCCGACGACCTCCGGGCACAGGGTGATGCTCAGCCGGTCGAGGTCGCCGGCCGCCAGCAGGTTCTTGATGACGCTGCTGCTGGCCAGCACGATGATGTCGCCACCCTCCTGCGCCCGCAGGTCCTTGACCACGGCGGCCGGGTCGGCGTCGACGATCCGCGAGTTGCTCCACGGCGCGTCGGTGAGGGTCGAGGAGAACACGACCTTCTCGACCTCGTTGAGCCACTCCGCGAAGGCGCGGTCGCGCGGATCGGCCTCCTCGTTCCCGGCGACCGTGGGCCAGAAGCCACCGAATCCTTCGTAGTTCTTGCGGCCCAGCAGCGCCGTGGTCGCCGGCGAGGTCACCTTCACCATGTGCTCGCGGGAGCCGTCCGACATCGCGTGCGGGACGATCCAGCTCATGTCGTAGTCGCCGTCGCGCCCGTTCACGCGGCCGTCGAGCGACAGCGAGATGTTGGCGACGACCCGGCGGCCCTTGGCGGTGTTCTGCGTCATCGGAGTCTTCCTTCGAGTCGTGACGCCCCGGTGGCGTCGTCTGAGAAAGATCCTGTTCGCGCGGCGGCCCCCGAACATCGGCCAGGTGGACGATATGGGTGGTACGGCGAGACTCTGAGAGGCATGGAGGTACGGTTCATCACTTCGTCCGGCGCGCAGGACCACGAGACGCGGGACCTGGCCGCGTTGCTGAAGAACGACGACGGCTTCACCTGGGTCGACATCCCGGCCTGGGACGACGAGACCGAGTCCGTGCTGACCGACGTGTTCCACCTGCATCCGCTGGTCATCGAGGCCTTCCGCAGGCGCAATCACGTGCCGACGCTGCACGGCTACGAGGACCACTTCCTCGTCACCCTGCACGTGCCGCTGGTCGGTCAGGCCGGGCACGTCCACCTGCTCGAGCTCGACCAGGTCGTCGGCCACAACTTCCTGATCACCGCGCACGGTCCGCTGAACCCCGCCGTCGATCCGGCCGAAGCCCTCACCGAGACCGAGGCGGTCCTGCGCCGGATCCGTGCCGGCCGGTTCGCCCCGCGCTCCCCGGCCGAGGTGTCGTACGCCGTCGGCTCGGCCATCGCCCGGCGGCAGCGCGGCCTGATCTCCGCCGTGGCCGAGAAGATCCCGGACCTGGAGGGGCAGGTGATGGCCGGTGACTTCCGCCGGCCGGAGCCCCTGCTCGAGGAGATGTTCCTGATCCGGCACGAGCTGATCACCGCCCGGACCATGGCGGCCCAGTCGTGCGACGTGTACTCGCGGATCAGCGTGCTCGAACGGTTCGTGCCGGAGCGGGACCAGTCGTTCGTCAAGGACCTCGCCGACCAGTTCGACCGGGTCCGCTCGATCGGCGACGGCGAGTCTCAGTTCCTGTTCGCGGTGATCGACCTGTACCAGACGCGGGCCAGCACGAAGATGACGGTGGCGATGGAGCGGCTCGCCGTGATCGCGGCCGTCACCCTTCCGATAACGGCGATCGCGTCGATCTACGGCATGAACATGATCGTCAACGAGCGCACACACTGGGGCCAGCTGGCGATCGTCGTACTGATCATGCTGGCGATCAGTGGGCTGCTGCTGCGCTGGGCTCACCGCCAGGGCTGGTGGTGACCCCGAGCTCGGTCAGCAGGTGGCGGACGCGGCGTTCGATCTCGTCGCGGACCGGGCGGACCTCCTCGACGGACCTGCCGGCCGGGTCGTCGAGGACCCAGTCCTCGTACCGCTTCCCGGGAAAGATCGGGCACGCGTCACCGCAGCCCATGGAGATCACCACGTCGGCGGCCCGGACGATCTCGTCGGTCCACGGCTTCGGGTACTCCGCCGAGATGTCGATGCCGCGCTCGGCCATCGCCGCCACCGCGGCCGGGTTGACCTCGACGCCGGGCTCGGAGCCGCCGGACCAGGCGACGGCGCGGTCGCCGGTCAGGTGCTGGAAGAAACCGAGCGCCATCTGGCTGCGACCGGCGTTGTGCACGCACAGGAACAGCACGACCGGGCGGCCGTCGTCGTGGCGCCCCTCGACCTTGGCCAGCGCGGTCAGCCGCTGGCGGGCGAACCGCTCGGCTAGCAGCGGCAGGAAGTTCGGCACTGTGCTCTGGTCGGCGAACTGGTCGTAGCTGGAGTGCAGGAACCGCTCGATCGTCTCCTTGCCGTAGACGCCGGCGAACTGCTCGCCGAGGTTGCGAGCCGCGGTGCGCAGCGCGAGCTGCTGGTCGATGGACAGGTCGTCGCGGTGGTGCGTGCCGAGTTCGGTCATGGTCGGTTCTCCTTGGAGGGGGGCGCGCCGGGCAGGACTGGCGCGAGGCGGTCGATCCGGGCGGTGAGCTCGGTGTAGGCGGACTCGAAGGCGGCGTCGGTCCCGGCCGGTGCCGGGTCCGGGACGGACCAGTGCAGCCGCGGCCGCGACAGCGTCCGGAGCTGCGTTCGCAGGTGCTCGTGCGCGTTGTCGCAGACCGCGATCACCAGGTCGTCGGGCCGTACGACGTCGGCCACCCGCGTCGTACGCCAGGAACCGGCGTCCAGGCCGTGGCGGTGGGCGGTGCGGACGGCCCGCGGGTGCACCCGGTCGGCGGGTTCCGTCCCGGCCGAGACCGCGGGGATGTCGCTGTGGTGCGTCCAGATCGCGGCGGCGAGCTGCGAACGCGCTGAGTTGTGGGTGCAGACGAAGACGACGCGGGGCGCGGCAGGATGGGACGGCACGCCGAGAGCGGTGAGCGTCTCGGTGACGAGGCGGACGTAGGTACGCCGGCGATCGCCCTCCGACCGGGTGCGGACGACCAGTCGGGCGTCCTCGAGCACCTTGAGGTGGTGCGCGATCAGGTTCGTCGGCATGTCCAGCGCGGCGCCGAGCTCCCCCGGCGCCGCGTCACCGACCGCCAGCGCGTCGACGATCGCCAGCCGCCCCGGGTCGCCCATCGCCGCATGGATCCTGGCGCGGGCCGTCAGCGACATTTCCTCAGTAGTCATTGAGTCAATTATTGCTGAGCTTCTTCCATGGCGCAAGGCACCCGGTCGCTTGGCAGCACGCTCAGGAACGTGGGCTGTCAGCCGCTGCCAACAGCCGCCGGCCGAGGACGCGCGCGGCCTGCTGCAGCTCCGGGCACTCGACGATCCGGTACGACGCCGGGATCGCCGCGAGCTGCTCGGCGTACCAGACCGGGTTGCTGGTGCTGCCGGTCAGGCGGGTGCTCCCGGCGTCGAGCGGCTCGAGCTTTCCGAGCGCGCGGGGAATACAGGGCGCCACCGTGTCGAAAGACGCGTCGATGACGACCTCGACGTCGTACTCCCAGCCGACGGCGAGGTGCTGCTCGAGCGTGGCGACCGGGTCGAGGTCCACGGGTGGGACGAAGGTGCCGTCCAGCACTTCGACGTCGCGGACCCGGTCGATCCGGTACGCCCGGAGGGCGTCGGCGGTGTGCGACCGGCACAGCAGGTACCACCGGCCGTGGCGCACGACCACCGCCCACGGGTCGGCCTCGACGCGCCACTCCGACCCGGCCTCGGTGCGGTAGCCGATCCGCACCTGCCGGTGGTCGGAGCAGGCCTGCACGAGCGCGGTCGTGGTCGCGGGGTCGGGCCGGGCGGCGGCACGATCCGGGGCCGGCGCGGTGGCCCGGCGGACGGCCTCGGCTTTGGCGGCCACCGCCTCCGGGAGTGCCCGCACGATCTTGCCGAGCGCGCTGCCGACCGGGTCGGTGGGATCGCTCGCCTCGTGGTGGCCGTCGAGCACGGCCATGACCAGGCCGAGGGCCTCGGTGGCGCTGAACATCAGCGGCGGGAGCCGGAGGCCGCGGCCGAGGCGGTAGCCGCCGTACGGGCCCCGGGCGGACTCGATCGGGATGCCGGCCTCGCGGAGCATCCCGACGTACCGCCGGGCGGCCCGCTCCGACACGCCGAGCTTGTCGCCGATCCGGTCCGCGGTGATACCCGGGCTGCTCTGAAGCAGCTCGAGGGTCAGCAGCGCCCGTGCCGTCGGGCTCGCATCCGGTTTCACAGCGTCTCACCCGATCCGGAAGTCGAACGTCCGGAAATCGAGCCTAGCGCGCGGAGCGGGACCAGCGAGAAACCAGGGCGGTGCCGGATCTCGGTGAAGCGGCAACCGGGCCTAGCCTGCGAGAATGGAGCGGGTCTCGCAACCTGTCCATGCCCTGACCGAGGATGGACCCATGCTGCACATCCGCGGATTGTGCAAGGCGTACGGCGACCTGAAGGCCCTGCAGGGCATCGATCTCGACGTGAGGGCGGGTGAGATCGTCGCGCTGCTCGGGCCGAACGGCGCGGGCAAGACCACGCTGGTGTCGATCGTCGCCGGGCTCCGCAAGGCCGACTCCGGCACCGTCGAGGTCGACGGCCTCGACGCGTTGCGACGCTCAGCGGAGGTACGGCGGCGGGTCGGCCTGGCGCCGCAGGACCTCGGTGTGTACCCGGTGGTGTCGGTCCGGCAGAACCTCCGGCTGTTCGGTGAGCTGGCCGGGGTCCGCCGTACCGATCTGAAGGCACGCGTCGACGAGGTCGCCGAGGCGCTCGCGATCACCGACCTGCTGGACCGCAAGGGCGGCGAGCTATCCGGCGGGCAGAAGCGGCGGGTGCACACGGCGATCGCGCTGCTGCACCGCCCGCGACTGCTGCTGCTCGACGAGGCCACCACCGGCGCCGACGTGGAGACCCGCGGCCACATCCTCGAACTGGTCAAGGAGCTGGCGGCGGACGGTTCGGCAGTCCTGTACTCGACGCACTACCTGGCCGAGGTGGAGACGATGGGCGCCAACGCGGCCTTCCTCGACCACGGCACGGTGATCGCGCGCGGCGGCGTCAAGGAGCTGATCGCGGCACACGCCGAGCCCGTGCTCGAGCTGGTCTTCGACGGCGACGTGCCGAGCATCCCCGTCGACGGCGCGACGGTCGACGGGCAGCGGATGCGGATCCCCGCGCCCGACCCGGCCGCCGCACTGGTCGAGGTGATCCCGCAGGTGCCGCCCGGCCTGCTCGCCTCGGTCGAGATCGTCCGGCCGAGCCTCGAGTCGGTCTACCTGTCGCTCACCGGTCGCCGGTACGACGAGGCCGACCGTGAAGGCGCGAAGGAGGAGCCGAAGGAGGGCAGGAAACGTGTCGCCGCGCAATAGTCTCGCCATCCTGCGGCACGAGCTGCGGGTGATGTGGACCGACCCGTCCACGGTGATCTTCGTGATCGCCATGCCGCTGGTGATGGTGGCGCTGATGAAACAGCTGTTCGCGCTGGCCCTTCGGGACGAGGGCTTCGCCGGAGCGAACGGGTCCGAGTTCGCGGTTCCCGCGATGGCGGTGGGCTTCGCGGCGTTCGGCGTCGGGTACGCCGGGTTCAGCTTCTTCCGCGACCACGGCTGGGGCACCTGGGACCGGCTCCGGGCGACGCCCGCGAGCTCGGTCGACATCATGGTCGGCAAGGTGCTCCCGACGGTCGGGGTGACGTTCGTCCAGCTCTCCGTGCTGTTCCTGCTCGGTGGGCCGCTGTTCGGCCTGCGGGTGAACGGCTCGTGGCTCGCCCTGGGCGTGCTGTCCGCGGTGCTCGCGCTGGCGCTGAGCGCCTTCGGCATCCTGGTCACCGCGATCACCCGGACGATGAACCAGCTGAACGCCGTCGGCAGCACGGGCGGCATGGCGATGGCCATGCTCGGCGGCGCCTGGGTCCCGGTGGCGACCATGCCGGGCTGGGCTCAGGCGGTCGCCCCGTTCCTGCCGACGTACTGGGCCATGAAGGGGTTCCGCGATGTGATCCTGGCCGGCGTGGGCGTGCGAGCCGTGGTCACGCCTGTGCTGGCGATGGCCGGGTTCGGCGTGGTGTACACGGCGATCGCCGCCTGGCGGTTCCGGTTCGAGGACAGCAAGGTCTACTACGGCTGACCGATGGTGCGGCCTGTCATTGCGCATATCCCGGCTGCTGTCTGCATGCTTGTCCTGTGAAGCAGCAGGTACTGATCCTGGGCGCTGGTTTCGGGGGCCTGGAGCTGGCGGCGCGGCTGTCCGAGTCGTTGCGCGACGAGGTGCACGTCACCCTCGTCGACCAGAATGACGCTTTCATCTTCGGGTTCTCCAAGCTGGAGATCCTGTTCGGACGGCAGACCCGGGACCAGGTGAGTTGCCCGTACCGGGAGATTGCGTTACCGAGCGTCGAGTTTCGCCAGGAACGGGCAACGTCGATCGATCCTCGAACGCGGCACGTGGTCACCGATGGTGGCACGTATGAGCCGGACATCTTGGTCGTCGCGCTCGGCGCCGACTACGACCCGGCCGCGACGCCGGGCTTCGTGGACAACGGATACGAGTACTACTCCGTCGCCGGCGCCGAGCGGCTCCGCGAAGTCCTGGAGTCGTTCTCCGGCGGGCAGGTGGTGATCGCCATCCTGGGGGTTCCGTTCAAGTGCCCGCCGGCGCCGTACGAGGGAGCGCTGCTGCTCCACGACTACCTGGTCGATCGCGGGGTGAGGAGCGCCACCCGGATCGACGTGATCAGCCCGATGGACTCGCCGGTCCCGGTCTCGCCGGAAACCTCGGAGGCGATCGTGCGGGCCTTGCGGGAACGAGACATCGGCTACACGCCGGGGCGAAGGGTACGCGGCCTCGACCCCGCCGGGGGCCTGGCCCGGCTGAAGACCGGAGATCTCCCCTACGACCTGTTCATCGGGATCCCTGTTCACCGAGCGCCGGCGGTCGTCGAGCAGTCCGGACTGACAGCCGGCGGGAACGACGGCTGGGTCGCCGTCGATCCTCGCAACCTGGCCACGCGTTACCCGAACGTGTACGCGCTCGGCGACTGCGCCGACGCCCCCGTTCCCCGGGCCGGCGTGTTCGCCGAGACCGCGGCGCGCGCCGTCGCCGACGACATCGCCGCAAGGCTCCACGGATCGGGAGCGGCAGACCCCTACGACGGCAGGGGATCGTGCTACATCGAATTCGGTGGAGGGTTCGTCGGCAAGGTCGATACCGACTTCCTGTCCGGGCCGTCGCCGAGGGCGCCGTTCTTCGGGCCGTCCCAGGAGCTGGCCGCCGAGAAGGACCAGTTCGCCTCCACGCGGCGCCGGCGCTGGTTCGGCCGCTGAGCGGACGACGCGGCTACGTGCGGCATCGCTGTCGGACCCGCGGAGGTCCGGCGACGTTTCCGGGCGTCACGATGCCGCGGATCGACAAGCTGTTACCAAGTACCGGTATCTGACTGACGCTGCCGGTCCTCCCGTGCGTGCCGACGCTCCTGCGCGGCGAACTCCATCGCGTGGCGGCTGTCCACCTGGATCCGCTCGACCGCGTGGCGGGCCTCCAGCCACAAGAACTGGGACGCGTGCCGGAGCTCCATCCAGGCATGCTGAGCGCCGTGCACGGTACTGAGCGCGGCCTTGCGCCGGAGACCCGCGCCGGTCGCCTTCTCGTGTTCGGCGACGTGCCGGTCAGCCAACCAATTGTGTTCACTGTCGTGCCGGGCACACAGCTCCTCGTGCACCGCGAGATGCCGCCTGGACACCTCGGCGTGATGCTCGACGTGCCGACGTTCGACTTCGGCATGGTCAGTCACATGCCGGCGGTCCTCATCCATGATGACCTCCTCGCCAGAAAGCGGACGGCCACTTCGACGCTACACATCAACCACCCGGTGTCCTAGGGCTCGTGAGTCACATCGACGAGATCGGCGAGCTCGACGATGGTCGCGATCAGCAGAGCTCCGTCGAGCAGCGACGGATCGTTGTGGTCGGCTCCTTCGACCTCGACCAGCCGCACCAGCGTCTGCGCCGCCCCGGCGACCGCACGGCTCTGCTGCGGCGGTACGACGGAGTCGGCGCCGCCGTACACCACCGCGACCGGGACTTTCACCGTCGCGAGCTGCTCGGCAAGTGGGTACCGGTCCCTGAGCAGAAACCTGACCGGAAGGAACGGGTAGTGGGCCTGCCCGACCGAGGCGAGGTCGGCGAACGGCGAACGGAGCACGAGCCCGCCCGGTGCTACCTCGGTCGCGAGCTCGGTGACCACCGCGGCGCCGAGGCTCTCGCCGTAGTAGAGGACGCGACCGGGTGCCATGCCGGCGTCCTCGACGAGGAACCGCTGTGCCGCACGGACATCCCGCGCAAGCCCCTGTTCGCTGGGGCTCCCTTCGTTGCCGCCGTAGCCGCGGTAGTCGAACAGCAGCACCGTCAGCCCCTCGGCGGCCAACGCCCGCGCGAGCGGGGCCCGCGCCGCCCGGTTTCCGGCGTTGCCGTTGGCAACCAGTACCGCCACGTCGCGATCGGGCTCGGCGGCCGGCACCAGCCAGGCACCCAGCCTCAGCCCGTCATCGGTTTCGAGCACCACGTCCCGCGCGCCGGGTACGACGCTCGCCGCCGGTGGCACAGCGTCGGCGTCCGGAAAGTAGATCAGGTGCCGCTGGAGTCCCCACAGCAGGGCGAGCAGCAGAAGGACCACTGCCGACCCGACCACCACGGCGCGCACCACTCAACCAGTGTCCCGCGACGGCGTGCTCAGGAGCTGGTCTCGGCCGCCCGGCTGCGGAGCTGCTCCAGCAGCACCGGGTCGAGCTTGCCGGGAACGAGCCGCTCCTCGAAGTTCTCCACGCCAGCCCAGGTGTCGAGCGCCTCGACCAGCCTGGCCCCGCCGTCGGTGGGATAGCCGAGCCTGTCCAGGCTGACGGCCACCTCAGCGGCCACGTCCCCTTCCAGCGGCAGCAGACTCGCCGGTTCGGGCTGGCCGAAGTACAGCTCGTGCAGGTCGAGCAGGCGGCCCAGCTCATCGACCGGCGCCCGGTGGTCGTCGACGCGCAGGTCGACGGCGATGTCGAGGATCCCGCCGTACGCCGCTCCCTCGCGCCAGACCCGCAGCGCCGCGCTCTGGCGGCCACGCCGGTCACCGCCGGCCCGGTCGCCGGCCGCCAGTGCCGCCAGCAGCCGCCGCTCGAACGCCTCACCGGCGCGCTCCTGCCAGGCGCGCGACATCGCCGCCACCACCTGCGGCCCGGCCAGGATGTTGCCCTGCACCGCGTAGCCGTCGCCCGCCTCGCCGCCCGCCCAGTCCAGGCAAGAGCCACCCGTGAAGGTGGCGCCCCTGCCGCGGGAGTCGACCACGCCTACTTGGCGGTTCTCGTACTGGTTGTCGGCATCTGTCAGCCGCGCCACCACCTGGTCGGCCGGGAGGCCGTCGGCGAGCAGGTCGAGGCCGTCCGGCCCGTAGGCAAGGTTGGCCATGGCCTGCGTGGCGACCGCGCCGGCGCCGGCCCGCCCCCAGGGAACCACCGCGCCGACCGCCAGGAACTTCGACGCGACCGCGATCCCCCACGAGTCGGAATCCGCATCGAACGCCACGATCGAGAAGGTCATCGCACGCTCCAGCCCGCCGGATCGGCTCAAGGCCGCCCGCGCGACGCACGTTCTGGCCGAGAAGACGCCAACGAGTCTAAGCGCCCCGCGCCCAGCGACGACGTCAGGAGATGGTTCGAAGGCTCGGCCAGAGCGTGCTCCAGGGCGCGCGCAGGCCGGTACATACGGAGACGGCCTTTCCCTGCTCGCCGTTCTTGATCCCGAGCCCGTTGTCGATGTAGGCGACGGCGCGACAGTCCACGAAGAACCGGCTCCAGTCGGTCGGTCTCCAGTCCCCGACGTGTACGACGACCGTGCGGCCGGCCGGCGGGGGTCCCCAGTCCCAGTACGCGTTGTGGCCCGAGTAGACCGGCGGCAGCCCGGTGCCGAGGAGCACGAGCGGGCTCGCCTCGCTGTAGTCGTTCGTCAGGATCACAGCGTCTGCGCGCTGGTCCGCCGGCAGCGCGGCGACCACCGCCTCCACCGTCGCGACGAACTCCGGCCAGCCGATCTGCTCGGCCAGCACTGGGTCCTCGGTGGGCAGCGATGTCTTGGCGAAGACGCGGGGCGGGAGGATCGGCAGGGTCAGATATGCCGTGAGCGCACCCGAGATCGCCGCCGCGGCGATGAAGCTCGCGAGCCGGAGACGCCGGCGGCCGCGGGCGAGCCAGCGGTCGAGGAGGATGGCGCCGGCGGCCATGAACGGGGCAACGATGCCCATGCCGTAGTAGGCCTTGCCCCCGCTGACCACGACGAGGATGAGCACGACCACGGCAGCGATGCCGATCGCGCGCCAGCGCGCCGCCGTCTTCGCGAACAGCATCCAGCACCAGCCGGCGACGCTCACGGGGAAGAGGAGCAGCCCGGTGGCCAGCCAGAGCGTCGGCAGGATCTGGGCGCGGTTGTCCGCGGCGTACCCTGCGATGCGGGACGCCATCGTGACCTGTGGCCAGCCGTGCGTCGCCTGCCAGGCGAGGTTCGGCGCCCAGAGCAGCAGCGCGATCCCGACGGCCACGTAGGCCCACGGCGAGCGCACGACGTCCCAGCGCCGGGCGAGGACGAGCCCCACGGCGAGCCCCGCGCCCAGGAACAGCAACGTGGTCTTGTTCTCCAGGCCGATCCCGGCCACGACACCCACGGCCGGCCAGAGGCGCCGGTCGCCGCCCGCGAGCAGCGTCACGAGGAGCAACAGGATGATGGCCCACGCGAGCAGGTCGACCTCGCTGGTGGTGTCGAGGTGCCCGGCCGCGAGATACCCGGACAGGGCGGCCGTGATCGCCGCCAGAACCTGGGCCCGTCGCCCACCGCCCAGGTCGCGCGCCATGAGCGCGATGAGGACCACGATCAGTCCCATCTCGACGGCGGGCAGCACTCGTACGGCGGTCGGCGAGACCCCGAGCACGGCTACCGACGCGGCAGACAGCAGCGGGGTCACGGGCGGCTGGTCGACGTAACCGAACGCGGGGTGCCGGCCCGCGACGATGTAGTACATCTCGTCACCATGGAAGCCGTACGCACCCGACACGGCCAGCAACCCGGCGACCATGAGGCCGGCAACCAGGAGAACCGGCCAAGGAACGGTCACCCACGCGAACCGCCGGTGGGATGCGCCGGCGGCCGAGGCGGTCATTGCCCTGTCCATTGACATAGCCAGCTTGAGACCGATCGCTCGCCGCAGTATCCAGATCAGAAGCGGTTGGCACCGCTGGGCACCATCTTCTCCCTTGGTCCTTTCGTGCTGGCGTCACGGTCGGACAAGTGATCCGAGCGCGGTGTCGCGGCACAACACCGCCCATTCCCGATCGCTCTGTACGCCGAGAAAGATCGTCGCGCCCTCGCCTGTGCGGTAAGGCCCGTACGGCGAGATCGAGACGTGGCGCGCTCCGGTCCTCCGCGGCTGCTGGCCCCCGTACACCGTGTAGTACGTCGGTTGCATCATCCACTCGCCGAGGGCGTCGATCATCGCGATGTCGAGGGTGCTGCCGCTGCCGGTGCGCTCGCGTTCGTAGAGCGCGGTGAGCACGCCGGAGTAGGCGTACATCCCGGTGGCGATGTCGGCGACGGAGATCCCAGCCTTCGCGACCTCGTCCGGGGTGCCGTTCACACTCAGCAACCCGCCGCGAAGTAGATGCTGAACGTGGCGTAGACGAACCAGTCGAACCACTCGATCAGGTTGCCCAGGCAGCCGCGGGCGACGTTGCCGGCGACCCCGTGGCGGGTGGCGGGGAGAACCACAGACATGACCTGCTCCTTTTCCGGGGCGGTACAGTGATTCGCTCCATCATGTGAAGTGATTGCATGTGGTGTGAACTAACATTCGTTGATGGGCCTATCGAGCTGCGTCATAACCGAGGAGGTCAGTCGTGGACCTGAGGCAGCTGACCGCACTGGTCACCGTTGCCGAGGTGGGCAGCGTCACAAAGGCGGCCCGGTTGCTGCACCTCGTGCAGCCCGCCGTCACGCGGCAGATCCGGCTGCTCGAAGAGGAGGTCGGCGTGCCGCTGTTCGAGCGCACCCGCCAGGGCATGGTTCCCACGACCGCTGGTGACGTGCTGGTCGAGCGGGCCCGACGCGCACTGCAGGAGCTCGAGCGGGCTCGCGCGGAGATCCGTCCCGACCCGCACATGGTCACCGGCATCGTCACGGTCGGCGTGCTGGAGAGCGTGATCGATCTCCTCGTGGAGCCGCTGGTCCGGGTCGTGGCCGAGCGCCACCCGGGCATCGACCTGCGGATCGTGACCGCGTACTCGGGCCACCTGCAACAGTGGCTCGACGTGGGCGATGTGGATCTGTCACTTCTCTACAACTTGGCGGACACGCCGTCGCTGGCCGTCGTACCGCTGGTGCACGAGGGGTTGTGGGTGGTGGCTCCACCTGATGCCGGGTTGACGCCGGACAAGCCGATGCGCTGGGAGGAGCTGCTCGGTCATCCCCTGGTCCTGCCGGTCGCGGGGCACGGGCTGCGGGCCCTGATCGACCAGGCTCGGTCGTCGGTGGCGATCGAGCCGCGCATCACGATCGAGGTGAACGCGATGTACCTGCAGAAGAAGCTGGCGCTGGCCGGGCACGGGTGGACGGTTCTGCCCGCGGCAGGCGTGGCGGGTGATGTGTCCGAAGGCGTGTTCAGCGGCGCTCCGCTGACCGAGCCGGACGTATCCCGCTCGCTGGTCCTCGGGCTTCAGCGGGGTACAAGGACGCCGCCTCCGGTGGAGACCGTGGCCACCGAGCTCGTCCGCCTGGTCCGCGGCCTCGTCCGCTCCGGCGCCTGGCCATCCGCTCACCTCAGCTCAAGAACTCGAGAACCTCCGGGCTGACCGTGGCGGAGAACTCGTCGAAGAATCCGTGGCGACCGCCGTCCGTGATACTCACCTTCACACCGCCAGGAGGCTTCGGCAGTCATGGTCGGGTCGCCGAGCAGTGTCGACGAGTCGCCGTGTGCTGCCGCCCATGGGGGTGTGTACATAAGGTCGAGCAGCGCCTGGCGTCGTGCTCGTGGGTCCGGTTGGGCGAGCGCTCGGCGGACCTCCTGGCTGCGTTCGCGGGCCAGCAGGCCGCCGGGTGACGTGCAGGCCAGGACGAGCTTCGCGACGCGAGGCGCGTGCCGGATCGCGAGCATCTGCGCGACGCGACCGCCCATCGAGGTCCCGTAGACGAGTGCCTGGTCGCAGCCGACTGCGTCCAGGAGGCCGCTGCGTCGTCAGCGAACGATGCCGTCGACCAGTCGTCCGCCGGCTCAGCCGGCAGCCGCGTGCTCCCGGTACCGCGATAGTCGAAGGTGATGATGCGGTACCGCTCGGCGAACGGCGCGCGCAGCGGATCCCACCAGTGATGCGAGTTGGCCTGCCCCTGCAGAAGCAGTCATGCCACCGCCCGGCCCGGGCCCTCGACCTGGTAGGCGAGCCGCGTCCCGTCGGGTCGCGCGACCCATCCGTACTCCATCGGACCTCCCATGCCCGAGCAGTATCGCTATATCAACATCTGTTATTCCCACTCGGCACCGATCATCAGACATGATGATATTGCAGTGGTCGTCAGACAGAGGAGCCGTTCATGAGCAGCCCGGCGTGGCAGGAGGCGGTCTTCCGCGTCCTGAAGAAGGGCGACGTGAAACAGGTCGCCTACGTCCCGGACGCGGGGCATGCGTGTGCGATCCGCGAGGCCCACCGTGATCCCGCTGTCCGCGACGTCGTCCTGACGACAGAGGAGGAAGGCGTCGCCGTGGTGAGCGGCGCGTGGCTCGGCGGCCAGCGGGCGGCCCTGCTCATGCAGAGCAGCGGCGTCGGCAACTGCGTGAACATGTTCTCCCTGCTCACCGCCTGCCAGTTCCCCTTCCTGACGCTGGTGACGATGCGCGGCGAGTACGCCGAGTTCAATCCGTGGCAGGCGCCCATGGGCCGGGCCACCCAGCAGGCGCTCGAGCTGATGGGCATCCACGTCCTCCGCGCCGACGAGCCCGACGAGGTCGAAGAGGTCGCCGAAGCGGCACTGGACGCGGCCTTCGAGGCGAACGACCGCGTCGCCGTCCTCCTCGGCCAGAAGCTGATCGGGCGCAAGAAGTGGGAGCGTGACTGATGACTCACCTGGATCGGCGTGCGTTCGTGGCCGACCTGATGGCCGGCATCCCGGACGCGCTCGTGGTCAGCGGTCTGGGATCGCCGAGCTACGACGTCTTCGCGGCCGGTGCGCGGGCGGAGAACTTCCACCTGTGGGGCGCCATGGGGGCGGCCACGCCGCTCGCCCTCGGGCTCGCCATCGCCCAGCCGGAACGGTCGGTCGTCGCCATCACGGGCGACGGCGAGCAGCTGATGGGAATCGGCTCGCTGGCAACCGTCGCCGCCGTGAAGCCCTCGAACCTGACCATCGTCGTGCTCGGAGCCTCCACGAGCGCTGCCGCCTCGTGACGGGGTCGCCAACAAGAACGCCTTCCGCGCCGCGCTGGGACTCGCGACGTTCGGATGGACCGCTACGAGCACTTCATCGACGGGCAGACCCGGCCACCGGCGTCGGGGGCGTGGTTCCCGAGCGACAACCCGTACACCGGCCGGCCGTGGGCCATGGTTGCCCGGGGCAACGATGCGGACGTCGACCTCGCCGTGGACGCCGCGCGCCGTGCCCTCGAGGACGGGCCCTGGCCCGAGCTGACGGCAAGCGCCCGGGGTGCGTTGCTGCACCGTCTGGGTGACGCGCTGGCCGGCAACGCGACCAGGCTGGCCGAGCTCGAGACCCGTGACAGCGGCAAGCTCTTCACCGAGATGCACGGCCAGCTGCGGTACCTGCCGCAGTGGTACCACTACTACGCAGGCCTGGCCGACAAGGTCGAGGGCAGCGTCCTGCCGATGGACAAGAAGGGCTTGTTCACCTACGCGAAGAAGGAGCCGCTGGGTGTCGTCGCGCTCGTGACGCCCTGGAACTCGCCGCTGATGCTGCTGTCCTGGAAGCTCGCGCCCGCACTGGCCGCCGGATGCACGGTCGTCATCAAGCCATCGGAGTTCACCTCGGCCAGCACGATCGAGCTCGCACGTCTGTTCGCCGACGCCGGCTTGCCGGACGGTGTGGTCAACGTCGTCACCGGATTCGGCGACGAGGTCGGCGCGCCGCTGGTCGAACATCCGGGCGTGCGCAAGGTCGCGTTCACCGGATCCGACGTCACCGGCCGCCGGATCGCCGAGGCCGCGGGCCGCGATCTCAAGCACGTCACCCTGGAACTCGGCGGGAAGTCACCGAACATCGTCTTCGCCGACGCCGACCTCGACGCCGCGGTCAACGGCGCGATCTCCGGCATCTTCGCCGCCACCGGCCAGACCTGCATCGCGGGCTCACGCCTCCTTGTCCAGCAGGAGATCCACGACGATGTGGTGAGCCGGGTCGTGGAGCTCGCGCGGACGGCGCGCATGGGCGACCCGCGCGACGAGAACACCCAGGTCGGCCCGATCACGACACGCGCCCAGTACCAGAAGGTGTTCGACTACATCGACATCGCAC
>WNFV01005043.1_pt1 | contig 18879 bp, 15 predicted proteins | sample 5400101 | NCBI WGS metagenome assembly WNFV01 (sample SAMN13153361, study PRJNA577476) | soil metagenome | isolation source: 115 cm soil or saprolite under grassland replicate 1 | place: USA:California | collected 2016-06-15 | reverse complement strand
CCATGCAGCGCCACTTGCAACAGCGCCGCCCCGGTCAGGATGAACCAGCGATCCTCGTACATCCAATATCGAACAACAATGACCACCGCGCCCGCGGCCAAAGTCCAACACGCGCAAACCCGCGCGACATTGTGCATCGCGGTCAGTTCATCGGTTATTCCGCGCGCTCCGATGTCCCAACCCATCAGCGTCAGGTAAGTTAAAAAAAAGATCGCCGCCCAACCGAAATCGCTGAATGCCGGCGACGGTTGATCGTGATAAGCGCGCCGGTCCAGCCAGGGAATAATAGCCCAGATGCCGAACAGAATCGCAATCAGCAACAAACAGACCTGCGGGCCTTCCAAGCCAAAGAGGTGCGGCGGAAATTCCTTTAATAATTGATACTCCCACAGGAAATACCATTCAGGTTTGATTCCGGGGTATGCCGGCGCGAGTGGATCTGCTTTCTCGCCCAGTTCCCAATCCATTCCCGGAATGCCCGGGCCGTACGGAAGAAACACCGTCAGCGTCAGTAGCAACGTCAAACAAGCCAGCCACAGCAAAACATCGCGCACTGCAAAGCTAGGGAAAAACTTCATTCCGCGCGGGGCGACTTTTTCCCCAATGGGTGGCGCCATCCCCTGGCGTTGAATCAGGAGTAAGTGCAGCGCGATGACTCCGACAAATGCCAGTGGCAAGATCACGACGTGCGCGGCGAAGAATCGATACAGTGTGTTAATGGTTACATCCTGGCCCCCGCGCAACACTTGCAACAGCCAGTTGCCGAACAATGGCACCGACTGCACGATGTTGGTGCCGACCGTTGTGGCGAAGTAAGCCAGCTTGTTCCATGGCAGCAGATAGCCCGAAAAACCGAAGCCCAGCGTCAACAAAAACAAAAGATAGCCGGAAACCCACGTCACTTCGCGCGGCGGCCGGTAGGCTTTTAGCATCATCGTGCTAAACATGTGGAGCGTCAGCGAAATGATCATCAGGTGCGCGCTCCAACTGTGCATTGATCGGATCAGCCAGCCGAACGGGACCTTGGTCGTCAGAAAACGAATGCTCTCGTAAGCGGTGGCTTCACCCGGCTGATAATACATCAGCAACAGCACTCCGGTGATGACTTGGACGACGAAAAAGAACATGGTGATCCCGCCCAGGTAATACCAACCCATCCAATGCGAACCTAACGGGACCTCCTTGTGACGCAGGAATTCAACGAGCGGCGTGAGGTGATAACGCCGATCCAGCCAGCCACGCAGACCTCGAGTCTTTTCCGCGACGTTTATGCCAGACCCCTTTCTTCAGAAACGATGATTCCGCCGTCGGGTTGACGTTGAGCGATGTATGGGGGCAACGGACGGGGCGGCGGCCCGGACAAGACCCGGCCGTTAGCAGGATCGAAGCGGCCATCATGGCAGGGGCACCAAATGACGGATTGCCCCGGTAAAAACGTGACCGTGCACCCTTCGTGCGTGCACTTCGCACTGAACGCGTGCAATTGATCACCCGCTTGCAGAACCAGCACGCGCTGCCCGCTCACCGGCACGATGACAAACTTGTTCTGCTCCAGCTTCGACGCCTCATCGCGCGTCAATCGCGTCGGCCCCGTCGGCCCGGTTTGCGGCAGCGGTTTAAGGTAACGGATGATCGGATAGGCAATACTGACCAGCCAGCCGAGGAAGCTCGCGCCCAAAAGAATGTCGAGGAAATGGCGGCGCGAAGTTGCCGGAGCCGCCTCGGCTCGTTCATTCATGCCCGATTTTTTTATGCGTTGGTTACACTCAGTGCAAGCATTTGTTCGGGTGACGAGACGTGCTCAGACCCTCGTTTGTGATGACAAATATTTATGAATTCCTGCGGCGGCTTTGCGACTATCGCGCACAGCGCGCACGACCAGGTCGGGACCGCGCACAAGGTCGCCGCCTGCGAACACGCCGGGCACACTCGTCATTTGGTTGTCATCGACAACAACGCCGCTCCATTTGTTGACGTCGATTTTGTCAGAATTGCCAGCGTCGAAAATCGGGACGGGATCGAATCCGTAGGCAATCAGGACGACATCGATCGGCAGATTAAATTCGGAGCCGGGAATTGGGCGTGGTTTGCGACGACCTTTTGCGTCCGGTTCGCCCAATTCCATTCGCACACAGCGCGCTCCGCAAACTTCGCCGGCGGCGTTCCCTGACAACGAAACCGCATTGGTGAGAAACATGAAGCGTGCGCCTTCTTCCACCGCGTTCAAGTATTCGCGGCGGCTGCCCGGCATGTTTTCGAGGTCGCGACGATAAACGCAGATCGCTTCATGCGCGCCACAGCGAAGCGCCGTCCGCAAACAATCCATCGCCGTATCGCCGCCGCCCAGCACGGCAACACGTTTTCCGCGCACCTCGATCGGCGACTCTTCCAACGTTTCGACATTTTTCTGAATGAGAAACGGCAGCGCGTGAAACACGCCGTGCAAATCGCCGCCGGGAATATCGAGCTCTTTCGGTTTTTGCGCGCCAACTGCAAGATAAACCGCATCGAATTTCTCGCGCAAGCTCGACAAAGGAATATCGCGCCCGACGGTCACGCCGCATCGGACCGATACACCGCGGCGATGCAAAAGATCGAAGCGGCGTTCAACGATCTTCTTCTCAAGTTTGAACGACGGAATGCCGTTGACGAGCAGACCGCCGGGACGCGTTTGTGCTTCAAAAATTGTGACCGCGTAGCCGAGCTTTGCCAGTTCATCTGCGCAGGCCATTCCGCCGGAGCCGCTGCCGACGACGGCGACCTTACATCCATTCGGCGCGGAAACACCCGCATCAAGGCGCTCGTGTGCGAACGCGTATTCATTGATGAACTTTTCTACCGCGCCGATTGATACCGGATCCGAGCGCGCGTTGAGGATGCACGCGCTCTCGCACAATCGGTCCTGCGGGCATACGCGACTGCAAATTTCCGGCATGTTGCTGGTCGAACGCGAGAGTGCGGCGGCTTCCAGGAAGCGCCCTTCGGCAGTCAGGGCGAGCCACTCCGGGATTCGATTCGCAAGCGGGCAGCCGCTCTTCACGCATAGCGGGTCTGGGCAATTAATGCACCGGCTGGCTTGCGCGCGCGCGGTGGCTTCATCGAACAACGCATAGATCTCGTCGAAATCACAGACGCGTTCGCTGGCAGCGCGTTTCGGAGGTGACTCACGCGCAATGTAGCGCCAGTTGTGCTTTGCTGGCCAACTCGCCGTCGCTGCTTGCATCGAACCCATACTCGCATGGGCGAAGACAGCGCCTACGCAAGCATTGCTAAACGCTGTGCATTTATTGGCCGTCCACTTGTGGCGAAACTCAGTTTTCCTGCACCGGCGTTTAACCAGCGGACGGAGCGGGGTTTTATTTAGAGTTTAAGCTTTGCAGATACTTAATGAGATCAGCCCGTTCACCCTCTGAAATCTTGTCACCCCAGCCCGGCATGTAGAGGGGCGGCTTGGGCCCTTTCTCGTCCAGTTGCGCAATCGTCGGTTGGCCCTCCGTGATATAGGCTTCAAGGTAAACGTCGCTGGCATCCTTCGCGCCGGTCAGCGGCGGGACCATCTGGTTGGACTTGGCGTTGGGATTAGGCACGCCGCCTTGGCCGTTCGGTCCGTGACAGCCACCGCAACCATATTTGCGATACACGGCTTTGCCGCGTTCCACGGGCGAGGCCTGCGCCGGCACGCGCATGAAGCCGACGAGATTCGTTTCCGTCAGCGACACTAGGAAGGCAGTCAGCGCCCGGATTTCCGGCTCCGTGAAATTGAATTTTGGCATCACGGTCCCGGGCGTGACAGCCGCCGGATCACGGAAATGCTGAACAATCCAGTCGTTGCCGCGTCGCTTCGTGACCCCATCGAGCGCCGGCCCAATCGTGCCGCCAGTGCCTCCCACCGAATGGCAGCCGATACAGCCTTTCTGTTCAAACAGCCGCTGGCCCAGTTCAGGCCCAGGGATCGTCTTCATCGAGACGTAATACTCCGTGAGGCGCTCGTCGGTCTGGCCGAGCATGAAGAGCGTGAGCGCCTCGATCTCCGCCTCGCTGCGCTTCAACGGCGGCATGCCGGAGCCGGGGACAATCTCCCCCGGCGTCCTGAAATGCTGGGCCAGCCACTCAGGGCTGCGCTTCGCGCCGACCTTGTCCAACTCGGGGCCGATGTTTCCTCCGAACCCGCCGAGTTTATGGCAGCCGATGCAACCCTGTTCCTCGAACACCGCGCGGCCACGGGCTAGGACGTTTGCCTGGGGCAGGTCCGCCGCGGAATGACACTTGGCACACGAGGCCTGGATGTATTTCATCGGCAGCATCGGATGCTCCCAATATTTCACGTGGCCGTGCGCGGCCTCGCGATCCGTCGCCCGGCCTTGGCCCTGATGACAGATGGTGCACCCGAATTTCTCGACCGGGTGCTGCGCGTGATTGGGATGATATGCCAGCGGTTGTTGATATCCGGCATAGCTCGCGTCTTCGACGGCCAGGTGACAAATGATGCAGCGATCCACCCGTTGCAGGCCCGGCAAGACAACCTGCTTGATTTCCATCGGCATGCCGCGGGCGAGGTCCTTCTGCTCCGGCGTAGTGGCGCGGCTGACTTCTTGGGCGATGTATTTTTGCTGCCAGCGTTTCCATTCTCGGAATTCGTCCTTGTAGTAGCCAGCTAACACCAGTCCCCCGACGGCGAGTCCGAGCAGCGCGAACCACGGGTAAAGTTTTCTCAGCGACTCCACAGTTCAGTGAGCAGTGACAGCCGACGCAGTCCACGGCCAAACCCAGCCCCAGTTGGGCCCGCGGAAATAAGTGCCGATGACGGTAAAGACCACGGTGGCCACTACGCAAATTGTGAAGATCGTGACCGCCACCCGGCGTTCGCGCGCAAACCAGACGCCGACGCCCGCCCGTCTGCGGTCGAGGTAGGGCAGGAGGATGAGCGCCACAAGCAACAGCGCCGGCACCGCCACCCCTCCCCAAAACGCAGAGTAGGCCACCAGTTCTTGCAAACCCAAAAAATACCAGGGCGCCTTGGCCGGGTTCGGTGGATGCGTTGGATTGGCAAGCTCCTCGAGCGGCGCGTTCCAAAACACGCTCAGGAACATGACGACGACCATCGTGGCCAGGAACAACAGAATCTCGCGAAAGATGAGGTGCGGCCAGGCGGGCACTTCATCCTCGGGCTGGATGCCGACGGCGAGCGACGTTCCCCGCGCCAGTTCCATCAGCCCGTAAGTCTTGCTGGTGGAAAGCTGGCCCGTTTCCGATTGTTGCACGAGCACATCCGGTTCGCCAGGCCGGGAAAGTCCGCCGTCCTTGCGCACACGCCAGAGGTGGAGGGCGATTAAAAACACGGCGACGGCGGGAAGCAAGATGACGTGCAGGACGTAAAAGCGCAGCAGCGACGATTCGCCGACGATGTTTCCGCCCAGCAGCAGGAACTGAATTTTTTTCCCGATGATCGGCGCGTAGCCCGCGATGTTCGTCCCGACCGTAATTGCCCAAAACGCCAGTTGATCCCACGGCAGCAGATAGCCGGTGAAGGAAAGGCCGAGCGTCAGGACGAACAAGCTCACGCCCACCGTCCAGTTGAATTCGCGCGGCGGCTTGTAGGAGCCGGTGTAAAACACGCGACACATGTGCAGGAACACGGACAAGACCATCAAGTGCGCGGACCACCGGTGCATGTTGCGTGCGATCATTCCCGCCGACACCACAAACTCCAAGTCCTTCATGTTGTCGTAGGCGCGCTCGGGACTTGGGACGTAAAAGAACATGAGCGCCACGCCGGTGATGCACAGGATTAAAAAAAGATAGAGCGAAATCAGGCCCAGGCCCAGAGTGTAGGAAAATTGGAGCGAATGCCGATGCACCTTGGCCGGGTGAAGGTGGAGCAGGAAGCTCGAAACCATCGCCTGCATCCGGCCCAGGTTGCTCTCCGGCAAACCGACGCGGAAGATGGACTGGCCGACGCGCGTCCCAGCGAACGTCCGCCAAATCTGCTTGAGTGATTTCACGCTTTGATGACGAGGTTCTTGTCGTGCGTCACCGCCTCGTCCATGTCAATCACCAGGCGACCGTCTTTGCTCATGGTCACCAAAAACCAAGTCAACCCGCGCGGCGACGGGCCGCTGACCACGGCGCCGTTGGCGTCGAAAACGCTGCCGTGGCAGGGACAGAGAAAGGGAAGCTTGTCGGGGACGGCGTTCACCGTGCAACCGAGATGGGGACAGATACCGCTTATGGCGCGATAGGTGTCTCCTTTGCGCACGACGAACAGGCGCACCTCGTCGATGAAGGTGGCGGTGTCATCTGGATAATCTGTCGGCCGGCCAGCTTTGAAACGGCGGCTTGGCTCATACAAAACATTCGGCACCAGCGAGCGCACGGTGGCGAAACCGCTCGCGGCCAATGCAAACAACGAAGCAAGCCAGCCGAGGCTCAACCAGATGAAACTGCGCCGGCTGGAACCGTTGGTAGGTGATGACGCGCGGGCCGTGGCGGGCGTGGCGGGAGGAGAATGGCCCTTGTTCATCTATGTCAGGCGAGTTGCAGTCGTTCGACACGTTCCATCGTGATGGCGTGAGTCGGACACCGTGCGGCGCAAAGGCCGCAGCGGATGCAGGCGGTTTCGTCCTTGATGATCGCCGCGGCCATGCCGCTGCTTGGTATGCTTCCGTATCGGGCGGTGATGGCGGCGGTCAACGTTTCGTCGCCCCTCAGGTTGGCCACGTCCACAATCCGGAAGCAATATTCGGGACAGACATCTACACAGCCGCCGCACAGCACGCAGAGGTCGCCGTCAAAAACCGGGCTGATGTGACACTTCAAACAACGATTGGCCTGCGCCAATGCCTCGGGCTGCGGAAAAACGTTCTCGACTTCGGAGATGCCGATGCGCCGTTCAATCGCGATGGCAGGCGGCTCCCAGCGCGGCAGCCGCTCATAGCCGGGAAACATCCGGTGCGCGTTGTAGATAGTCGTGCGGACGGTCACGGATTCGGTCGGCACCTTGCCGGTCAGGAACCGGGCGATGGACTGCGCCGCGCGGCGCCCTTCGGCCACGGCGGTGATGATGATCCGCGGTCCGAACGCGACATCACCGCCGGCGAACACATCGGGCCGGGAAGTGGCCAGCGTTTGCGGGTCGGCTTCAATCGCGCCGCGCGAAGTAATTTTCAGGTTGTCCTCGGGGCGCACCCAAGACAAATCCGCCGCCTGGCCGATAGCGAGGACCACCCCGTCGGCGGCGACCGTTTCCTCGGTGCCCTCAAGAAAGGTGGGATTGAACCGCCGGTTCTGATCGAAGACCGAGGCGACCTTAATCAACTCAATACCGGAAACCTTTCCGTCCTTTCCCAGAATGCGTTTCGGTCCCCAGCGTGTGTGCAGCTTCACGCCTTCTTCGATGGCTACGTCAATCTCGGCTTTCGTCGCCGGCATCTCCTCCAGGCTTTCGAGGCAATACATGTGGACTTCGCGCACCCCGGCGCGCAACGCCTGCCGGGCAACATCGAGGGCCACTTTCAAGTCCTCCGGGCCTTCCTTTTCTCCTCGCGTGAGTTGATCGAGCGTGGTTGTGGCTTCGCGCAAAATCTTGCGCAACGCTTCCGGACTCATGTCGTCAATCTGCCCCGCCTGCCGCACGACGGAGCGCGCGACATCGAAGGCCACATTGCCACCGCCAATCACGACCACCTTGCCTTGTAAATTGATCTGGTAGCCGAGGTTGATGTTGAGCAGATAGTCAATCGCGCGAAACGTGCCGTCCAAGTCCACGCCTTCGATGTTCAACTCGCGGCTCTTGTGCGCGCCGATGGCGAGGAAGATCGCCTCGAAGCCATCTTGTTTGAGACTGGCCAGGGAGAAATCGCGGCCGAGCCGGCTGTTCAGTTTGATCTGCACTCCCAGGTCAACGATCGCCTGAATCTCCGCCTGAATGATTTCGCGCGGCAGGCGGTACTGCGGGATGCCCAGCGTCAACATCCCGCCCGCCATGCTCTGGGCCTCGAAGACGGTCGCCTTAAATCCCATCAAGGCGAGGTCGTGCGCGCAGCCCAAGCCCGCCGGGCCAGCCCCGATCACGGCGACCCTGCGACCGTTGCCCAGCTTGGCGCGCTCAGTTCGTTCGGCGGCCGGATAAACCTTTTCGAGATCGAAGCGTTCCGATTCCACGCCGTGCTGTTCGCAAACGAATCGTTTCAGCGCGCGGATGGCGATGGCGGCATCAATGTCTTTGCGCCGGCATTTCGCCTCGCATGGCGCGGCGCACACGCGCCCGCAAATGGAGGCAAAAGGATTGGGCCGGCGAGCGATGATGTAGGCGTCCTCGTACCGCCCGTCGGCGATCGCCTGAACGTAGCCGCCGGCATCTGTCTGAACCGGACACCCCGTACGACAGAGCACCTGTCGCTCAAAATATCCTACATCGGGAACCGTGACATTGTAAAACTGCGGCATTTTAAGTTTAAGTACTCCCGATCCAAGCGAATGGCTTGCCCTCTATTGCAAAAGGCTGTGCACTTCTTGGCGGCCAAAAAACCTTGCGTCTGATTACTTCTTCAACGTGCGCACATAGGCAACGAGCGCCTTGATTTCGTCGTCGGTCAGTTTTCCGGCGAACGCTTTCATGGTCGTCTTCCCGGCGCTGTCCTTCGCACCTTCCTTGATCGCTTGCGTGGCTTTGGCGTCAGTGAACTCAGCCTGAACCTTCGGATCAGTCAGATTCTTTGCGTTCAGTAGTTTTCCCATTTTCGTGTTGGCGCTACCGTCGGGCCCGTGGCACTGCGCGCAGTTGGTGTCCCAATTTGCTTTCGCATCGGCCGCGCGCACGGACATGGCTGAGGCGACAAACAAGCTGATAGCGATGGTGACGATTGTTTTCATAGCTGAATCCTTTCTCAATTACTCTGGCGTTGTCTTTACTCCTAATCCCGGAGGTACAAATCTCAAATCGCCGGATTGACCTTCTCGACGCCGCGCATCGGCCGGCATTCCAAAACTTCGCCACCGCTCAAGTGGCATCGCAGCGACGAGCATCAATGCGAGTTGGCTAATCATGAAACCGACCAGCCAGGGGAAAGCCTTCTGCATGAAGCCGTAGGAATGCAGGCCCACGCCGAGCATGTTCACACCGAACCATGAGAAACTGGTGACGATATTGCCGAAGAGCGCCATGATCATCAGGCCGCGTTGACGGATGAATCCGCCCCAGCGCGCGTGCAAAATAATCGCGCACCAAAGAACGATCAGCACCGCGCCGTTTTCTTTCGGGTCCCAGCCCCAGAAACGTCCCCAAGATTGATCGGCCCAAATGCCGCCGAGCACTGTGCCGACGAAGCTGAACAGCGTGGCAAAGCAAACCACTCCATAAGTCATGCGCGCCAGCGAATCGGCCGTTTGTTTTTTCAACGAGCGCGTGAACACGCCGCGCACGATGTAGATAATAGCGAGCATGCCGGCGAGAAACATCGCGGAGTAACCGGTGGTGATCGCAACGACGTGTGTGGCCAGCCAGATGTTCGTGTCGAGCACGGCTTGCAGCATCTCGAGCGTGTCACCGCTGCCGGCCAGGTGATGCGCGATGATCAACGTGACAAAGCCGATTGCTCCCGCGCACGCCGCGCCGATGCCGTCCCGGAAAATTCTCTCGAGTATCAGCGCGACAATGACCGCACCCCACCCGATAAAAATCGCAGAGGAATAAAGGTTGGTGACCGGAGGTCTCTCCTGTAGATACATCCGCGAAAACAGACCGAACGTGTGAATCGCAAGCGCGAGCAATAGTAAATAAAATGCCGAGCGCCTCAGCGCCGGACTCCATCCAAGCCATGAAAAGCAAGCCAGCAGGAAAGCGAGCACGTAAAGCGTCATGCTTTGGCTGAACGGCTGAAGTCGATTGAACAAAAACTCGAATGATGTCCGCTTTGTCGCGCTCGGCTGCTCTTTGGCGAACCAGTTGGCCAGCAGATCGACATGCCGATTGAAGAGCGATGGATCGCCTGCGCGGTAGGCGTCGCCGATCATCGCGTATTCGCCCACAACTGGATTAATTCCTCCAGAACCGATCGAGCCGAGCACACTATCGCCGATTGAGCGCCAGTCTTTGTTTCCTGTAGCCGGGGGCGGCGACCCCGGCTGGGCCGCGGGCGGCACCGTGAGGATGTACGCCATCTGAGAAAGCCTGGTGTATCGTTGAAACAGCTCGGTCACCTCATCGAGCCTGGCTTTATCAAAATTTTCGCCGCTCTCGCGTGCGCGTGCGGCCTTTGCTGCCTCTGGAATACTGTTTTCAAAGCCAATCAGCTCGGCGGCAAAATCCTGTGTCCCCTCCGGCTGAACGCTGTTTTTTAGCCGCTGATAGAGCACCAATCCATTACGCAGGTTCAGGATCGCGCTCTGATAGGCAGAACGTTGCACCGCTTCAAGCTTGTCCGATTGCGCCGCTTGCTCGTCGATTGTTCTCAGGTGCGGTGCGAGGTCGCGGAAGGCGAAGCGGCGTTGACGACTGGGAAGGAAGCCGAAGACGGCCAGGATTTTTTTTGGCGTCGAGGTATAGGTGATCTCAAGGTTATCGTCGTTTTTGCCGAGCAGCGAGAGGAGCTCGGTATTGTCGATCGCGAACGTCGGGTAGGTGTCGGCTTTTTCCGCGCGGAAGCAGACGTCGAGGAGCCACTCGGTCGGCGATGTGACGAGCGGTTTGCTGATCTCCGGCGAGCTGACGCGCTGGCGGCCCTGGAGAATCAACAGCGAATTGCGCGCGACGGTATCGAGCGGCTTCACCCGTCCGCCGACGAGGACCGGAATTTTTCCGAAGCTGCTGAAATCGAATTCGTCCTTTGCCGTTCTTGGCGGCAGCCAATCGGCCACGATAAACCCGGCGGCGACGACCAAGATGATCCAGGGTAAAAACCGTTTCATGCCATTGCGCTCCGTCGTTGTCGCGAAAATCCGACGAGATGAAAACCAAATTGGACGAGCAATCCCGCCGCCACGATCACGCACGCAACATAAGGCGCGATGAAGCTCGGGTTATGCACTACTTGCAAAATCGTTGCCGAATCGTCCTTCTGAAATCCAGCCTGATAAAACGTTTCACCTCGATAACGCAGGGGATGATTCATGTAGATCAACACATCACGATTCACCGAGCGCTCCGGATCAATCAACGTGACGCGGCTGGAAAAATTCTTTGGGATCTCCGTGCCGGCATACTTTTCATGGGTGAATTTCTGCAACGTGACGCTGTAAGGTTTGTAGTAACGCGCCGGACGTAGCGCGATCATCCACGTCCGGCCGCCGGAAGAAAATGTTTGCGGCGCGCCGAGCGCATCTGAAACCAGCCATGTCCCCAGCGAGCCACCGTCGTTCGGCAAAATTTCGATCGCTGCGCTCGCGACATCGCGTTCGTTAACCCCGGTTGCGCGCGGGGCCGATTGGACCGCAACCATCGCGCCGGGTCCTTGATTCGCGATCGGGCGATCTCCGTCTCCCGCTTCACTCAACATTTTCAAGCGCGAATTCTGATAAAAATTCCTGACCACAATCCGGAACGGCAAGCTCCCATGGTCAATCGTGCGAGCATGTCGCAGCACGGTATCGGGAATCGCGGTCACTTGATCTAAATCGCTATCGGTAACGTCGATCACGGCCAACTCCATTCCGCGCGCATCCTCGGAATAATTTTTCGTGTCGCCACCCGCGAGCTGCATGTGGCTTTCAACCGCAAACAGATCGGTGAACAGCCCACCCGCCAGCATGATGATGAGTCCGGCATGCGTCAGATGAATGCCGAGTTTTCGCCAGGCCAACCGAAAACGCTTTAGATGCGCAGCGATAAGGTTAATAAGCAACACCGCGCCGATGAGATGCCCGCCGGGAAAAACAGGAATTTTGAAACCGCGACTTTCCGGTGGCCACCAAACAAACAAGCTCTGGAAATAACGCTGCTGCGCTTCATGAATGCCGAGGTGAACCTGAGCGAGGGTGCCCGCGAAGATGAGCACCATACCTGCGGCAAGGCAGATGATCGTCAGCTTCAGGGACGTAAAGAGATCAACCAGTCGGCGCCACATTTAGATTAGGAACTAAACTCAATCGAACGGAGGAAGTCGAAGAATTTCGGCTTCTCGTGCTCTACGAGCGGACCAGGCCCGCTCATTTTGAAGAACCAGCTTCGGCCCGTCCGTCGCGTCCAGGCGGCGATGACTCGCGAATCACCGCCGGCCATATCGACCGTCGAAAAATTCGCGCTCCCCGCATTCATCGGAGCAATCATGCTCATAATTTCTTTATCATCGAGAGGCGCCAGTCCGATCTGCCGTCGCCATCGATTCACGTTATCGGCGTTGCTTCCCCCTTCGCCGGGAAAAGTGACAATGGAGATATCGATCTTCGCGTCATCCTCTCCTGCTACGCTAAAACTGGCGTAGCGCATCGATGACGGCGGAACCTCCGTCCAACCTTCGGGCGTTTTCCATTTGATCTGCGGTGCGTTTGAATCCTGCGGCGCGACCGGCACCGCTGCCGTCGATCGTGATTTGTTTTCCGCCTGTGCCGTACAAACGGCCGCGACCCATTTAATGAAGTCGGGTTTCTGCGCTTCGGCCAAATCTGCGTTGCCGCGCATTTTGAAAAACAATGTGGAAGTACTGCCCGGGGTAATTGCCGCCACGATTCTCCCGTCCTTTGCCGGATCGGCGTCTTTTGGCAGCCCGACAAGATCGACAATGGTCACTTCGCCAATCGGCGTGGTGAGCCGTTGGATGATTTCGGCAAGCTTTTCCGCCGTGATCGGCGGTTGGCCAAGCTGCTCGAGCCACCGATTGACATTATCGAGCACATTTCCGGCGGCCGAACCAAGGCTTACGAGTGAAATATCCGCGGCCGCGCCGTTTTCGCCTTTGACGAGAAAACTTGCCTGACGCATTTGCGAGAGCGGCTGTGGTTCCCAGTTTGGCGGTGTCCTCACGTTCGTGGATGCGACAGGCGCCATGCCAACCGGACCTGCTGGCGAAGCTGCGTTGGTCGGCATCGCGTTTTGTTGCGCGGGCGCGGATTCTTCGAGTGGGGCCTTCGAAATTCGATAGACCTTGATCTCGGATTTCTTATTGCAGCCCGGGAGCAGCGCCGCGAGCAAGCTGAGATAAACGACACACCTCTTCATCCGATTATTTCTGAATACCGCCAGTATGACACTCGCTGCAGGAAAACTCAGAATACTCCGCATCAATATGCACGAAATCATGGCCTTTGGCATCGATCTGATTAAGCGCTTCGCCGCTGCCTTGGGCGAGAATAAGGTGACATGATCTGCAATCACTTGCTTTGATCGACATCTTCCCATCGGCTGCAACATGTTTGCCATCGTGGCAACGGAAGCATCCGTTCCAATTTTTGTGGCCAACGAAGTCGGGGTGTGTTTGCCAATCGACCTTCACCTCAGGGAAAAAGTTTTCTCGATAAATTGCCTGCGCTTCATTGATGACCGGATTCGCCTGCCGGGGATCGGGGTAAGCTTCGCGCAGTGTGGCCGCGATTCCCTGCTCGGCTTCGGCTCTGGTCGTGTACGGCTTCACCAGGGCCGCTACTACTTTCGATTTTACCCAGGGAACGTTTGAATCGAGCCGGCCGGTCGCCAAAGCCAAATCGACGGCGTCGTTAGGGGTGTGCACTTTATGGGCGGGGCGGCTGTGGCAATCCATGCAATCCATTCGCTGGATGCGATACTTCGCCGGATCGTCCTTGAATTCCGGCGTGCGATATTCCGTAACGACGCCTGTGGGATCGGTCATCCTCACCCATGGGACGTTGAGATGTTTCTCGTCGGTGGCGATGTACTCGATTTTCTTGGCGATGTTCATGTGCCAGTGAATGCCGCCGACCGGCCCGTTGGCTGGGTCCCCGCCGCCAACGTTCAATAAGAGGCGCACAGCGAACGGTGTGTTCTTCTCATCCGAAAGATAGTGCTGGTAGGTGCGTTCCACGTTTCCGACATATTTCTTTGGCCAATGGCATTGCTCGCAAATTGCCTGGACTGGACGCGGATTGGCCTCAGTGACGCTAATCGGCCGATCGAAATCGTTGCGCACGGTGTGATAAAGCTGTTTCACACCGTTGATCTTGGTTTTGAAATAGGCGGCCGCGCCCGGGCCAACGTGGCAGGCTACGCATTCAACCCTCGCGTGTGCCGTATGCTGCGAAGCGACAAACTCCGGCTCCATGGGAAGATGGCAAGTCTTGCCACAGAACTGCACCGATTCCGTGTATTGGTAAGTCTGGTAGCTGCCAAGAGCGGTCACAAATAACAGGCCAACAGCACCTGCCGCGAAAATGCCCAGAATTTTTCGGTCGCGCGCCCGGGACAAATCAATCTTGATTACGAGGTGCCTGGCACCTCGCGCTTCCCGGCGTTCGCTGCCCCGCTGGAACAACGCGCCAACTAGAGTAAGAACAATCCCGAGAAGGAATAAACCGGGCGCCACCACATACGCGAGGATACCGACGTATGGATTGCGGTGGCCGGCAAATTGATCGATCGCGAAGAGAAGGAGAAAGGCAAAGACCGCACTCGCCATGAGCACCAGCCCAGCCCAACTGATCCAGTTACGAAAGTGGCGTTTAGGCGACTGGCGCGGCGCGGAAGCGTCAGGCATGACTCAAATTCTGCAGGATTGTTTTAGACATTCAGAAATGATCTCAAACCCGTACGAGTCGATCCCGCAATCAAGATCGACAATTGTATCCTCTGCGGTTGATTCGCCCGCCGATCAATTCTTCCCTCGTGAGTCCGCCGGCTATTTTTTGAAGGAACGAATGTAAGCGACCAGCGCCTTGATGTCGGCATCGGAAAGTTTGCTTCCGAACGGCTTCATCGTCTCCTTGCCGCTTGTTTTTACGCCTTCCTTGACTGCTCTTTCCGCTTCCGCATCGCTAAACGCCGCCTGGACCTTGGCATCGCGGTAATCTTTGATGTTCAATTTCTTGCCCATCCTCGTACTCCCGCTGCCATCTTTTCCATGGCAGGAGGCGCAGTGCTGGTTCCAATTCGCCCCGGCGTCCGCGGCAAACCCAATGCCCGCCGATGTGATCATGGCTGTCGTTACGAGGAATATTCTTCGTTTCATTAGATGAGCCTTTCTTTAATAGGAAATTTGACGCGCAACCTTCAATTCGCTTCAGAGCAAATTGGAGCCGATGCCCTATTTTTTCAACGTCCGAACATAAGCCACCAGCGCTTTGACTTCGTCGTCGGTCAGCTTACCGCCGAAAGCCTTCATGGTCGTCTTGCCGTTTTGCTTCACGCCTTCTTTGATTGATTGTGTCGCTTTCGCGTCAGTGAATTCAGCCTGAACTTTTGGATCGGTCAGATCCTTTGCGTTCAACATTTTGCCCATTTTTGTGTCTGCGCGGCCATCTTTTCCATGACATTGCGCACAGTTATTGTCCCAATTTGTTTTTACATCTGCCGCCCGGACGAAAATCGCCGGCAGAAAGAACAGACTGATTGTGAGTGCAACGATCGTTTTCATTTCATTACCTTTCCATGAATGCCTAAAGATTAGAATCGGAATTGCAGACCGGAATAGATGGAATGCGCGTTGTAATTGTTATGGCCCCCGAAGGTTGAGTCCCTGTAGTTAAAGTAGCCGTACCTCAACAGCAGGCGCATTTGGCTGGTTAATTGGCGCGTGATGCTGGCTGAGGCGGTGTACTCTGTTGCACCCAGGCCGTAAGGCACGGCAACGCCAGCATTCTTAAAGTGGTCATTGGCGCAGTAGAATGAAAAGTCGCTGTAAACGTTGGTTTTGTCGTCGAGTATGAAGCCGGCGCCGCTGGTTACCGTCCAATAATCGTTCCTAAAGTTCACGACAGTGGCCCCTCCACCAGGGACCAGCTCAATGTTGCTGGCGGGCGTGTCCGTTTGATTGAAGACGTAGGAAAAATTCGTCTGTAGCGCGTGATGAGAGAAAGCGCACCCAGCCACGCTGGGATTTTCGGCCGAAAGGTAATCCGGACATTCGCGTCATCGACGTTCCAATCCTGGTTAATCAACCTCGGGAACACTCCGGATATGATGTCGTTATCATAGGACGCGATTTTGTGATAGTACTGCCCCGATAGATTTAGCCGCATCGCTGGATACCAGTTTGCACCCACCATGTATTTTTGGCCCATAAAATGCGTATTCTTGTCCAGAGGTTCTTCTGCTTCGTCTATGTTCTGAAACTCGTTGACTTGGCCACATTCCTCTTCCCACTCACCCTGGGCATAGAAAAGCCAGTTATCGATGCCGGTATAACGCAGCTCCAGCCTTTCGGCGAAGCGATTGTAATCTGACATTCTCGCCCCGGAGCCGGGTTCGGGAGGCCCGTAGTGAAATCCGTGCTCCGGATTCGTTGGGGTAAACGGCGGCGTGTTTGGCACCGGCTCCTCTGCGAGAAAAGTTGAGTTGCTGTCCCGGTTCTCATGAGTATAGCGGAAACCTGTCAGAAGAGTGAGATTTGGCAGCGGCATCCAAAACAGGTTGGCGTTAACCACATGCTCCTTGACCTCGGCGGTTCCCGCCAGATTGAGGAACGCGTGGTCGCGTTGGCCGAGCGTCGGAACAGGTTCTCCGAACGCGGCGTCGAAATGCGAGCCGACGATGCGCGAGCCGGAAAGATCGTTTCCGAATGTCGTATAGGAGTAACCGGTCGTAAACCAGAGTGAGTCGGTTAATCGAGTCTCCGTGATGCCGTGGCCGCTGAACAGGTCCACATCATCGTTTTGACGTTGGGTGAAGAAACGCTGCTGGCCCGGAGGAGGGACTAGGGGTGGCAGCTGGCCAGCGCCACGTTCCATGTTTAACGAATAATCGTTTTCGGCGTGTTCATAACGCATCCCCAGCAGGACGTCCGTGTTACCAATTGTATGCGATATTTCCAAGGCCACTGTGTCGCGCGTTTCATCAATGTCACGGAATGACGGAATAATTTTTCGCGTCGGATTAACTGCGAGCCCGGTAAGATTCGTATCGCCCCAGATCGTTGAGTCTTTTTGCCCATCGCGAAATTCGTGTGAATAACGCAAGGTAATTTCCGGCCAATCTGGCAGGCGCAACCCGAGTTCCACCCAGGCTTCCCCCCGATCGATGTGCATCTCCGGAATCGGCGGCGGGAACCACGTGCCGCCATGTGGCGGAAGAAATCCTCCGTTGCCATCATACCAACTTCTAAATTCCGTGTATCCGCCCTTGATGTAGCCCAAATTCGGCTGCGATAACTGCACCGTTATGTCGTAGTCGTTGTTGTCAAAGATTGCATGGCCATCGACCGAAAGCAGGCCGTTCTTGCCCACAGTCCGTTCGTAATGCAGATCCTGAATACCGCCGAAGACATCGCCAGACATTCTGTGCTCCTGCTTAAACTGAGCGGCGTCGCCGTTGATGATCAGCCCACCGATACCGAGCTCGATCCAGTTTTTGTACTCCGTGGTCTCTTCTGTTGCTGTCGTCACCGCTTTTCCATCGGCGGTTTCGCCGGCGCGCAGCGAACAAGTGGCGCAAACCCCAGCACAGAGAAACAACGCTATTTTCCGCGCCAGCCGACCGTCATAAATTGGGAAAAGAGCGGTGTCCATCATAAATCGACTTCAATATCTAAGCAGCGGAGTCACGTTGGAGCCGTGCGGTTCCTCGTGGCAGCCGGCCGACCAACACGTCCCCTGCTGGAGAAAGCTGGAGTGATTGACATCCCCGATAAAAATCGTGCCAGGCTCTTTTTGCTCCTGAAAATGGCATTTCAAACAAAGAGTGGCGTTGCGTTCATTTAGCATCCGCTGATTGATGGAGCCGTGAGGCGAATGGCAAACCACGCAACCCTGGCGCACCGCCTCGTGCTCATACACAAAAGGACCCCGTTGCGCGGCATGGCACTGGAAGCAGGTCTCGTTTTGGCTCATGAAAGCAAGGCCGCCGCCTTTGAGCGCCTGTTGAACATTTGTCCCGCCGCCTTTGATCGCCATTCCGACATGTGGATTGTGGCAATCAGCACAACTCATTTTGCCCTCCAGGACCGGATGACGATGCGGCAATTGGAAACTTGCCCGCACTTCGAGGTGACATTGGAAACAGGCTTCTGCTGATTTGCCCGGATTGACAATCGTGTGCGACCCGCCGCCGCTCTTGACGTGCAGACTTCCCGGACCGTGACACGATTCACAGCCGATGTTCTTTGCGTTCTCGCCTTGCGCCTTCAGGCGGGCATGTGACGCCGTCCGAAAATTGCGCGTAATATCTTCGTGACACGTCGCGCATTCCTCGGAGCCGACAAACTCCGCGCCCGGGATGCTGGGCGGCGCAAGAATCGCTCGGTTTGTTTCCAACGTGCTGCAAGAAAGCAGAATCACGGCGAGCGCGGCCATTCCCCCAACGCCCCAAAACAGCTTTTCGCGCCTACCGTGGATCCATGGAGTTAGCCTCGAATGCCACACAGATCGCGAGTATCGCCAGAAATATGAAATCGTGACTACGCATTTTTTCGGAAAATACGCGGCCCATTGTCTTTTTTATTTACTTGCGTTTTCGGCGCCTCCGTTGGGCTGCGCGATATGCAGTGGGCGATTTCCCGGAGAGCCGCTTAAAAACGCGATTGAATTGCGAGAGTGATTGAAACCCCACCTCGAACGCGATCTCGCTGACCCTAATATCGCCGTCTGCCAAAAGCTCGCACGCCTTGTCGAACCGGGTACGCGCAACGTAATCGACAAAATTTACGCGGGTCACCTGCCTGAACTTTTCGCTAAGATGGGTCGGACTGATGTGGACCGCTTTCGCCACCTTGGTCAGCGAAATTTCTTCGTCCGAATGTTGTTCGATAAACTGTCGCGCCTTCCAGATGTCCACCGACTCAGCTC